>Ga0105048_10006942_pt1 | contig 18233 bp, 20 predicted proteins | sample MAT05_FD_78382 | JGI IMG/M metagenome (GOLD analysis project Ga0105048, IMG submission 78382) | Freshwater microbial communities from Lake Fryxell liftoff mats and glacier meltwater in Antarctica - MAT-05 | ecosystem: Environmental > Aquatic > Freshwater > Ice > Liftoff microbial mat | place... | reverse complement strand
TGTGGCGCATGTGGCAATGCCACTGGCAAGCCACCTGCTGCGATGATCGCCGAGAAATAGTTCTGGCGCAGCGCATACCAGGGCAGCTTCGACCAGCCGCCGGCGGGCTCGGAGTCCAGCGTCAATCCGATGATGGGGCGTTTGTTCACGCGCGGTGTGAAGCAGCGCGAGGCGGCCATAGCAAGATGTCGTTTGCGTGACTGCGCCGGGATCGGGCAGAAGCCCCGCCATGACCCCGATGGAAATCGCGCTGGAAGAGGCTGCGGCGGCCGCGCTGCGTGGCGAAGTGCCGGTGGGTGCGGTGGTCACCGATGCGTCGGGAACAGTGCTGGCCCGCGCGGGCAACCGTGTCGAGGAGTTCTGCGACCCATCCGCCCATGCCGAAATGCTGGCGCTGCGTTCGGCTGCGGCGAGGCGCGGTGCGAAGCATCTCAGCGATGCGACACTGTGGGTGACGCTGGAGCCCTGTGCGATGTGCGCGCAGGCGGCTTCGCTGTTCCGCATCGGTCGCGTGGTCTTCGGCGCCTATGATCCAAAAGGCGGGGGCGTGGAGCATGGCGCGCGCGTCTTCGCGCATCCACAATGCAACCATGCGCCGGAGGTGGTGGGCGGCGTACGCGAGAGCGACGCGGCAGGCTTGCTGCGCGATTTCTTCGCCGCGCGGCGCAGTAAAAAATTTGTCATGCGCGTATCCAAACGGCCTGCTGGCTCGTAACGCCTTTAGTGAAGCAGCACCGATCCTGGTGCAGCAAGAAATAAAGGGAAAACACCATGTTACGCAAGATTTTGTTCGCGAGCCTGATCGCCACCGCCGGCGCTTTCGGCGCCTCCGCCAACACCACCGGACCGCGCATTATCGGTGACTCGAGCGGGTGGAGCGTTGTCTATGACGTGCCCTCTGCCAACATTGTCGGCAGTGCCAATGCGACCGTCAGCGGCAGCGCGGAAAGTCGCGTCTATACCACGCAGCGCGTGTTCGCCACGCAGCCACGGGCCAACATCTACGGCTATGGCGTCAGCCAGAACTGGACGATCCGCGTCGAGAGCGCGAGCTGAGCTTGTCTCACCCCGCTTGAATGTCGGCCTCTGGCGTGGCGCTCGCCAGCCAGAGGCGATGATACATCCCTTCCGTGCCGAAGGGCAGGGCGACGTACCGGCTCAGTTCAACCCGATCAGCCCCTCCGTTTTGCAGGAAGCCTGACGGCAGTTTGCCTTCGCGCGCAGTGGAGGGAGGGCTTGATTGCGTCATGCAGGGCGCGGATCACGCCCATGTCCATATTCTTCGGCCCGGCGAGACCGAAGAGGCTGTCGGAGACGATGACAACGCCCACCTCGCGCAGGGTGCGCACTTCAGGGAAGCGCTTGGCACGCTCCGCGCTCCCGGGTGAGCCGTAGCTGATGCGGCCCGGATTGGCCTTCGCGTCATCGAGTAAGTCCTCCCAGGAGCGGTACTGGCTGTCGCTGCGCACCACCACACCAAAGACGTAGCCGGAGAGGTGGATGATCCACGAGAAATCGGTCATCGCGTCGAAGGTGGGGCGTCGGCTCATGGCCGGGATGCGGAAGATGGTCATCGGCATCTGGCCGATGAGATGGCCATGGCCGCGCGGATCCTGCGCGATCAAGGCCGGTCCCAGCGTCCCCGAGGCGCCGGGCCGGTTCTCGATGATGACCGGTTGGCCCAGATGGCGGCCGCTGAGTTCGGCCAGCACGCGCAGATGCCCTGCCGAGTCACCGGGCAGCCAGGGCACGACCAGGCGTACCGCACGGTTCGGAAAGCGCTGCTGAGCGAGAGCGGGGGTGGCAAGCGGGATGGCCAAGGCGGTGCGACGGGAGAGCATGGGCGGTGCCTGAGGTGATTTTTCGAAGGATCACAAGGCTGGGCGGGCCTGGTCCAGAAGTTGCGGCGCGCGGTCGCCTCGCCTAATTCAGCGAGCATTGGCTGGAGAGAATCTCATGCATCGTCGCGCGCTGATCCTGAGTGTCCTTGCTGGCCCGGCCCTTGCCCAGGGCTTCACCTTCATGCCCGAGGAACAGCTTCTCCCGTTGCTGCGGTCGGGCGGGCTGAACCTCTATGTCCGCCATGCCATCACCGATCGCAACCAGGCGGATACCGGACGGCGGGGAGACCGCGCGGGCCAGCGCAATCTGAGCGAGGCGGGGCGGGTCCAGGCCACTCAACTCGGCCGGGCGATGCGCGCGCTGAACTTCCCCATCGCCGAAGTGCTGACGAGCGAGGTCTTTCGCGCGAAGGACACAGCGGAGCTGGCGTTTGGGACGGAGCGCGTGCGCGTCCAGCCTGAGCTGATCGCCGATGATTACACGTCGGGCAGCGCCACCGATGATGCGCGTGCTGCGTCACGCCTGCTGGCGCGGCCCGTGGTCGGCGGGAACCGCGTGATGGTGGGCCATATTGTGCCGCTGGGACTGGTTCTCGGCCGCGGCCTTGCGCAGCAGGAATTCCCTGAGGGCTCGGCCGGTGTCTTTCGTCCGCGCGGCAACGATTGGGAATTCCTGGGTTTCTTCCGCGCGGAGCAATTGATCCGCGCGGCAGGCATCTGATCGCCTCAGACTCGGTGAAAAGCTTGGGCCAACTGCCGCAGAACCGCATTCTCGCTGGTTGAGATGGGCGAGGTGAGGCCGAGGAAGCTGCCGGTCGCAGACGCTACGGCATGGGCCTGGGCGAGGACGCTGGCCTCCAGCGTGCGGCGCTCCGACGGGTCCAGATTCTGGGTCAGGGAGTGGACATAGTCCTTCCAGGCCTCGAAAAGGGCGGCGTCGGGCCGGGTATGCAGCCAGGCCTCCAGCAGCGCGAGGCCGGGGCTACCGGGTTGCAAACCCTCCTTTGCAGCACCGGCAAGAACAGCGCGGCGCTCCTCGGCTGAGATCGTGCCATCCGCCCAGGCAACCAGCACCATGGGCACAAGGGTGAGCGCGGCAAGCGTCTGCGTGCTGATGTCGAGCTGCATGAGGCGGGTGATGACCGTCTCATCCACAATGCCGGTCGCGGCCTTCAACGCGTCTTTGCCGAACTGCTGGGCGTCGGCTTCGAGCAGCTTCTGGCGAAGCTCCTCATTGTGGCGGGCGAAGAAGGCCTCTTCGAGCCCGGCGCGGCGGTCGGCGAGAATGCGGTCGGACATGATGATCTCCATGATGTGGCACAGGCATTACCTTGTAAAAGGCAGCACCCGCCAGCCTTGTCTTGGCGCAAACTCGTCTGTCGGGATGAGAAAACTTGGCGACATGCGGCAAGGGGGCCGCGAAAGCTGAGCCTCCGCTCCTCGGCCCTACTTCGCCGACGCCATCTCCCTCGCCACGTCCAGTGCGCCTTCGAACTCGTTCACGTTGTCGAGCTCGGTGCCCATGGCGATGTTGGTCACCTTCTCCAGGATGAACTCGATCACAACGGGAACCTGGTGCTTGGCCATCAGGATTTTGGCATCGGCGAAGGCCTGCTTGAATTCATTGGGGCTCTTCACGCGGATGGCCTTGCAGCCCAGGCCCTCAGCCACGGCGACGTGATCCACGCCATAGCCCGCAAGCTCCTCATCATCCACCATGTTGATGTTTTCGAAGGCGAGGGAGACCTCGAAATCCATCTCGAAGCCGCGTTGCGCCTGCCGGATCAGGCCAAGATAGGAATTGTTCACCACCACATGCAGATAGGGCAGCTTGTGCTGCGCACCGACGGCCAGCTCCTCGATCAGGAACTGGAAGTCGTAATCGCCGGAAAGTGCCACGATCTCCTTGTCCGGCAGGGCCGCACGGACGCCGAGTGCTGCCGGCAACGTCCAGCCCAGCGGGCCGGCCTGGCCGCAATTGATCCAGTTGCGCGGGTTGTAGACCTTGAGATGCTGCGCCCCGGCGATCTGGGAGATCCCGATGGTGGTGACGTAGCAGGTGTCACGGCCGAAAACCTCGTTCATCTCCTGATAAACGCGCTGTGGCTTGAGCGGCACCTGATCGAAATGCGTCTGGCGCAGCATGGTCTGTTTGCGCTCCAGGCACTCGGCGGCCCAGGCCGAGCGGTCTCGCAGCTTGCCCGCCAGCTTCCACTCGGTCGCGACCTTCACAAAGAGATCGAGGGCGGCGAAGGCGTCGGAGACAATGCCGAAATCCGGCGCGAAGACGCGGCCGATCTGCGTCGGCTCGATATCCACATGCACGAATTTCCGGCCGGCCGTGAACTTCTCGATGCTGCCCGTGTGGCGGTTCGCCCAGCGATTGCCGATGCCCAGAACGAAGTCCGCCGCGAGCATATTGGCGTTGCCGTAGCGGTGACTGGTTTGCAGGCCGCACATGCCGGCCATCAGGTCATGATCGTCAGGGATTGCGCCCCAGCCCATCAGCGTAGGGATGACGGGGATGCCGGTGATCTCGGCGAATTCCACCAGCGCGTCGCAGGCATCGGCGTTGATGATGCCGCCACCGGCCACGATCAACGGCTTTTCGGAGGCGTTGAGCATGGCCATGGCCTTTTCCACCTGCGGGCGCGTGGCCGCAGGCTTGTAGACGGCAAGCGGGCTGTAGGTCTCGATGTCGAACTCGATCTCAGCGACCTGCACATCCACGGGCAGGTCAATCAGCACTGGGCCGGGGCGGCCGGAGCGCATCAGGTGAAATGCCTTCTGGAAGGCCATGGGCACCAGATAGGGCTCCATCACGGTCACCGCCCACTTCGTCACGGGTGCGGCGATGGAGGCGATGTCCACGGCCTGGAAATCCTCCTTTTGCAGCCTGGCGCGCGGCGCCTGGCCGGTGACGCAGAGGATGGGGATGCTGTCGGCCTGGGCCGAGTAGAGGCCCGTGATCATGTCCGTACCAGCCGGCCCGGAAGTGCCGATGCAAAGCCCGATATTGCCGGCGCGCGCGCGGGTGTAGCCCTCGGCCATGTGTGACGCGGCCTCGACATGGCGCGCCAGGATGTGGCGGATGGAGCCGCGCTTCTTCATCGCCGAATAGAAGGGGTTGATGGCGGCGCCGGGAACTCCGAAGGCGCAATCCACGCCTTCCTTTTCGAGCACGAGTATCGCCGCATCCACTGCACGCATCTTGGCCATGACGTCATCTCCGCTGATTTCGTTTCAACAAGAACTTGATGACAGGCGCCACGTTTTAATTCAATTTTTCCGAAATAGTTTTTTGCGATGCAAAAAAATTGATGCAAGCCAATGATTCGGCGTTACTTTCAGTTTTCCACTGCGGCGAAGGTTTTCCGGATGGCAAAAAATCTTTCCAACATACCGACCGAAAAGCGGTCCCGCGGGCGCCCTCGCGGCAGTTCGGCCATGCCCGCGGCCGCATCGGTCCAGTCGCTGGATCGCGCCGTCGCGTTGATGAAGCTGGTGGCGGCGGGATCGGGGCTGTCTCTGACGGAGATCTCGCAGCAATCGGGCCTTGCCGCCTCGACCGCCTATCGCATGCTCACCACGCTGCAAGCTCACGGCATGCTGGAGTTCAGTGAGGCGGACCAGCTCTGGTTCATCGGCATCGAGACGTTTCGCCTGGGGGCCGCCTTCCTCCGCCGCCGCAAGCTCGCCGAGCAGGGCCGCGCCATCATCCAGGAGTTGATGATGCTCTCGGGCGAGACGGCCAACCTGGCCGTGGCTGACGAGGATTGCGTGGTCTTCGTCAGCCAGGTGGAAACGCATGAGGCAATCCGCGCCTTTTTCCGTCCCGGGACGCGCAGCCCGATGCACGCTTCAGGAATTGGCAAGGCGATCCTTGCCTTCATGGAGCCGCGCCCGCGCGAGGCCATGCTCGAACGCCTCACCCTGGAGGTCTTCACGGCAAAGACGCATGCAACGCGCGCGAGCCTCGCGGCAGACTTGGGGGGCATTCGTGCGCGGGGCTTCTCGGTGGATGATGAGGAGCGAAACCTGGGCATGCGCTGCGTGGCGGCGCCCGTCTTCAACGAGTTCGGCGAGGCTGTGGGCGGGGTTTCCATCTCTGGTCCCACGGTTCGCGTGACGGATGCGAAGGTGGCCGTCCTAGGCCCACGCGTGAACGCGGCAGCCCGCGCCCTGACGCTGGCAATGGGCGGCCATTTCCCAGATGCATCCGCAGAGCCCCGTCGCGCGTAACGCTGCCGTAAACCCTTGCGGAGATACCCCATGCGCCGGATTGCCGTTCTGCTTGTACTCGCCACCTTGCCCGCTGGTGCGCAGACGAATTACGAGGCTTGGGCGCCTCTGGTGGCGCGCTTTGAAAGCACCGGCGGTGGCGGTTTGCTCATCGGCGAGTATGATCCGATCGTGATTCATGATCGCTGCGTCACGCCCGTCACGGCAACGCTTCCCGATGGACAGGTGTTCCGCAATATCGTGGTCTCTGAGGCAATCGCTTTGCAGGGTGGGATCCTCTGCACGCGGGCGCGCTGGTCGGCCATGGACCGCAGCGTGCAGGGGACTTCACCATTTGAGGTTTTGATCAAGCATGGTATTTCTCGGCGCGCACCGTGATCGGTGGTAATCGTCAGAAACTGGCGCGCAGGATCAGTGGCATGGGCCCCATCTGGTCCCGAACCTCGGTGACGCCGGAAATTTCGCGCGCCATGACCGCCAGGCCATGGCGCATCGTCTCGTTGCGCGCGAAGCCGTGGAAGGTGACCACGCCGCCCGAAATGCTCGGGTAAATCCAGTAGGTATCCACCCAGGGCTGTGAACGCATGGCCTTGAGCAATGCCACCTGGATACCGTGGTCGTCATGTGCCTCATGCGGGGTTGCGGGCATGCGCAGGATCGCACGCAGAAGATCGGCACGGCTGACCAGTCCCACCAGCTTGCCGCCCTTGAGGACCAGCACCCGGCGGATGTGATTCTGTTCCATCAGTTCCGCGATGCGCTCGGCGCTTTCGGTCTCACTGACGGTAATGAGTTCCGTCGTCATCACGTCGCGCGCTGTCTTTCCATGGGCCTTGGCAAAGCGTTCAGCCATGGGCCTGGAGTTGGCAAAGAGGTCGAGGAACCACGTGAGCGGTCCGCGCGGCTGGTCGGCCAGGCGGCGGATCAGGTCACCCTCCGTCACCACGCCGATCGGGATGCCTTCGCCATCCACCACCGGAACGGCGGATATCCCTCGAGCGGCCAGAAGTTCGGCCACGGCGGAAACCGGCGTCTCAGGTGCGATCACTACGGGGTGCGCTGTCATCAGGTCTTTGGACTTCATGGCGTTGACATCCCTTCTGGCGTTGGCGGGCCTCTGCGAATGAACCCGTCATGGGCGGCATGGTTGAGCCTTTCTAGAAAGGTTTTGACGCTGGCGCCTTGCGTGGGATCAAGCCAACCTTCGGCGGCGCGCGCCGGGGCTTCTCGGGCTTGGCGTTGCGGTGCTGAATGCGCGGACGCTGATCGTGCGCGAACAGCCCCCGCCACCCAGGAGAGACTCATGGCCCAGCCCCAAATCCCCATTGATGTGGATCCCGAAACGGGCATCTGGCGCACCGATGGGCTGCCCATGATGTATCTGCCGCGACACTTCATGGTGAACATGCAGCAGAGCATCGAGGCGGCCATGGGGATCGAGGCCTACCGCGCCATCCTCTATCGGTCCTGCCATCTCTCGGCGCTGCAATGGTGCCGGGCGGAGGCCAGGACGCATGGGCTGACCCCGGAGGAAACCTTCCGCCACTACCTGAGGCGCATGTCCCAGCGCGGCCACGGCCAGGTGGAGCCCGCCTCGCTCGACACGGCGACGGGGCGGGCCGAGATCATCGTGCGGAACTCGGCCTATGCGCTGGGTTATGGACCGCAGGCGGGGCGGCGCGTCTGCTACGTCTTTGAGGGGAGCTTCGCCGGTGGCATGGCCTACGTGCTGGAGGCTTCGGGCCGTTCGGGCGAGCCCCTATGTCTTGAGACCGCCTGCCTTGCTGAGGGCGCGTCCGATTGCCGCTTTGAGGTCCGGTGCGATTAGGCGGCCCGTTGGCGGAACCCACGATTGCGTCTTTCTTTTGCCCCCGCGAAACAAGGAACCCCCCATGCCTCACATCGCTGCGGACATCCCGATGGCCGCAATCCATAAGGTACTGGCATGAATCTGGCCGAGGCCGTCGCGGCGCAGACGCCGCTGGTCCAGCGTCTGCTGGATGGCATGGCCACCATCGGCGCCGATCCACCCGGCATCACGCGCGAGGCCTATGGACGCGGCGAGAACGCTGCGCACGCGCTCATCCGCGAGGCCGGCCAGGCGCTGGGAATGACCGCCAGCCTGGATGCGGGCGCCAACCTCACGCTGCGCTGGGCCTCTGGCCACGATGCGCCACCCGTGCTGATCGGCTCGCATCTGGACAGTGTGGTGCAGGGCGGGAATTTCGACGGCGCGGCGGGCGTGGTCGCCGGCATCGGCGTCATTGCCGCGCTTCAGGCGGCTGGCGTGGAACCCCGCCGGGATATCGAAGTGTTGGCGCTGCGCTGCGAGGAAGCGGTGTGGTTCGGCCTCGGCCTGATCGGCAGCCGAAGCCTGCTGGCCCGCTTGCCTGACGGCGCGTTGGACCTGTTGCACGCGCGCACCGGCCTGACGCTGGCGGAGAGCGTCGCGTCCTGCGGCGGCGATCCTGCGCGGTTGCGACAAAACACGCCGCTGCGCGACCCGCGCGCAGTGGGCGCCTATCTGGAACTGCATATCGAGCAGGCGCCACAACTTATTGAGGCCGGCGCGCCGCTGGCCATCTGCCTCGCCAATCCGGGCAATGTGAGGCACCCCTTCATCCGCATCACAGGCGAGGACGCGCATACCGGGCTGCCGCACCGCTTCCGGCGAGATGCGGCCCTGGCCGGGGCCGATCTCTCACTCGCGCTGGAACGACTTTGGCTGGAGGAGGAAGCAGCGGGCCTACCCATGGCGGTTACCATCGGCCGCTTTTATACGCGGGCAGAGCGGCACAGCCTCACGGCCGTGCCCGGTCAATTCGAGATGAGCCTCGATCTGCGCGGCTACGACGCGGCGCATCTGGCGGCGCTGGAGAGGAAGCTCCTTGCCATCACAGCCGAGGTCGCGGCACGACGCCGCGTGACCATCGCGCTGGGTGACCGGAGCGCCGCCGCGCCTGGCCCGATGGACCCGGCCATCATCGCCGGGCTGGAGGCGGCCGCCGGACGTTGCGGTGTGGCGGCACCGCGCCTGAACAGCCCCGGCAGCCATGACGCGAATAATTTCGCAGCCTCGGGCGTGGCCACGGGCATGCTGCTCATCCGCAATCACAATGGCAGCCACAACCCCTTCGAGGCGATGGAGACGCGGGACCTGATGGCCGCAATCGGCGTGCTCGCCGATTGGGTTGCGACCACTTCGGGATGAGGAGGGAGCATACCTCCCGCAATTCTGCGGCGGAGGTCGCGCCTGGTGGCGTCACCGGACATGAAATGTGGAGCTTTTTTTGAGCAACCATTTTCCGCTTGGCAGCGTATTGGCAGGTAGCTTAGTGAGTTTCTGATGCCCGCCTGTCTGACTGGACCCTCATCCGCGCTTCGCCGGGATGTCGTGGCGTGACGCCGGCCCGCAACATGTGGGCGCTCGCCTGCGTCGGCTTTGGCATCTTTGCCCTCATGATCATCGGCCCGGCGCTTCGGGCGGCGTGGGGCGACCTGGCGTTCAACGCGACGACGCTGGCACAGGGCGCCCTGGTGCTTCTGGCGGTGCCGCTGGCAACCCGCGTGCCGCCCCGCATGGCGCTGCTGGTCATCCTGATCGGTGCCGTGGCGATGCGGGTGCCACCGCTGTTCGACTACCCGTTTCTCTCGACGGATGTGTTTCGCTACGTCTGGGATGGCCGGGTGCAGGGCGCCGGCATCAACCCCTACCGCTACATTCCCATCGCGCCGGAACTCAGTTTCCTGCGCGACGGATTCATCTACCCGAACATCAACCGCGCCGACTATGCCATCACCATCTACCCACCTGCGGCGCAGATGCTGTTCTTTGTCATTGGCCGCATCGGCGACAGCCTGATCAACATCCGGCTATGGTTCGTGGTAATCGAAGGTGTCACGGTCTGGCTGCTGCTCGACCTCCTCCGGAGGATCGGCCAGCCTCCCCAGCGGATCGTGGCCTATGCCTGGCACCCCCTGGTGATCTGGGAGATCGCGGGCAACGCCCATATTGACGGGCCGATGGTGGCGATGACGGTCCTCGGCATTTGGCTGGTGGCGGTGATGCGGCGGCCGGTGCTGGGCGCCGTGGCCTTTGCCGTAGCGACACTGATGAAGCCGCTGGCTGCGCTGGCATTGCCTCTGGCCTGGAAGCCTTGGGACTGGCGGGCTCCCGTGGCCGCCATCGCTGTCGTGGTGGTTCTCTACCTGCCTTACCTGTCGGTCGGGACCGGAATGTTCGCCTTCGCCGGCGGCTATGCGCAGGAGGAGAGCCTCGCCTCCGGCAACGCCTTCTGGCTGGTGTGGTTGGCGCGACGCGCCTTTGGCGATGCGGGTTGGATAGTGCCTGTGTACCTGGCAGCGACCGCCACTTTGCTGGGTTACCTCGCGCTCAGGCTGAGCTTCACCGACAATGACGATGTGGCGTTGCGCTTGCGCCGCCTGGGCTGGCTGACCTTTGCGGGGCTGCTCCTGCTGTCCTCCGGCTATCCCTGGTACAACCTGTCGCTGCTGCCGTTTGTTGTGCTGTTCGGCGCACCCGCATTCTGGGCGGCCACCCTGGCCTGCTTCCTGCTGTACGACACCATCTCGACTGATGCCTACATCGCGTTGGATTTGCGTGACGGGCTTTACAACGCCACCATGCTCGGCGGCGTTCTCTTCGCATTGTGGTCCGCCCGCAAGGCGCGACGGTAAGGAGTAGCTCAGCATGCCCAGCGTCGCCGTCGCCATCATCTGCAAGACCCCGGCTCCCGGAAAGTCTAAGACGCGGCTCTCGCCGCCACTGCGGCCGGAGGAATGTGCTGCCATCTCGGCCTGTTTCATCGCTGATCTGGGGCAGACCATTGCCGGGCTGGACCACCCCGCCGCGCGGTCCTGCGCCGTGTACACCCCCGCCGGTTCCGAAGGGCAATTGCTCGGTATCCTGCCCGATTTCGCACTCACCTTGCAGGGTGACGGCGATCTCGGAGACCGGCTCGCTCGGGGCATGGACGACTTGTTGGCGGCGGGTCATGACGGCGCCATCATCATCAATTCTGATAGTCCGACCTTGCCGGCCTCAATCCTCGAAGCAGCGATCGAAGCCGTCCTGGCCAGGGACCAGATGGTGATCGCCCCGGCCTTTGATGGCGGCTACACGCTGATCGGCCTGTCGCGCCAACATGCCAGGCTCTTCCAGGATATACCTTGGAGCACCGAGCGCGTATTTGACCTCACCATGGCGCGGGCTGTTGAGATCGGCTTGCCGGCCAAGGTGCTCGACATGTGGTACGACATTGACGATGCGCGCTCCTACGAAATGCTGGAGGCGGAACTGGCCGGCAAGGTGCCCCCCTTCGGCGGCCCCGGCGGTGGCTTGGTAAATGCGCCCGCAACGCGCCGCTTCGTCGAGCTTCGGCGCGCTTATTCGATGGCAGCGCAATAGGATGCAGGTGTCCATCATCATCCCCTGCCTGAACGAAGCGGAGCCGATTGGCGATGTGGTCCGCGAGGTGTTGCTCCTGGATGTAGCCGAAGTGATCGTCGTGGATAACGGCTCCAGCGACGACACGGCAGCGATTGCCCGCGCCGCCGGGGCCAGGGTGATAAGCGAGCCGATCCCCGGCTACGGCCGGGCTTGCGCTGCGGGTGTTGCCGCCGCACGCAGCCCCATCCTGTGCTTCCTCGATGGCGATGGCAGCGACGTGCCGGCCTTCATCCCTGGCGTGATCGCTCCTATCGCGGAGGGGCAGGCGGATTTCGTCATGGGCAGCAGGCTGCGCGGCGTGCGCGAGCCTGGTAGCCTGACGCCGCAGCAGGTGCTGGCGGCACGCCTGGCCGGGCTGCTGCTGCGGCGGACCTATGGCGTTGAATTCACCGACATGTCGCCTTTGCGCGCCATCCGCGCCGACACGCTGGCTGCCTTGGGCATGGCCGAGATGACCTATGGCTGGAACCTGGAGATGCAAATGCGCGTCGCGGCAAAGGGCCTGCGCTGCCGGGAAATCGCCGTGGATCATCGCTGTCGGCAGGGCGGCGTGTCCAAGGTCTCGGGCAATCTCGCGGCCGGAATGAAGGCCGCATGGAAAATCAGCACAACATTTCTGCGCCTGGCGGCGACCTTACGCCGTCAGGGCGGACCCTCCAACGTTCCTCGCGCGGTCGCGTGATGCGCCTGATGCGCGTGCTGCTGACCGGTGGCGCCGGCTTCATCGGCCGACACACACTTGCGGCCCTGTTGGCGCGTGGCCACAGCGTGCGGGTGATGGATTCGCTGCGGGAGGACGTGCATCACGGCCGGCCCTACACGCCGCCGACCGGTGTGGAGCTGCAAGTAGCCGATATCCGCGACGCCGCCGCCTGCGACAAGGCGCTGGCGGGGATTGACGCAGTCATTCACCTGGCCGCGAAGGTCGGCCTGGGCGTGGATGTTCAGGATCTACCTGATTATGCGTCCTCCAACGATCTGGGTGCGGCGGTGCTGTTCGCTGCCATGGCCCGCGCCGGCATTGGCCGGCTGACGCTGGCCAGCTCCATGGTGGCGTATGGTGAGGGGCTGGCGCTATGCCCCGAGCATGGCCTGGTGCCGCCAGCGCCGCGTCTGGAGGCCGCACTCAAGGCCGGCGAATTCGAGCCCCCTTGCCCGCACTGCGGAAAGCCCCTCGCGGCACAGCTGGTGGCCGAGGACACGCCCTTCGATCCGCGCAACGCCTATGCGAGCAGCAAGGTGGCGCAGGAGTTCTACGCTTCCAACTGGTCGCGCGTGACCGGCGGTTCGGCGGCGATGATGAGATACCATAATGTTTATGGCCCCGGCATGCCGCGCGACACGCCCTATGCCGGCGTTGCCGCCATCTTCACCTCCGCGTTGCGCCGAGGCGAGGCGCCGCGGGTCTTCGAGGATGGAGGGCAGCGGCGCGACTTCATCCATGTGCGGGATATCGCAGCGGCAACGGTTGATGCGTGCGAGAAGCACATGGCGGGCGTGGATGCCTTCAACGTCGGCTCCGGCACTCCGCGCACCGTCGGTGAAATGGCGCAGGCCTTGGCCGAAGCGCTGCAAGGTCCGAGCCCTGTCGTGACAGGCGGCTACCGGCTGGGCGATGTGCGCCACATTACCGCCGATTCTCGCCGGCTGCGGGAGCTGCTGGACTGGCAGCCGCAGGTGAGCTTCGCCGATGGAATGGCCGAGTTGGCACATAACCAGGCCGAGTAAACAGGTTTGTTTCGAACCGAGCAGTTCCGCCGCCCCAACGCCCCTCAAGCGACCTGATCAAGCGCGCGCGACAGAGCAGGCAGCGCTGAATGCAGTTCGTCCGGTGGCAAATGACCGAAGCCCAGGCGGAACACACGAGGGGTCTCACCGAACCAGGGCCCAGGCGCGAGCCGTAGTCGCTGCTCTGGCAGCGCGGCCCAGAACCGGTCCACGCCCGCAGGTCCCACAAGGCCGGGGTGAAGGCGTAGGCAGCACAGCGCACCGGCTTCGGGGCGAACAATCTCGACTCGTTCCGCCTCGGAACTCTGCCACAACATCACAGCATCCAATGCCTCACCCAGACGGCGGCGGCGGCCGCCCAGCACCGATTCCGACTGGCGCAGAAGGACCGCTGCAAGCGCCTCGTCGAGCACCGAGCCGGAAATGATGAGTGACGCCTTCGCCCCGACAATGCGCTCCCGCAGCACTTGGTCGGGAATGGTCAACCAGCCGATGCGCAACCCCGGTGCGCCATGTGCCTTGGAGAGCGAGCCCGCGGTGATGATGCGCGGATCGAGCGGAGCGGCGCTGGGTGAAACCTCCCCGCCATGAGTGGCCTCGCGATAGGTTTCGTCCAGGAATAGCAGAGCCTGCGGCGCGTGCTGCGCCATTGCGGCGAGCAGCGCCTCAATGGCGGGGCGGGGGATGCGCACACCGCTGGGGTTCTGCGGGTCGGCCAGGCAAACGAGGCGGGTCTCGGGGCGCAGGCTCGCGGCGATACGGGCGATGTCAGCCTGATAGCCCTCCTCAAAATGAAGGCGAGCCAGGCGGATTCTCGCGCCAGCGCGTTCCAAGGCGTCGCGGCTTGGGCCAAAGCAGGGCGTGACCAGCAGCGCATCACCGCCTCCGCCACATTGCTCGGCAGCGAGCAGGAACAACCCGAGCATGGTGCCCGGCAGGGTCACCACATTTTCAGCCGGGATCCGACAATTTGCGCCGATGAGAATACGCAGGGACGGTAAACCCGCTGGGTCACCATAATCCATGGCGAGATCGTCCAGCGTGCCGTCCGCCATGTCCATGATCTCCGCCAGGCGCAGACTTTGCACCGTACTTTCGGAGAGGTTGTAATGGCCGGCATGGCTGGTTCCGTCAGGCAATTCGAAGCGCCCGAATGCGCAGTCGGACTGGTCGGCACGCGTGGATGGGTTTGGGGTCAAACTCAGAGTCCGCTGAACCAGTTGAAGCCCCGCTCTTCCCAATACCCGCTTGGATAGTCGTTGGTGACCTCGATCGAGGTGATCCATTTGGGATTTTTAAAGCCGAGCTTGACCGCGGTGCGCAGTCGAAGGGGATAACCGAACGGGTCGGCGATGGTTGCGCGAGCGTATTTCGTGGCGAGCAAAGTCTGCGGATGTAATGCGCTTGCCATATCAATGCTGCCCCAATAGCCATCAGCGCAGCGAAAGGCGACGTAACGGCAGGACAGATCCGCACCGACGCGCTCCAGGAACAGTCGCAGCGACACGCCGGACCATTGGCCGATAAAATCCCAACCCTCGACGCAGATATGGCGAATGATGATTTCCTGCTCAGGCAGCGCCATGATTTGCGGGACGGTCCAGCTTTGCTTCTCGGCGATACGGCCGGCAAGTTCCAAGCGATAGGTCTCACCGTTCAACGGGCGAACGTCCTCAGGCGGGTAGAAGGAATTGTAGCGCGGCGGCTTGAGGACCATCGATTCCGGGTAGGTCGGCGCCAGCCTCGTCGGGTCGAATATCCAGGCCTGAACATGATCGTTGAAGCGGGAAATAGCGCGCAGCACGTTCTGCAAGGCCGGCATGTCGGAGGAGCTGCAGCCGCCGAGCATGGAAAGCGCGCCGAGGGTCAGGGTGCCTTTGAACAGACCGCGACGCTCGATCTGCCGTAGCAGTTTCGCGTTCTCATCCAGGAACGCCTGATCGGGCGCCACGGCGGGGCGGAATTTGGAGGGTGACAAGTCGGTTACTCCGAGGACGGGGTGGAACGGGGCTGCAGACGTGGCCCGCCAGTCAGCATGGCCCAGAGCGTGCGCGGCACCAGCAGCGCCAGGACAACATGCACGGCCAGAAAACCAACAATCGCAGCCATGCCGAGGAAATGCGCCAGCCGCGAGCCCTGGAACCCACCAAACAGCTCGGTCAGCCAGGAAAACTGCACCGGCTGCCAGATCGCAAGACCGGAGAAGACCTGCACGATGGCGGCCAGCATGACGCCGATATAGAGCAGCTTCTGCACAGAATTGTAGACGGTGAGGTCTTCATGAGCGAATTTGAACCGCAGCGCGTCGCGCACGTTACGCACCGCTTCAGTGGCGCTGATCGGCAGCAGCTGCTGGCGGAAGCGGCCGGTGATGAAGCCATAGGCAAGGTAGATCAGCCCGTTAACTACGAGCACCCACATCGCGGCGAAGTGCCACAGGAGATGATCCGCCGCCCAACCGCCGATCAGCATCCAGTGCGGGAAGAACAGCCAGCCGAAGATCGCCTCGTCATTATAGATGCCCATGCCGGACATGATCATGATGATGATCGCCGCGGCGTTGATCCAATGCATGATGCGCAGGGGCAGTGGATGCAGCCGGCGCGGCCTGTTGCTGAGCATTGCCATGATGTTTCCCGGAAGATGGATCTTGTGAAATCATTCACTTTGGACAAAACTTGTTTCGCTGCGCTTGTCCAAATGTTACTGTGCATCCTCGCGATTTCGAAAGAAATTTGATGCTCAAGCACATGACTGTTTTATTGACGGTGCTGACCCCGTCGCTTTCCTTTGCGCAAGAGCCCGGGCGCAGCGCGGAGGCGTTGGCGCGTTTCCCGCAGCCCGTTCTGGTTGGTGTGCTGGCGGGCAGGCAAGTGTTGGAGAACCGACTGAACCAGCGCGTGCTGGGCCGAGTGGAGGCGGTCGCTAGGGATGCGGATGGTACCCTCAACCTTGTCCTTGAACGATCAAGGTGGCCTTGGCAGCGCCGGCGTTGCGCCGTGGTGCCGGTCGCTGCGCTCGCCCTGCTCGGCCAGTTCGTGGTGGTGATGGACGTGGACGATGCGCAGTTCGCCGCGCTCCCCGATCAATGCCAAGCGCCTGGTTCAGTCTTGGCGGCCGATACGACCATCCGAATGGGTCTGACGAAGAACTGAGCCCAAAGGTGCGTGAGCGTAGCTTGCAAGACGGGCACCCCACTTCCCACCGCTAATGCGGTCGAAAGGGTCAAAGGCGCTCAGGGATGCTGCGGTTTGGACTGAGCTTAGAGGTGTTGTCTTTCGGCCCGGCTTGTTGGTGCCCGGCTTGTTGGCGCCCGGCTTGTTGGCGCAGGCCCTTCATAGTTTCGGCGAGTGAACAGCCGGAAATCTGCAAGTGAAACCACGTTTGACGACCCAAGGCTGTCGAACGGGCGTTCCGGAGACCATACTGAGGTGTGTCGCTGACGGTAACGTAGCAATGACTTTTTACGGACGCCGACAGGGTTGGAAAGGGCAGTGAGCAAGTGCACCAACGCCGCGAGCGACCATGGTGACCTTCGATACTGCGCTAGTGGCCATCGGCCTTTATTTGGGCTACGCTCACGCCCCGGGCGAGCATGAGGTTGCTCGACGGCTCACTGAACTGCTGATCGCGCCTATGTATTTCTTTCAGTGCGATTAGCGGGGAATGAGCAGCCAGACACGCGAGCGTTCGGAGCTTACAGTGTATCAAGTGATGGCGTTTCGTAAAATCTGTTTCGCAGCTTGGCCGGTTTGACAGCCACCCAAATGTCGGGCCTGCGCCTCCTTCTTGTGGAGGATGAAGCTATTATCGCCCTTCTGCTCGAGAGGATCTTAAAGGGCCTCGGAATCAGTGTCCTTGGCCCTATTGGACAACTGACCGAAGCGCTGGATATCGCTCGTTCACAACAATTTGACGGGGCGATCCTCGATGTTTCAGTCCGGGGGGGGCAAATTTATCCGGTGGCGGACCTTCTCCTGGAGCGTGGTATTCCCTTTGTCCTGACTACTGGGCATTCCGCGGAACAATTACCTGCAAATCTTCGCACTCAAAGGCTTCTGCGTAAGCCCTATTCTACTGAACAATTTACGGCGGCACTGGAGTGCTTTGAGCGACCACCCCGAGCTGGCCCATGATTAAAGAGGCTCCACTCTCGCTTTATGTTTTATCGCAACTTTGGTTTATACAGATTACTTCCCTTGTGGAGGAAAGTCCTGGGATTGACCCGATCTGGTGGACACCCTGAATTTTTTTGCAGAGGTTCCGTCCATGTTTAAAACCCCACTACCTTATTTGCCTGAATTTGCCGTCAGATGGTCGAACTGGTTCGCGCTGGTCGCGACCCTGACGATCTCGCGCCGGAGTTCCAACCAACCGCCTAATCCATCCGCAACTGGATTGCGCGAGCAGACAAGAAAGAGGGCCGACAGGCGGATGCGCCACCCTGCCTGAGCGCTGTCAATTAGACGAACTGTCGCCGGCCCCGGCGTGAGAACAGGCAGCTGCGCGTGGAGCGCGACATACGCGCAAAAGTCGCGGCCTGTTTTGCCCGGGGCACCGGAACGCTGCCGTCCGACTCTTGGGGTCCATAAGCGCGAACCAAGCCCGCTTCCCGATTGCCACCATGGCGCGCGTGCTCGGCGTCTCCAAGGCGGGCTTCCATGCCAAGGAGTTGGCTGCGCCACCCGCACGCCTGCCCACAGCGCGGATACGAAGCCCCGGCGCCGGCCGGACCTGGCGGTGCTGCAGGATCTGCGCCGTCTGGTGGAGCCGGCAACGCTGGGCGACCCGATGCAGCCGCTGCTGTGGGTCTTGAACAGCCGGAAGAAACTGGCCGCTGCCCTGCGCGGCCTGCATCACGCGATCAGCGCCAACACGGTTGGTAGAATGTTGACGACGCTGGGTTACTCCCGCCAAGCCAATCGCAAGACGGGAAAGGGCACCCACCACCC
>Ga0105048_10006941_pt1 | contig 18236 bp, 17 predicted proteins | sample MAT05_FD_78382 | JGI IMG/M metagenome (GOLD analysis project Ga0105048, IMG submission 78382) | Freshwater microbial communities from Lake Fryxell liftoff mats and glacier meltwater in Antarctica - MAT-05 | ecosystem: Environmental > Aquatic > Freshwater > Ice > Liftoff microbial mat | place... | reverse complement strand
CTTTTTGCTTGTGGAGGAAATGGAAATGAACAAGGTTCAGAAAAAGATTCTGTTCATGTAAAGCCGCCTACAATTGAATATGGTTTTGTACTCGATTCATTTCAAGTTATTCGCGATACTGTTCAACCTGATTGGACAATGAGCCACATGCTTACGCCTTATGGTGTTTCTCAAGCAAATATCAATTTAGCGGCAGATTTAGCAGCAGATTCTATTGTTGGTTTGCGTTATGTAAAAGAAGGAACTCCATATCTAATTCTTGCTGCAATTGGAGACACATCTAAAAAAGCATTGTACTGTATTTATCCAAAAAATATTGTTGAATTTATTGTGTTTGATTTTACAGGAGATTCAATAATCGTAGAGCGTAGAGAAAAAGAAACATCTGTAAAAGAACAAATTTTATCGGGCGAAATTATCAAAAACTCTAATCTTACTTTTGCACTTGACCAACAATTAAAAGATATTAATTTGACAGGTGAAATGTCCGAATTTATGTCGGGTGTTTTTGCATGGACGATTGACTTTTTTAAATTACATCCTGGAGACGAATTCAAAGTTGTTTATCAAGAAAAATCAGTAGAAGGGCGGCCTTATGGTGTAGGCGAAATTAAAGCTGCTTGGTTTAAACATCAAGACAAAGAATATTTTGCATTTCGCTACATGGTTGATTCATCCGCCAAATCAATTGGATATTTTGATACATCAGGAAAAGAAATGAAACGACCTTTTTTGATGTCGCCGGTAAAATTTTCTAGAATGAGTTCCGGTTTCTCAATGAAACGTTTTCATCCTGTTCAAAAAAGATGGAAAGCACATTTAGGTACTGATTATGCCGCGCCACATGGCACTCCAATTTTAGCCACAGGCGAAGGAACTGTTATTGCTGCAACTTATGGTGGTGGAAATGGAAACTATGTAAAAATTCAACACAACGAAACGTACGCTACACAATACTTACACATGTCGGGCTTTGCTCCTGGCATAAAAAAAGGGACACATGTTATGCAGGGCGAGGTTATTGGATATGTAGGCAGTACAGGCCTTGCAACTGGTCCACATGTTTGTTATCGCTTTTGGAAAAATGGTCAACAAATAGATCATCGCGCAGAAAAATTTCCAGAATCTGTGCCAATGGTTGATTCGCTTTTACCGCATTATTTAGAATTCATTAAACCAATAAAAGAGCAATTGGATTCAATGCCAATTACAAAGTATATTATTACGGGTGATGAACCTGTTGAGGAAGACCCGCCACAATAAAACTTAACTGTTAACGTATTATTAAGTATGCGATTATTGATTTTGTTGATACTTGGATTTGGTGTTTCGTATGGTCAAAATTTAATTTTTAGTCCAGGCGCTTTAAACGAAAATTACATTTCATTAGACTACTATAGTACAGAGTATATATTCATCAAGAATAATACTGCTGACTTTATAAATCTGGAATTTGAATTAGTAGAAGAAGACATACCTTCAGATTGGGCATCTTCAGGATGTACAAATGTTATCTGCTACATAAGTGTTCCTGAAAATGGTCCTCTTGGTGATTTAAATCCCGGTGAAGAAGCTTATCTTTCAATTAACTTATCCGTGAATGATTCTCCAGGCGATGCATTAATTCGGTTCCACATCTTCGATAAAGACAATGCACAAATAAATGATACAATTACTTTTATTTATAAAGCAGAATCTGACACGTTATATTCGACACCGCAACCTTGGGCAAAAATTAATTTTTATCAAAATGTTTTAACCGTTTTTTTGAAAGGTGGAAATTCTAAAACTGAACTTAAGGTTTTTGATTTAGGAGGCAAGTTGATAGCTCAACAAGAAATTCAAACAATTTCATCGCTGTCATTTCAAAATTTTACAAACGGCATTTATATAATTATGGTTGAAAATGAATCAGGTCAACAAATTATTCAAAAGGTTTTTAAAGGGTCGTAAAAAAGAATTGTGATTAGTAAATTTAGTTTATTTTTTTTCTGAACACATTAGTTGGTTTCCGTATTTGTGCTTTTCACATCCTCGGTTCCTCTTCCCCATTTACTTCCGCACTTATCTTCCCATATTTTTTTGTCTTCTAAAGACATGTCTTGCCATTTGGATTTGAATTTTTGTTTCCAACCATAGTGGCCGCCGCTATTGCAACTACAGGTTCCGCCACGTTTTCCCCAATGCGCTCCAAAGAGTATTTTAGACAAGGCTAATATTCCCAGCGCTTGCCAAAATGTAATGATGCTTAATCCAAAAAGTATTGGCATCAACCAGTTCCAAAGTAACATGACAACAAAGGTCATTGCGGCGCCCATTGCAATGAATAAGATGGGCCAGAAGATGTATTTGCTTTTCATAATTTTTTTTTGTGGTTTTTATTTTTTCTCAAGCCTATTTATAAATCACCTCGTCATACAAATCGCCTAATTTTTTGCGGAGATAAACAATTGCATATCTTTTTCTTGAGATTAATGTGTTTACTTGTTCTCCCGTCAATTCAGATATTTCGTTGAATGACAAATCATCAAACTCATGCATCATAAAAACTTCGCGTTGTTCTTTTGGAATTTCTGACAGACCTTCATCTAGCACTTCCCAAACCATTTCACGTGTTAAAATAGCGTCGGGCAAATCTTTTAAATCTGGGATATAATCTTCAAAATTCAACGATTCTTCTTCACCTTCATTTCGTGAATTGAGTTGCGTAAAACTAGTCGATTTTTTTTTGCGATATAAATCTGTGATCTTATTTCTAGCGACTTGAAACAACCATGCACTGGCCTTTTCAATTACATTCACATCTTCCGATACTCGTACAAATTGATAAAAAACATCTTGCAAAATATCTTCCGCATCAACCGTTGATTTTACCCGCTTGCGAATAAAATTGAAAAGTCGGCTTTGCTCCTTTTCAACAGTTTGCGAAATACTTTGTCGATTTAATGCGACTTCTTTACTTACAGTCATTTCTTTTTATACTGTGTTTTTAGTGTAGACGAATGAAGGTGTGAAATGTTTTAAACCAGTTAAAATAATTCAACTTAAGTGGGTTAATTATCAATGAAACTACGTTAAACGCTCATCCTATTGCACCAACCTCACCTCAACATACGTTCGTCGTAAACCGACTCCGTTTTGTTGAGCTTTTTAAAACCTAACACCGATTACACAAACGTCATCTAATTGTTCAAGCGTACCGCGCCAGGTTTCAAAGGCCTCATTAATTTTTATTTTTTGGTCATCCATTGATAGCTCCTGAATAGACAACAACAATTTTTTAAAGTTCGAGGATTTAAATTTTTTTCCTTTATCACCACCAAACTGGTCGGAATAACCATCAGAGAATAAATAACAACTGTCACCACTTTCAAGCTGCACTGTATGTGTGGCGAAATGCACATTGGTTTCAAATTTACCTATAGGCTGTTTATTTGCATTCACTTCTATTATCGCTCCTTTTCTAATTAACCAAAATGGGTTGTGGGCGCCCGAAAACTTTAGTTGATTACCTTCTAACGAACAGAGAGCAATATCCATTCCGTCCTTTACGTCTTCATCACTTTTTTCAAATTCAGAAATAACTATTTCTCTTGTTTTATCTAAAATTTCACCCGGGTCTGAAAGTTCATATTCTCTCACTGCTCGGTTCAGCGCATTATTACAAACAACACTCACCAAGGCTCCTGGAACACCGTGGCCCGTGCAATCAGCAACGGCAAATAAAATACGAGATGAAGTTGGGCTAATTTCTTGCGTTTGCATCCAATAAAAATCACCAGCAACGATGTCTTTCGGTTTATAAAGTATAAATGAATTTTGGAGATACGCTTTCACCAATTTTGCTGGAGGTAAAATTGCAGATTGAATTCGACGCGCATAGGTTATGGAGTCCATTATTTCTTTATTCTTTTCTTCTAGTTGCTCGTAAGCTTCATCTACTTTTTGTTTTTGATTTTGAATTACAGCTTTTTGTCTATTTGTGACTTTAAGACGATAAAAAATAAATGCTCCAATAAGCAATGCTATTAACAGCCCACCATATAAAGCAAATTTAAACTTCTGCTCACGTTGCAAATCTGCTTCATGCTCCAAATCAATAATTTGCATTTTTGAAACATTGGCTAGACTATCTTCCAGTTGCACTTTTTCAAAATCAAATTGCATTTCCATTCGTGTGTATTCTTCAATGTTTTTTTCATTTAAAAGTGTGTCCTCTAAATTTTCTGAGAGGGTTTGATAATAGTAAGCGCTGTCAAATTGATGCAGTCCCACAAAAGCTTCTTGTAAACACCAGCATGAATAATATTCGGTTGAATGCACTCCAACTTCTTTAGATAATGCAAGCGAAACTCGACAATTTTTGAGTCCAGATTTGTAATCTTTTTCCCGGTTATGAAAGATTCCAATATTATTGTATAATGAAGCCATCCCGTGTAAATCATTGACGGCCGCGGTGCTTATCAACGCTCGTTCATACCAAACAAAGGCTAGACTGTCTTGATGGAGTAAATCATACGTGCCGGCTAAATTAGATTCGAGCATAGCAATCATAAAATCGTGTTCTATTTTTTTAGCAATTTCGAGTGCCTTGAGATAATAAACAATGGCCTCAGCTCGGTCACCCCGTTCACGAAAAACACCGGCGTAATTAATATAAACTTCTGCCAAGCGTGATTCAAAACCATTTGCAAGACAGATTTCTATGGCTTCGTGCAAATGATTTTCGGCTTTATCGTATTGAGTTAGTATAGTATAATTTGAACCAATATTGTTTTTAGTGCCCGCAATTTCATAATCATTCCCAATAGATTCCCAATAAGCTAACGCAGAAAGATAGTATTTTAACGACATCGGTATTTTACCCATTTCACCATAAATAGCACCAACTGTGCTGTATGCATAAGCAGACCATTTTTTGTCTTTTATTTTTCGAGCAAACTCTTCAGTGATCAGCGCATATTTTAAGGCAGAGTCAAGATCTGTGTACAAATATTCCCAAGCCACATCTTCTACAGCACGCACACGTATTGTGTCTTGTTGAGTTTTGTTATTAAAAACTTGTAACCGTTCTGTAATATCAACTTGCGCTAATGTTGCAATGGCAAGTAAAAAAGTAAAAATGAATAGAACAAACTTGTACATACTATAACTCAATGGTTTTCTAAATATACCTTAAAAATTGTTGCGCAATTTTTTTTGGTTGATTAAGTCACATAGACTTCAAATAATTTCCAACATCCAACACTTATTAAAAATGCAAACATAAATACGAACAATGCCTTCATAAATCGTTATCAAAATTCTACCTTCGCATTTAATTACGGAATTTGTCTTTTTAAACCCTCAAATGTCTAATCAAAAAAAAATAAAAAATGCGTTGATTTCTGTCTTCGATAAAGGAGGATTAGATGCGATTGTAAAAAAATTACACGAGTTCAAAGTAACCATTTATTCAACCGGAGGCACACAAGAATTTATTGAGAAGATGGGCATTCCTGTTGAGCGTGTTGAAGACCTTACTTCCTACCCATCTATACTTGGTGGTCGCGTAAAAACATTACACCCAAAAATTTTTGGCGGCATTTTAAATCGACGCGAAAATGAAAGTGATCAAGCTCAAATTGCCCAATACGAAATTCCTGAAATTGATTTGGTGATTGTTGATTTATATCCATTTGAAAAAACAGTTGCATCCGGCGCATCAACAAATGACATCATTGAAAAAATTGACATCGGTGGAGTTTCATTAATTCGTGCCGCAGCTAAAAACTATGCAGACGTTGTTATCATTCCTTCTCAAGACCAATACGCAAGTTTTTTAGAAATTCTTACAACGTCAAAAGGAGACACAAATCATCACGAACGTACAAATTTTGCACGCGCTGCATTTAATGTCACATCACATTACGATACCCAAATTTTTAATTATTTCAATCAAGGATCTTCCGAAGTATTTAAACAATCTTTTACTCAATCAAAAACCTTACGATATGGTGAAAACCCACATCAGCAAGGAATTTTCTATGGAAACCTTGATGAGCTTTTTGATGTTTTGCATGGCAAAGAATTATCGTACAATAATTTATTAGATGTTGATGCTGCTGTTAATTTGATGGATGATTTTAAAAACGATGATCCATCTTTTGCGATTTTAAAACACAATAACGCTTGCGGATTTGCAACACGAAAAACCATTAAACAAGCCTATTTAGATGCACTTGCCGGTGATCCCACCTCAGCCTTTGGTGGAATTTTAATTTCGAATACGATTATTGATGCTGAAACAGCAAAAGAAGTAAACGACCTTTTTTGCGAAGTAATTATTGCGCCTGCTTATGATGCAAAAGCGCTGGAGATTTTGAAAGAAAAAAAGAACAGAGTAATACTTGTTCAGAAAACGCTTACACTTCCTAAAAATCAATTCCGTTCTGCATTGAACGGTGTTTTGGTGCAGGACAAAGATTTGATTTCAGAAACTGTTCTAAATTTTGAAACAAGAACAAAAACAGCACCAACACAAGAAGAATTAAAGGACCTGGTTTTTGCAAATAAATTAGTAAAACATACAAAATCAAACACCATTGTACTTGCAAAAAACGGTCAACTTTTAGCAAGCGGCACAGGACAAACATCTCGCGTAGATGCCTTGTTACACGCTATTCACAAGGCAAAGTCATTTAAGTTTGATTTGAAAGGGGCGGTGATGGCGAGTGATGCTTTTTTCCCTTTTCCCGATTGTGTTGAGATTGCAAAAAATGCAGGAATTACCGCTGTCGTTCAGCCGGGCGGATCTGTAAAAGATCAACTATCTATTGATTACTGTAATGACAATGGTTTGAGTATGGTTTTTACAGGCAATAGACATTTTAAACATTAAAAAATCTAGACTGGTCTAAAAATCAATAGAATTAGGTAACATATTCGAAAAAATTGAGTAGACTTAGGAAATAAGAACAAATTGAAGAGCAAAATCAAGTTTAGCTACTCGACAAAAACAAAAAACGAAACAAAAAAAAACACATGGGTCTATTTGATTTTTTAACCCAAGAAATAGCCATCGACTTAGGTACGGCCAATACGCTCATCATCATGAATGATAAGGTTGTTGTGGACGAACCTTCAATTGTCGCAAGAGATATTCAAACAGGAAAAATTGTTGCAATTGGAAAAGTGGCGCAACAAATGCATGGAAAAACGCATAAGCTGATTGAAACGATAAGGCCTTTGAAAGATGGTGTAATCGCAGATTTCGAATCGGCCGAGCAAATGATTCGCGGAATGATTAAAATGATTCCTACACGAAAAAGGTTGATTAGCCCATCGCTTAGAATGGTGATTTGTATTCCTTCAGGTATTACAGAAGTTGAGAAACGTGCGGTACGAGATAGCGCTGAACACGCCGGAGCAAAAGAAGTTTATTTGATTCACGAACCAATGGCTGCGGCTATCGGAATTGGAATTGATGTGGAAGAACCGATGGGAAATATGATCATTGATATTGGTGGTGGTACTTCTGAAATTGCTGTTATTGCATTAGGTGGAATTGTTTGCGATAAATCAATTCGTGTTGCAGGAGATGATTTTACAGCAGACATTGAAGAATACATGCGCCGTCAACACAATATTTTAGTTGGAGAAAGAACTGCAGAGCAAATAAAAATCGAAGTTGGTTCTGCATTAACAGACCTTGGCGATAAAGCTCCACCTGCTTACGCCGTTCGCGGACGAGATTTGATGACGGGTATTCCAAAAGAAATTTTAATCACCTATTCAGAAATTGCACACGCATTAGATAAAAGTATCAGCAAAGTAGAAGAAGCTATTTTAAGTGCGCTTGAAATGACTCCACCCGAATTATCTGCAGATATTTATAAAACTGGAATTTATTTAGCTGGTGGTGGATCTATGTTGCGCGGACTTGATAAACGAATCTCGATGAAAACAAAATTACCTGTTCACATTGCCGAAGATCCTTTGAGAGCCGTTGCAAGAGGAACAAGTATTGCATTGAAAAATATTGATCGCTTCCAATTCTTGATGCGTTAACTTTAATTGGCCATAATGAATGCGAAAATTATTCAAATTCTTAAAAAAGTTTAGAGATTTTTTACTCTTTTTCGTGCTTCAAATTTTTGTATTAGGTCTTTTTTTTAATTCTAAAAATTATCACAAAGCACAGTTGTTTAATACATCTAGCGAACTCATTGGTTGGTTCGTTGAAAAAAAACACAACATCACAAAACATTTTAGTCTCGCTGACGAAAATAAAAAATTGTCAGAAGAAAATGCTGGTTTATTAGACATGCTTCCCGAAAGTTTTTATCAGCTACAAGGTGATCTTTGGTACATCAACGATAAACTCTACAAGCAACAGTACGAGCGCATCTCAGCCGAAGTCATTAACTCAACAACCAATAATCGTGATAATTATTTTACCCTGAACAAAGGCGCTGCTGGCGGCATAAAAAAAGGAATGGGTGTTACGTCAAAAGATGGCCTTATCGGTTTTGTTACAGATGTTTCGGACTATTGCGCTATTGTAAAAACCATTTTATCCGAAGACATAAATATTCCAGTAAAACTCAAAAAAAATGACGAACACTGGTTATTGAAATGGGATGGTTTCACTGATGAAATTGCTCAAGTAAATGGTGTAAATCGTGATATTGATATTGTGGTTGGCGATACAATCATAACAAGAGGTGGCAATGGAATGTTTCCTGTTGGCGTGCCCGTAGGAATTGTAAGCGAATTAATTTCGAAAGACGGTAAACAAACATGGGATGTCAACATTAAGCTTTCTGTTAATTTCAGTGGTGTCTATCATGTATATGTTATCAATAATTTATTTCAAGAAGAGCAAGCGGCATTAGAAGCTCGAATTACAGCGGATGAATAATACCTGGTTAAAATATGGTTTGAATTTTATTCTTATTGTTCTGATTCAGGGCTTGGTGGTAAACAATCTTAATATTGATGAATTTCTCAATCCAATGGTTTATCCAATGTTGATTTTGATGTTGCCCTTTGAGTTAAGCTTAATTGCATCACTCATTATTTCCTTTCTTTTGGGAATTTCGGTTGATGGTTTTAGTAATACGTTTGGTTTACACGCTTCTGCTGCCATGTTAATTGGTTATTTGCGACCAACTGTTTTAAGATACATAAAACCCCGCGATGGTTATGATTCAAGTTTATTGCCTTCTATACAAGACATGGGCATTCCTTGGTTTTTAGGTTATTCCTCGCTCTTTCTTTTAATTCATCATGCTTGGTTTTTTACATTTGAAATTTTGCGGTTTGATTTGATTTTGTTGATTTTAGCCAAGACTTTTTTTAGTTTAATTTTTTCATTACTTCTCATTATTTTATTCCAATTCATTTTTTACAAAGCATCTAAGAAATGAGAAACATGGACAGCAGAAAATATGTTGTTGCTTTGATGATACTTCTCATCGCTTTCATTTTTAGTGTCCGTTTATTTTATATGCAAGTTGTCGATGATCAATGGAAAGATAGAGCAGCAGAAATCTCCGAAAACAAAGTCATTACTCAACCTGCACGTGGTGTTGTATATGACCGTAACAAAGAAAAACTAATCAGTAACGTAGTGTATTATGATTTACGTGTTGTGCCTAACCAAGCTATTAATATTGATAGTGTTGCTTTAGTAAAGTTGTTAGACATTTCGATGGAAGAATATAGGAAACAAATGAATGCGGCGCGTAAATTTTCCAAACGAAAATCTTCTGAGCTTGTAACACAAATTCCACCAGAAGAATTTTCTGCAATTGCACCAGAGCTTTATAAATATCCCGGTTTTTTTGAGGTGGAGCGCACCTTGCGCGTCTATCCAAAAAGTTCAGGCGCACATGTTTTGGGTTATATGAATGAGGTGAACAACAATGATATTGCTAAAAATCCTTACTATAAATCAGGGGATTTTATTGGACGTATGGGAATTGAGCGCGCGTATGAAGAACAATTGCGCGGAAAGCGTGGAGTAAAATATTATTTACAGAATTCTATTGGTGTTGAAACTGAACGATATGAGAACGGAAAATACGATACACTTGCCGTGCAGGGAAAAAGCATTACATTGGGCTTAGACTGGGCATTGCAGGCTTATGGCGAGCGATTATTTCAAAATAAACTCGGCTGTGCTGTTGCCATTGAACCTGCAACAGGAGAAATTTTAGCTATGGTATCATCTCCTGCTTATGATCCAAATTTATTGGTGGGTCGTCGTTTAGGTGAAAATTATTTATTACTTGAACAAGATACATTGCTTCCATTATTTAATCGCGCAGCTGGCGCAACTTATCCACCAGGATCAACTTTTAAACTCATCATGGCGCTTGCTGCTATGCAAGAAGGCGTAATTACTCCAGAATCAAGTTTTCCTTGCAACAAAAATTTGGTTGGTTGTCACAATCACCCAACAGCAGGTAGTGTTTCCGACGCTGTAAAAATGTCCTGTAATCCATATTTTTATGCAATTACAAAACGAATAATTCACCAAGGAAAATCAACCAACGGATTCAAGGATGCCGCCATAGGGCAAGACATTTGGGCAAAATATGTACAAAGTTTTGGAATAGGAACTGACTTACACATCGATTTTCCAAGTAACGTTCGTGGCTTTGTTCCAAATACAGCTTTTTACGACAAATTATACAATCAATATGGTTGGCAGTTTGAAACTATTTATTCTAATTCAATCGGTCAAGGTGAAGTTCTTGTAACATCTTTAGAAATGGCCAATTTAATGGCAATTATTGCCAACAGAGGTTATTATCATTACCCACATTTTATTCGTGATATTGAAGGCGCTAATATTCCAGAAATCTATCTACAAAAAAATTATACTATGGTAGATGCGCACTATTTTACGCCAATAGTAGAAGGAATGTACCGCGTTGTTCACGAAGCAAACGGAACAGGAAGAAGAGCCCGTTTAGACAGCATCGCAATTTGCGGAAAAACAGGAACTGCAGAAAATTTTAAAGTCATCAATGGTAAACGTCATCAAATGACTGACCACTCCATTTTTGCAGGTTTTGCACCAATGAATAATCCGCAAATAGCTATCTATGTTTATATTGAAAACACAGGCTTTGGTGGCACCTGGGCTGCACCACTCGCCAGCTTAATGATAGAAAAATATTTAACCGGAACCGTTGCAGATACAGCCAAAGAAAATAGAATTTTAAAAGAAAATTTAATTCCCGACGCAAGCGATATTTTACCTCCTAAAAAACCTAAAAACAGAAGGTGAGAACCCAAAACGATAACATATTCGCAAATGTAGACTGGAGTTTAATTCTGGTCTATTTTGTTTTGGTCATCACCGGAATTATCAATATTTATTCTTCTGTTTATGATCCAGATCATCCTTCTCTTTTTGATCAAGTAACGCAGCATGGAAAACAAATTACTTGGCTTGGCATTTCATTATTTTTAGGTGTTGCTATACTTTTTTTGGAGACAAGTTTTTTAAAAAAATATGCTTTTTGGTTTTACGGAATTACCATTGCACTTTTAGTTTTAGTTTTATTTACACCACCTGTAAACGGTGCCAGGGCTTGGTTTGGAATAGGAAGTTTCGGTATTCAACCTGCTGAGTTTGCAAAAATTGGTGTGAGTTTGGCTTTAGCAAAATACCTCAGCACATCAGATAAAATTTTTCTAAAATCACAAGGCGGAAACAGTGTGTCTGAGATGATATCAGAAGCTCGGAGTTGGTCGCCCATTGCATTGATAATTGGAGGCCCTGCGCTATTAATTTTACTACAACCCGATGCAGGAACATTTATCATTTTTACGTCTTTCATTTTAGTTTTATACCGTGAAGGTTACGCCGGTAATATTTTACTCTTCCTTGTAATAGCTGTATTCATTGCGGTTATCACACTTGTTGTGGCAGACTCTTCTTTTATTATTCCGGGTTTAAAAATTAAATTGGGCGGAAAAACTGGTATTATTATTAGTTTACTTTTTCTAAGTATTATTTTCTATTTTCTAATCAAAACGTTTATACTTAAACGTAATCGTAGACCGCTTTATAAGGCGTTGATTGGCAGTTTTATTGTGGCGGTAATTTTTGTGAATTTTATTGAGATTGGTTATTCTAAATTTCTAATGCCTCATCAAAAAGAGCGAATTGATTTATTGTTAGGAAAAATAGATGATCCAGACGGAAAAGGTTATAATATAAATAGGGCACAAGCCTCAATTGGTTCAGGCGGATTTTGGGGTAAAGGTTATGGAAAAGCCACACTGGCTAATGAAACCCAAGCCCATGTTCCAATGCAAAGCACCGATTTTATTTTTTGTACTTGGTCTGAAGAGTGGGGTTTCATGGGTTCATTTATGTTAGTATTGGTATATACCTTTATGCTCATTAAAATGGTCATCATTGCCGAACGTCAACGAGCCAATTTTACGCGAATTTTTGCCTATTGCGTTGTCGGAATTTTCTTTTATCACTTTATGATTAACGTAGGAATGGCAATAGGTCTGGCCCCTGTTATTGGAATTCCGCTTCCGTTTTTTAGTTATGGAGGCTCGTCTATGATGTCGTTTTCTATTTTGTTTTTTCTTTTGATAAAATTGGATGCAGAACGTAAAATAGTTTTACAATAATGGAAAGGCCTTATTCTCCGGGAATGCAATTGCTGATATTATTGGCGCTTACCATTTCAATGGGTTTTTGTGCTCAAATTGTTTTTAGTTTTGCACTTGTTTCTGTTAATCCAAACGGTATTGAAGATGATGTACTCAACAGCCCGTGGGTATTAATAGGTGGTGGTTTTTGTTTTCAATTATTTGCACATTTTGTGTCTTTTTTTCTGTTTCTTAGAATTACAAAACAATCTTATAAAGACATCATTTCTTCAGTGCAATTACCAACTAAATTTTGGCTTTTGTTGCCAGTTATTTTGGTGATTTGTTTTTACACCGTTGAGTTTTTTGGTTGGATAAGTAGCTCATTATTTGAATCCGCTGGCGCCATGCGATATATAGAAGATGAGCTAGTTTGGCAAAAAAAATATGCGGAGATTTTTACACATAATGAGCCTATTCGTTTGATGGCCAGCTTATTTACATTAGCAATACTGCCCGCCGTTGGTGAAGAATTAATTTACCGAGGAATTTTATTTTCTCGTTTAAAAGAAGCAACACAGAATCATCACTTCGCCGCGATAGTTTCAGGAATTATTTTTGCAGCAATGCATTCGCAACCCATTCAACTGCTTCCTATCGCAATAATGGGTGCTTTTTTTGCCTATGTCTATCATTACACTAAAAACATTTGGTATAGTGTGCTGTTGCACTTCTTGATTAATGGATTGCAGATAACGGCGTTTTACTTTTGGCCAGATTTAATGGCATAAAAAAAGCCAATCTAAATTTTTGATTGGCTTTCCTAAATATTCTAATTTCTATTATCTTTTTTCGGCAGAATAATTAATCTTAACCGCATCAACACTTCTTAATTGTTCTTTGATGTTTGACACAATTCGCATACCAACATCTTCGTGCACTTTTAATGAAGTTACTAGCTCATAAATAGCTAAACCTTCACGCACTTTTGTTTGTTTCCAAGGAGCAACTTGTGTATAATCTAATGCTAATTGATCGTCTAATTGAATTCTTGGCTCCGTTCCTTCTGCAGCATCTACAGGATATCCTACATAAACAAAATCAACATGATCTTTATCTTCAATAGCAATCGCCTCGCTAGCACCGGGTTTTTTAACATCTACTTTCATGTCTACCTCTTTCATTGTTGTTGCAACCATGAAGAAGAATAGTAACATGAAGATAATATCAGGCAATGCAGCCGTATTAACGGCCGGTACATTCTTTTTCTTGTTTTTATTAAACCTTCCCATTTCTAAATTTCTATTTTAGCTTCAATAATCCGTTCAGGAACCAAAACTTTTAATACGTTAATTTTATCCGTATCTTCTTTAACGTCAAGATCTCGATATTCACCCCAGCCTAATTCACGACACTTTTCGTCTCTTAAATCATTGACTACTTTTTTCAATATATTTTGAATGTCAATATAAAGACCATACGAAGTGTTTGATTGGTTTTTTAATTGAATTACTGCTGCTCCTGAAATTTCTTTATAGGGTCCAATTGTTTCAAACGTTGCTTTACGTTTTTCCCATTTATCCAAATCATCTTTCAAATACCCTTTAACTTTAGTATCCTTTTCAAGTTCAATTGCAGTAGTATACTCTTGGATTTTTTGCTGGCAAATTTGGCCTGTAACAACATCCCACAACGGCATCTCTGGATTCACATCAATTCCACTTGAGTTGTCCATGTAAAAAGATTTTACTTTAGCCTCTAAATTTTCAATCAACATTGGTTTATCTTCAACCAATAATTCATCTCTAGAGTTAGCCATGATAACAAGAATATCACGGTTGTGAATTTCAGGCGGAACGTAATCAGGTGGTAAATCTCTTTTGTAAGGTAAGTCACGGCTAATACCTGCATCAACCTCCATTGTGGTTGTTACAAGAAAGAAAATCAATAGCAAGAAGGCAATATCTGCCATCGAGCCTGCATTGATTTCTTCTATTTGTCTTCTTGCCATATCTAAAAATTATTTTGCAAAGAATCCTAATAACTGTCTAATAGCTTGTACCACCAACAAAATACCTGCGATAAGAATTAGAATATAAGTCATGATGATTCCTACTCCACTCCATTTAATCCAACCTTCAGTTGCAGACTCCAATTCTATAACAGGACCTGTTGTTTCAACTCCTGCCAATGAGTAAGCAATTAAAAGTACAACTCCAAACAATGCAAGACCAACAAAACTAATGATGAATTTTTTTGGATTATTAATGATTGCCCAAATTGTAAAAAGTGTTATCAATACCAAACTACCAATTGTAAACCAAACAGAGAAAGTCATTGACGTATCAACCGCAGCTGTATCGCTAATTGCCTGGTTTGTCACCGAATCTAGCTCCACTTGCATTGACAAAAATGTATAATAAACCCCTATAAAACAAAGAAGCGCAATGATTCCGTTTATAATCAGGAAAAGACTTTTATTATAGCCCATAAATGTTGTTTTTAAATTTAATTAACCAAACAATTATTTGCCTGCTTTGTGTTTTACCAAAATGTCAATAAGTGAAATAGAGGCATCTTCCATATTGTTTACAAGACTATCTATTTTGGATAATAAATAATTGTAAAATACTTGAAGAATAATTGCAACTACAAGACCGAATACCGTTGTTAAAAGTGCCACTTTAATACCAACCGCAACAACGGCAGCAGAAATAACACCTGCAACCGCAATCGCATCAAAGGCATCAATCATCCCGATTACTGTACCCATAAATCCTAACATCGGTGCCAACGCAATAAAAAGCGCAATCCATGTCATTCCTTTTTCCATTAATCCCATTTGAACACCACCGTACGCCACAACTGATTTTTCAACCATGTCAATACCTTCATCAACTCTGTCTAATCCTTGATAGAAAATTGATGCAACTGGTCCGCGTGTATTTCTACAAACTTCTTTTGCCGCTTCAACACCACCTGAAGCTAAAGCTGCTTCAATTTTTTCTAATAATTTCTTCGTGTTTGTTGTAGCAAGATTTAAATAAACGATACGCTCAATAACTAGCGCTAATCCAAAAATCAAACACAACAATACAATACCCATAAATCCAGGTCCCCCCTCAATGAAACGAACTTTCAAATCCGTTGTGAAAGAATAGTCGCCAGTGTTGGCAGTTGTGTCAGCATCTGCACTTGAAGCTCCTAAAACAGGGTCTGCAGTTGTTACTGGCGCTGTTGTGTTAGAGTCAGTTGAATCTTGCGCAATTGATGCGTTTGAAATGCCGAAGGTTAAGAACCCTGCAATAGCGAATAATGCTAATACTTTTTTCATTTTTGTTTATTTAAATTTATTTATTTTATCGTTTTGCTTTTAAGGTTGTACTAAAAAGCGAGGTGCTAAAGTACAAAAATTTCTAATTTGTTAACTATTTACAAGTCTTTTTCAAGCATTTTTTGATGTTATGTTAATGTAAACTCTCCGCAACTATTTTTTTCTAAAGCCTGTTTGCGTTCTTCTTTTTCGGTGTAACGCCCTAATACATACATCATTTTAGTTACTGCGGTTTCACACGTCATGTCGTATCCGTTAATGGCTCCAAGGCGCATAAATAGTCGACTTGTTTCATATTTTCCAAAAGATACTGTTCCTTTTCTACACTGTGTAATAGTTAAAATAAGTCCACCCTCTTTCATATAATTACTTATCATTTCCTCTAATTCAGTTGACGAAAAAGTATTTCCGTTTCCAAAACTTTCAATCACAACTCCTTTTGTGTTTTCAATGTCAAATACAGATTTCAATGCCTTAACCGTCATACCGGGGAAAAGTTTTACCAAACCAACCGACGGATCAAAATTGGTTTGCAATTCCAGTTTTTGAAATCCTTTTCTCATTAATGCGGGTTGATTAAATTCAATATCAACGCCTGCTTGTGCTAATAAAGGATAATTGTAACTTTCAAATGCTTCAAAATTACTTGTGCTTTGTTTGGTTGTTCGGTTTCCGCGATAAAGCTGAAACTCAAAATAAATGGCTACTTCCTGCACCATTGGTTCTCCAGCTTCATCTTTTAATCCAGCTATTTCAATTGCTGTTATAAGATTCTCTTTTCCATCTGTGCGTATTTGTCCAATTGGTAATTGTGAGCCGGTTAGGATAACTGGTTTTTGAATGCCCTGCAACATAAAACTTAACGCTGACGCTGTATAGGCCATTGTATCAGAGCCGTGTAAAACCACAAAGCCATCGTAATCTGAATAATTGTCAAAGATCGTTTTCGCAATGTCAGCCCAAATAGTTGGATTCATTTCTGAAGAATCAATTGGATGCTTCATTGAATGAGCCTCAAGGCGGTAATCAAACTGTTTTAATTCCGGAACACTATTATATAAGTGTTCAAAATCAAAAGGCTTCAATGCGCCGGTTTCGGGATCATTCACCATACCAATTGTACCACCGGTATAAATGATCAGAACCTTTGGGTTTTTCATCACTGCAACAAATTAACGATTAATAAAACAAAAGTAATATTCAAAACGAGTCAATGGATACAACTGTTTATTTTACGGTAGAAAAGAGCTCAAGAGCGTTTTTGGTTGTTACCTCATCAATGGTTTTTAAATCTACTCCTTTAAGCTCTGCCAGTTTACTTGCAACTAAGTTAAGATACAAACTTTCGTTTCGTTTACCGCGATGTGGGGCTGGTGCTAAATAAGGTGAATCTGTTTCTAATATCAAATGTTCCAAATCAATTTCCGGCAACACTTTATCAAGTCCGCCGTTTTTAAATGTAACAACACCACCTATACCTAACTTAAATCCGCCATACTTAATAATGTGTTTGGCTTGTTCAAGATTTCCGCTGAAGCAATGAAAAACTCCAGTTAAATTTTCATCGTTCATGTCGTCTACTATTTCAAAGCATTCGCTAAATGCCTCACGCACATGAATTACAATGGGTAATTTTTTTTCTTTGGCCCATTTGATTTGAGTTTTGAAAGCGTTTTGTTGTAATGCCAAAGTCGTTTTGTCCCAATATAAATCAATTCCAATTTCGCCAACCGCACAATAGTTTTCTTTGTCGAGCCACTCTTTAATAATTAGTAAATCCTTTTCCCAATTTTCTGTTACCGAACAAGGGTGTAATCCCATCATTGCAAAACAGTTTTGCGGAAATTTTTTCACCAAATCGTGCATGCCCGCAATTGAATCAACATCAACATTAGGCATCAACATTTTTGAAATTCCACTATTTATGGCTGATTGAATTATTGCATCGCGGTCTGCGTCAAATTCTTGGCTGTAAAGATGTGTGTGAGTGTCGATCATTAAAGCAAAGGTAGAGGGTTTGTGGGTTGAATGGTTTAAAAGTTGAAAGGTTTAGTGCGATTTGTAAAAAATTAAACCCTTCAACTCTTCAACCTATAAACCATTTTCCTCAATGCCAATCCGGACAAGTATCACAGCCTTTAATATCCGGCAGATAAAAAACAAATCCTCCTAACAATTCCCATTGGCCGTAGACAAATTTTTGGCGGGCATAGTCAGGTTGGTTTTGAATGGTGCGGTTGTGTGGTAAAGCAATAAATCCGCCTGACCAATTAGATTGAAAAAAGAAACGATT
>Ga0105048_10006940_pt1 | contig 18236 bp, 17 predicted proteins | sample MAT05_FD_78382 | JGI IMG/M metagenome (GOLD analysis project Ga0105048, IMG submission 78382) | Freshwater microbial communities from Lake Fryxell liftoff mats and glacier meltwater in Antarctica - MAT-05 | ecosystem: Environmental > Aquatic > Freshwater > Ice > Liftoff microbial mat | place... | reverse complement strand
CCGCCGCAGACCAGAACGCCCAGCCATGAACACCTTTCCCTTTTCCGACTGGCTCGTCGCGGCCATCTTTGCCGTCACCATCGCGACCACCGTCGTCGGCGCGCTCATCGCCGCTTTCACCAAGCGCATCATCCGCAGCGTCTGCGGACTCGCGATTTGTAGCCTCGGCCTCGCCGGACTTTTCTATTTTCTTAACAGCCCGTTCCTCGCGCTGATGGAAGTGCTGATCTACATCGGCGCGGTCTGCGTCACCATCATCTTCGGTGTCATGCTCGCTGAACCCGACGAGCCCACGCCGGAGAATTTCGTGAAGCCCTTTCCCGTCATCGCCCCGCTCGTCTCGCTGGCGATTGGTGCTGGCGTATTTCTCGGCATCGCGAAGCTCAGCCTCGGCCACGATTGGCAGACCGCCGCCGCCGGCACCGTGAGCGACGGCTCCGTGCACGACATCGGCGTCGCGTTGCTCACCACCTACTCGGTGCCCTTTGAATTAATTTCGCTCGTGCTGCTCGTCGCCATCCTCGGCGCGCTCGTGATCGCCCGCACCGGTAGGAACAAAGAATGAACCCTGCTCAACTTTACTCTCAGCCCGCCGCGTACCTCGTGGTCGCCGCCTTCCTGCTCGGCGTAGGCATCTTCGGCCTCATCCGCCGCCGCACGCTCATCGGCATGCTGATCTCCGGCGAACTCATCTTCGCCGCCGCGTCGTTGAATTTTATGGCGTTCAACCGCTTCGCCGCGCCCGACCAGACGGTCGGTCAGATCGCGGTGCTGTTCATCATGGGTCTCGCCGCCGCCGAGGTCGCGATTGCCCTCAGCATCATTATCGCCGTGTACCGCAACTACCGCTCCATCTCCTCCAAGGAGCTTAACGAACTTAAGGGCTGAGCCAAATGCCGATTCACGATTCCCGTTTGCTCCTCGCCATCCTCGCGCCGCTCTTTGGCGCCGCCGCGGTCATGGCCACGGGCAAGAAACCCAATCTGCGCGAGGCCTGCTCGTTCGTTGCCGCCCTGGTGATGTTCGGCCTCATCGCCTCGCTGTACCCGGCGATCGTGCGCGACGGCCACACGCTGAAGTTCACGCTCTTCCAGCTGCTGCCCGGCCTCAGTCTCACGCTGCGCGCCGACGCCATGTCGCTGATCTTTGCGGGCGCGGCCTCGTTTCTCTGGGTGCTGGCCGTGTTTTACTCCGCTGGATACATGCGCGGACACCACGAGCCGAACCAGACGCGTTTCAACACCTGCTTCGCGCTCTCGCTCTTCGGCGCCATCGGCTGCGCATTCTCCGACAATTTGCTGACGATGTACTTCTTCTATGAAGTGGTTTCGGTCGTCACCTATCCACTCGTCGGCCACCACCAAGACGAGGAAGGTTACGCTGGCGCGAAGAAGTACATGACATACCTCACCTCTACCGCCAAAGGCCTCGTGCTGCCGGCCATGGTGTTGATCTATGTGCTCACCGGCACGCTCGATTTCCCGACCAATGTGCACACCGGCATTGCTGGTCTCGGCGACGCCAACCGCTGGCTCGTCACGGGTGCCTACGCCGCTTGCATCCTCGGTTTCGCCAAGAACGGCATCATGCCGTTTCACTCGTGGCTGCCGAGCGCGATGGTCGCGCCGACGCCTGTCTCCGCGCTGTTGCACGCCGTCGCCGTCGTGAAAGTCGGCGTGTTCTCCACGACGCGCGTGATGCTCTATGGTTTCGGCGTCGACACGATGAACACGTTTAACCTCGGCATCCCGACCGCGTACTTCGTCGGCTTCACGATCATCACCGCCTCGGTCATTGCGCTCTCGAAGGACAACCTCAAGGCGCGGCTCGCGTACTCTACCGTTTCCCAACTCTCCTACATCGTGCTCGGCGTGGCGTTGCTCACGCCCGCAGGCGTCGAGGGTGGTCTCTTCCACATCGCCGCTCACGCCTTTGCCAAGATCACGCTGTTCTTCTGCGCCGGCGCGATCTTCGTCACCACACATAAAAAAGACATCTCCGAGATGTCGGGCCTTGGCCGCGTGATGCCGTTCACGTTTGGCGCGTTTGCCCTCGCGTCGCTCTCGATGATTGGCGTGCCGGGTTCGGGTGGTTTCGTCTCAAAATTGTACCTGCTCGTTGGTGCGATGGACGCCGGCCAGATCGGCATCCTCGTGATCTTGGTCGTCTCGACGATCCTCAACGCCGCGTATTTCGCCCCGGTTGTCTACACCGCCTTCTTTGGCAAACTTTCCCACGAGGACGAGCACCACCTGCACGGCGAAGCGCATCCTTCGATGCTGATTCCGCTCTGCATCACCGCGGTGATTTCCATCCTCATCGGCTTCTTCCCCGATCTCTTCCTCAACTTGGCCAAAGCCGTCTTCTGATTTCCTCAACATGACTGTTAACCGCCGAGATCGCAGAGGCCGCAGAGTAAGATCGGATAAACTGACTTACTGCTTCTCCGTGACCTCTTCCGGCCCCCTGCGGTTAGATAGCTTTTCCATTCTCTGATGTCCCTCGTACGTTTCATTGATTTCCTGCGCGACCGCCTGGGTCTTGTGATCAAGGCCTGCCTCGCCCTGCTGGCGCTGCTCATGGTCGCCGATATTGTCCGCGTGCTCCTTTCGCACGGACACGAAGCCGCCGCCGAAACCGTCGGGCCGGACCTCGCGTCCGCGCCTTCCCATGCCGAAGCCGCGCACGGTTTCTGGGCACACCTTTACCACATTGCCGAAACCTGGCCGGTCTTCTGGTCGTTCTTCGGCTTCATCGCCTGCGTCATCATCGTCTACATATCCAAATGGTACGGACACCTGAAGATCGGCCGCACGGAAATCATGACTCGGGAGAATTTCTACAATGAGTGAGCTCTGGATTCATCCCGCGCTGATATTTTTGATCGGCGGCGCCTTGCTGCCGCTCATCCCGCAGGCCGCCCGCAAGAGCTGGCTGCTGCTCGTCCCGATTCTGGCTTTCGCCCGGATCGTCACGATGAGCCCGGGCACGTTCGGCGAACTTCATTTTGGCAACTGGACGCTGACCTTCGGTCGCGTTGACCGCCTCAGCCAGGTCTTCGGTTACATCATGGGCCTGATGGCGGTCATCGGCACGCTCTACGGCCTGCACGTCAAGCGCACCGCCGAGCACATCGCCGCTTGGACCTATGTTGCTGGTTCGATTGGCGCGCTCTATGCCGGCGACTTCATCACGCTCTTCCTCTTCTGGGAACTGATGGCCATCGGCTCGACCTTCCTCATCTGGTTCCGCGGCCGCGACGGCTCAATCGCCGCTGGTTACCGCTACTTGATGGTTCACATGGCGGGCGGCGTCGCGCTCCTCGCGGGCATCATGCTCACGTACCGCGCCACCGGTAGTCTCGCCTTCAACGCCCTCGACGTCGTTCATCCTACCGCGGGCACTTGGCTGATCACGATCGGCTTCCTGCTCAACGCCGCCGTGCCGCCGCTGCACGCGTGGCTGCCCGACGCCTACGGCGAGGCGACGTTTAATGGTTCGGTCTTCATGTGCGCCTTCACCACGAAGACCGCTGTCTACGCTCTGCTGCGCGGTGTCCCGGGCTTCGACATCCTGATCCCTCTCGGCGTCATCATGGCGCTCTACGGTGTCGTTTACGCCGTGCTCGAAAACGACAGCCGCCGCCTGCTCGCCTACCACATCATTTCCCAGGTCGGTTACATGGTCGCCGGTGTCGGCCTCTCCCAACTCGACACCGAGTTCGGCCGTCTCGCCTTCAACGGCGCCTGCGCCCACGCCTTCGCCCACATTCTCTACAAGGGCCTGCTCTTCATGGGCTGCGGCACCGTGCTCCACCAGACCGGCGAAAGCAAATTCACCGAACTTGGCGGCCTCTACAAAAAGATGCCGTGGACTTTTGTTCTCACGCTGATCGGCGGGCTCTCCATCTCGGCTTTCCCTCTGTTCTCCGGTTTTGTTTCTAAGTCGATGATCGTGCAGGCCGGCTTCGACAGCAAAATGCTCTGGGTCGGTTTCCTGCTCACGCTCGCCTCCGCCGGTACGTTCCTGCACACCGGCCTGAAGGTGCCGTACTTCATTTTCTTCGGCAAAAACAACTGCAAGCCGCAGACGTGGGCGCGCGCCTCTGATCCGGGTTGGAACATGACTGCGGCCATGGGCGTCGCGGCGTTCCTCTGTATCTTCATCGGCTGCTACACGCCTTATCTCTACAACAAGCTGCCGTTCCCGGTGGAGTATCATCCGTACAACACCGGCCATGTGATGGAGACGCTGCAGATTCTCCTCTTCACTGCGCTCGGCTTCTTCTTGATGCTGAAAAAACTCACGCCCGAGGCCAAGATCTCGCTCGATCTCGACATCCTCTGGCGGCGCGGTGGCCCGGCCTTCCTCTGGCTGGCCAAAAAGCCGATCCAGGCTGTAGATACCTTCGTCGGCGAGCTCTACAACGTCGGCGGTCTGCTCCCGCTCATGCGCACCTCGCGCCTCGTCGGACTTTTCGATCAGTATGTGATCGACGGCGTGGTCGACGGTTTCGCCACCGGTTTTCGCAGTTTTGGCGGTTGGTTGCGCGGCGCCCAGCGCGGCGGCCTCCAACAAAATCTCACCGCAGCCTTCGGCCTCGGCGCTGCACTGCTCTTGGCCTACCTCTTCATTTTTTAACGGTCCCGCGCCATGACACTTACCGCCATCAACGAGGGCCTGCCCATTCTCAGCCTTCTCATTTTCATTCCGCTGTTTTCCGCAGCCGTTTTTCCGTTCGTGAGCGAGACCATTGCCCGCTGGTGGGCGCTCGCCATCAGCACGGTCGTCGCGATCTTTTCGGTTCAACTCTACACGACCTTCAACGCCGACACCGCCGCGTATCAATTCGTTGAAAACCACGCGTGGATTCCGTGGCTCAAGATCAACTACACGCTCGGCCTCGACGGCATCAGCCTGCTGCTCGTGCTGCTCACGACACTCATCACGCCGCTGTGTGTGCTGGCTTCGTGGACCTATATTAAGGTTCGGGTCAAAGAATTCATGGTCGCGCTGCTCGTGATGGAGACCTCCATGATCGGCGTTTTCAGCGCGCTCGACACCGTGCTCTTCTTCGTTTTCTGGGAGTCGATGCTGATCCCGATGGCGCTGATGATCGGCGTCTGGGGCGGCCCGCGTAAGATCTACGCCTCGGTGAAGTTCTTCATCTACACGATGTCGGGCTCCGTCTTTCTGCTCGTCGCGATCATCGCGCTGCGCCTGCAAACGGGTTCGTTCAACCTGCCCGCCACGATGGGCCAGCCGCTCGCGGAAGGTTTCCAGACGTGGGTGTTCGCCGCGTTCTTCATTTCTTTCGCGATCAAGGTGCCGATGTTCCCGTTTCACACGTGGTTGCCCGCCGCGCACGTTGAGGCTCCGACCGCTGGTTCGGTTATCCTCGCCAGCGTGCTCCTCAAAATGGGCACCTACGGCTTCCTGCGTTTCGCGCTGCCGATCACGCCGTGGGCTGCGACATATTTTGCGCCCGCGCTCCTCTGGCTTTCCGTCGCCGGCATCGTTTACGGCGGCATGGCCGCGCTCGCCCAGAGCGACATGAAGAAGCTCGTGGCTTACTCCTCTGTTGGCCACATGGGCTTCTGTACGCTCGGTATTTTTGCGCTGAACGTGAACGGCATCGAGGGCGCCACGCTCGTGATGATCAACCACGGCGTCACCACCGGCGCGTTGTTCATCTGCGTTGGCATCATCTACGAACGCCTGCACACCCGCGATTTGGCGAAGGCGGCTGGTATCGGCAAATGCATGCCGATCCTCGCGACGTTTCTCGGCGTCTTCTGTCTCTCGTCGCTCGGCTTCCCCGGCACGAACAGCTTCATCGGCGAATTCCTCGTCCTCGCGGGCGGCTTCAAGGTCTCCATCGTCCTCGTGCTCTGCGCCGTCCCCGGCGTCGTCGCCGCGGCTGCCTACAACCTCCGCATGCTCCAGCGCCTAGTCTACGGCGGCACCGACAACCCCGACCACTCCGGCGTCAACGACCTCGGCTTCCGCGAGATCATCACACTCACGCCGCTGCTCGTATTCGTTTTGTGGATCGGCCTAAACCCGCAGCCCTTCGTGCGCGTCATGCACGCGAGCGTCGTGAACCTCCTCCAGCAAATCGGCCACTAAAACAGAAATTTTGCCACAGAGCACACAGAGCCCAGACACAGAGCCCAGACACAGAGGCCAGACACAGAGGCCACAGAGACGATCACCATCCAAACAAACGCTGGGACCGAACTTTTCACTAACACCTTTCTCCTACTAAACGCACTCTGTGCCCTCTGTGTCCGAGCTCCGTGACCTTTGTGGCCCCTCCGATTTTCTACTCCCGACATCTTCCCGATGACCACCTTTTCTTCCATGGCCTTTCTTCCCGAGTTGGTGCTGCTCTCCGGCGTGCTCGGGCTCTTCATCGACACGCTCGGCGAATCGCAAGGCGCCCGCGCCCGTTCCGGCGCGATCTTCATCGCCCTCGTGGCCATCGCCGCCAGCGTGATCGGCCTCACGCAGAGCGGGTTGCTTTTCGACGGCGCGTACCGCGTCGATGCCTTCTCGCAATGGCTCAAGGTCGTCATCTCCGTCGGCTACCTCTTCGTACTTCTGCTCAGTGGCAACTTGCCTGACATTCGCAACGAAACCCGGGCCGAGTACCATCTCTTTCTCCATCTCAGCGTGCTCGGTCTCACGATGCTCGTCAGCAGTGTCGAAGTCCTCTCGCTGGTGATCGCCTTGGAGCTTTCCTCTTTCCCGCTCTACCTGATGGTTGCCATGCGCCGCGAACGCGACGGCCAGCGCGTGCAGATGGAGTCCGCCATTAAGTACATCATGTTCGGCGTCGCCGCCAACGGCCTGATGTTTTTTGGCTTTAGCTACCTGTTCGGCCTGACGGGCACGACGCACCTGACCGAGATGTTTGCAAAGCTCGCGCCCATCGCCACCACGCCGCTCGCCATCGTCGGCCTCTCGCTCGCGTTCTGCGGGTTCTATTACAAGCTCGCCGTTTTCCCCTTCCATTTCTGGACGCCCGACGTCTATCAAGGCGCTTCCAACGAGACCGCCGGCTTCATTGCCTCGTTGCCCAAGCTCGGTGCTGTCGCCGTGCTCGTGCGTCTCGTCTCGCTCGCCACGCCGGAGAATCACGCCATCGCCACGCTGCTCAGCGCGCTCGCCATCCTCTCGATGTGCTACGGCAACCTGATCGCACTCGTCCAAAAAGATTTCAAGCGCCTGCTTGGTTTCTCCGGCATCGCGCACGCCGGTTACGCGGTCGTCGGCTTCACCGCTCTCAGCACCGCCGGTTATACCGCCGCGTTGTACTATATCGTTGGATACATGCTGATGGTCACCGCCTGCTTTGTCGTGATCTGCAAGGTTTCCCGCGACGGCACCAATGTCGCCATCGACGAACTCGCCGGCCTGCACCGCCGCTCGCCGCTGCTCGCCGCCACCCTCGTCGTCGCCGTCTTCGGCCTCGCCGGCATCCCGCCCTTTGTTGGTTTTATCGGCAAGTTCGGTCTTCTTTCCGCCGCGCTCACGCAGGGCCACCTCGCGCTCGTCATCATCACCGTGATCAACTCCGCCATCGCGATTTACTACTATCTCCAGGTCGTGCGTAAAGGTGTGTTTGGCGAACAGCCCGGTGAGGCCGCCGTGATCACGCTCGACTGGCCGACGAAGATTTTGTGCGTCGCGCTCATGGTCGGTATCGTCTGGCTCGGTGTCGCCCCCGCGCCCATCATGGACGCCATCGCCTCTTCGCTCGCCGGCCTCAACCTGCCGCTTTAACCCCACCAAGAGGTATCCACAGACTACACAGGTAAAGGCGGAGCCGTCGAGCGACGTGGTTGCGAGCAGTGGCGCGTCAAGTGCCATTCGGATCGGATTGTAGAAACGAACTGATCACCACCGATCAAGAGTGCAGAAATTACCCTCTTCAGGTTGTCCGTCAATTCAGTCGCTTGCGCCCGTAACCGGGGCGGCGCTTGAAGTGAGCAACGGCATAAATCGCGATATGATCGGGCTTTTCCACATAAAGCACCGCGTAGGGGAAGGTTTCGCTAAAATGCCGCCGTATCGGGTGCGCAACGACGCGGTAAAGCCGGGGTGCGGCACACATGTCGGCAGTCAGGCGGTGGCTTTCGTCATAAAGCCTGCCCGCCAAGTCTTCACTTTCCTCTCGGTAAAACTCAAGCGTTTCGGCGAAATCCGCCTCCGCGCCCTCTTCAAAACACCAAGAATTCACCGGCCAATGAGTTGACGCATCCGGGCCATGACTTCCTCGCCGGGCCGCAGCTGCGAGCGACCGCTTTCCACTGCAGCCAGACGTTGCAAGGCCAGTTGGTTCCACTCCGCCGCCTCCTCGGGCGAGTCGTTGCCATGCATGGCGTCGCTGAGACGGTCGAGCAGTTCCTCGATCATGCGCAGGTCCGCGCCGTTTTCCAAGAGGTGCGTGACGCAAGAGACATGAGGTGGTCAGGTTTTGTGGTTTCGCGAGGTCAGCCGAAACGGTCAAACCCGAATGTTTGTGGTCGGTGGTTCGTTCTTTTGCCGAAAAACCGAACAACACACCCCTCGCCAGCTCTGCGACGGCCAACCCACGAATGAACGTGCTGCTTCAATAGGAATTTTGCATAAGCCGCGAACGCGCCGTTGAGCCGCAGGGAACACAGGTCGGACGGCCCGTCCGGAGCAAGTGAGCCGATCTGTTTTTAGAAGAATTTAAATGAGCGGATATTAGCAGTAATGAGCGGTTCCAGCTGCGGTTTTTAGGTGTACGAATGTGACCGAGCTGAATGGGATAGGTGTTCCGCCGAATGTCGAATCTGTGCGACGCGGGGTGGCGTTCGGCTAGCAACTCGGCCGGTCATCGGGCAATTTGAACTACGAAGAAACGAAGAAGGGCAAGCCGCCGGGACGATAATGCTGCCGTGCTAAATTGACCCACTTCGGGCCGTGCTTTCAGGGAATGCTTGAAAGCGACAGGCGGACTGTTTTGCCGTTAGATAATCTAGCACGCAGGTCATGACGGCGTTGTTTTCGGTATAGCGTGAGGCGGGCGCGGCGGTGAGTTCCGCTTCGCTTTGGGTAAAGGGCGCGGGGTGGAGTTCGTTACCGCAGTTTTCGGCAAAGGCGCGCACGACGGCAGGCGAGGTTTCGAGGTGGAATTGCAGGCCGATGGTTCGGCGGCCGAATTGGAAGGCTTGATTTTCGCACGCGGCACTTCGGGCCAGGTGGACCGCGTCCGGCGGCAAATCATAGGTTTCGCCGTGCCAGTGAAAGGCCGTGAGCTTGTCCGGGAAACGAAACGCATCGCCGACGGAGGGCACCGCCTCGAGGGGAAACCAGCCAATCTCTTTTTGGCGGTTGGGAAAGATTCGTGCGCCGAGGGCGCTGGCGATGAGTTGCGCGCCGAGGCATACGCCGAGCACGGGCACGCCGTGGCTGATGGCTTCGCGGATGAAGCGTTTTTCGTCGTGCAACCAGGGCAGCGCGGCTTCGTCGTTGACGCTCATCGGCCCGCCCATGGCGATGACGAGATCGAGGTCATGCGGTTCAGGCAGCGCGGGGTTTTCGAAAAACCGGGAGTAAGAGAGCGCGGCGTTTTGCGCGGCGAGCCAAGTGGCGATGCTGCCGAGACCTTCAAACCAGGCGTGTTGCAGGACGTGGGTCTTCATCGAGTTGATGAGGGGGTGCGGAGTGAACGCAAAAAAACCCGCCGGGCAAGGCCGACGGGTTTTGCAGAAATAAAAAGAGAGCGATGGAGAGCGCTTAGCGCTTCTTCTTGGCGGCGGCCTTCTGGCTTTCCGCGAGCTCGGTCTGAGCGCTCTGCAGCTTGGTCTGGATGCTGGCGAGTTGGTTCTTAGCGCCATCGTTCTGCTGCTGGAGGGCCACGAGGCTGGTCTTGGCCTGATCGCGTTCGGCTTTAAACTTGGTGGCGAGGGCGGCGGCTTCAGATGCCTGGGCCTGGAGCTGTGTGGCCTGAGCGGAGATCTCGGTAGCCTGCGCTTTCAGCTGAGCCTGGCTGGAGATGGATTCTTCGACCTGCTTCTGGAGCTGGGCGATGTTGGTCTTGGCTTCGTCGGCCAGACTTTGAATCTGAGCGGCGTTGGATTTGGCTTCGACGAGCTGCGCTTGGAGGCTAGCAGCTTCAGTCTTGGCGGATTCCAAGCTGGCGTTCAGCTGGGAGGTTTCGGTCTTTACTTGAGCTACTTGGCTTTCGGCGGCGGTGGCGCGGGTGTTAGCCACGCGAACTTTGGTCCAAAGGACCGCTGTGACGAGGATGAGGGCGACGGCGAGAAGGACGGCCGGAGCGGCCGAACCTGAATGTTTGTTGAGACGGGTTGTTTTCATGGGAAGCTGGATCAATGTTGTGTGTGAGGCGCAGGCTTGCAGATGCCGGGGTGTTATTTCTTTAATCGGTTGTTCGGCGAGTGATGGGTTTTAGCACTCGCGGGCTGTAAGGACCGCAAAAACTGAAACTAGTGCCGGAAGTTACACCAAATTTCCAAGATTTTAAAAAGTGGGCATGGGGGTGCGTAAAGTTTGGGTTTCACCCTTTCCATGGCAGACCCGACTGGTGCAAAATGCATGTTTCCTTATGAGCTTGTTTATCCGGCGCGCACGTATCCTCACGTTGGCTCAACCCAAGACCGAACCTTCTGCGGAGGCTGGTGTGCGGCCGCGGCGCGGGGTGGCGATGCGCGACCTTGGCGTGTTGCCGCGTGGAGATGTGCTTGTGGTCGAGGGAAAGATCGCCGCAGTCGGGGCAGAGCTGACGGTGCCGACGGAAGTTGAGGTATTCGACGCGGACGGACGCGTGCTCATGCCGGGCTTTATCGACTGCCACACGCACGCCTGCTGGGCGGGCGAAGTACTCGACGAGTGGGAGCAACAGCTGGGCGGCGCGTCGGCGCTGGAGCAGCAAAAGCGCGGTGGGGGTCTCTATGCGACGGTTCGGTCGGTACGCGAGGCGACGCGCAAACAGCTCGCCGCCGGACTGCGCGCGCGGCTCGATCTCATGTTGCGCGCGGGCACGACGACGGTGGAAGTGAAAAGTGGATACGGGCTCACGATCGAGGCGGAGCTGAAGTTGTTGCATGCGATCATTCGCGCGTCGCAGGAGTGGCCGGGCACGGTGGTGCCGACGGCGTTGCTGGCGCAGGGCATCGAGGGCGATCTGGCTGTTTTCACGCGCATGGTGGTGCGCGAGATGTTGCCGGCGGTGTGGCATGAGTTTCCGGGGATTGCGGTGGATGCGGTGTGCGATGACGACGCGTGGCCGGTCGAGGCGTGCGTGCGGCTTTTCGAGCGCGCGCGCAAACACGGGTTGCCGCTCCGCGTGCAGGCCGACCGGCTTGGCTCAACGGGCATGGTGGCGGAGGCGTTGAAACAATTTGCGCGCAGCATCGACGGGCTTGAAGGCGCGTCGAAGGCGGATCTACTGGCGTTGGCCGCTAGCAACACGTTTGGCGTTATGACACCGGCGACGGCTTTTCACTCGGGCGGGCGTTACCCGCGGGCCGGGGCGTTTGTCGACAGCGGCGGATTGCTGGCGCTGGCGAGTAACTATAACCCGCACACTGCGCCAATGTTTTCGATGCCTCTGGTGATCGCGCTGGCGGTGCGTTTCTGCGGGCTCACGGTGGCGGAGGCGATCACGGCGAGCACGGTGAACGCGGCGGCGGTGTTGGGCCTGAATGATCGCGGTGCGATCGAGCCGGGGCTGCGCGCGGATCTGATTTTATTGCGGCATCGCGACGAGCGGTTGCTCGCACACGAGGTCGGCGGGAACCCGGTGGAGTTGGTGATCAGTGGTGGTCAAAAGGTGGGGTGAAAGGGTTCAATGGCATACCTGCCATGTTTGTTGACAAAGTTTTTTTTGACCCGTTGAAGGATTTTAATCGGCGGAAGGGGGGCTAGCTGAAGGGTTTTGGCTTCTGATTGTGGGTGATGATGGCGTGCTCGATGGCGCGGACCAGCGCGGGCACGCTCTGATCGATCTGGTCGGATGAAACGCAGGTGCCTTCGGGATGGTAGCTTGCGCGCCTGATAACGTCCGGTGATGATGCCGTGGCGGGTTCATTTAGAATCGCATTAAAGCATTAAGGCAGCCACAAAAAATATCGATATAGGTTTTGTATGCTTCTGCTGATGTCACGTTGCATTATTTTCTAAACCCATTCTGCAAGAAGAGAATATAAGGCGATTCAAGGTGCTGTGAATTTTTTGTTATATCACGGGAACTAAGGCGTTTGGTTCACTACTATTGTCCTGTATGACAACAAACACATTACCTCTCCGCTTCACTGCAATTGTTAAGGTTCTTGCTTTCGTCGCGACATTAGCTGTCGCTTCTGGTTCCGCTCTCGCTGCCGATGATCATGGCAACACCAAGGACACGGCAACCCCCATCACTGTAGGCGTCTGGCCGCCGAGCAATATCTCGGCCCAGCTCGAAGCTGCGGGCGATGTTGATTTCTTCACCTTCACGGTTGCTTCCAAGGGTCAGGTCATGCTTGCCGCGCATCGCGGAGGGCTGTCCCCTCAGATGCCCACCGTGACCTCGTTGCTGGATAGTTCGGGCAACGTGATCGTGGCCACTTACGGTAGCACTGCGGTTGTACGTGCGATCCCGGCTGGCACTTATTTTGTCTCTGTCACAGCCACTGGCGGTAGCACGGGGAAGTATGTCCTTATTCCCCGCTTTGTAACCACTCGCTAAATAGCCAGCGTGAGCAATCACGCTGCTTGTGGGTTTTATACCGTTTTTTATTAAACGCATAATAACTCTGCCTCCTCGGGAAAGCTCGAGGAGGCTTTTTTATGTGCTTACCTCAACCTAATCTCAGCAGGTATTTAACCGCTAATGACCGCTGAGGGTCGCTAGTGGAGGGAATTGTGCCGCATTACTCACGTTATCCGTCTTCACCTCTCAGTTGATTTATTTTTTGAAGGATTTGAGTGAGCGGATATTGGCGATAATTGGCGGTTCCAGCTGCAGCTTTAAGGCTCAAGAGTTTTCTTGTCGGGAACCACTGAGCGCATGTTCGTTTTATTAAAACAATCTAAGGACGTAGCTGAGCAGCGGCGTATTCAGGCGGTTTTGATGTCAGCTTCTGATGCGTTTCCCTTGGCAAAGATCGCGGAGCTGACTGGTTTGGGCGTGCATTTGGTGCGGGTCCACGCTCGGGATTTTTTGCGTGAAGAGGAATCCTATCGGGCGAACCGGCCTGGACGTGGAGGTGTTGGGCTTGCTTTCACTTGGCCTGATGAGCCCATCCTGCTCATGCTGATGGCGAGATGTTCGAGGGCCGCAGGGAGCAGCTGGGCTACTCAGATTTAGTGTCCGGTGACTTCGGTGAGCGCCGGGTCGGTGACGGGGAGCATCGAGGCGAAGAGGGCTTTGTTGGCGGCTTTCATATACGCCTCGTGTGGGTCGATCACGCCTTCTTTCACGAAGGCCATCAGAGCCTGGTCCATAGTGTGCATGCCGTCGGCCGAACCACTTTCTATCAACTGGCGGATGTTGGCGATCTGGCCGGTGCGGATCGTGTTCGGCAGGGCTTCATGCGGGAGCAGGATTTCATGCACGGCGACGCGGCCTTTGGGTAGGCGTTTGCAGAGGAGTTGGGAAACCACGCCAGCGAGACAACCCGCCAGCATGGTGCGGACTTGGTTCTGCTCTTCGGCGGGAAAGGCGTTGATGATGCGGTCGACGGTTTTGGGGGCGTTGTTGGTGTGTAGGGTGCCGAAGACGAGCATGCCCATCGAGGCGCAGCCGAGGGCGAGTTTGATGGTTTCGAGTTCGCGCATTTCGCCGAGGAGGACGATGTCGGGGTCGTGGCGCATCGCGCCTTTGAGCGCGTCGGCGAAGGTGGCGGTGTGTTCGCCGACCTCGCGGTGGACGATGATGGATTTTTTGTTTTGGTGTACGAACTCGATCGGGTCCTCGATCGTGATGATGTGTCGCGAGAGGTGGCGGTTGATGTAGTCGATCATCGCGGCGAGCGTCGTGCTTTTGCCGCTACCGGTTGGTCCGGTGACGACGACGAGGCCTTCTTGAAGATGGCAGAGGCGCTTGAGGACTTCGGGAAGTTTGAGGTCTTCGAAGGAAAGGATTTTTGAGGGGATCTGGCGGAAGACGGCGGCCTGGCCCCAGTGGTTGTAGAGGAAATTGGCGCGGAAGCGGGCGAGACCGTCGATCTCGTGCGCGAGGTCGAGGTCTTTACGGGCGAGGAAATCCTGCCAGCGGCGGGACGGGCAGATTTCGCAGAGGAGGTTTTCCATCTGGGCGGCGGTGATCTCGGCCTGGCCGATGGGCGTGAGCGAGCCGGAGATGCGGGCCTTCGGCGGCAGGCCGACGGTGAGGTGGAGGTCGGAACCGCCTTGTTCCAGCATGGTTTTTAGGAGCGCGTCGATGGCGGGCATGGCGGGGGTGTTGGGAGAAAATTAATCGCTGATGAACACGGATGAACGCAGATTGCCCCAATGTCGTGGTTTTGGGGTGCAGGCACCGTAGGCGAGCTTGAGGCCGCGTTTCCACAATAGAGTCGGGCCGGTCCGGCTAATCTGCATTCATCAGCGTTCATCTGTGGTTTCATTTTAAAATTAGCCGGTGATGCGGGCGCGGATCATGCGGGTGGTGATGTTGGCGCGGGCGGTGTCGGCGGAGATTTTGTGCCTTTGCCAAAGTTCGAAGACGACGCCGTCCATGAGGCACATGCCTTCGCGCACGCCGGTTTCCATGGTGTTGCGCAGGCCCTGGGTTTTTCCTTCTCGGATGAGGTTCGCCACGGCGGGATTGGCGACGAGGATCTCGACGGCGAGGGCGAGGCCGCCTTTGGTTTTAGGGAGGAGGCGCTGGCAGATGATGCCGCGGAGGCTTTCAGCGACGCTGGCGCGGATCTGCGATTGCTGGGCGGAGGGAAAGACGTCGAGGAGGCGGTTGAGCGTGGTGGCGGCGTCGCTGGTGTGCATGGTGCCGATCACGAGGTGGCCGGTCTCGGCGGCGGTGATGGCCATTTCGATAGTTTCGAGGTCGCGGAGTTCGCCAATGACGATGACGTCGGGGTCTTCGCGGAGTGCGCCTTTGAGGGCGGAGGCAAAAGATTTCGTGTGCGGGCCGACTTCGCGTTGGGTGACGTTGCAACGGCGGGCGGGCTGCACGATCTCGATCGGGTCTTCGACGGTGATGATATGGTCGTCGCGGGTTTCGTTGAGTTCGGCGACGAGCGCGGCGAGTGTCGTGGTTTTTCCAGCACCGACAGGGCCGGTGACGAGGATGAGGCCGTTGTGATAGGTGAGAAATTTCTGGATGGGCTTGAGGTTGCGCAGGCCGAGTTCGGAGAGGCGTGGGATTTTTGCCGGAACCATGCGATAGGCACCAGCGGCGCCATCTTTGTGGAACATGAGGTTCACCCGGTAGCGGTTGTCGGTGTCGAGGGCGAGGGCATAGTCGTAGTCGTGGCGGTCGAGGAAGAGTTGGCGTTGGTGAGGCGCGAGGAGAACGGTGTTGAGGCGCAGGGCGTCATCGGTTGAAAGTGGTTGTTCGGAGAGCGTCATGAGCTCGCGGTTCTTGCGCAGAAAGGGCAGGGCTCCGGCGGAGAGGTGAAGGTCGCTCGCGCCGTAGCGGGCGGTGGCGCGCATGAAGTCGCTCAGTTGGAAGGCGAGATCGGTATCGGCGAGCGCGGCGATGCGAGTGAAATCGAATTCGGGCAACGGGCCCTGTGAGAGAAAAGGCGGCGTGGTGTAGGCCGAGGGGGCGCTGGTGGCGGTGGGCGCGTCTTCGGGCGGCGGGCCGTGCGCGGCATTTTTCATCGCGGCGTCGCCGATGGTTTCGAGGCTACCGATATCTTCGACGATGCCGTCGTCGATCAAGCGCTGGGCAAACTCCATCAAGTCGGCGTTGGGGCCGACGGCGGCGGCGGTGCGAGCGCATTTTTCGTGGGAAAAGAGGCCTTGTTCAACGCCGAGTTTCACCAGCCAGCGGATCGCGTTGTTCATGTGGGAAAGCGCACGCCACGTTACTCCCGGGGAGCAACGTGGCACAAGACGCGGTTGGGCGAGAGAGGAGCGGGTGACACGATGACAGTTGAGCATCGGCACGCTGCGGGCCCGGGCTTAAGTTATTTTTGTGACGAAACCGGTATCGGCCTGTCCAGGAGGCCGGGTGAATGGCGGCGGATTAAGGATAATCCGCCCTACCTCGGAAGTGGTGCGCGATAGCTGCTCGGCTTATTTGGCCGGAGCGACGGGCTCGGCGCAGGCAAACCCGACCTGTTTGTCGCTTCAGGTTAGATGGTGCGCACCGAGGAGGCGGGCGGGCAGAAAGAGCAGCGCCTTGATCAGCGCGATGGTCGCCTCCACGCAGACACCAAGAAGGCGGAAGGGCAGGGCGAGCAACCAGACGAGCGGCGCAACAACCGCCGCCAAAAGGGCCAGTGGCCAGTAAACGGCCAGTAGCAGACACCAGAGAAGAAAGAGGCCGATGATTCTCATGAAAGTTGGTTACCGTCAGAAAACACCGGTGCGGGCCTTTAGTTTACAGACTTTTGCGGGTGAGCTGACTTCGGCTTCAATGTGATCACGCTGCGGATGATTTCAAGGAGCGCGGTGTCTTTGAAGGGCTTCATCAAGGTGCCGTTGACGCCGAGGGCTTTGACCTCAGCCATCACGGGGTGATCGGTGGGCGAGGTCAGCATGATCACCGGGATTTTTTGCAGCACGGGATTCGATCGCATCAGTTCGAGCATGTGCACGCCGCCCATGACGGGCATGTTGACGTCGATGAGGATGAGGTCGGGCAACGCCTTTTCCATGAGGAACAGGGCGTTGTAGCCGTTGCTGGCCTCGCTCACCTCGCAGTCGAAGGGGCTGAGCACTTTTTCGGCGAGGAGACGGACGGCTTTGGCATCGTCGACGGTAAGGATTTTAGGGCGCATGGAAGGGATCGGATGGCAAGCGGTTGTTTGTCAAATAGGATCATCGCCTTTTTGAGTCGTCTGGCCCAACGCTTCCAACTGGGAGAGCCAATTGTGCAGCCAATGACACCCGCTGCGTAGTTCTGTGATGGTTACGTCTTTTACCACTTGGTATCCCCAGGCTCTTTTGTCGTAGCCATTGACAATCTTTTTTAATCGTTTGGATGGGGCGGTTTCGGGGGAGTCGTTAACAGATTCGGCTTTTTGGTTATGCTCGGTGAGAATTTGGGTGAGTTCGCGCTCGATTTTGGAGGCCCAGCTATTGGTGGCGTCTGTTTTGCAGACGGTGGCTAAACTGAGTGCGGTCGCGGCTGGATTAACGAATAATAATGACTCGAATTCATGCACTTGGATGCAGGGGACAAAGCAAGCCGGATTATAACTAGAATCCATCAATTTGGTAATGGCAGATTGTACGGCTTGTTCGACCGTGATGCCTCGCTGATCCCAAGGTTTATTGCCCGCCTCCAGACGGCTAGGCCAATCTTTGGCAAGTGCGTAAAAATCAAAAAGTGTGGTGAGGATTTTGCCTGCTTTGAGATAGCGCTGAATATCCTTTGCCGTATTGGCCCAATTTCGCACGCCGCCATGTTGTGTTCGTCTTGGGTTGCCTGAGAGCACCGGCCTGATGCTTAAGTTGTGGCTTTGGAGGTGAACCGATATCACATGGTTAATAAACTCCATTTCCGTCTCACCCTCCACAAGCGCGATGACTTCACGAATTCCGTTAGGCATGGTTGGGGCCACCCTGAATTACGCCTTTTTGCCAAAGATCACCGACCGTGTAGTCTGCAAGCCAGTCATTGAGGGCTTCTGCATTTAGACGTTCAAAAACAGACGCTCCGTTAACTTGATTTACGGTGACGATCTGCTGAGGCGGAAATTCGCTTAATAAAACGGGGGATTGGGTTGCCACGATCATTTGCATTCGCTTCGAGGCTGACCGCATGATGCCTGCGAGCAAGCCGAGTGCTTGTGGGTGTAGCCCAATTTCAGGCTCATCGAGGACGATGGTGCTTGGCGGTGTGGGCTGGAGTAGGCACGCGGCCAGACAAATGAAGCGAATCGTGCCATCGGAGAAATGGCTGGGTTGGAAAAGATAGTCGCTGCCCTTTTGTCGCCAAGTGAGGCGCACGGTGTTTTCGAGTGCCCCTTCTTTTTCCACTAAATGAAAACGATCAAAATAGGGTGCGACCCGTTTGATGGTATCGTTGAGTAATTTGTAGCTATCAGCATGATCGTTTTGCCACTGAT
>Ga0105048_10006939_pt1 | contig 18238 bp, 16 predicted proteins | sample MAT05_FD_78382 | JGI IMG/M metagenome (GOLD analysis project Ga0105048, IMG submission 78382) | Freshwater microbial communities from Lake Fryxell liftoff mats and glacier meltwater in Antarctica - MAT-05 | ecosystem: Environmental > Aquatic > Freshwater > Ice > Liftoff microbial mat | place... | reverse complement strand
ATTGGCAATTAAATCAATACTTAATCCGTGTAAACCGTGTGATTGCATAACTTTTACTGCAGCATCTAAAATTAACTTTCGCCTGTTTTCCTTTTCTATTTCTTTCCTTTCTTTGGTACTCACCTTGAAATATGTTTTAAATATCTGCGAAAATACAAAAGAATAATTGTTGTGATGTTGTTTTAAGTTGAAAGGGGTGCATCCCAAATCCGAAAGCTATCAGATGTCGCTTCAAAAATGATCTGTGGGAACACCGAACACGCTGAGAATATCTCACTACATATTGGCACCGCATTAAATGGCTTCGCTTAGTCAAATGGCACTTACGAGTAAAATACAGGGTGTTTAACGCCTTCCATTGGTCAGTGGTTAATTCATTCTCATTGAGTTTGTCATCCTCAAAGCGCAGGTCTTCTTTTAACGCATAAAACAACCTCACCTTTTCATCGTGTGGCAGTTCAAGCGCTTGTTCTATTATTTTGCTAATCGGTTTTTGTTTTAAAATTAGTGCAAATTGGCGGTGTAGCAGTTCTGTTAAGTTATTTTGTAGCCGGTAAACAGATAACTGCTACAGTCTTCATATTAATCCAGGTCAATCAATACTTTTATCAACAAGTTGCCCTTTCCACATGTCTCCGGTCGGCTTACCGCCGTGGCGTGTCTTCTTACTTACATATGCCTCATGCCTTTATACACACCTTTTTACCTGAACGTTCAGCACCATATTTTTTGAATACAGTACCTTCAGGTGGTTTGCATAATTCGTTTGACCGCCGCGGCGGATGCGGTCTTTACCAGCAAGAGACCATCTTTTTTACAACATTGAAAAGAACCGCCCATTCTTTTCATTCGTAACACACCCCCAGCAGAACGAAAAATCTTTAAAGGAGAACCCAGCAGGACAAAATCTTTAAAGAAGCAACCAGCAGGTCAAAACAAAAATCTACAACTAAAATCATCCCGCCCTGTAAGTTAGGCAGGCAATGTTTTACGCCGGCATATTACCTACTATAATATCCCTTATCCCCTCAAATTCCTCCTTTAAAAAAGTAAGTTTCTTGTTCTGCAAATTCATATCGTTGGTCACATCCATTGGTATCAGGTGTATATGTGCATGTGGTACATCTAACCCAACCGTTAATATGCTTACCCTATTGCACGGAAACGACTTTTCGATGGCCTTGGCTATGGGTTTTGCAAAGGTCAATAACTCATGCAGGTAATCGTTGGGCAGGTCAAACAACTTATCAATTTCAATTTTGGGCACTATTAGCGTATGCCCTTTTTTAACCGGAGATATGTCTAAAAAAGCGATGAACAAGTCTGTTTCATCAATTTTATAACAAGGTATTTGTCCCGCAATTATTTTTGAAAATATGGTCATTTTGGTGGTGGGTTTTAAAGCCGTTATTTGGTACATGGTACCCTATAAAAAACAATGGCCGCCTACTGTGGGCCGCCCATTGTACAAAATACTGCTTAGGCGGTAATGCTGTTTACTTTAAATTTTAGTATGCCATTGGGTGCGTGTACTTCGGCTATTTCGCCCACTATCTTACCAATTAACCCTTTGCCAATAGGCGACGATGCTGAAATTTTTCCTGCCTTTAAATCGGCTTCCTGCTCGCCAACAATTTTGTACGTAACTGTTTTTTTGGTAGCCATATTGGTTATGGTAACCGTGGTAAGTACGGAAACCTTGCTGGTATCTAATGTACTGGTATCTACAATTTTGCAGGTCGAAATAACCCCTTCCAATCTCTTTATTTTCGCCTCCAGCATTCCCTGTGCTTCCTTGGCGGCATCATACTCGGCATTTTCTTTAAGGTCGCCTTTTTCCCTCGCCTCAGCTATAGCTCTGGAGGCCGCGGGCCGCTCCACCGATCTTAGTTGGTGTAACTCGTCCTTCATTGCCAAAAAGGTGTCGTTGGTTACATAATTAGTCTCGCTCATAATCGTTTGTTTTAATAGACATAAAAAAAATACAACGCCACATTTTTGGTGCAGCGTTGCATAGTAAAAAATGAAATTACCACATTTTTAGTACATATAAAACCTTTTTGACTTGCGGCGTAAAGGCGTAGTTACCAACATCATTTAACTGCATCTCTTTTATTATTCTTTCCCCAAATAAAATGGTAATGTACTCACCAGCTATGCCTACAGCCATAGCTGCCACAGCTAACTGATTTTTAAATGCTAAAAATGTAAGGGCGGCAAGTACTTTAACATCCAAAAATGCATACCGGCAAAATAGTTAACAGGCTTAAACAATCAAAAGCTATGAAACTATTTTTTGAAACACTGCCAGCCATTAATACATTTAAATTGGCCGTTGGCGTGCCTACCTCTGGCACCTATTACTGTGTTAACCGTTTTAATAATGGCATGGAATATTTTGCAGGCCAAACCTTTACTTTGCCTGTGCAAGGCAACCTTGAAAGCATTAAACTATTTGCCGGCATGGTGTACGGCCAGTCAAAGGCCCGCCTTACCGTTTTTGAATTGAATGCCCAAAACAACGTTTTTACAAAAAAACTTGCTGAACAAACCCAACTGGCAGGTAAACAGCAGCAAGGCCATTAAGTAGTTTTTAATTTAAAAAACCATATTGTAAACAGCACCGGTAAGCATGGCTTTAAGTTATGGTGCAACCACAGGGGTATGATGGCCGTGGCCGGGTGGCCATAAAAAACCTTTAACCATTATAAAGATGGGGAAGAGTGGACCGGCTCATCGGTTGATAAACAAGGGCGGTTTTACCACAACTTTGACCCTGCTTTTAACGCCATTATTGCCCGCGGTGTTTAAATGCCCAGTTTAGCAATAACCACCTCGGCCATTTTTAAAAATGCTTCGTGGCTATAGCCGGCTATGTGTGGGGTTACCAGCACGTTTGGCCTGCTTAGTAAATTAGTTAACTGCTGTTGTTCGGCAGGTTCATGGGTGGCCAGCTTTTCGTTTTCCAATACATCTAACCCGGCGCCCTGTACCTGCCCGTTATCTAATGCATGTATCAATGCCCCTGTATCGGTTACCTTGCCACGGCAGGTATTTAAAAACCATGGCTTTGATTTTAAGCTGTTAAAAAAAGCCTCGTTTGCTAAATGAAACGTCTCGGCAGTCAGTGGCAGGTGCAGGCTTATTACATCGGCATACTTGCCCACCTGCTCCAAATTTGCTTCGCGAACGTAACCGCTGTTAAATCCATCCTTATACTTATCGTAGGCCAGCACTGTAACATTAAAGGGCTGTAACAATTTTGCAAAGGCGCTACCCGTGTTGCCATAGCCAATAATACCCACGGTTTTGCCATACAATTCTGTACCACGGTTTTCGTTGCGCAGGTATACGCCTTGTTTAATTTGTTGATGGCTGCCGGCAATATTGTTCATTAGCGACAGCAACATACCCAACGCATGTTCGGCCACGGCGTTCCTGTTGCCCTCGGGGCTGCTTACGCACTTAATACCCAAACTTTCGGCATAGGTAACATCAATCATTTCCATGCCGCTGCCCAGTCGGCCAATCCACTTTAGCTTGCTGGCTTTTGCCAACAAAGGTTTATCAATAATTAGCCTTGTAGTTACTATCAGCCCTTCCATTCCGCCAATTACTTCACCAAGCTCATCGTAATTAATAAGTGGCTCGTACACCACCTCAAAATGTTTTTTTTCAAGCGTTTCAACCAGGTGGTGATGCACCTTTGCAGTAATCAAAACTTTTGCTGCCATATACTTTTATAGTTTAAACCGGGGTAACAAATCCCAGTAATAAAATGTTGCTTCTGTTCTGTTTCCTGCAATATTTATGCAGGTATTTTAACGACGATTTTTTTTTATACCAGCTTTAGTTTTTCATAGGTTCATCCTTGCGTCGCAATCCGTTCATCTTTTGTACAAAGGGCATCAACTACCTTAGCCCACCTGCCAAACCGCGTGCCGTGTGTTTGCCCATTTCATTCATATATACGTTCAATCAGGCGTTACCGTAAAGCTGGCCTCAACACGGCAAACCTAGTAATCCCCATCCAACCGGCGTTCGGGGCGGGCAGGCCCGCTCTACCCTCGTTAGCCAGGCAGGCTTTTACTTTTTAAATTTTTATCCGCTATTTGGTAAGCTCAATGGTAAATATATAATCATGATAAAAAAGGCTGAATAAAGTTACCAATAGTATAAGTGTGCAACCTATAAAGTCATAGAGGCAGGCCGCAACAACTGGTAAAGAAAGCTGCGAAGCCCTGTTCCAACACATTAAAACCAGATTGCGGATCGTCACTATCTTTTGTATATACGTCATCCACGAACTTCAAAGTAAATGTCTCCAATTAAATTCTTACAATATTAAAAGCAAAAAAAACCAGCGACAATGCCCTCATCTACCTAAAAAAAACCCGTTGCTTAAAAAGCTACCACCATAAACCGGTCATGCCCGCTACCGCATTTTAAACGTCAGTGCTGCAAAGGTTTCTACCGATACCACCTCGGCCCTTTTTTGAAAAAAATCGTCCTTAAGCAGTTCTTCATCAAACAAACTTTTTACTGCGTTGCGCATTGTTTTGCGGCGTTGGTTAAAGGCCGTTTTCACCAATACAAAAAAGGCGCGTTCACTTTTCATTTCGGGCACATCGTTGCGGCGTGTTAACCTTATTACTCCACTTACTACTTTTGGTGGCGGCGTAAAACTTTCGGGCAACACATCAAACAAATACTCCACCTTAAAAAACGCCTGTATCAACACACTTAACACCCCGTACACCTTACTACCCTCGGGCGAGGCAGCCCGCTGGGCTACTTCTTTTTGAAACATGCCTACCATAACCGGCACCTGCTGCTTCCAATCCAACATTTTAAAAAGTATTTGCGTGCTTATGTTGTACGGAAAATTGCCAGCCACCATAAACTCGTTTTGAAACGGAGGCTGCATCGATAAAAAATCTTCGTTCAGTATTTTGTCAGTTAGCACAGGGTAATTTTTGTGCAGGTAGCTAACCTTTTCCGTATCCAGTTCTACCGCCTTAAAATCAACATCGGGCAATTTTAAAAGGTATTTGGTAAGCGCCCCACCGCCGGGGCCAACCTCCAGCAACCGGGTACATTTATGCTGTTCAATTTCGTTAAAAATGCGCTGGCATACCTGCTCATCTTTTAAAAAATGTTGCCCCAGCGATTTTTTTAACGTGTATTCCATCAGGCTGTAAAAGTACACCATTGCACTAATAGCGTAAGCCAAAGGCATTATTGTGTATTTTCGCTATCCATAAATTTTAGCAATGAGTAGCGATATACAAAAACCGGTTATTGGCTTTAGCTGCGGCGATATTAACGGCATAGGCCCCGAAATAATTATAAAAACACTGGGCGATAGCCGCATAGTTGACCATTGCACACCTGTAATTTTTGGTAGCAATAAAACCATTAATTTTTATCGCAAATCACTAGCCGACATAAATTGTAGTTTTACCCCGGTTAAAGAAATGAGTAAGCTAAACCCAAAGCAGGTAAACATTTTTAACTGTTGGGAAGAGGACGTGAGTATTACCCCCGGCCTGCTAAACGAGGTTGGCGGCATGTATGCCTACAAATCGCTACAGGTGGCGGTTGATGCACTTAAAAACAACCACATAGATGGATTGGTTACGGCCCCCATCCACAAAAAAAATATTCAGTCGGCCGACTTTGCTTTTACCGGGCATACCCCTTACCTGCAACATGTGTTTGGCGTACACGACGTATTAATGTTTTTGGTGGCCGATAACATGCGGGTAGGTGTGGTAACCGAACATGTGGCTATAGCCGAGGTGGCAGCCCACATTACCAAAGAAAAAATTATTAGCAAGCTGGCTATTATGCACCGAAGCCTGGTAAAAGATTTTTCAATTAACACACCTCGCATAGCAGTGCTGGGCCTAAACCCACATGCCGGCGACGAAGGGTTGATTGGCACCGAGGAACAAACCCTTATAAAACCTGCCATTGCCGAAGCTAAAAAGGGTGGCATAATGGTATTTGGCCCCTATAGCGCCGATGCCTTTTTTGCAAGAGGACAGTATGAAAAGTTTGATGGTGTATTGGCCATGTACCACGACCAGGGGCTTATACCTTTTAAATCGCTGGCTATTGGCGAGGGCGTAAATTTTACCGCAGGTATTGCCGGGGTGCGCACCAGCCCCGACCATGGTACTGCGTTTGATATTGCAGGTAAAGGCATTGCCGACCATACCTCGTTTTTAGCTGCTACCTACGAGTGTATTGATATTATAAAAAGAAGAGCGACTTACGACGAAAACAATAAAAACCCCCTGCGCCGCATTAGCGATAAAGTGTTTGCCAATGCCGAAGACGAGCGAATTGAGGAGTAAAAGCAACTGATCTATCTTTATAATAACCCATAAACATCATGCAATTATTATGATGCATTCGTTATCTAACTACTACCTGACTGTTACAATAGCCAATAAAGGCGCAGAGTTACAAAGTGTTTATCACCACCACAATAAAGTGGAGTACATGTGGAAGGCCGGGCCCGAATGGCCCAAAAAAAGCCCGGTACTTTTTCCTATAGTGGGCGGTTTAAAAAATGGGCGGTATGTTTTTAATGGCAAAGAATACCAACTGCCACGCCACGGTTTTGCCCGCGATATGGATTTTGACCTGCTATACAACGACAACGATACACTGCGGTTTGGCATTCGTGATAACGATACAACCTTAGCTGTATATCCCTTTCATTTCAATTTTATAATTGAATACAAGCTGGTGCATAACACGCTTAGCGTGTCGTACCTGGTGGAGAATACCGGCGCAGAGACCATGTATTTTTCGGTGGGGGCGCACCCTGCTTTTGCAGTGCCGCTGGCAAATAATACCGGTTACGACGATTATTATCTTGAGTTTGAACAAACAGAAACAACTGACCGTTGGCCGCTTACGCCCGAGGGATTAATAGATAATAACCCGACACCATTTTTAGATTACACCATGCACCTGCCGCTGGTAAAAGACCTGTTTATAAAAGATGCGATCGTATTTAAAAACCTGGCTTCCACCAAAATAACGCTGCAAAGCGAAAAGACACCTTTTGGCCTCTCCGTGGAGTTTAAAGGATTTCCGTACCTGGGTTTGTGGGCCGCTAACAACGCCAACTTTGTGTGTATTGAACCCTGGTACGGCATTGCCGACGGTGTTGATGCAAGTGGTGAACTAACCGAAAAAGAAGGTATCAACCACCTTACTACCGGCAGCAGTTTTGACAGAAGCTATGCTGTTTCCTTCTTTTAGCAAACCCCTGCAAGCATAGCTAATGTACTATAAAAATTCGCTGTCGGGTATACCTTTGTTTATGACATAAGAGGTGTATTGAATTTCTACCCTGCCCTTTTTGTTTTTCATTTTACCATCCTTGCTTTTATCGCCGGTATCAAACTCCATGGTAATGCCTTTGGGCAGTTTATAATCTTTGGTGTTAAAGGCAAAAATTACTTTATCGGGCAGCGCATACGAGGCAAATTTGCCATACTCCATAGCCATTTCAAACGTACCATTTTCGCGGGTGGTGGTGCTTGCCTTTTTTATCAGCAGGTTGGGTTCGTCAATATAAAGGGTAGTTAACACCACATCGCTGTTTTCGCTGGTGGGCAACAATTTTACTACCCTTACTTTTTTACCATCAAGCAGGGCCTCACCTGCGTCAATGGCCATATAATTATTGTCTGTAAGCAGGCTGTTCATGTTAACCGATACGCCACCTTTAGGCAATAACGAAATACCGCCATCGCGTTTTAGCTTAAACTTGTTGGGCTGTTTATAATAGATCTTTACCTTACCGGCGGGTGCCTTAATAAAAGCTACATCGGTTTTCATTTTACCCTCGGCCACGTAATTACTAACTTTTTCAAGTTTGGCCTTTACTTTTTGCACCAATACCGTTACATCCTGTGCATTGGCTGCAACGGGGCTAATGCCCGCCACTGAAACTAATAATCCAACACATAACCACTGTCTCATCATTTTTTTCATTCTAAACTATTTTTACGGCAGTTTTACCCTGCCTGTCTTTACGATAAAATATCTTTTCGTTTAAACACTGCTATCGATGCAATTAGCAAGCCAATAATGTGCAATATTAATACACCAGCCGCTATTAAAATACGGTCGAGGTTTTGTACCGAACCAATAATAGCTACATTATCGGTAGTCACTTTTACATCAAAAAAGCCCTTCCACCCTATCATGTGCGTAGTAAATAAAAAGGGCTTTATTACATTAAACACCGGTATATCCAACGTGCTCAAAATGGTAAAGGCAATAATGATACTCATGGTAGTTACAATAGGACCAATGGAGTTTTCGGCAAAAATGCTAAGAAAAAAGCCAATGGCGGCCACGGTTACCATGGCTATAGCTGCAAAACCAAATGCCGCTAAATATCTCCAAAACACATCGGTGCTTTTTAGCTGTACAATATACTCGGCCTTAAGGTTCAACATATCGCCATTACCAAATATTACCAGCGATAAAAACAAGGCCAGTATAGCCATCCAAACCAATAGTATTAAGGTGTAAATAGTGGCTGCACCAAACTTGGCCAAAATAACCTCGGTTCGGCTAACAGGTTTGGTTAATAACAACCGCAGCGTGCCCATATTAGCCTCACCACTTATAAGGTCGCCCGAAATAATGGTTATGAGCAACGGCACATGTACCAGTAATAATTGCAAAATAATGTAACAAATAAGGTAGCCGTTTAGCACCTTGCCCTCAATATCAAGCGATACCGATACATCGCGAAGCATAAAGTCTATATACGTGTTGCCATCCAGCTTTAGGCCAAACTGAATAATGCCTACCAGCAATGCCACGGCTCCAAAACTTATAAAAGTTCGGGGGCGACTGAAAATTTTGTACAACTCAATCTTTAAAAGCTTCCACATGTTGGTTCCTGGTTGTTACCTGTAAAAAATAATCTTCTAACGATAGGCGGGGTACCAGGCTTACTACCGGCACATGCATAGCAGTAAGCGCTTCGTTAAAGGAGGGAATTTGGTTCTTATCCATTTTTAAAACAATAGCTCCATTACGCGATGGTTGCAGGTGTTGTTTCCAGTCGCTTTGCTGTATGGCTGTAGTTGATTTGGCGTTGTCCAACGTTTCTACCTCAATAATTGTATTGGATGGATCGAACAATTCCTTTGCATACCCCTCTACCATTTTAGCTCCTTTGTCAATAATTAGCAGGCGGTTAGCAATCAATTCAATTTCGCTTAACAGGTGCGAGGAAACCAGCACCGTTTTACTCATGGTGCGGCTAAGGCGAAGAATGAGGTTGCGAATGTCGGCAATACCCTGGGGATCGAGGCCATTGGTCGGCTCATCTAAAATAACCAATTGCGGGTCGTGTATTAGTGCAATTGCCACGCCCAGCCGTTGTTTCATACCTTGCGAAAACGTTTTTACCGCACCATCGGCCCGCTCCTGAAGCCCTACCAGTTCAAGCATTTCAAGCAGTTGGGGCCTGCCAAGCATAGCTCCACCACTAATTTTCATAAACAATTTTAAATTTTCGATGGCGGTGAGGTACTTGTACACATCGGGCTTTTCTATTACGGCCCCTACCTGGCGTAAAATTTCTTTTCGATGTTTATTAAGGTCAAGCCCAAACATGTCAATATGCCCGGCCGACGGTGTAATAAGGGTAAGCAACATGCGGATGGTGGTGGACTTACCAGCACCGTTTTGCCCCAAAAAGCCATACACATCGCCCTGGTTAACCGAAAAAGATAATTGATTTACAGCCTGTATTTTATTGAAGTTTTTGGAAAGGCCTGTTACCTTAATAATTTGCTGCATGGGCTAATAACAATAAGCCGCGAAGGTAGTTTAAACACAATGGGTTAAAATTTGATGAGTACGCGCATTTAGAAATTCAAATTGCTTTAACTTTTCATTCGGTAATGTGGCCTGAATAAAATGTTAAAGCAACTGAACAACTATTATTAAATATTTACTTAGATAATACCTGCAATTTTAATGTTTGTCTAAAGCCATCCGGACCCGTAATTTCGAGCTGGTAATTTCCGCTGCTTAAATATTGAGAAGTTTTAAGCGTTAACCCGGTATTGCCACCGGCATATTGTATCGTACTTTTTATAACCGGCTGACCAAATACATTAATTAAAGCGAACTGGTATTCACCCGCGGCTACATTGGCTAAGCGCAAGCCTATGGTTGAATTTTGTACCGGATTAGGATAAACCGATATGGTTGGTTTTACTGAAGCTATAGCAACGTTGACAATTTTACTATACTCAAAACTTCCATCTGCATAAATGCTTTTGATACGATAAAAATTATCGCCCATAAACCTTTTGGTATCTACATAGCTATAACTGTTATTATTACTGTTTGCATTTGCTACAGCCGTAATTGAACTCACCTTTAAAAAGGCTCTGCCGTTGGCCGACTTTTGCACCTCGTACGTTTTCACGTTCAATTCGTTATCAACATTCCATTGTACTGCTATATTATCGCCTTGTTTAAAAGCCTTTAGGTTACTGAAGGTTATAGGCAAAACACCGGCTGTTTTAAATACAATTTGAAAGCGATCGGCCGCACTTGATTTTGCGTCGGCAGTAACATCAAAAACTACACTGGTTGTATCATACATACTTATGGGCGTAGCGGTTCCTTTAAACTTATCTTCAAGGGTAGCAATAATAGTAGCCTCCATATTGATTGGTTTAAATTGAAGCGAGTAAGTTTTCCTGCTTACATTAAGCAATTGCAGAAAGATGGTATCGTTAAATGCAATTTTGCTCCTTCTTTCAATTGAAAGAGATTTAGTCTGACTTAAAATCCGAAGCGCATCTGTTGAATTGAAAGATGAAATGGCTTTAGAATCCTGCCCGTCTACCTCATTGTGATATATTGAGGCATAGCTATTGATTACCCCTTCGGATATGGCCGCAGTTAAACCCGTGCCTACCAATAAGGTGGAGTATAACGATGCTATATCATCTGTTGAACCTGTACCCCTGCTGGCAATACCTATAGCACTGCTGGTTTGCAGTTTATCAGTCTCTTTAAAAGTTAACGTACCTGCTGCCTGTTCGGCAAGCATCATAAAGGCTGCACCCGATTGTATGGTGCCATCTACGGGTAAACCACTGGTATTGGCCGTTACCAGGTAGGTTCCATTGCCATTGCTTGAGCAGGAGATCCACTTGCCTACATTTACGCTACCGCTGGTTTTAGGATCCCATAAATAATAAGTAAGGCCAATTCCTCCAACTGCTGCGGGGGTTACATTATTATAGGTTACTGCCCCATTTTGATACCCGGTAAATACCAGGTTATTAAAACTAATAGCCGAGGCATATGGGTTACCAATAATTTGCTTATCGGCAATAAACGATTTGGTGATGGTACCGGTATTGATCCTGCCCTTGGGTTCTAATATGGTTGGGTTTGAATTGATTGCCGGCGTTGATACCACAATGTTTCTGCTGCCGCGGGCAAACAAAAAGTACCCTTCATAATTTGTAATGGGCATAAGTGTTGATGCCAATATTGACCAGTTAAACCCTGAGGCATTAGTACCCGGATAATACAGCGACGGGTTGTTGGTGCTACCCTGGTCGTACCCATCGGCCGCATTGTAAGTAGTGCTTTTGGTAATGGTAGTTCCAAAGCCGGGCCATGGATCAATTGGTGCATTTTTATCACTATTAGATACACCGCTTTGCCAAGCCTCGTTTATGGTGGGTGCTCCTACTGAACTTAACGGTGCACTAACCAATCTCCACCTTCGCGCAACGGAGGTACCGCCCATTGCCAGGTGACGCTGAACAATAAATTTACCAGTGCCTGAATAGTTAATGGCCACACCGTTAATAACTCCTGCTGAGGTTGGTAGGGCAGCAATTGCGGCAGTAACACTATCTTTTGATATAACCGTAACATTGCTGTTAAGCAGGTCAAAGGCTCCTTTTAACAGTTGCAACTCCTTTATTACAGATATATGCGAACCAAGGGTTACCGTATTAGCTGCATCCGATTTATTAATGCTGAGTTTATAAAATGTTTCTCCACCAAAAGCTCCGTTAACATCGCGACTGATGGTAAGTATTGGGGCTGTAATAACAGCGTTGTTGGAGCCTGTAAAATTTACCGTACGGTTATTATGGCTAAATACTCCACCAGCCGAACGGGTCCAGTCTCTTCCAAGGCTAATATCACCGCCTTCTAGTGCTCCCAGGGCAAGATTTCCGGTAATAATAACATCTCTTGCCACTGTTAATGGAGCACTACCCCCTAAGTAGTTTTGGTTTAAAGCCGAACCATTGTCAATTATAAGGTCGTTACAAACATAACCAGGGCCAACAACAGGAAAGTTAAGCGTAGTATTATTTTGAACATATACATTGGAAGGATAGCCTGCACCTGATGTGGCACTTGTCCATTCCAACCCTCTTACATATACTGATCCTGTATTGTAAATTAAAGCCGAACCAGGGCATGAATACAATGGTGAATTACCAGTAAGTGATCCGCCAGATTGAAGGAAAAAATTACCGGTGATGGTGGTGGCACTGCCCACATTTAAAGCACCATAGGTTTCTATGTTTTTAAAGGTAGTAGTACCTGCAATAGTTGATGTGCCACTAAACGAAACTTTGCCAGTTGTGCTTGCTGATGCATTGAAGGTGCCATTATTTGTAAAGGTGGCCCCACTTGTAACAATAAGGTTACCTGTGCCATTTAATTCAAGGCTTCCGCCGGGTGCAATTGTAATATTGTTTGCATATGCATCAACTACCGAAACCGTAACTAGTGAACCAGCAGGAATACTAACATTAACAGGAGTGGTTGGAATGCCACCGCACCAGTTTGCTGCATTGTTCCAATTGCCTGTTGCACCACCTATCCATTGCCCGTTGGGATTGACTGTTATGGTTGCTATTGAAGAGTTTGCCGAAGGGCAAACACCATTTTTAGCCACTGCACGGTATTGGGTGCTGGCCGTTAAATTGGTTACCGTTAAACTTGTGGTGGTATTGCTTATTGTTGTAACCGAACCAAAACCATTTTCAGACGACTCCCAACTTACAACACCGCCCGAATGGCCGCTTAATGTTAGTGTGGTTGAGTTGGTGCCGGTACAAACCGATGTACCGCCTGCAATGGTACCACCACCAACCGGCGTTACTGTTATTGTAACTAAAGAACTGGTGGCGTCGGTGCATGCGCCGTTAAGAACAATGGCGCGATACTGTCTGGTGACGGTTAAATTGGCGGCAGTTAAACTTGTTGTTGTATTAGCTACCGTAGTATTGTTGGTGAAATTATTGGTAGAAAATTCCCAACGCACAACATTGCCTGTGTTACCAGTTAAAGTTAAAGCGGTGGAGTTCGTTCCGGCACACACGGTAGCATTGCTATTAACTGTGCCGCCAACACTGGGCACAGAAACGGTGAGGGTAAAAACTGAACTGGTATTGGTATTAACATTAGTAGATTCGGTAACGGTAGCCCGGTACCTATGTCCGTTAACAGGATTAATTACACTTAGGTTAGTGGTAGTTGCGCCTGAAAAATTACCTCCGTTGGTTATGGCTGACCAAACAGTTCCGCCATTAGTTGATTGCTCCCAGGTGTAAGAAAGCGTACCGCCTGTGCCGGCAGTACCTACAACAGATAAAACTGCAGTACCATTATTACAAACGTTGCTAACAGTCGTTCCATTGTTTTGAGAAATATTTGGGGGGATATTTATTGAATTTGCATTGTAAGCGATGAAAGCATAATCACTGATTCCGCTGGGTGTAACCCGCAGGGACCTTATGTTTGCCACATTATTTACGTCAATGCTAAAATCTGATAATTTAAATGCCACCACCCTTATTGGTCTTGTTGTATTACTGGCAAATGTACCAGTTGGCACCGCGTTACTATATGGTGTGTTGGCAGTAAATGAAAACAGGTCAAGTGTATAATTACCGAACGAAGTAAGTAAAGTCATGTCCTGCGTAACAGGTGTTCCTACCACAGTACCAATTGAATCTATAAATTGAAAAATATCATTACCGATATCAGGAGCCGCAATTTGAGTAATTAATAAATCCGGCTCGGCGTCTGCAATTTTGGTAATATCTATACTTTGAATTTTAAAATTTAAAATGGCTGATGAAGGAAGATTAGTAACACCTGTACCAATATTTAAGCCGCGGATGCCATCTGTCAACGCATTTTTTATAGTTAATGCAGAAACCCCGGCGACAAAACCAATACCCGCATTTCCGTCCACCCTGGCTGCTGCTGCTATATAAACCGAACCACTGACTAACGACGATCCGATAATGCCAGCAACAGGCAAGGCTCTATAATTGCCTGCCGTAAAGGAAACGCCATTGCTTGTTAATGTGGCATCATTTGCACCTGTTGAATAGAAGGTATTTCCGTAATTAAATCCTAATAGATTATGAGAGTCATCAGGATTAGTGGTATTTGCAGAGGCAGTTGTTGAAGACCAATAGCCGCCAAAGTCGGTAATAATTCGTGACAACGGCAAATACGTAAAGCCTGTTCTGGTAGCTGTTCCCCCAGGGGTAGTTACACTAACTGAGCCTGTAGTTCCTATACCTACAACAGCAGTAATTTGGGTTGAGGACACAACAGTAAATGACGTTGCAGGCGTACCCCCAAAGCTAACTGCGGTTGCACCAGTAAAATTGGTGCCGTTGATGGTCATGGTAGTTGCGGTGGCACCAGAAAACCCTGGTGCTGTCGTAGTATTTGGCGGAAAAGTAGTAATTGTTGGCACCTGCGCCATGCATGCAACTGAAACGAACAATAAAAAAATAAACACTAGGTTTTTCATAGGTATCATTTGTAAAATCGAAAAGTTGTACTAAAATCTATTTTATTTTTTTCTTAAAAACTGCCTTATTGTATTACCTATAAGTAAATGTTAATATTCAAATTAATTAGGAGTGTATCTCTAAAACACTGTGGTAGTGTAACCAGAGGTCCGGAGTTTTAAATATTCACTGCTATTTTGGTACAACCGGATCTGTGGAAATATTTTGTTTTGATTTGTAAATCATTCTTATTCCATATCCAACGCCTGCTGCTAATAAAGAAACCACTCCTCCGTCAAAGGGAACAGCAGTATCGGGATCTGGAATCATATCCCCATCATCAGCAAACAAGAAAGTAAAAGGAGTGAAAACAAGAATAAAAAGGAGTGAAAGTTTAAATACGAATTTTAGCAACATTTCATAGAATTAAAAATTACAATTTTTCACGATAAGCCAAAAGCTTAACATTGAAAAGTCGTCCCGGTTTGAGATAACCATCTTAATAACTCCATACTTTAAAAAATATTGTGATTGGAGAAGTATTATATTGATCGCTTACTCAAAAATTAATAACAGGCGAGAAAGTATTTAACTACCAATATGAAGATATTGCTGCAACGCATCTACATAAGCTTCAAAGCATTGTATTCCCCTGGGGGTAACCTTGCAGGTGGTTTGGGGGTAATTATCTTTAAATTGTTTAATTACGTCAATATAGCCGGCTTCGCGCAGTTTTTGCACCTGCACACTTAGGTTACCGGCAGTGGCATTGGTTTTTTCTTTAATAAAAGTAAACTCTGCCTCCTTTACACTTATCAGCAAACTCATAACCGCCAGGCGCAATTGACTGTGTAATATGGGGTCTAACTCTTTGTACACTAGGCGGTGGTATTAAAAGAAGCCTTAGAAATTTGTTTAAACGCACGGTTGGCCATATAACCCGGAATAATGTAGCCAATAAGTACTGCTACCGCATGGATAACCATTACCAACTTAAAATTTGGAACAAACATGCAGGCAAGCGCAAGGGCAAAAACAAAATAGGCCGCAATGTTAGACGGCTTAAAATTAAGCAAGGCACCGTAAATCATAATCCAAAAGGCATACAAACCAGTCAGCAAGGCAAAGCCAATAGAGGGGGTTATGTATACATTCATAGCAACTATAATAAGTAGCAGCGAAATCGTAAACCCAATATTTAGTTTATCAAATACATCCTTCGTGTACGTCCGTACTTTTTTTGTACGCTTAAATACCAGCGCTTTAACAATAGTAAATAGAAGCAACCCAATGGCTATAATTCCAAAAACATTCCAAAAAAAGAAGGTGCTGTACCAATTATACTGTAAGTTGACTATGGTAAGTACCGAGGCCGCAAACAACAACCATCCCCAAAGTATCCAGCCAATACCATCGTCTTTTTGATCTTGTTTGGCCGCATATATCATTTGCTGAATTATAGCAAGGCTGTCGTGCCCGGTAAGGTTCTCGTCGCGTTCGTTCATCTCTTATTATTTAATTTTTGGGGGGCTTAGCCGTTTCACACTATTTTATTTTCGTCAGGCAAAAACAACCTGTTGCTTTTGCTTAAAACTGTTGCGCAATAAATGGCCGGGTATAATGTAACTGATTAAAATAGCAACGGAGGCTATCAATATCTGGTTTTCGTACGAAAGGTAAACGGCCAGCCCAGCCAATACAAAGCAGGCAATACCACCGGCAATCAACGGCTTAAACCTAAGCAGCGAGCCCGATACCGAGGTGCCTATACCATAAAATAAAATGTAAAAAGGAAAACAATACTGCCATCCAATTTTTGAAAAAATGATAGCCAATATTAAAAACGAAAATCCAACACCCGTCCATAAATAACTATTGGCCTCGCTTACAAAGGTTTTTACTTTTTGTTTTTTGCTATCGCGAATCAAAAAAACCACGTGAAATAACAGGGCAACCGGCGTAATAAACCAGGCATAATAGTGATGCTCATATTTTACAACCGCCATTAACACATATTGGGTAAGGCAACCCAGCATGGTTGTCCAACCCCACAATAAAAAGTAGTGGCTACTATCGCTAATGGCATGCTTGGTTGTTTCTATCATGCTTTTAATAATGGCAAGGCTTTCTGCCGGGTCAAAAATTGGTGGATCGTTGGTCATTTCTAAAAATTTATAAGCGGTAGCGATTATGCTTTGCTACCGCCATTAAAAATTATTTGCACTGTTCAAGCATTTCCTTTGCCTGCTCTTTACCCCAGCTTGGGTATAGTTTATCTTTTGGCTGGTAGGTTTCAAATAACGCAACCGATTTTTCAAACAATGGTTTTGCATTGGCCTTTCCACCACCAAACTGTTCGGGAGTGCCAAATAAACCTTGTCCCTCCAGGTAATAAATGCGTGGGTTTTTGTCATCTACCTTTTTTGCCATGGCCAGTGCCTGTGCGCACTGCGCACCATAGGTTTGCCAGCGTGTCATAGGGTCTACTATCATGTGTATAGTGCCGGTCATGTTACGGGCAATATATATTTCGGCATTGTTGGGCGATAGTGCCTCAGCCTTATCCAACAGCTTTTCAGCCTCGGTAGCTACTTCATCTTTTTGATCGTTTGGCACTTCAAACCCCCTGAATATTTGCGTTAGCCCCGCATAATAAAAGGGCAGCCACTGTGTTTTTTCGGCATTGGCTATACGCTCAAAGTTGGCCGAAGCTGCCTGAAATTCGGGACCGGTTTTAGCATCTTTCATTTTAACCAGCGCACCTTCCATGGCAGCAGCATATTTTTCGCTTTGGGCAAAAGTGCTACCAGCCATCAAAACCATCATTGTAAAAACCATTACTTTTTTCATTTTTTATCCTTTTTAATTTTTAATAATAGCGAGAGTGATTTTTTACTTTTAAATTTTAAATTTTTACTTCTTACTTCTTACTTCTAACTCCTAACTCCTTACTCCTAACTCCTTACTCCTAACTCCTTACTTCTTACTTCTTACTACTTACTACTAACTACTTACTCCTAACTCCTTACTTCTCACTTCTCCCCTCTCACATCTCACTCCTCACTCCTTACTCCTAACTTCTTACTTCTTACTCCTTACTCCTAACTTCTTACTTCTTACTTCTTACTTCTCCCCTCTCACTTCTCACTTCTCCCCTCTCACTTCTCACTCCTTACTTCTCACTTCTCCCCTCTCACTCCTCCCTCCTTACTTCTCACTTCTCACTTCTCACTTCTCCCCTCTCACATCTCACTCCTTACTTCTCACTTCTCCCCTCTTACTTCTCACTGCTCACTCCTTACTTCTCACTTCTCCCCTCTTACTTCTCACTGCTCACTTCTTACTTCTTACTTCTCACTTCTCACTTCTCACTTCTCACT
>Ga0105048_10006937_pt1 | contig 18244 bp, 14 predicted proteins | sample MAT05_FD_78382 | JGI IMG/M metagenome (GOLD analysis project Ga0105048, IMG submission 78382) | Freshwater microbial communities from Lake Fryxell liftoff mats and glacier meltwater in Antarctica - MAT-05 | ecosystem: Environmental > Aquatic > Freshwater > Ice > Liftoff microbial mat | place... | reverse complement strand
TCCCGATTAGATCGGGAGGGTCGTGAGTTCGATTCTCACTGATGGCTCAAAAGATATTTGAAAAGTAGTCGTAGCTCAGGGGTAGAGCATCCCGATTAGATCGGGAGGGTCGTGAGTTCGATTTCTACTGAAGGCTCTTATTTAGTTTTTAATCAATTTTAAAAACCAAAATAGAGCAGAATCTTTAATAGTAAAGTTCCTGTACTAAAAAAATAAAAGTCAATGGTGTTAAGACTTAAAAACAAAACCATTTTTCAAAACAAATATTAAAAATTAAACAATGGCAAAAGAATCATTCAAGAGGGATAAACCCCATCTTAACGTTGGTACCATCGGTCACGTAGATCATGGTAAAACAACACTTACAGCCGCTATAACCGATGTTTTGTCAAAAAGAGGTTTAGCGGAGAAAAAAAATTACGATGATATTGATGGTGCTCCTGAAGAAAAAGAAAGGGGTATTACAATTAATACAGCTCATGTTGAGTATGCAACTGATTCCCGTCACTACGCACACGTAGATTGCCCGGGTCACGCCGATTATGTAAAAAACATGATCACTGGTGCTGCTCAAATGGATGGTGCTATCCTTGTAGTTGCGGCTACAGATGGTCCTATGCCACAAACAAAAGAGCATATCTTGTTGGCTCGCCAGGTTGGTGTTCCTCAAATCGTTGTTTTCATGAACAAAGTAGATTTGGTAGACGATCCTGAATTATTAGAATTAGTAGAAATGGAAATTCGTGAGTTGTTAACTTCTTACGGATTTGATGGTGATAATACTCCAATCATCCAGGGTTCTGCAACTGGCGCTTTGGCCGGTGACGAAAAATGGATTGCTAAAATCAACGAATTAATGGATGCTGTTGATAGCTACATTCCATTACCTCCAAGATTAGTAGATCTTCCGTTCCTGATGAGTGTTGAGGACGTATTCTCAATCACTGGTCGTGGTACTGTTGCTACCGGTCGTATTGAAAGAGGTCGTATTAAAGTAGGTGAGCCAGTTGAAATTGTTGGTTTGATGGAAAAACCATTGTCTTCAGTTTGTACTGGTGTAGAGATGTTCAAAAAATTATTGGACGAAGGTGAAGCAGGTGATAACGCAGGTCTTTTATTACGTGGTATTGAGAAAACTCAAATCCGTCGTGGTATGGTGCTTTGCAAACCAGGTTCTATCACTCCACACACTGAATTCAAAGGTGAAGTTTACGTGCTGAGCAAAGAAGAAGGTGGTCGTCATACTCCGTTCTTTAACAAATACCGTCCTCAGTTCTACTTCCGTACTACGGATGTAACTGGAGAAGTAACTTTGAATGCAGGAACTGAAATGGTTATGCCTGGTGATAACACCAACTTAACTGTTAAGTTGATTCAACCAATCGCAATGGAAAAAGGTTTGAAATTTGCGATTCGTGAAGGTGGCCGTACCGTAGGTGCTGGTCAGGTTACTGAAATCTTAAAATAAGGGCCCCCAACCCCTAAAGGGGAGAAAGGAAGCCTAAAATAAATACAAAGTACCTTCGGTTTTCAACCTTAGGTACTTTGTTCTTTAAAAAGTTCTTTAAATTTATACTGCTTCAAAGTCCCCTTCAGGGGATCTAGGAGTTTTACACGGGCATGGTGCAACGGCTAGCATACGGGTCTCCAACACCCTTGATCTGGGTTCGAATCCTAGTGCCCGTGCAGATAAAAGTTACACAGGTTTCAAAAGTTTCAAATGTAAAAAGGTTTTTAACCTCTTAAACCTTTGGAACCTCAGAAACCTTTTAAACATCTAAAAAATTATGAACAAATTCGCTGCTTTTATAAGAGATTCTTATAAGGAATTAACGGAGAAAGTAAGTTGGCCTAAATGGGCTCAACTTCAGCAATCTACTATGATTGTGCTGGGAGCTACTATCTTTATCACTGCTATTGTAGCTTTGATGGATTTTGTTGCTAATGGTTCAATGAAATTTATTTATTCTTTATTTGCCTAATATTATGACTGAACAAATAACAACAGATGCGGCTAAATCCGAAAAGGAAAGCAGGTGGTATGTGCTCAGGGTAGTAAGTGGTAAAGAGCGTAAGATTAAAGAATATCTCGATAAAGATATTATTCGCAATGGCTGGGATAAAATTATAAAACAGATCTTCTTACCGGTAGAAAAAGTTTACAAAGTTTTAAACGGTAAAAAGGTAATGCGTGAAAGAAACTTCTACCCGGGGTATATCATGATGGAGGTAGAAGATGGTAAATTGACGGATGATATCATTCAGCATGTAAGCAACATCAGCAATGTAATGCACTTTTTAACTGATGGAAAAGGATCAAAAGGAAATATCATTTCTTTGCGCAAAGCTGAGGTAAATAAAATGCTCGGAAAGGTTGATGAAATGTCTGATGTAGGTGGTGTAACAATGAGTGAACCATTTATTATTGGAGAAACCATTAAAATTATTGATGGTCCATTTAATGACTTTAACGGTGTGATAGAAGAAGTGAGTGATGAAAAGAAAAAATTGAAAGTACAGGTAAAGATTTTTGGTCGTGCAACTCCTGTAGAATTAAATTACATGCAGGTAGAAAAATTGATATAATCTTCTTACTAAAAAAAAAATATGAAAAAATTACTAACTCTTTTACCCGTTTTATTGTTTTCTTTTATTTTAATGGCTCAACCACCTAAAGTGGCAGCAGATAAAGGAACTGTTTTTGGTGCTAAAGTAACAGAAGAAGGGGCAGTAAGTGTCGATTTATTGGCAGAAAATCTTACGACCACCGGACAAACAAAGGAAGTGAAAATTACAGGTGTTGTGAAGGAAGTTTGCAAAGCAGAGGGCTGCTGGGTGCGTATGGCAACAAAAGATGGTTCTATACTTGTAAAAATGAAGGATCATGCATTTTTAGTTCCGGTTGCTTTAGAAGGAAAAACAATTGTTGCCGATGGTGTTGCTACATTTAAAGAAACATCCGTAGAGCAATTGCGCCATTTTGCAGAAGATGCAGGAAAAACCAAGAATGAGATTGCAGAAATTACTGAGCCTAAAAAGGAAATTGTTTTTCAGGCTACAGGAATTAAAGTATTGTAAAAAAAACTTTTAATATTTTTAAGACCTCATCTTGCCGATGAGGTTTTTTTATTAGCCATATTCAAAATAAAATTTAAAATGTTCACGAGGGCTTGGTTTATTCTAAAATATTGGCTCTACCTGATTATTTTTTTTGAAGCAGCCAGGCTGCTATTCCTGTTTGCTAATTTTAAAGAAATGGAGGCAGCAGGATTAGCAACTTCATTTGCTTCGCTTTTATATGGCGTGCGCATGGATATGTCAATGGCGGCATACCTTGTTTTACCAGTAGCATTATTGGTAATGGGATCTCTTTTTATCAAAGCATTAAGACATGCAACTATTTATAAAGTTTATAACGGTATAATATTATTACTGTTGCTGCTGTTATTATTTGCCGATATTGGTCTGTATAAAGCCTGGGGTACAAGGTTAGATGACACAGTTTTAAAATATTTGTCTAATCCCAAAGAAGCATGGGCCTCCATATACCATCTTCCTGTATTTACTATTTTGATTGTATTTGTATTGATGTATTTCGTTTTGTTGTTGGGGAGTAATAAACTATTGAATAGAATGGTGAGTTACCTGCAGTACAACAACAGCAAATGGCTGTCATTATTTTTAGTATTGTTACTAACTGGTTTGTTTATCATACCGCTAAGAGGTGGATTGCAACTGGCTCCACTCAATCAGAGCAGTGTTTATTTTTCGCAGAATAATTTTGCCAATATGGCTGCAATCAATGCTCCATGGAATTTTATGCATGCATTAAGCCATCATACCAATGATAAAGTAAATCCATTTCAATTGGATGAAAAACAAAAAGCTGCCATCATTGTAGATAGTTTATTTACAAGTACAGGACGAACAGAATCATTGGTGGATCTGCAAAAAACACCCAAGCCAAATGTTATCATCATTGCATGGGAAAGTTTAACCAGTAAAGCAATAGGACTGCAAAGAGAGGGAGTAAATATTACACCGGGCTTTGATAGCCTGATAAAAGAAGGGATTTACTTCTCAAATATTTATGCCAGTGGAGATAGAACTGATAAAGGTATTGTAGCAATCCTTAGCGGTTATCCATCTCAGCCTACCACTTCAATTGTAAAAATTCCTGCCAAAGCTGCCAAGCTGCCAATGCTGAGTAAGTTTTTTAGAGATACGGGCTACACTACTTCGTATCATTATGGTGGCGAGCTGGAGTTTGCCAACATGAAGGCTTACCTCATACAGGGGGCATTTCAGCAATTTGTTTCGGTAAATGATTTTGCCGAAAAAGATAAAAACTCCAAATGGGGTGCACATGATGGAGTAGTGATGAAAAGAGTGATTGAAGATCTGGCAAAAGCAAAACAACCATTCTTTAGCACATGGCTAACCCTTAGCAGCCATGAGCCTTACGAAATTCCAACTGAGCCTGTATTAAAAGGAAAAGATGATGTTTCACAATTTTTAAGTTCTCTACATTACACTGATGCTATTGTTTACAATTTTATTCAGCAATGTAAAAAACAATCCTGGTGGTCTAATACCATTGTGGTAATTGTAGCCGATCATGGCCACCGTTTATTATCTACCAGACAAAAATCAGACGACTTCCGGATTCCTCTTCTTTTCATGGGTGGAGCCCTTAGAAAAACAGGGATAACAAATAGCAGCGTAGGTTCACAAACAGACCTTGCAGCTACATTGCTTGCACAGTTGGGGTATCGTACTAAAAGTTTTGTATGGAGTAAAAATCTGCTGGACAGCTCCGTAAAACAATGGGGATATTTTTCATTTAACAACGGCTTTGGATATATTGAGCCAGGGAAAAAACTTGTTTTTGATAATATAGGTAATAGGATCATAGAGCAGCAGGGTGCAGTTTCAGAAGAACAAATAAAAAGAGGAAGATTTATACAGCAGTTAACCTATCAGGATTTTTTGGATAAATAAAAATGTCTTTTTATTATTAATTAAAAATTCTGCAAACTTTTTTGTCTTTAAAATTATCGCTTTGGTTTATCCTTAATTTGTAAGTATAACACTGCTAATTAAATAAATATTTTAAATATTAGGGATTGTACTGTTTGTATGTTCAAATATTTGATTTGATAAATTAGTTTAAATATCAATTTGTCAATATCAAAAAAAGGCCTACATTTGCCGCCCCAATTAGTTCTTTATGGAATATTTCCTTTTAAACAGGAAATCTGGGAGTTTGATCGCAAAAAATGCGGGAGAACGTTATCACCAAAAAACATTTTTAAAATGGCAAAAGAAATCACCGGCTATGTTAAGCTCCAATGTAAAGGAGGACAAGCCAATCCGGCACCACCAATCGGACCTGCTCTGGGTTCTAAAGGTGTAAACATCATGGAGTTCTGTAAGCAGTTCAATGCAAGAACCCAGGATAAACCCGGCAAAATATTACCAGTGTTGATCACTGTGTATGCAGACAAATCATTCGAATTTGTTATTAAAACTCCACCCGCTCCGGTTCAGTTAATGGAAGCTGCCAAAATTCAAAAAGGTAGTAAGGAACCAAACCGTGTAAAGGTTGGTAAAGTTTCATGGGACCAGGTTGAAGAAATAGCCAAAGATAAAATGGTAGATCTGAACGCCTTTAGTATTGAAAGCGCTATGAGAATGATAGCCGGTACTGCACGCAGTATGGGATTAACCGTAGATGGTGCTGCACCCTGGGATAAAAACTAATCGTCAACTTTAATATATAATTGAAATGATTACTAAAAAAAGAAAAGTAGCAAATACTAAGGTTGACGCCAACAAAGCTTATACGCTTAAAGAAGCCTCAGCATTGGTGAAAGAAATAAATACAACCAAATTCGACAGTTCTGTAGACCTTCATGTTAAATTAGGAGTAGATCCTAAGAAAGCAGACCAGGCCATTCGTGGAACTGTATCATTGCCTCATGGTACCGGTAAAACCAAAAAAGTATTGGTTTTATGTACGCCTGATAAAGAAGCCGAAGCTACTGCAGCCGGTGCTGATTTTGTTGGATTGGATGAGTTCATTAAAAAAATTGAAGCTGGCTGGACAGATATTGATGTAATAGTGGCCACTCCATCTGTTATGCCTAAATTAGGTAAGCTCGGTAAAATTTTAGGCCCACGTAACCTGATGCCGAATCCTAAAACAGGTACTGTAACAAACGATGTTGCGGGTGCTGTTAAAGATTTGAAAGGTGGTAAAATTGCATTTAAAGTTGATAAAGTAGGTATTATTCATGCTTCTATCGGCCGTGTAAGTTTTGCACCGGAAAAATTAGCAGAAAATGGCCAGGAATTTATCAACGCCATTATCAAATTAAAACCATCTACTTCTAAAGGCACTTACCTGAGGGGTTTAAGTATGGCTAGCTCTATGAGCCCGGGCATCATGGTTGACACAAAATCTGTTCTAAACTAAAGCTACGGCCCCTCCCAGCCTCCCCTGAAGGGGAGGAGTGACCGAAGCGAATTAAAATAATTGAAATGACAAAACAGGAAAAAAATGAGGTGATCGATTTGCTCAAAGGCAAGTTCGCTCAATACAGCAATTTCTATATCACTGATACCGAAAGTTTAACAGTGGCACAGGTTACTAACCTGCGCAGGCATTGCTTTGATAAGCAGGTAGAAATGAAAGTGGCTAAAAACACTTTAATCAAAAAAGCTCTGGAAAGCATTGATGCAGAAAAATATGCAGGCGTATATGATTCTTTGCATAAAGTAACAGCGTTGCTATTTAGCGAAAATCCTAAAGATCCGGCTGTTATCATCAGCGGTTTCCGTAAAGCAAACAACAACGAAAAGCCTGTATTAAAAGCAGCTTTCATCAATGGTGATGTATTCGTTGGCGACAATCAATTAAAAGCGCTTACACAAATCAAAACTAAAAATGAATTGATTGGTGAAGTAATCGGATTATTGCAGGCTCCTATTCAACGTGTATTGGGTGCATTGCAAAATAAAGATGCAGCAAAGGCTGTAGACGCAACTGAAACTCCGGCAGCAGAAGCAGCAGCTCCGGTAGCGGAAGCAATTCCGGTAGCAGAAGCAACTCCTGCAGTTGAAGCACCGGTAGCAGAAGCTCCGGCAGTAACTGAAGCACCAGCGGCTGAAACACCAGCAACAGATGCTCCTGCAGCAGAAGAAGCTAAACCAGAATAATTAAAATATCACCTGGCCGGACGGTATATAAAAGGCGAAACAATTTTTTTAAACTCCCGCCGGAGTCACAAACAATGAAGGCGGAAAAAATGTAAACAAAATGGCAGACGTAAAAGTATTAGCAGAAAGCTTAGTAGGCTTAACAGTGAAAGAAGTTCAGGAATTAGCTGAATTCTTAAAATCAGAATATGGTATCGAACCGGCTGCAGCAGCAGTAGTGGTAAGTGCAGGTGGCGATGGCCCGGCAGCAGTAGAAGAAAAAACAGCATTTGATGTTATTCTTAAAGCAGCAGGTCCCAACAAACTTGCAGTAGTTAAAATCGTTAAAGACTTAACAGGTTTAGGTTTGAAAGAAGCTAAAGATTTAGTTGATGGCGCTCCAAAACCAGTTAAAGAAGGTGTTGATAAAGCAACAGCAGAAGAACTTAAAACTAAGTTAACTGACGCTGGTGCTGATGTTGAAATCGCTTAATTGCTTATAAAATATAAGCTTTAAAAAATCCCCGGTTTACCGGGGATTTTTTATGTGTATCATTCATGCAACTAAGATTAATCGACCCATTGCTTACACCATAATATTTCTTTGAAGCTATAGTGGCTGCATTAATTTTAAATAGTCTTTATTTTTTGAGCAATAAACTTAGCTTTTCTTTCAGGGAAATCCATTTCCAAAACTGCACCTGCAAAAGGCTTATATCCTGCTCCCGGCATTAAAGTGTTAGGGAGATCTTTAGTGACCCAAACATCAAACTTATTTCCCGATTCAGTTTCAGTAATTGAATATTTTTGGCAACTATAACCTAAAATCACTTTAAACGAATCAGTCTCAACTGCATGGTAAAAAATTTCAGGAATTACTTTTACATGGTTTCCAGAATAGGAGTACCATTTATTATTCTGTAAAACCAATTTGTCTGGCGTTTTCACTTCCATTTGCAGGCCATTAATGGGATTAGAATAATCAATTTTAACAATCGATCCACTGTCATTACCGCATGTGATTATTTGAAATGTTATATCAAATATATTTTTGGCAATTTTGTTTTTAATATTGGACCTGGTTGTATCGCCATTCCCATCTACCATAATCATCTCGATATTTTCATCTACTCTTACATTATTGTTCAGGGCTTCTTTGTATTCATATGCAATTTCATATGACAAACAATATTTTTTACTAAACGAAAATGTAAATAGGGTTAGAGTGAAAATGAGATACATTAAGTATTTCGTTTTCATATATTTTAATATTTAAGACTAATTATCAGTTACGCTGTCTATACTATCATCAATTTGATTTTTAATATCGTTAATGAGATCGTTATTTGTCAAAGCTGCATCTAAAATCGAATTTTCAAGAGTTTCGAAACTTAAACTTGAGGTTGCTCTGGAACCAGTATCATAAGAAAATGAAGAAGTTCGGGTATAATAACTTTGAGTAGAAGATGAAGGACAATCCTGAATTAATTGAACATTGGTGATACTGGCACTGGTTGCGGGATGCCCTGGTATGCCATCCCATTCAAAAGTTAGGGTAGCTCTAACCCTGTAAAAACAACCGTTTATAAAAAATACTTGTGATTGAATGTGTAAAGAGTACTCATAGATTTTTGTAGAAACAGGTAGTTTAATTAAAACAGGAGTATTAATCTTGGAATCGTTTAAAACATAGGGTGTATTAAATGAACACAAAATACTTAGGGAAAAAATACTAATACATAAGATGCCGATTTTTTTAATTTTTTCAATCTTTTTCATGTTTTTAAATTTAATTTTTATAATACCTAAATATAATAAAATAAACCAATTTGTAAAAATGAAAAAATATCAAAAATCCTACCAATTTCCTTAAAAATCTCTTTTGGGTAATCTTTTTCTGAATTTTATTCCATAGCTTTGCCCTCCTTTAATTTAGGGTTGGTGGCATTAGTTGTTAATCACTATGCCCCTGATTAAAGGCCCACGCACACTAAAACGTTTTATTTACAATATGTCTGCAACAAAATCAACCGCTGCTACACGTATCAATTTCGGAAAAGTTGAACTGATAGCAGAGCAACCCGATTTACTCGGTATCCAGATTCAGTCGTTTAAAGATTTTTTCCAGTTAGAAACAACCCCCGACAAACGTAACGTAGAAGGGCTGTTCCGTGTGTTTAAGGAAAACTTTCCTATTACAGACACCCGTAACATTTTCGTACTGGAATTCTTAGACTACTTCGTAGATCCTCCACGTTACTCTATTGATGAGTGTATCGAAAGAGGATTAACGTATGCCGTTCCGCTGAAAGCGAAGCTACGCCTAAGTTGTAACGATGAAGAGCATGTAGATTTTCAAACCATCGTTCAGGATGTATTCTTAGGAAACATTCCTTACATGACACCACGTGGTACATTCGTAATTAATGGTGCAGAAAGGGTTGTAGTAAGCCAGTTGCACCGTTCACCCGGTGTGTTCTTTGGCCAGTCTGTTCACCCTAACGGAACCAAGATCTACTCAGCAAGGGTTATTCCTTTTAAAGGAGCCTGGATGGAGTTTGCAACAGACATTAACAACGTAATGTTTGCTTACATCGATCGTAAGAAAAAATTCCCTGTAACTACTTTATTACGTTCTATCGGTTTTGAAACAGATAAGGATATCCTTGAGCTGTTTGGTATGGCTGATGAAGTAAAAACAGATCGTAAAACATTAGAAAAACATATCGGCAAACGCCTGGCTGCCCGTGTACTTCGTACCTGGGTAGAAGACTTTGTAGATGAAGATACCGGTGAAGTTGTTTCTATCGAAAGAAACGAGATCATTCTTGAAAGAGACAGCATTTTGGATGATTCCAATATTGCTATGATCATGGAAATGGATGTGAAGAGTGTTTTCATTCAGAAAGAAGAAGTGAGTGGTGATTATGCCATTATCTACAATACATTAAATAAAGATACTTCTAACAGTGAGCTGGAAGCGGTTCAGCACATCTACAAGCAACTGCGTGGTGCAGATGCTCCGGATGATGAAACTGCCCGTGGTATTATTGATAAATTATTCTTCTCAGACAAGCGTTACGATCTGGGTGAAGTTGGCCGTTACAAGATCAACCGTCGCCTTGGATTAAACTTCCCTATCGAGAAAAAAGTATTAACCAAAGACGATATTATCGCCATCATTAAAACCCTGGTACAATTAACCAACGGTAAAAGTGAAGTAGATGATATCGATCACCTTAGCAACCGTCGTGTACGTACAGTGGGAGAGCAGTTATATGCTCAGTTTGGCGTTGGTCTGGCCCGTATGGCCCGTACCATTCGGGAGCGTATGAACGTTCGTGACAACGAGGTATTTACTCCCGTTGATTTGATTAATGCAAGAACCTTATCTTCTGTTATCAATTCATTCTTTGGTACATCACAGTTATCGCAGTTCTTAGATCAAACCAATCCTTTAAGTGAGATAACGCATAAGCGTCGTATCTCCGCACTTGGGCCAGGTGGTTTAAGTCGTGAAAGAGCAGGTTTTGAGGTACGTGACGTTCACTATTCTCATTACGGCCGTTTGTGTACTATTGAAACTCCGGAAGGACCAAACATTGGTTTGATATCTACACTTTGTGTGCATGCCAAAATCAATGATATGGGCTTTATTGAAACTCCTTACCGCAAGGTAACAGAAGGAAGAGTGGATATGAAGAAGATCACTTTCCTGAGTGCAGAAGAAGAAGATACCGCAAAGATTGCGCAGGCAAATATTGATATTGATGAAAAAGGAAATTTCATTGAAGACATGATTAAGTCACGTCAAACTGGTGATTTCCCTATTCTGGATAAAAAAGAAGTGGAATACATGGATGTGGCTCCCAACCAAATCGTTGGTTTGAGTGCTTCATTGATTCCGTTCCTGGAGCATGATGATGCCAACCGTGCATTGATGGGATCAAACATGCAACGCCAGGCTGTACCATTATTACGCCCGGAACCTCCAATTGTAGGAACAGGCCTGGAAGGTAAAGCTGCACGTGATGCACGTATTCAGATTCACTCTGATGGTGATGGTGTGGTAGAATATGTAGATGGTAATGAAATTCATGTTCGCTATAAGAGAACAGAAGCGCAGCAACTGGTAAGTTTTGAAGATGATTTGACTATTTATAAAATAACCAAATTCGTTCGTACCAACCAGGAAACAACCATCAACTTACGTCCTGCAGTAGTAAAAGGACAAAAAGTTTCTGAAGGCGATTTCTTAACCGAAGGTTATGCAACCGTAGCAGGAGAACTTGCATTGGGTCGTAATTTAAAAGTGGCATTCATGCCATGGAAAGGTTACAACTTTGAAGATGCGATTGTAATATCGGAAAAAGTGGTAAAAGACGATTGGTTTACTTCTATCCACATTAGTGAGTTTGAAACAGAAGTGCGTGATACAAAACTGGGTGAAGAAGAACTGACTCCTGATATTCCTAACGTAAGTGAAGAAGCTACCAAAGACCTTGATCAGAATGGTATCATCCGAATAGGTGCTACCATTAAAGAAGGAGATATTATCATAGGTAAAATCACACCAAAAGGGGAGAGTGATCCTACGCCCGAAGAGAAACTATTGCGTGCCATCTTTGGAGACAAAGCTGGTGATGCAAAAGATGCTTCTCTAAAAGCACCAAGCGGAACAGAAGGTGTGGTGATTAATAAAAAATTATTCCAGCGTGCAAAGAAAGATAAGAACGCTAAAGTAAGAGAGAAAGCACAACTGGAAAAAATAGAAAAAACACACGAAACCAACGAAGAAATCATCATGGAGTTGCTGCAGCAAAAACTGCAGACTTTATTGAAAGATAAAACCAGCCAGGGTGTTACCAACAACTTTGGTGAAGTGATGATTAGCAAAGGCGTAAAATTCACAGCCAAGAACCTGGCAAACATCGATTATGTAAACGTTAATCCATTAGGTTGGAGCGGCGATGAAAAAACCGATGACCTGATCAATACCTTGTTGCACAACTACAACATTAAATACAATGAAGAGTTGGGCCGTTACAAAAGAGAGAAATTCAATATTTCTATTGGTGATGAATTACCTGCAGGTGTTTTGAAACTGGCAAAGGTTTACATGGCTGTAAAACGTAAACTAAAAGTAGGGGATAAAATGGCGGGTCGTCATGGTAACAAAGGTATTGTAGCCAAGATCGTTCGTCATGAAGATATGCCGTTCCTGGAAGATGGAACTCCGGTAGATATCGTATTAAATCCATTGGGTGTACCTAGTCGTATGAACCTTGGACAGATATATGAAACGGTGCTTGGATGGGCTGGCGAAAAACTGGGTGTTCGTTTTGCAACACCGATTTTTGACGGAGCAAGTGTAGCAGAAATTGATGAAAGAATCAATGAAGCTGGTCTGCCTAAGTTTGGTCATTCTTATTTGTATGATGGCGAAACCGGCGATCGATTTGATCAGAAAGCTACCGTTGGTATCATTTATATGATCAAGCTTCACCACATGGTGGATGATAAAATGCACGCACGTTCTATCGGGCCATACTCTCTCATTACACAACAGCCGCTGGGTGGTAAAGCTCAGTTTGGTGGTCAGCGTTTTGGTGAGATGGAGGTTTGGGCACTGGAAGCATATGGTGCATCCAACATCCTGCAGGAATTGCTTACCCTTAAATCGGATGATATCATCGGAAGGGCCAAAACATATGAAGCCATCGTAAAAGGTGACAACATACCAAGGCCGGGAATTCCAGAATCATTCAATGTACTGGTGCATGAACTGAGAGGATTGGGATTAGATCTAAAATTTGAATAAAAGAAAGCTGTTTTATAGATGATGGAATTAAATAAGAAAGGCATTTTACTCTTTATACTGTCTATGGTACTTTTTATGGCTTGCCATAAAATGGATGTATCTGTGGAAAATTTGCCGGTTGAAAGTTTGTCAAAATTTTTCGATGAGCGTACCTCCTCCAATCCAGCAGTTAAAGCGGCATCGAATTTTATTAAGGCAGAAAATAATAAATACCATTTTGTCGATGGTATCGTAAAACAATTGGGCTACCCTTATTGGAAAGATGCCATTGCTTACAAGAGGCTTGGTGACAGAGTTAGCACTGGTAGTAGTGGAAGGAAAAACAGCGATTCTTCAAATGTAGTGTTCATCCCCTTTGTAAGAGAAGGAGAACCGGAAGTAAATGCAGCACTAAGAGTAACAATGAGCGCTAAAGATACCAGCTTTCGATTTTTACTGGATTGGCAATATTCGGATACTGCTGCTACTGGAATGGAAAAGCAGGACCTGGCTTTATTATTAATGGTTTTGCACACTAACGTTTTTGCCGATACGCTCTTTAAATTACTAGATAGTACAATTCTTGAACCACAGTCTGATAAAAGGATAAAGTACCTATCTATTAATACGGTTAATTTGAATCCGCAGCCAAATGTTTCCAGTTTATTAATTGCTTATGAATATACAATGACTGTATGTTACACAGGTTACGTGCCAATGTACCAAGGACAAGTTGTAGGATGCGCACCTGGACTTGGATGCCCTTTCTATACTCAAGTAAGTTGGTGCGAAACTATAAGTTGGACAGAATGGGAAGATGATGGAAGCGGTGGAGGTGGTGATTGTTCAGGTTGTATACCTCCTGGGGGCGGACCAGGAGGCGGAGGGTGGAATCCACCTGATCCTTGTGGAGGAGCATCAGAACCCATAATTACCGTTGAAGGGAACGAGCCATGTACTCCCAACCCGCCTGGTTGGGAACCAGTACCAATTGATGACGATCTACCGCCCCCGCCTTTGTGCGATGATTATATACTATCTTTGCAAGTTGATGCAAATTTTGCAGCTCAGTTTGCAACTCTAAATCAACCATCGGTTTTTGCGGAGGGAAGGGAAAAAGGGATTAGGGTGAATAGCAGGGCTACTAACAGTTATGGAAACAAAGATGGATTAATTGGCGAACCGAGCATAACATGGACATTTGCCGCCGGGGAAAAAATTGAAGGGAAAATGCACTCTCATTTCGATGGTTTCAATTCTATCTTTTCAATGGGCGATATCTTATCCATGGCAGATATGCTAATGACTGGAAATATGAAGGACACGTTGAATTATTTTGAAGGGATGACGAGCCGTAATGGTGGACCATTTTTGATGAAGATTTCTAATATAACGAAGTTTAGGAAGTTTGCTGAAAGAATGCAGGATCCAAAAAAGCGACGAGACTTTTTATTGAATAATGCAAAGATTGCTTATGTTGATAACAGGGGTAAGAATCTGAGCGAATTTATGAAAATTATGGAGAATGAATTGCGGAGTTCCTTAGCGGTATATTCAGGCAACGCAAATTGTACAGTATGGAGTAGGGTAACAACAGCCACAATCCCCGGCGGCCAGGGAAATATTAGTATATCAGAAACTCCTTGCCAGTAAAGTAGAATACAATGAAAAAAAGAATATTGATATTTTTAAGTATACTACTTATCGTCCAGTTTGCGAAGGCGCAGGCACCGGTATTTGATACTTGTCAGAACTTGCCTCAATACGATGGGGAATGGAGATATATAAATGGAATTGATACATTGAAAATTTATTTAAGAGACCACCGGTTTTCATCTGTGTCTGATAATGGGAGTCTCAACGTTTATGATCGATTATGGGGATGGATAGATTACAGGTCTGGCACTACAGTAATTGAATCGAATTACCAGCATCGCTTTTCGATAATTCCTCAAAATTACGACTATGTTAATTTTAGTATGTGGCTTCACATGCCGGAATGTAATGATAGCTGGTTAAAATTGAGGGGTTTTATGTGGGATAGTCAAACACAAAAAAAATATTTTGACATCGATGTAGTGATTAATCCAGCGAAAACAATAATGACTTGGAAACTAAAATACCCGGAAGGATATAATTTAATTGCCGGTACAGAATATAATTATTTTTTGCCGAAGGAATTTGTATTAATAAAACAGTAAAATACTAAATAAGTAAGATTTAAAATAAAAATATGGCATTCAAAAAAGAAAACCGTCCGAGGCCAACATTTTCTCAAATCACCATTGGTTTGGCTTCGCCAGACAGCATTTTGGAAAGAAGCTATGGTGAAGTTTTAAAGCCGGAAACCATTAACTACCGTACTTACAAACCCGAAAGAGATGGTTTGTTTTGCGAAAGAATTTTTGGGCCGGTAAAAGATTATGAGTGTGCTTGCGGAAAGTATAAGCGTATTCGCTACAAAGGCATCGTTTGCGATCGTTGTGGTGTGGAAGTAACAGAAAAGAAAGTTCGTAGAGAAAGAATGGGCCACATCAAACTTGTGGTGCCTGTTGTGCATATCTGGTACTTTAAATCTTTGCCAAATAAAATTGGTTACTTGCTGGGGATGAGTTCTAAGAAATTAGAAACCATCGTTTACTACGAACGTTTTGTAGTTATCCAAGCTGGTATGCGTGCCGATAAAGGACAGAATTATTCTGATCTTTTAACAGAAGAAGAATACCTGGATATTTTGGATACCCTTCCAAAAGAAAACCAAATGCTTCCTGATGAAGATCCGGAAAAATTCATCGCCAAGATGGGGGCAGAAGCAGTTCATGCAATGTTGGAAAGGCTTGACCTTGACCAACTGAGTTTTGATCTTCGCCATGCTGCAGCCAACGAAACTTCTCAGCAGCGTAAGGCAGATGCCTTAAAGCGTCTAAGCGTTGTAGAGAGTTTCCGTGATGCCAATACAAGAATCAACAACCGTCCGGAGTGGATGGTAATGCAATACATTCCGGTTATTCCACCAGAACTGCGTCCGTTGGTTCCATTGGATGGTGGCCGTTTTGCCTCCTCCGATTTGAATGATCTTTACCGCAGGGTTATTATTCGTAATAACCGTTTGAAAAGATTATTGGAAATTAAAGCACCTGAAGTAATTCTTAGGAATGAAAAAAGGATGTTGCAGGAAGCCATAGATTCATTGTTTGATAACAGCCGTAAATCAAATGCTGTAAAAGCAGAAGGTGGACGTGCATTAAAATCATTGAGTGATGTACTAAAAGGTAAACAAGGACGTTTCCGCCAGAACCTGTTGGGTAAACGTGTGGATTATTCAGGTCGTTCTGTAATTGTGGTAGGACCAGAATTAAAAATGCATGAGTGTGGTTTACCAAAAGATATGGCTGCAGAATTGTTTAAGCCATTTATCATTCGCAAACTGATTGAAAGAGGTATTGTAAAAACAGTAAAATCTGCCCGTAAACTTGTAGATAAGAAAGAGGCGATTATCTGGGATATCTTAGAAAATATATTAAAAGGTCACCCTGTTATGTTGAACAGGGCTCCAACCCTTCACCGTTTGTCAATCCAGGCATTTCAGCCAAAATTGATAGAAGGTAAAGCAATACAATTGCACCCGTTGGTTACCACGGCATTTAATGCGGATTTTGATGGTGATCAGATGGCGGTTCACGTTCCTTTGAGCAATGCAGCAATTGTCGAAGCCCAGTTGCTGATGCTTTCTTCTCACAACATTTTGAACCCTCAGAATGGTACCCCTATCACCCTTCCTTCCCAGGACATGGTGCTTGGTTTGTACTACATTACCAAGGGTAAAAAAACTGTGGGAGATGATATCGTAAAAGGTCAGGGTAAAGCTTTTTATTCTGCAGAAGAAGTAATTATTGCTTACAATGAAAAGCAAATTGATCTTCATGCTAATATCAGGGTAAGAGCTAATTATCGTAACCACGATGGTACACTTACTTTTAAATTAATTGAAACAACGGTGGGTAGAGTAATCTTCAACCAGTTTGTTCCAAAAGAAGTTGGTTTTGTAAATGCATTGCTTACTAAAAAAGCATTGCGTGAAATCATTGGTGATATTATCAAATGGACCAGTGTTCCTATTACTGCAAAATTCCTGGATGATATTAAAACCTTAGGATACCGTATGGCATTCCGTGGTGGACTATCCTTTAACATTAATGACCTTATTATTCCTGAAATTAAGGAACAACTGGTTGCTGATGCACAGGAAGAAGTATCAGAAGTAATGGACAGTTACAACATGGGTCTTATTACAAACAATGAGCGTTATAACCAGATCATTGATATTTGGAGTCGTGTGGATACTAAAGTAACAGAAACATTAATCAGGGATCTTGCTGCAGATAAGCAGGGTTTCAACTCGGTGTATATGATGCTTGATTCAGGAGCCCGTGGTAGCAAGCAGCAGATTAAGCAGCTTGGTGGTATGAGGGGATTGATGGCTAAGCCTCGTAAAAGTGGTTCTTCAGGATCTGAGATTATTGAAAATCCAATTTTGGCAAACTTTAAAGACGGCCTGAGTGTATTGGAGTATTTTATCTCTACGCATGGTGCCCGTAAAGGTTTGGCGGATACGGCTTTGAAAACTGCAGATGCGGGTTATCTTACCCGTAGGCTGGTAGACGTTGCGCAGGATGTTGTTATCAATGACGAAGATTGCGGAACACTGCGTGGTATTGCAACTTCAGCTTTAAAAGACAATGAAGATATCATTGAACCATTGAGCGACAGGATTGAAGGACGTACATCATTGCATGATGTTTTTAATCCGGTTACCGAAGAATTAATCATAAAAGCAGGTGAAGAAATAAGTGCTGATAATGCAAAATATATTGATGAGTGTGGCATTGAAACTGTAGAGATTCGTTCTGTATTAACCTGCGAAAGCAAACGTGGTGTGTGCGTAAGATGTTATGGTAAAAACCTGGCATCTGGTATTTTAGCACAACGTGGTGATGCAGTTGGTATCATTGCAGCACAATCAATCGGTGAACCTGGTACTCAGTTAACACTACGTACCTTCCACGTGGGTGGTGTGGCCGGATCTACTTCAGTAGAATCTTCTTTGTATGCTAAGTTTGATGGTACATTACAGTTTGACGGATTGCGTACCGTATCTACCGAAAATGCAGAAGGTAAAAAAATACAGGTTGTTATCGGTCGTACGGGTGAGATCAGGAACATAGATGTAAAATCTGATCGTTT
>Ga0105048_10006935_pt1 | contig 18245 bp, 16 predicted proteins | sample MAT05_FD_78382 | JGI IMG/M metagenome (GOLD analysis project Ga0105048, IMG submission 78382) | Freshwater microbial communities from Lake Fryxell liftoff mats and glacier meltwater in Antarctica - MAT-05 | ecosystem: Environmental > Aquatic > Freshwater > Ice > Liftoff microbial mat | place... | reverse complement strand
TCTCTACCGCACCACCGCCGCCGGCTTTCCAAACCACACTTGGAACTTCCGGCTGCCGGTGGCGTGGTCGGGATCGGAAGTGGGATTTAGTTTGCAGTCGGTTAGCCCAGGTTGCGCCGCGATGAGGGTCTGGAGGCGGGCGGCTTCGGTTTTGTCCTGCGCTTCCCGGAAGTAGCGGATTTCCGTGCTGTCCATTTTGCGCCCGGGGTTTTTCGCCAGCACCGTATCGAAGCCCGCGGTCTCGAGAATGGGGACGAGGGTTTTCGCCGCGTCGCGCTGGCCGTCGTCGGAGAAGTAGAGATAAACGCGCGACTTTTGCTCTGCGGCGGGCAGCCCCTTGTCGATCTCCTGCTCGATGCGCCCAAGGGTCTTGCCCAGAAGGGTGCGCATTTCGGAGAGGTCGGTTTCCACGGCTTCGCTCGCGTTCAGCTTTGAGGCCTTCATCTTGGTGGAGCTGATTTCGCTCAGGAGCGGAGCGAGTTCGCCGATCGCCCCGCGCACTTTGACGATCCGCTGCTGGATGTCGTCGGCGCGCGCCTTCGCCGCCTTTTCCTGCGCCAGCGCAGCCTCTGCGCGAGCTTCGGCGGCGATGCGGTTGGCGTCCGCATCGGCGACCTGCTGGCGGGCGTCGGTTTCCCGCTTCTTAGTCTCGGCCTCGTGATCCTGCACCTGCTCCGCGCGGGTCTGCCAGGTCGTCACTTCGTAGATGGAGTAGAGCAGCCACAAGGTGCCGATGGCCACGGGGACAAGGGCCGTCAGCAGCACCCGCTGACGGAGCTTCTTTTCCTTGAGGTTCGCCTTGAAAAGCGACTGCTCGAGATCGGCGTTGGGGGTATTGAGTGCGGCCATAGTTTCCGGGTCAGTTTTTATGCGATGATTTCTTCCGCCTTGCGGACCAGAGGTTCGCGCTGGCGGCTGGGGAGCGTCTCGTCCGCCAGCCCGCTCCGCGTATAGCGCATGCCGATCAGGCCTTGGCCGAGAAAATCCACGCGCGCTCGGACCAGCAGGGCCTGGCAGGCGATGAAGCAGGCGAAGCCCGCGAGAAGCAGAAAGTGCGTGAGTCCGAGCAGTGCCGCCGGCAGCGAGAGCAGGCCGACCCCGAGCGCCGCAAAGACCAGCCCGCGCGCGAGCCGGCGGAACTGGAAGATACTCTCGCGACGCGTCTCGATCGCCGCGTCGAGGGAAAGCAAAGCCGGTGGCGTCGCCGCCGGTGCCGCCAGCGCCGCCGGGGCGGCGGCGCCAAAATGCTGCGCGACACTGCGCGCGATCGCCGCCAGTTCGGCATCGCGCTTTTCCAGGCCGAGACCGTCGAGCGCCTGATTCGGATCGTTGCCGGCGTCCGCGGCGTTCAGGCCGGTGGTCTCAAAGAGACAGTGGCTGGCGAGCACCCAGCAAATCTTCAGACCCTGTTCGCGTTCGCTTTCGAGCAGCGCGGGGAGTTTCGCGCTGGTGATGAAGTCCGATTCCAAAAAAATGTCGCTCACGATCAGCATCGCGACCCTGCGGTTTGCGAGCACGTCGGAAAGCTCGGCTTTCCAGCCGGCACCCACGCGCAGCCGACGCTCATCCCAGACGACGATGCTCTCGGTTCCCACCACGGGCTTCACCGCGGCGTGAACGCGATCGAACCATTTCTTTTCGGGAAAGCAGTAGGCGATGAAGATTCCGGTGCGGTCGGACATGGGCTTTGGAAGGGACAGCGTGCCACTGACCGGCAGCAGACTTCAACCCTCCGATTTCATCCGATCGCTGGGCGGGCAAAAAGAGCTTCCCGCTTGCGAAGTGCGCGACGGCAGGATGGAACGGGGACAGCCAACTCATGAAAACCAAGATTACCTCCGCCGACCTCCACGCTTCCGTCATCGCGGTCCCGCCGCTTTGCCGCGATGCAGACTTGAAACCGGACGCCGCGGAGAATGCGAAGCTCATCCGCCACATCGAGGCGGGAGGCGTCTCGACGCTGCTCTACGGCGGCAACGCCAACTTCTACAACATCGCCCTCTCGGAATACGCCGCGGTGCTCGATCAGCTCGAAACGGCAGCCGCACCCGAGACGTGGATCGTGCCGAGCGTCGGGCCGTATTTTGGGACGATGATGGATCAGGCGGCGCTCCTCGCGGCGCGGAAGTTTCCCACGGCGATGGTGCTGCCGACGATCGCGGTCAGCTCGCCGGAGGGCGTGCGCGTGGCCATCATGCGCTTTGTGGAAAAGGCCGGCATCCCCGCGGTGCTTTACGTGAAGGATGAGAAATACGTGACCGTGGAAGTGGTGAAGTCGCTCGTCGGGGCGGGCGTCATTTCGTGGATCAAGTACGCCGTCGTGCGGGAGCACCCCGCGGTCGATCCGCTGCTGCGCGCGATCGTGGACAGCGTGGACCCGAATCTCGTCGTCAGCGGCATTGGCGAGCAACCCGCGATCACGCACTGGCAGAGCTTTGGCGTGCGCGCTTTCACCTCGGGCTGCGTCTGCGTCGCCCCCCGGCGCTCGCAGGAAATGCTCCGCGCTCTCCGCGCCGGAGACTTCGCGCAAGCCGAGTCGATCCGCGAGCGCTTTAACTCCCTGGAAACCCTGCGCAATGCGCACGGGCCGATCCCGGTGCTGCATCACGCCGTCGCACTCGCCGGCATCGCCGCCACCGGCCCGGCGCTGCCACTGATGACCGATCTTGGTGAAGATCTGCGCGAAGAAATTCAGCCCGCCGCGGCTGCGCTTCACGAGTGGAATGCGGATTTACCCAGCCTTTAAGAGGGCGTCTAAAAAGTCGGGTTTCGCCTGTCTCTTCCTCTTCCTCTTCCGCTTAATCTTCCTCTGCTGGAGGAAGATTAAGCGGAAGAGGAAGAGGAAGAGAATCGCTGGGCATCGACTTTTTAGACGCCCTCTAAGATGAAACCAACACCGTGTAGCGATACACGATCTTCTTCTCCGCGCCGGGTGGGAGCGTGAGTTTCCATTCGAGTTCATGGCGTGGATTCACGCTGAAGACTCCTTCGCGCCGAAGCGTATCGCTCGGTTTCTCCTCGGCCTCGAGGAGCGCGCCGGAGAACTGCGCCTTCATCAGCAGTGTCACCGGCGAGTTGCGGAAATTGCGGGCCGTCGCTTCCGCCTTCACGGTCGTTCGATAGTATCTGCGCCCTCCGATCCAGATTTCATTCTCCCGTTTGCCCGATTCCTCGATCTCCGTGTGGTCGGTCTGCAGGCTCAGCGCCTTGGTAATGTGCAGGCAACTGCGCTGGCCGGGATTGGTCCACTTGCTCAGACTTTGCCCACGGAACTGCCCGCCCTCGCGAATCGTCGCCGAGGCTGTCGTCATCGGGAACTTCAGCGGGTTCTGGAAGATGACCGAGTCCCAGGCGTCGGACGATTCCGCGGGTTCACCCCGGCTGACGGACAGGTAGTTCCCGTACGCATCGCGCTTATCCGCGATGGCCCATTCGACGACTCGCTCATACGCCGTTTCCCCCGAGGCCACATCCAGCGAGAGCGCATCGCCCAACTCCAGCGTGAGTTTTCCGAGACTTTCAAAATGGAGGTCTTGACTGGTGGCGCCCGGTTCGTCGCCGGCAGGAAGCGGAGCGCCCAGATCAGCCCCGGCGTAGCTACTATTCGAAATCACGTTCTGAGTGATCGCCCCACCCGAACGCCCGCCGGGCTTGCGGCTGATCTGCTGAAAAAAGGCCGCCAGGGAACTGCCCTGCCAGAGCGGCGAATCCACATGCCCGAACTCCACATTGGGATACCCGGAGATCAGCGACAGCGCGGTGCCGGAGAGTGGCATCAGCTCATTCTTCACCACGGCCGTCTGCCGGATGCGGAGGTTTTTGGCATCCGTTAAATCCACAAAGTACGCCGGCGCCCAACTCGCGCCTCGGGTGAGATAGGAGAGCTTCACCGGACCCGGTTTCGCCACGGTGAAAATCATCGCCGGCTTATCCTGTGGGCGTTTTCGCACGCCCCCCGGATTGAGAATCTCCACCCGTCCGATGCGCCCGAGCGCGATGAAGTCCCTCGCACCCTTGTCCCCTTCGAGCACCAGAAATCCTCCCGTCGTCGCAACCGGCCCGGTGGCCACACGTCCGTTGAAGGAATTCCTCTCGTAGCCATCGCTCGCTCCGTCCGGCGAACTCCACACCCGTGGCTCTGGTTTCGCCTCCGGCATGGTCCATACCTTCCCGATCACAATGGCGCCCGCCTTGGTCTCGTCGGGAGTCAGCGTCAGCTTCACTTCCGCGCCCGCGAGATCCGTTTGCAGATTCCCCGTGGGGAGACTGGCCCCGGCGGAGTTATCCGCCTTGCGCATCGTGGACCTGACGGTGACGCCACCTTCCGACTCCACCAGGAATGTCCCATGCACCGCGCGAGGCGGCTCATCCCAGACGAAGTCCCCCGCACGGTCCGCAGTGAACGAACACTTCACCACACACAGGCCATTCTTGAACAAGCCTACCGAATCTATTTGCGGACGCACGGCAGTCTCCTCCGCGAAAGAGATGAACACAGAGGCCAGCAGGACGGTGAGAGTGGGGAGCTTCATGGCGCCGACTCTGCGGGAACCCGCAGGACCTGTCATTCGCGACGTTGTAAAAGTATTGTATGGCGGCCAGAGCCCGCCGCGCGGCGCCGCGGCGCCGCAAAAGCGCCTGCGCGCCGAGAAAAGTCTCCGCACCGTCGCCAAAGCGCGACAGAGCCGCCTCTACATCCTCCCTTCTCGCACTGAGCCACAACCGACAGCTTCGATTTCCGATCCAGCCGCAGTCCTGTTATTTCCGAGAGTTGGTCATCATTCACCGCCGGCCAACGAACTGCGGCTCTCCGGCGGCGCGCAATTGACTTCACCCCGGGGGACTCCTACCGTCGGTTTGTGAAAAGTTTCACAAAGCCCCAATCCACCATCGATAAAACCCACGCGATCAAGGCCACGCTGGAGCTGATCAACTCCCAGCTTTACTCCGTGGAAGAACGGATCCGCCAGCAGGCGCGGGCTTTTGATCCGGCGGTCGAAGGTTATGTGGCCTACGCCATCGAGAGCCACGGAAAGCGGCTCCGACCGGCGCTGGCGCTGCTCGCGGGCGGGGCGACGGGAAATATCTGCACGAGTCATTTCGACCTCGCGGTGGTCGTCGAGCTCATCCACGCCGCCACGCTGGTGCATGACGATATCCTCGACGGCGCGGACAAACGGCGCGGTCAGCCCACGGCGAACGCGAAGTGGGGAAACGCGATTTCCGTGCTCCTCGGCGACTGCCTTTTCGCTCATGCGCTGAAACTTTCGACGAGTTTTCCGAACGGCGAAATCAGCCGTCGCATCGCCCACGCGGCGAGCGATGTGTGCAGCGGAGAGATCATCCAGACGCAGCGCCGCTTCGACCTGAAGCTGAGTGTCCCGGACTATTACAAGATCATCGAAATGAAGACCGGCGCGCTCTTCGCGGCCGCCTGTGAGCTGGGTGCGTTTATCAATGAAGCCTCCCCCGAGGTGATCAGCGCGCTTCGCACTTTTGGGATGAGGTTGGGCACGGCGTATCAGATCTACGACGATGTGGTCGATCTCGCGGGGGACGAGGCGAAAGCCGGCAAGACGCTAGGAAGTGATCTGCGCAAAGGCAAGCTGACGCTCCCGATCCTGCATCTCCTGCAGAATGCCGACTCCGCGGAGCGGCACCATCTCAGCGAGATCATCCTCAGCGGGGAGGATGACGCGGTCTTCGCCCTGGCCGAGCGGGCGCTGGCTGCTGGCGCGGTGAAAAGCGCCGTCGCGACCGGGCGCAAGATGCTCCGCGAAGCGCGGGCCGAGTTGGAAATCGTCCCGGCGAATAAATACCGGGATGCGCTGGCCAATCTCGTCAACACGCTGGACGGGATGATCGGGCAATTCGCCGCGTAGGACTCACGCGATGTTTCGCCTCGCGCCCGCGAAATCGGCGCTAAGGCTGCTTTCACCCCCGGGTTGCTTCCTGGATTCCCCCACATCCGCCATGCCCCCCAAATTCCTCCTCCTACTCCTCTCCCTCGCGGTCAGCACTTCCGCATTCGCGCAGAAACTCGAGCGCCCCATGGGCTTCGTCGGCGTCCCATTTGGCACCGCACCGGCGGATGTCCTGCGCATCCTCAGCGCGCGCCCCGGTCTCATCGTCCCCGAGACGCTGCCGACCAGTGTCGATAAACTCGACCTCACGGGCGGCAATTTCGCTGCCCAGGAAGTTCTGAAATGGACCCTCGAATTCGTGGATAACAAATTCGCCGCCGCGACCGTGGCCCTCAAACCCGACGGCAACGGGCCCGCCGTCTATCGCGACCTCAAACAAAACCTGACGAGCAAATACGGCCCGCCCACTGGTGAGCGGAAACCCGGTCTATCCGACACCGACAAGAAAACCCGCCAAGCCACCGGCGCGCGGAAAAAGGAAGAGACCTATGGCAACGTGTCCTACTGGAAATTCAACGCCACCCTCGCGGACAAGGACGCGAAGTGCATCATCTGTGAAGCCGCCGGACCCGATGGCAACGAAGTCGCGGACGAAACTAAAATCCAGGTCACCATCCATTACATCGACGAAACGCTTAAACCGCTTCCAGCCAAGGGCGGCGTCAGCGGCGCCTTGAAAAGCAGCACGCCGGTCAAGAAGGAAGACCTCTAGCTAAAGCGCGGCGGTGATTTTGATGATCTCAGCGAAGTCGCGGGCGACGAGGCTGGCGCCCCCGACGAGCGCGCCGTCGATGTCTGGCTGCGACATGAGTTCAGCGGTGTTGCCGGGTTTCACGCTGCCACCGTATTGGATACGGACTTTTTCCGCGGTCGCGGTGTCTGAGATTTCGGCGAGCACTTTGCGGATGAAAGCGTGCGCGGCCTGCGCCTGCCCGGGCGTGGCGGTGCGGCCGGTGCCGATGGCCCAGACGGGTTCGTAGGCGAGAACGGTGTCGGTGAGGGTTTTGGCGTCGAGTCCGGCGAGGCTGCCGCGGAGCTGGGTTTCGAGCACCTGCTCGACCTTGTCAGCGTCGCGTTCCGCGAGGGTTTCGCCGATGCAGACGATGGGTTTCAGCGAGGCCTCGTGCGCCGCACGCGCCTTCCTGTTCACGATCTCATCGGTCTCGCCGAAGAGGGCGCGGCGCTCGCTGTGACCGACGATCACGTAGCGGGCAAAGAGCTCGCGGATCATCGGCGCGCTGATCTCGCCAGTGAACGCGCCGCCCATTTCCCAGTGCATATTTTGCGCGCCGAGTTTCACGTTCTGAATCTTGTTCAGCCGCTCGGAAACGCGGGCCAGCGTGGTGAAAGGCGGGACGAGGACGATGTCCACGCGCTTCTCCTCGGCGACTTCGAGGAGGAAGGTGTCGAGGTAGGAATCAGACTCGTTCAGAGTCATGTTCATCTTCCAGTTGGCGGCGATGATTTTGCGGCGCATGGCGGGTGGTTACTTGTCGTTGAGCGCGGCGACGCCGGGGAGGGTCTTGCCTTCGAGAAGTTCGAGGGAGGCGCCGCCACCGGTGGAGATGAAGGTCACCTTGTCGGCGATCCCGGCCTGCTTCACGGCTTTGACGCTGTCGCCGCCGCCGATGATGCTCTTGCACGCGGTGTTCGCGGCGATGGCGTCGGCGATGGCAAAGGTGCCCTTCGCGCAGTCTTTGATTTCAAACACGCCCATCGGCCCGTTCCAGATGACCGTCTTCGCCGTGGCGACTTCGGCGGCGAAAAGTTTCACCGTTTCCGGGCCTATATCGACGCCCTCCCAGCCATCCGGGATGTCCTCGCCGGGCGCCGTGTAGCGGCCCGGTGAGACAGTCTTCGCGCCGAAGTTCAGTTCTTCGACGATGTAGTTATCGACCGGCAGGAGAAGCTTCACACCCTTCGCCGTGGCCTTCGCAAGAGCGGCTTTGGCGGTCTCGACTTTATCCGGCTCGCACAGCGAATTGCCGATCTTTTTTCCGAGCGCGAGACCGAAGGTGTAAGCCATGCCGCCGCCGATGATGATGGTGTCGGCCTTGTCGAGCAGGCGATCGATGACGGTGATTTTGTCGGAAACTTTCGCGCCGCCGAGGATGACGACGAAAGGCCGCGCGGGTGCTTCGAGCTCATCCTGGAGATAGGTGAGTTCCTTCTCCATGAGAAAGCCGGCGACCGCCTTCGAGACATGCTGCGCAATGCCTGCGGTGCTGGCGTGCGCGCGGTGGGCCGCGCCAAAGGCATCGTTGACAAACACGTCGCCGAGCTTCGCCAGAGCCTGCGCAAAGGCGGGGTCGTTCGCCTCTTCCTCCGCGTGAAAGCGGACGTTTTCGAGAAGCGCCACGTCGCCATCCTGCAAGTGCGCGACGATTTTCTCCGGCACCTCGCCGATGACATCGCTGCTGAAGACGACCGGGTGATTGATCAGCGTGTGCAAATGGTCGGCGACCGGGCGCAGCGAGTATTTCGGGTTCGGTTTTCCCTTTGGCCGGCCGAAGTGCGCCATGAGGATCACCTTCGCTCTGCGCTCGCGCAGGTTGTTGATCGTCGGCAGGCTTTCGCGGATGCGCGTGTCGTCGGTGATGACGGTTTTGCCGTCGCGTTCCTCGGTGGGAACATTGAAATCCACGCGCACGAGGACGCGCTTGCCGGTGACGTCGATGTCGCGGACGGAGAGCTTGGCCATGGGCTTATTTGCCGGCGATGAAGCGGACGAGATCGACGCAGCGGTTCGAATAGCCCCACTCGTTGTCGTACCAGCTCACGAGTTTGAAAAACTTACTGTTGAGCCCGATCCCGCTGCCCGCGTCGAAGATCGACGATCGGGCGTCGTGGATGAAGTCGGTCGAGACCACCTCGTCCGTGGTGTAACCGAGGATGTCTTTCAGGTAGGTCTCGCTCGCCTTTTTCATCGCCGCGCAAATTTCCGCGTAGCTGGTTTCCTTAACCGTTTTGACCGTGAGATCGACGACGGAGACGGTCGGCGTCGGCACGCGAAAGGACATGCCGGTAAGCTTGCCCGCGACCTCCGGGATCGCCAGGCCCACCGCCCGGGCCGCGCCGGTGGTCGAAGGGATGATATTGATCGCCGCCGAGCGCCCGCCCTTCCAATCCTTCTTGCTCGGGGCGTCCACCGTCTTTTGCGTGGCGGTGTAGCTGTGGATGGTCGTCATCAGGCCTTCCTCGACTCCGAAGCCTTCCTTGAGCAGCACATGCACGACGGGTGCCAGGCAGTTCGTGGTGCAGCTCGCGTTGGAGATGATGTGGTGCTTCGCCGCGTCGTATTTCTCGTGGTTCACGCCCATGACCACGGTGATGTCCTCATTCTTCCCGGGAGCCGAGATGATGACCTTTTTCGCGCCCGCCGTGAGGTGACCGCGCGCTTTGTCCGCTTCCGTGAAAAGCCCCGTCGATTCGATGACGATATCCACTCCCAGCGCCTTCCACGGGAGCGCCGCCGGACCCTCCTTCACCGCGAGACACTTGATCTCATGCCCATCGACCACCAGCACATCGTCCTCCGCCAGCTCGGGCGAGGACTTCTTGGAATAAATCTCCTCCTTCGCCTTGCCCTGCGTGGAGTCATATTTCACCAGATAGGCGAGATTGTCCGCCGCGACGAGGTCGTTCACGGCGACGACATCGATTTCCTTGCCCAATAAGCCCTGGTCGCAGATGGCGCGAAAAACGAGGCGTCCAATGCGTCCGAAACCGTTAATGCCGATTTTGATCATGAGGTGTGTGTGTGTTTGTGGAGTTGGTGTGTGAGTGCGGGAAAAAGTGCGCGCCACTCAATCGGGCACTGCCGGGAGCGTCAAGGACTCATCGCACATTCCGGGGGGCGATGTGCTCGCCTCAGAGTTCATCCCGGCGACCGTCGCAACGTTCTTCTCCTTGCTGGCGGATTCGTCAGGAAAGTGGTCATTGTTCCGGGGAAAACGGCCATTCCTGATCGAAAAGGCCCTCTGTGGTGAGGTCCAGTGTGAGGGGCGCGGAGGACGGCGGCGTGGGGTTTGCTATTGGACGGTGGGAAAAGTGCGGCTAACCTCCGCGCGTCTCCGCCGCCATGAAAAACCTCTGCTCCCTCCTCCTGGTCGCCACCGTGCTCGGCATGGCGGGCTCCGCTTCGGCCAAAGACTCCCTCTGCGACAAGGCGGCGGCGCGCAAGCTCACGCCGGAGCAGCAGTCGCTCTTCGGGCCGAAGTCGGGCCACCTGCGGTATGACGCGCGGATGATCCGGGCGGCGGAGATCGCCCAAAAGAGGGCGCATCCGAAAATGACCTGGCACTGCTGGAAATACGTGAAAGATGCCCTGCTCGCGGCTGACGTGGTAAAGAGCCGCCCGACGACCGCATGGGCGAAGCAGGCGGGCGATGAGTTGTGCCGGGATTACGGCTTCACAAAGCTCAAGATCAGCAACCCCTACAAGGCACCGGTCGGCGCGGTGGTCGTTTACGGCGGGCCGGACGCCGGACATGTGGAAATCCGGACGCAGGATGGATTCGTCAGCGATTTCGCCTCCCGCACCTCGTATCCGAGGCCGCTCGTGGGTGTTTACGTAAAGCCGTCGTAACGGCAGCGGCGCTCACCCCCGCCGCCCTCTGGCGGCACAAAATCGTTTTTGGGAAGCGTCCGCAGCTACACCCGCTCGCGCTTTTTCAAAGCGAACCACGCCACCCAGTATGTGAGCACACCCCAAAGCGCGTGGCCGAGGAGCGCGAGAATCGCCGGGCGCGGGCGGTCGAAGACATCGTCATTCGAGAGGTCGCGGTCGGGCACGAGACTGGTGTATGAGGAGCGGTGGTCGCGCATCACGCCGCCGCCCATTTTTTGCTGCCAGAGGAAGCTGACATCCATGACCGTCTGGGAGGAAAACGTGGGCGTGAACCGGCTCACGGCGAGCACGCTTTGGCTCATCTCGCTGACTTTCACGGTGAAGCCGGAAAAGAGAATCTGCGGAATCAGGATGAGCGGCACGAACATGACCGCCTGCATCACCGAGCGGGCGAGCGCCGAGATCGCCAGTCCGATGCCGACCGCGGCGAGCGAGGTGCCGAGCAGCGCGGCGATTTGCAGGAGCACCGAGCCGTCCAAGCCGCCGCGCGCCGCCAGCAGCGTGAGGTAAAGCAGCAGCGCCTGCACGGCGGTGGTGGCGATGAGGAAAAGAAATTTGCTCGCGAGATACGAGTGCGCGCCCACCCCCACGAGCCGCTCGCGCCGGTAGATGGGGATCTCTTTCACGATCTCCTGGGCGGCATTGCTGCAGCCAAACCAGAGCGTGGCGAGGTAGGCGAAAAACATGGCCATGCTGAGGTCGATCCGCCCCGGTTCGTCGGCCTCCGGTTCGGGTGCTTCGCCGGTCGTCACCCACGCCACGAGCAGGGCGATGATGATCGGCTGCCCGATGAGCAACGCGAAATTCCGCCAGTCCGAGCGGAGGATCGCCCACTGGCGCTGGAGCAGGATCGGCAGGGCAAAGGCGCGGCGCGCCTTGTCCGAAAGCACGACCGCGGAAGCCGCGGCGGCGACGTCGAGCGCGCCGGCCAGATTCCGCTCGACGAAGGCGGTCTGCCACTGCTTCGGCGGCTGCTCACCGAGACGGTCATAGAGCCCCGTGAGCTTCGGGACCTTGAAATATTCGCGCGCGCTTTGCGCCGAGCCTTGGAAGGCGAGGCAGCCGCCGACGAGCACGATGAGCTGGTCCATGAGGTAGGCATTCTCCATCACATGGGTGGTGCAGACGATGGTGCAGCCGGTGTCGGCGAGATTGCGGAGCAGCTCCATGAGCTGGAATTCCGTGGCCGGATCGAGGCCCGAGCTGGGCTCGTCGAGAAAGAGAATCGACGGCCGCGCGAGCAACTCCACGCCCACGCTCACGCGCTTGCGCTGGCCGCCGGAGAGATTGCTGATCGACTTCGCCGCGTGCGGGCGCAGGCCGAGCTGGTCGAGGGTCTGCAGGACGAGTTTCTGAATCTCCAGCGGCGGCGTATGCGCGGGCAGCCGCAGCCGCGCGCTGAAGCGCAACGCCTCGCTCACGGTCAGCTCGGGATGCACGATGTCCTCCTGCGGCACAAAGCCGAACGAGCGTGGATCGTAACCGGAGTAGATGTCCTCGCCATCGACAAAAACCGCGCCGCGCTCCGGAGCGCGCAGCCCGCTGAGCGTGTTCAGCAGCGAGGATTTTCCCGCGCCGCTCGGCCCGATGATGCCGACAAAACGCGACGCGGGAATCGCGAGATTGATGTCGTCGAGGATCATCAGCATGCCTGAGCGGAAAAAGACGTTGCCCGCCCGGATGGTGCCGCCGGCGGCGTTGGCGACGCGGTTCAGCGCGTGTCCGTCGAACTGGAAACAGAACGGGCCGACCTGGAGTCGGTCGCCGATCGTCAGAGCGTGCGCGTCAAAGCGGTGACCGTTCACGAACGACCCGGCGGTGCTGTTCAGGTCGGTGACGACCACGCCCCCGCCCGGCTGTTTGCTCACCGTGGCGTGACGGCGGGAAACGCCCGGATCATTCAGCCAGACATCGATTCCGGAATCCCGTCCGATGGTGATCTCACCCACGACCTCGATCCTATCTGCCGGCTGCCCCCGCACGAGCATCTGTGCACCGTGTGCGCCCGGCGCCACCGATTCCTGACCTTCGATTTTCGGCGGCACGCCGATGCCAAACTCCACGATCGCCGGCCCGATCCCGACCTTGTCGCCAGCCTGCAAAGTAAATGGCCCCGTGAGTTTTTCCCCGTTCACTTGCGTCCCCCGCACGCTCCCGAGATCCTCGACAGAGCAGTGCTTCCCATCCCAGGTGAACCGGCAGTGTTGCCGCGAAATCTCGACGTGTTTCAGCGAAAAATCTGCGCCGGATGATCGCCCCACCGTGCAGGTTCCAGGCTTCAGCTCGAAGATTTTCGGCGGCAGGCCTGCGGTGACGGCGAGGTAGGGCATTCCCCCGCCTTACGGCAGCACCGCCCAGATCTCGACGATGCGGTTCTTTTCGAGGTTTTGCGCGTCGAGGAGTTTCGAACCGCCCATGCCGACCGTGTGCATGACGTTTTGCACGCCGCATTTCTCGCGCATCGCCTTGAGCACGGCATCGGCCCGGCTCTGCGAGATGGAGATGTTCTTCTTCGCGTCACCCTTGGGATCGGCGTAGCCGAGGATGACGAAGACCGCCGTGGGATCGTCACGCAGCTTCGAAAGGTCGGATTTATCGAGTTCGGTTTTCAGCGCCTGGACGTCATTCGCGCCGAGATCGATCTTGCCGGAGGCGAAGGGAATCGTGAGCACTTTGCCCATGCTCCGGGCCCGCTCGACCGCGCTGTAGAGCTTGTCCTTGTTGACGTTCGAGACCGTCGGCATCAGATCCACGCGCGTCAGCACCTCGGCTTTCACGGCCTTGTTTTCCTGCTTGGTAATGTCGAGGTCGATCTTCGCCGGAGCCGTCATCACCGGAGGCGGCTCGGCAGCAGGCGTGGTGGAAGCCGGATCGCCCGTCTGCGCCAGCACGGGCTCGGGCTGCGCGTCGTCGGCACTGGCCGGCGCCGGCGTGGCGTGGCTGCTTTTCCGCGGCTGGATGAGGGCGCGGGTCTGCGGCACGGCCAGGAAAACGACGATGCCCACGACGCCGGCGACAGCCAGTCCGCGGAGATACTTCATCCACATCGCCGAAGGCGGGAGGACTTCCGCAAGCGGCTTGCCGCATTCCGCGCAGATGAACGGCTGGCCGTCTTCGATTTCCGTTTCTTCGCCACGGTAGGCGAGGAGGCAACCTGCTTGGTTCTGGCATTTTCCAAATCGGGACATGCGCAGCGTTATAGGACGTGCCGTTCCGGGGCCGCGAGGAAATTTTCCGCCACCCAGGAGGCGAGGTCGGGCGAAAGCGGCGCCGCCCAAGCGAGGTCGAGCGCCGGCAGGCGCAAGACCGTGGAGTGGAGCGCGTGACGAGGCAGGATCAGCCGCGTGGCAAGCGCGGGCGTCCAGCCGGTCGCGATGAATTCCAGATAGCAGCCTTCGTCCGGGCCGTAGAGCTTGTCGCCGACGACCGGGTGCCCGGCGTGCGCGAGGTGGACGCGGATCTGGTGGGTGCGCCCCGTCTCCGGAAAGGCCCGGACGAGGGCGAAGCGCTCCCCGGCCGTTGTCGCGCCCGTGAAGCGCCGCTCCACCCGGAAGCGCGTGCGTGCCGCCGCGCCATCGGGATGCACCATCTGCTTCAGGTGGATGCGCGTCGGCTCGACGGTGCCCCGGCGAAGCAGGGGGGCATCCGCGGAAAACTCCTCCTGCTCCGGCCAGCCCCAGACGAGCGCGAGGTATTCCTTTTCCACGCGCCGCGCCATCATCTCCAGGCCCAGCGTCCGCGCCATCGCGCCGGTTTTTGCGATCAAAGTCAGACCGCTCGTTTCGCGGTCGAGCCGGTTGATGATCGAGACCTGTCCGCCGTTCGCCAGCTCGTAGGAAAGCAGCCCGCGCAGCCCGTCCCACAGCGTGTATCCCCCGCCCGGCTTGCTCGGATGCACCAAGAGATGGGGCGGCTTGTCCACGACGATCCACTCATCGCTCTCGGCAACGACGGAAAAGTCTGGCGTAATCTTCATCGTGCTCGTGATCGGATCCTCCCAAACTCGAGGCCGATTACGAGCCCAACCGCATGATCCGCCTTTCCCATGTCTCCCGCCGCTACGGTGCCATCGCCGCGCTCGACGACGTCTCCCTCGAAATCGCCCCTTTCGATTTCGTCGCCGTCACCGGCCCGAGCGGCTGTGGAAAGAGCACGCTCATGCACCTCATCGGCGGCCTCGATACGCCGAGCGCGGGCGAACTGACGGTCGATGGCCTCCCGCTCCACCGCGCCAGCGAGGCCGAGCTCACCGAGTACCGCCGGCACAAGCTTGGGATCGTCTTCCAATTTTTCAACCTGCTCCCGACGATGAGTGTCCTCGAAAACGTCTGCCTCCCGCTGCTGCTGCGGGGCGAGCCGCTGGCCGAGGCGCGCCCCAAGGCGGAGGCGATCATCGACCTCGTGGGCCTCGCCGACCGGGCCGGCCACGGCATGCATCAGCTCAGCGGCGGCCAGCTCCAGCGCACCGCCATCGCCCGCGCCCTCGTTCACGAGCCGAGCGTGCTGCTCGCGGACGAACCGACCGGGAACCTTGATTCCGCCAATGCCGCGCAGGTCATGGAGCTGCTGCAAAAGATTTCTTCTCAGCGCCGGACGACGATGGTAGTCGTCACCCACAGCGAGGAGGTGGCGCGCCAAACCGCGCGCCGCATTCGCCTCCGCGACGGAAAAATCCTCGAAAACCACCCATGATCACCACCAGCGAAATCCGGGAAAAAGTGAAGGGCAAATCCCTCTTCGTGGAATTTACCGACGACGAGTTGGCCGACTTTCTCGAACTCCTCGACATCGTGGAGGCGAAGAAAGGTGAGATTATCGTGAAGCAGGATGATTCGGGCGATTGCATGTACATCCTGGTCGATGGCAGCGCGCGCGTTCTGCATCACCGTGAAGGGCGCGACATCAATCTGGCTTCGCTCCAACCCGGCGATTTTTTCGGCGAGCTCGCGCTGGTCGATGCCGGCGTGCGCTCGGCCGACGTGGAAGCGGAGCACGATTGCACGCTGCTGCGCATCACCCAGGCCGAGATCTCCGCCGCCGCGGGCGTCTATCCCACTGCGGCCTTTAAGTTTCTCATCGCCATCGGCCGTATCCTCGTCGGGCGTCTCCGCCAGACGAACCAACGCTACGTCGATACGCTGCTCTTCCCCACGCAGGGGAAGGACTAAGCGGCGATCCTGCGAGACCAGATTTCGTAGAGCCAGAGGGAGTAGAGCGTGCGAGCGCCGTCCCATGCGCCGGAGAGAAAATCTTCCCATGCGGTGCGGAGCAGCTTGCCGTCGAGGTGGGCCAGACAGGCGGAGTTCGGGGCGAAGAGGGCGTCTTCGAGGGGGCCGCGGAGGGGGCCGGTGAACCAGGCGCGAAGGGGGACGGGGAAGCCGCGCTTGGGGCGGTTGAGGGGTTCGTGGAGTTTGCGCGCGAGGCAGTGGCGAAGGACGGATTTGCCGGGGCCTCCGGGGGGAAGCTTAAGCGCGGAAGAGATGCGGGCAGCGAGTTCAGCGACACGCAGGTCGAGGAGTGGGGTGCGAAGTTCGATGGAGGCACCCATGCTCATTTTGTCGGCCTTTTGGAGGAGCGATTCGGCGAGCTGCCAGTCGAGGTCGAGCGTGAGCAGTTCGCTGAGAGTGTCGCGCTGGGGGCGGTGGATTTTTTCCGAGATCTCATCCGTCCTCTCCCGGAGGCGGCGCAGCTGATCGGACGTCAGGCCGCGCGGGGCGCGCACGTCGCCGGGGAGACCCTCGATGCGGAGCGCGAGCGCTTCGCTGGCGCGCGTGTGGTGGGCGCGGGTGCCGAGGCGCTGCCAGCGGGAGGGCGCGGAGGCTGCGTCGGGTGCGTGGAGGAGCGGGGCGAAGCGACGGAGGGTGTCCGAGCGCTGAAGCGTGGCCAGCATGCCGAGGTAGCGGGCGTCGTAGCCGGCGAAAAGTTCGTCGGAGCCCTCGCCCGAGAGCAGCACTTTGACGTGCTGGCGGGCGAGCTCGCAGACTTTGAGGACGGCGAAGGCGGCGGGGTCGCCGATGGGTTCGTCGAGGTGCCAGGCGATGCGTTCGAGGTTTTGCAGGAAGTCGCCGGAGGTCAGTTCCAACGCGTGATGCTGCGAACCAATTTCCCGCGCCGTCTGAGCCGCACCTTGCGTTTCGGAATCCGGCCCGCCAAAGCCGACGGTGAAGGTTTGCATGCTCCCCTGCAGCTCCTGCGCGTAGGCGACGACGGTGCGGCTATCGAGCCCGCTGCTCAGGAGCACGCCGACGGGGACATCGGCGCGGAGGTGCATCTCCACGGAATCGCGGAGCGTGGCGTCGAGGGCCTCGACGGCGGGGTCGAGGGCGTGGAGGTCGGGCTCGGCGGTGAGCTCGTAGCTCCAGTATTTGCGCAAATCGACGGTCTTCGCGCCGGTGAGCGGTAGCGTGAGGAAGCTGCCGGCGGCGAGTTTATGGATGTGCCGGAAGTGCGTGCGCGGGGAAGGCAGAGAGAGCCAGGAGACGTAGTCGAGAAAGGCGTCGGCGTCGCGCTCGCGGCTGACCCACGGGAGGGTGAGGAGGCACTTCAGCTCGGAGGCAAAGGCGAAGCGCGGGCCGTCGCGGGTGTAGTAGATCGGCTTTTGGCCAAAGTGATCGCGGGCGAGGAGCAAGCAGTCTTTCCGGGTGTTGAAAAGCGCGAAGCCAAACATCCCGCGGAGGTAGGGAAACATGCCTTCGCTGCCATACTCCTCATCGAGATGCACGAGGACTTCGGTGTCGGTCTGGCTGCGAAAAGTGTGCCCGGCCGCGATGAGGTCGCGGCGGAGTTCGCGGTAGTTGTAAATCTCGCCGTTGAAGACGACGCCGATGGTCTGGTCTTCGTTCCAGATCGGCTGTCCCCCGCCTTCCAGGTCGATGATGCTCAGTCGCCGCATGCCAAATGCCATGCCTGCCGCTGCATGGACGCCAGTGCCGTCCGGCCCGCGGTGCCCGATGAGATCGAGCATCCGCTCCAACTGTGCACGCGCTTCCGCGGCGGAAGCGGAGGGATCGATAAGACCGGCAATGCCACACATGGTTGCGCGCTATTTAGCCAGCCGAGTGCCAGCCGCCTAGTGGGAAAATGAGGGCAGCAGGCTAGGAGGGACGCGCTCCGGCGTGCTCCCTGGCGCGGGAGATGAGGTCCCGGCCGCAGGAATGGGGACGCGCCGGAGCACGTCCCTCCGCCGGGCAACGGAAATTTCCGAAGGTGAAATAAATGGGGGTTGACTATGCCTTCCACGGGGACCTAAAACCGCACCCGGTACCGCGAAACAAGATGGCCCCCTCGAGTTCGAAGACCGAGTCCGAGGTTCGTCCGGCCCACACGGCGGAGACAGCGGAGCTTTGCGGAACGGCGAGACGGCATAATCTACGGGACGGCGGGTTTCGTTTCCTCGAAGTCAATCCCGGCCATTCGAGGGCCGAAACTTTTTCCCGACCAGCGGCTGGCGATTCCCGGCTCCGGGTTGCGACTTCTCCCGTCCCCGGTCCGACTTGGCGCGTGGGAATTGGCAGCGGGGCGCGCAATGGCGGCGGCGGGGCGGACGAAAGGCAGGCCGGGGCGGCCCCGGCAGCAGGCAGTGCGTTCCCCCGTGCGGCCGGGGAGTGGGGAAACGGCGTTTCCGCGCAGCGAAGCGCCGCCCTGGCCCTCCCGGATGCCATTTCCCCACTCCCCAGTCGCCCGAGCGCCTC
>Ga0105048_10006933_pt1 | contig 18249 bp, 14 predicted proteins | sample MAT05_FD_78382 | JGI IMG/M metagenome (GOLD analysis project Ga0105048, IMG submission 78382) | Freshwater microbial communities from Lake Fryxell liftoff mats and glacier meltwater in Antarctica - MAT-05 | ecosystem: Environmental > Aquatic > Freshwater > Ice > Liftoff microbial mat | place... | reverse complement strand
TCTGTTTCACCTGAAAAGGTCTCCCGGTTGCTGGGTGTGAAGGTTGAGAACCCACGCAACAGCCGGAAGTTTCGCGAAATTCCCGAAAATGCAACCCGAGGTAGTGCTAGATCGGGGACTAGCACAGACGTCACCACCGGTGAGCACGGCGAGTAAACACCAGAACAGGTAATACTCAGGGCGCCGCCACCCCCCCCCGGGCAACTCAGCGCGCCGCATTGTTGGCCTTCATTCGTAGAAGGATCTCCACGGCTCGATCCTGCTGAGAACCGGTGACGCCCAACGAGTCCATCCCCTTTTGGAGGTCGGGCCAGTCAAAAGCCTTGATGTCGACTCCTAGCCAGGAAACCGCGGTCACAATGCCCCTCACGATGCTCGCGCTCGTGACGACGACAACAGGAATCTTGCGGACCTTGAGCACATTGGAGGCGGCCTTGCGCTGGACGCTGTTGGTCTCGATCGCGCCTATGGTCGCTCCCAGATGCCTTTTGACCTGGGGGTTTTGAAGCTGCTTGAAGAACCCGTCCCAATCGCGATCGGAGATCGGACCCGATGTCCCGAAAGCGATCAACAAATCATCCACGATTTCCCATTTGTAAACGGCCTCTTTCATGCTCGCTCAGCTTTCGTCCCAGAAACGTCCTGGAAACCTGTTCTGCCTGGTCGACGGTGTGATTTGAAGAGCATCCTGCGGACTGGCGACGGCGTCCAAGAGTTCAGAATGCCGCCTGCTTTCACGAGAGTGCCCGCGGTTCTTGATCTGGCAAGGAAATGATTGCTCCCGGATGCGAGCGCGTTGGTGGAGCGCAAGCACCTGTCGGAGGACCGAGGACTGCTCCATGCCCTGATGTCATACTGGCAGAGTTCGGATCGGCAGCGCGACCGGGCCGCGCACGTGGATGGCGACGTTCCACTCGAGTTCGCCTGGCAGCCGCTCGAAGCCATGGAAGCGGGCGATAAGCTCCTCGAGGACGATGCGGGCCTCGAGCCGCGCCAGCGGAGCGCCAAGGCAGAAGTGGGCGCCGTGGCCAAATGCAAAAGCACTCTTGCTGCCACGCGTCGGATCGAAGCGTTCGGGATCGCCGAAATGTGACTCGTCGTGATTGGCCGAGCCAAGGAGCACAAGGACCATCGCGCCCGGCGGCACCTTCACCCCGCCGATGTCCACCTCGGCGAGCGTGAGACGCATGACTCCGTGCACGGGCGGCTCCTTGCGTAAAGCCTCCTCCACGTAGGCCGGGATCAGGGATCGATCTGCCTGCAGCTTCGTGAACTCGTCGGGACGCTGAGTGAAGCCGAGCATCATGGTGGCAAACAGGTGCACCGATGTCTCGAAGCCAGCCAGCAGGAGCCCGAAGAGGAACGAGATGATCTCCTCGTCGGTCAGACAGCGCCCGTCGATCTCGGCGCGGAGGAGATCGCTGACCGTGTCGTCTACAGGTGTGTTCCGCCGCGCGACCAGGACCTCTTTCAGGTAGCCTTCCATCTCGCTCACGGTGGTGCGGATGGCAGCAGCGAGTTCGTCGCCGGGGTACATGGGCGAGACCATGATGGCGTGGGCGGTCCACCGCTTGAACTCGCGGTGGAGCGCCGGATCGATCCCGAGGACCTCGGCAATCACGCGGCCAGACATCGGGCCGCAGAAATCTGCCACGAAGTCCGCTTCCCCGAGCGTGTTCAGGCGATCGGTGAGGTCGGCGGCAATCGCGCGGATGTGGACCTCGAGCCGCGCGATGGCGCGGGGCGTGAACGCATGGCTCTGGAGCGCGCGCAGCTTGGCGTGGCTTAGGCCGTCCTTTACGCTCATCGAGTCTCCGAGGGGATTGTGCGGCAGCCAGGCCGGCTTGAAGAGCGCCTCGAAGCCGCTGGAGGAGAACACCTGCGGGTTCTTGAGAACGTACTCGACGTCCTTGTACCGACTGACCGCCCACAGCCCCATCGGCTCGACCTGCTGCACCGGAGCGTCGCGGCGCAGGCGCGCGTACGTCGGGTAGGGATCGCTGCGCACCTCGGGGGCGAACAGATTGACGGGCTCGGTCATGGCTGGCTTCTCTCGATGCGCCCCGGATCCGGGCACGACAGCGTCGCGCAGCATCGCTCCCCAGGAAGCCGGTACACAAGTCCAAACTTCACGACCGCGCTCTTTTTCCCGCCCCCGTGTTTCGCGCATTTCCTGGCCTACCCGGCCGCGGCTCATCCACGCCGCCCCAGCGCGCGCATCGACCGTCGCGGACCCGCCGGAGCGCGCGGACCCCACCTCACAACTGCTCCAGAATGCGCAGCGCCATCACCGGGAAGATGGTGCTGAGCAGCGGGATATCGAAGACGATCGGCCGCGGGCCGACCACGTCCGGCACCGACACGAACTCGCCGGTCAGCTCGTTTTGCTGCGAGAGCATGTACTTCAGCGCGTTGGCGATGCGATCGGGCGGGACGCGTCGCCGCAGCAACGCCAGGGAGAGGAGGGCGTAGGACGTGCTGAGCGCGTCGCTGGGCTTGACGCTCGTCTGGCCCCAACCGCCGTCCTCGTGCTGGTTGCCGAGGAGGTAATCGAGCGATTTTTGCTGGATGTCGCTGAACTCCAGCTCGTCGTCGAGGCCGCGGCAGCTGTTCAAGGCCAGGTTGACGCGGAAGATGCTGTAGGTCTCGCAGAGGCTCCAGCTCCGCTCGAAGGTGCCGTCCGGCTTCTGCCGGGCACGGATGAAGTGGAGCGCCCTCAAGAGGGGCTCGCGCACCTCGGGGTGGCTATCGAGGCTCAGCGCCTGCACCAGCATGATGTTCGCCGTCATGGTCGCCTCGGAGTCCGCGGCGACCTCGTACGTGGGATATCCCCCGTCGGGGCGCTGCAGGCTGAGGAAGTAGTCGTGGGCGCGCGCGATCGTCGCGGCGTACTTCTTCGGATCCAGTTGAATGAGCATCTGCGCGCATTGCGACGAGGTGTCGGTGTCGGTCTGCGCGACGTGCTCGCTGAAGGCCCACCCGCCGCTCGCGTGCTGGTTAGCGACGACGTAATCCGCGATCCGGTGGAAGGCGCCCTCCGAGACCTGCTCGCTCTTCAGCAGCGCGAGCGCGCCGAGCGACGTCGTCCACAGGTTCAAGTTGTCGGAGAACGCCACCGAGCCATCTTCCCGGGTGAAACCCTTCAGGAACTGCAACCCCTTCTCGAAGGACGGGTGCTCTGGCACCAGCGCCAGCAGCGCGACGATCGTGATCAGCGCTTGCTGCTCCCAGCCGCCGTCCTCGCCCTGGGCGCTCTCGATGAAGGTCAGCTCTCTCGTCAGATCCGCGCCCGAGCCCTGCCGTCTCGCATAGATGACGTTGAGCGCCGCCATGTAAAGGCGGCTGAAGAGGTGGACCGCCTCGTCGGAAAAATCATCGGGGTTGATCTGGACGCTGTCGATTGGAATGGCCCCGACCTCCGCGAGGATCGTGAAGAGGAGCGCTTTCTTGCGCTTCTTCGCGTACTGCAATTCCCCCAGAAGATGCTCGACGCCGAAGTTTCTCACGCTGTCGGGCATACCGCTGAGGAGCACCGCCCTGGCGACAGTGCCGCTGAAGCGATCGCCCTTTGCGGCGTTCTCGAACAAGTACGACGTGAGCCTCTGCTGCCACTCGTAATCCACGTCGTGCTTCTGGAGGATGTGAAGCACGAGCGCCGTCTCGAGCACGCGCCCCTTCATCGGTGAGTAGAACACAAAGCCCGACCCGTCCTGGGCCGGTATCATGTGCTCCACCAGGAACTGCACGGCGCGCGCGCGGCTGCGCATGGCGATGCCCACGGGGCCCACGGGGTAGCCTGCTGCGGGGCCATCCTTGCGTCGAGGGATCGCGAACATGAAGAGGGGGGTGACGGACATGCAACCTCGTTCGACGGTCGGGTCGGCGGTCCCAGGGTCCGCGGGCGCCTCGTCGCATTCCCTTCACGATAGCGCGGGGATTGGGGCTCGCGTCAATCGCGATTCTCGTGTCTGGACACGCGTCGTCGCGCTCACCCCCGTGACCGCCTTAACAAATTCGACGAATTGCCGCTGTGGCGCGAATTCTGTTGCGGTTACGGGGGGATGCACGCGTGGCGCGCCTCGTCAACAGCGCAGCCGACGAGAGGGATTCGATGGTCGCAGGGATTCCCGGGGCTCGCCGAGGCGCGCTGCGGGGCAGGCGCTCACGGCGCAGGCTGAGTTCGCGGTAGACGCGAACTCAGCCTGTCAAGACGTCGACGTTGGCGGGCGCTCAGCCGCCCCGCGCGATCACCAGCACCACCGCCTCCCCGTCCACATTCGCCTCGCGCCGCTCGCCCTCGAACGACGCCGCGCCGATCAGCACCTCCGACGCCAGGGACTCTTCCGCCAGCGTCTTGCGCGCCCCTTCGGCCACGCGGCGCGCCCGCTCGCTCCCGTCGACGGCGAGGCGGATCGTCTCGGTGAAGCCGAGGTTCAGCTCCTTGCGAACGCCCTGCACGCGGGAGAGGATCTCGCGGGCCAGGCCCTCGTCCTTGAGCGCGTCGGTGAGCGCGATGTGGAGCACGACCACGCCGGCCTTCCCGCCGGCCGCGGCGAAGCCTTCGGCGGCCTCGACGACGACCTCGATCTCCTCGGGCCCGAGCTCGAAGCGCTCGCCCTCGAGATCGATCGACGTCTTGCCCGTCGCGGCGAGATCGGCGCGGAGCGCCGCGGCGTCGGCCTTGGCCAGCGCCGCCTTGGCGAGCTGGACCTTCTTCCCGAGCTTGGGCCCGAGGGCGCGGAAGTTCGGCTTGAGGACGTAGCGCACCTCGCCGCCTTCTTCGCCGGGGCGGAGAAAGCGCACCTCATGCACGTTGAGCTCTTCGGCGATCAGCGGCGCGTGGGCGCGGAGCGCGTCGGCGAGGGCGTTGGTCGAGACGACCACGTCGGCGCGCGAGAGCGGCTGGCGCACCTTGAGCTTGTTGACGGTGCGCACCTGGAGGCCGAGCGAGACCAGCTCGCGCACCGCGCTCATCTCGAGGGCGAGGGCGTCGTCGATCGCCGCGGAGTGAGGCTCGGGGAACGCGCAGAGGTGCACGCTCTCGGGCTGCGTCGTCGGCCACGGCCCGCGCACCAGGTTCTGGTGCAGCTCCTCGGCGAAGAAGGGCGTGAACGGCGCCATCAGCTTGGAGATGCCGACCAGCACCTCGTAGAGCGTGAAGTAGGCGTCGCGCTTGTCGGTGAGCACCGCTTCGCCCGCGGAGACAGGCGCCCAGAAGCGCGCGCGCGAGCGGCGCACGTACCAGTTCGAGACCGCGTCGACGAGATCGACCAGGCGCTGCGCGGCCTCGTAGAGACGGTAAGTGTCGAGGTTCTCGGTGATCTGGCGCGTGGCCAGCGCGAGCTCGGAGAGCATCCAGCGATCGAGCAGCGATCGCTCCTTGACGCTGCGGTATCCGACGCTCGCCGCGAGCGCGTCCGGCGTCGTCGCGCTCGCCGAGGGGTTGCCCTCCGCGGGAGAAAACCCGTCGATCGTCGCGTAGATCGTGAAGAACGAGTAGACGTTGCGGAGCTTGACCAGGAACTCCTTCTGGAGCGCGCGGACGCCGCTGAGCGAGTGGCGCGTGTTGGTCCACGGCGGCGACGAGGCGTAGAAGAACCAGCGGAAGGCGTCGGCGCCCGGGGCCGGCGTCGCCGGATCCTCGATGTAGACGCGCTCGGGCTGCGGCAGGCCCGGCACGTTGTTGGGTTTCACCGCCATCGGATCAGCGCCCGGCACGAGATCGAGGCGCGCGAGATCGGCCGGCGTCAATGCCACCTTGCGCCGCGGCAGCGCCTTGCTCGGGCGGAGCTCCAGCGCCAGCGGCTCACGATCGGCGCGATAGAGGACCACCCTGGCCGACTCGCCCGTCAGGTCGAGACCTTCGTAGTCTTCACGAGCGATGAAGGCGACCCCGTCCCTGGCGTCCTTGACCTTGGCCACCTCGGCGGAGACGGCGGCGAACTCCATCCGCACCCGCTCCAGGATCACCTCGGGAGGGGTGTAGTTGCCCGACGACTTGGACTCCTTCTTCCCCTCGCGATCGCAGACGTGGCCGAGCACCACGCACGTTTTGTAGGGGTGCGGGTAGCTGCGGGCCTTCGCCAAGGCGAGCTTCTTCTGCGTCTCCTCGTCGAAGACCAGCGTGGAGATCATCAGCAGCGAGTAGAACCAGCCGCGGGTCTGATCGATGGCCTCGCTGATGAAATCGGCCGGGAAGGCCCGATCGAAGAGCTCTTTCGAGCCCTCGACGTGCGGATAGCCCCACTGCGCGAAGGGCATGCTCCCCGAGTCGAACCAGGCGTCGATCACCTCGGTCGCGCGGCGCATCGTCCCGCCGCACGGGGGTTTGGGGGCTGAGCCCGGCTCGCCGGGCGGGCCCCCATCGTGGAACGGACACGGGAGAGTGACCTCGTCGATCCAGGGCTTGTGGACGATGAGGTGCTCGTTCAGGCTCGGATCCGCGGCCTTCGCGGCGTGGAAGGCGTCGAAGGCGCGGGGATTCATCGCCTCGATCTCGGCGACGGAGGAGGGCGCGTGCTGGTGCTCGGCGTTCTTCTCGCAGGTCCAGACGTTGAGCGGCGTGCCCCAGTAGCGCTCGCGTGACAGCGACCAATCGACGTTGTTGGCCAGGAAGTCGCCAAAGCGCCCTTCCTGGATGTGGTCAGGCAGCCAGTGGACAGCGCGGTTGTTGGCGATCGCCTTGTCCTTGTTCTGCTGCGTGCGGATGTACCACGCCGGGCGGGCGAGCTGGATCAGCGGGTCCGAGGTGGCGCGCCAGCAGAAGGGATACTCGTGGCGATACTTCTCTTCGAGGACCAGCAGGCCGCGCTCGGCGAGATCCTTGATGATCTTCGGATCAGCGTCCTTGACGAAGATCCCCGCGAACGCGCCGGCCTCGGGCCCGAGGGTGCCGTCGGGGCGCACCGCGCAGATCAGCGGCACTTCGTCAGGGTGGGTGTAGGTCGCGAGCTGGGCGCGGTGCGCCTCGAAGTCGTCCTCACCGAAGGCCGGGGCGAGGTGGACGATGCCAGTCCCGCTGTCGAGCGTGACGAAATCCGCCGCGAGGACGCGCCAGTAAAACGAGGCCTCGCCGCCCGCCTTGAGCGCGGCGTGGCGGCCGCCGAGGTCCTTGGAGAAGGTGTAGAACGGAGGGATGTAGCGCTTGCCGACGAGCTCCTGGCCCTTGAGCTCGCGCACCACCGGGAGATCCTTCTTGAGCTTCTTGGCGAGGCTCTCGCGCAGCGCCGCGGCGACCACCAGCTTGCGATCGCCGGCATCGACGACGACATAATCGAACTTCGGGTTCACCGCGGCGTAGCCGTTGGAGGGCAAGGTCCACGGCGTCGTCGTCCAGGCGACAAGGGCCGTATCGGGCTCGTCCACCAGCGGGAAGGCGACGAAGACGCTGGGATCGTCGACAGTCTTGTAGGCCTGTCCGACCTCGAGCGCGGAGAGCGCGGTCCCGCCCTGGGGCCACCACCAGGAGACGCGGTGGCCGCGGTAGAGAAGACCCTTCTTGTGCAGCTCCGAGAGGGCCCACCACACGCTCTCGACATAGCTCTTGTGGTAGGTGACATAGGCAGTTTCCAGGTCGACCCAGAAGCCGATCTTGTCGGTCAGCTTCTCCCAGGCGTCGGTGTAACGGAACACCGAGGCGATGCACTTGGCGATGAACGGCTTGATGCCATAGGCCTCGATCGCCTCCTTGCCGTGGATGCCGAGCTCTTTCTCGACCTCGACCTCGACCGCGAGACCGTGGGTGTCCCAGCCGGCTTTGCGGGGGACGTCGAAGCCGCGCATCGTCTGGTAGCGGGGGAAGATGTCTTTCACGGCGCGCGTGAGGACGTGGCCGTTGTGGGGCATCCCGTTGGCGGTGGGCGGGCCTTCGTAGAAGACGAACGTGCCCTTCGAGGGGCCGGTCGCGCGCGTCTCGGCGCTCAGGGTCTTCTTGAAGATCCCGTGGCTCTTCCAGAAGGCGAGGATCCGCGACTCGTCGCCGGGGAAATCGAGCTCGCTCCGGACTGCGGAGAACACTGGGGTCTTCTTGGTCTCATCCATGGTTTTTGCTACGTAGCAAGGCCGCGCGTGAGCGTCGAGATCGCGCCGTCTTCGAGGGCGAACGTGAGGTCGGCGCGGATGACGGCGACGCCCTCCGCGCCGGCCTCGAAGCAGAGCGGCGCGGTGGCGCGATCGACGCCGCCGAGCGCGTAGACGGCGGTCGCGCGGGCGCCGAGGGCCGCGCGGGCGGCCCGGAGCGCGGCAGCGCCGAGCGGCGTCCCCTTCCCCGGCGAGGCGAAGATCGGCGAGAGGGTCACGGCGTCGGCGCCGTCGAAGGCGGCGCGGACCACGTCGTCAACGTCGTGGCACGCGACCGAGATCCACGCGGCCGGGCCGAGCAGCGCGCGGGCGTCGGCGATCGTCACCGAGCGCCGCCCGAGGTGGACGCCGTCGGCCCCGAGCGCGAGCGCGAGATCGAGGCGATCGTTGATCAGCAGCGCGACGCCGAGATCGCGGGTCGCGGCGCGGAGACGGAGGCCGAGGGCGGCGAGGGCGCGGCTCGAGAGCTGCGGCGAGCGCAGCTGAACGGCGAAGCGAGCGCGCTCGTGCGGCGCGAGCGCGCCGACGGCGCGGAGGCGGGCGAACAGCGCGGCGTCGGGCAGCGCGGACGGGTCCGTGATCTGCACGATGCGAGGCGCGATCACGTTGGACGCTCTTACTCCGGGGCGGGGACGCCGAGGTCGTGCCGGGCCATCTCGGCGTAGCGGCTCGACGGGTACTTGGTGATCAGGAAGCGCAGCGTCTCGGCGCGCGCGGGCTCATCGTTTTTTTTGTGGAACACGTCGGCGAGATCGTAGAGCACCTGCGAAGGATCCTCTTCCATCCGCAGGTTGGGATCGTTGGTCTTGGCGCACTGGAACGGCGCGGTCCCGGTCGCGGCAAGGAGGAGGAGCGGGGCCAGCGAGCGAAAGAGCACGGGCGCTATTTCGCCGACTCGCGGCCATCACGACCAAAGAGCGCGGCCTGGTGGTCGGCCAGGGCCTTGACCTGCGGCTCGAGGTCGGTGAGCGCGACGTCGAACCGGACGCCGAGGCTCATCGTCCACGGGTGGGCGCGATGCCCCGTCCGGCGCTCGACGCGGACGACGTGGGCCGCGACCTTGTGCGCGTCGGGCTGGTCGTCGAGGTAGAGCGAGAGCTCGATCGGATCGCCCACCTTGAAGCGCGCGCGGGTGAGCAGGAGGGCGCCGGAGACGCTGAGATCGCGGATCAGCGCCGAGCGCGCGATCCCCGGGCCCGCGTGGAGGTGTGCGGGGAAGCACGCGAGGTGGCGAAAATCGCGGCGACGCTCGTCGCCTTCATCGGCCTCCTCGGCCCCCTCGGACCCTTCGGAGCCCGGGCTTTCTTCTTCGCTCTCATCTTCCGCGTCCTGGGCTTGATTCATGGCTGCTCCCCGACCTTCAACGTAGCATCCTCGCTTTGTCGGCCTCAATCACCGAACGCGCTCGGCGCGGATCGGGCGCGAGATCCCGGACGGCTTTGGTATCGTGCCGGGCGAGGATGCTGAGCTGCGACGATCGATCCCAGCCCGGCAGGCGAAGCGCGCGGCGCCTGGTGGGCGCGTCCCTGGCGCTCTCGGTGGGCCTGGCGGCGCTCGCCACCGGCGGGCCCCCGGCCCTCGCCGCCGGGCCGCCGGTGGTGATCGCCGCGGCGAGCGGCGTCGATCCGGCCTCGGCGCGGCGCGTGCGCGACGTGGTCGCGAGCCGGCGCGCGGTCCGCGAGGATCTGGCGCTGCCCCCCGCGGCGTCGGTCTCGCCCGAGCGCACCGCGACCGAGCAGCGGGCGGCGTCGATCCGCCTCGCGCTGGGCCGAGCGCAGAAGCTGGAGAGCGAGGCGGCGTGGGACGACTGCGTGCGCGAGGCCGCGGGCGCGCTCAGCGACGCCGTCGAGGTGCTGGCCCGGATCGACGATCTCGCGCTGCTGCGGGAGCTGCACCTCCAGATCGGGGCGTGCATGACGCTGAACCAGAGCCTCGCCAACGCGCGGCCCCACTTCATCGCGGCGGCGCTGCTCGACGAGGCCGAGGTCGCGCGCGGGGTCCACCGCGAAGAGGCGGAGCGCGCGGCGAGCGCGGCGCGGGCCGAGGTGCTCGCGCGATCCCGCGGTCAGGTCCGGATCGAGACGGTGCCCGCGGGCGCCGAGGTGTGGATCGACGGGCGCAAGGCGCCGGGGACGACGCCGCTCGACGTCCAGGTGCGGCTCGGCGATCACTTCATCACAGCGCGGCGTTTTCGCTTCGAACCGCACACCGAGCGCACCGTGCTCCAGCCCTCCGGCGTGGTGCGTCTGCCGCTCGATCCGGCGCGGCGGGCGACGCTGCGCGAGCAGCTCTCGGCCGTGGTCGCGGGCACGGTGACGCGGCCCGACGAGACCGAGCTCTGCCTGGCGCGGGCGGTGTGGTCGCGCGCCGAGCAGGCGGTGATCCTCGAGCCGCAAGGCGGCGCGGTCCGCGTGCGGATCGTCGACGCGGTCTCTGGACAGGCGCTCGGAAGCGCCTCGCTGAGCAAGGCCGACGACGACGCCACGCTGCGAAAGCGGCTCTGCGACGCGCTCGGCGAGACCTGCGAAGCCCAGGCGCGCGGGATCCCCTGGTACGTGTGGCCGCTCGGCGGCGCCGTCCTCGCGAGCGTCGCCGTCACCGCGGGCGTGGTGGCGAACTCCAACCGATCGCTGCGCGTCTGCCCCAGCGGCGGCTGCCTCTAGAGCACCGAACGGGTTGAAATGGACCGAAAAGAGCCGGATTTTAACGCAAAGGCGCAAAGGCGCAGAGGCGCAGAGGCGCAGGGACGCAAAAAAAGAAATCCGATTTTTTGCGCCTTTGCGTCTCCGCGCCTTTGCGTTGAAATCTGGGCATTTCAACCTGTTCGGTGCTCTAGGAGCCTGGTGATTTTCGCCGAGACGGGCGCGCCGCCTGCGTTGTCGTCGTCACCGTACGTGCGTACGGCTCCTCCTCCGCCTTGGCGGCACACCCGTCTCGACGAAAATCACCGACGGCTCCGGGAAGGTGCGGGGGCTCTTGGGCGCCCGGCGGAGAGCTCAGGGCGAGGTCGGGACGCCTCAGGGCGAGGTGCGGAGAGCTCGCGACGACGTGCGGACGCCAAAGCGTGGCCCCGGAGACCTCGGGATGCGCGCTCCCAACGCCTTTGGGCGCTGCGGGACGCTCAAGTCCCCTTTGCGGATCGCTCGGGATCCATTCGAAGAGGCCGTAGCGAGGCGCGGGGATCGTTCGGGAGCCGATGCGGAGGCCAAAGTGAGGGGCGCGGACGCCAAAGTGTAGCTGCGGACACGTTTTGCGTCCCATCCGGACGCCCCCGGCTCGCCGCGCTTACTCGGCGATCTTGCCGCCGAGCGCGGCGAAGCAGGTCCGCAAGAAGCACCCCTTGGTGTCGTCGAGGTTCGCCGGGCAAGGCCGCGTGCTCTCGCCGACCGCGGTGCGCGGGCCGTCCTGGCAGGAGGCGCACTCCAGATCGAGCTTGGTCTGGTTGAGGGGCACGTCGAGCCCGGCGCAGGCGACGAGGCGATCGGGCGCGCAGCTCGGCGGCGCGGCGCCGTCGGACCCGTCGGGGCGCTGGAAGATCCCGAGCGCGATCAGGCCATCGGAGGGATCGTCGAACCCGTCGAACGTCAGCTCTGCCCCGGCGTTCAAGGCGCCGGCCACCGCGTCGTTCAGGGATTTTTCGGAGCACGCGACCAGATCGTTCGCGGGGCACGGCGCGATGGCGACGCACGCGCTCGCCTTGCGGAAGCGCGCCGGGTTGCTCGAGAAGAGCAGCACCTGGAGGTCCTGGCGGCCGTCGAAGGACCAGTCCGGGTTGCCCGGGATCCGGCACTTGCCGCGGCACGCGCTGCCGTCCCACAGGCAGGCGGCGCTCTTGGCGCAGCCCGCGTGGAGCTTGCCCGCGCAGCTCGCGGCCTGGCTGCACGCGAAGCCGAGGAAGACCACGCCGCCCTCGGTGATCACGACGTCGAGATCCTTCGCCGGGCAGGCGAGGCCGAGCGCGCCGGGGACGAGGACGGCGATCACGATCGCAGCTTTGCGCACGATCCGCCGCAGGATCACGGCTCCTCGCTGCGGAGGCCGTAGCGGCGGATCGTCCGGAAGAGGGTGACGCGATCGACCCCGGCGCGGCGCGCGGCCTCGGCGACGTTGCCGCCCGTTTGCTCGAGGAGGCGCGCGACGTAGTGGCGCTCGAAGCGCTCGAGGAGCTCGCTCTTCGCGGTGCGGAGCGGGAGCTCCGCGAGCCCGTCGAACGACGTCGCGGCGCCGGCGCTCGGGCGGGGCAGGCTCGAAGGCGCGAGGTTGCCCGGGGCGCTCGAGGACGACGCTTCGCCGAGGAACGGCGGTGGGACGCGGAGGATCAAGAGCTGCTCCAGGTAGTTGCGGAGCTCGCGCACGTTGCCGGGCCAGGCGTGGCGCCCCAGCGATTCGAGGAGATCGGCGTCGGGCTCGATGTGCGCGTCGAGGCCGCGCTCCTTGACGATGGCCTCCAGCAGGCCGCGCACCAGGGTCGGGAGATCGTCGAGCCGATCGCGGAGCGGCGGCATCCGCACCTGGATCACCGCGAGGCGGTAGAAGAGGTCGGCGCGGAAGTGCCCGGCGTTGACCTGACGGCGCAGATCCCGGTTGGTCGCGGCCACGACGCGGACGTCGATCTTGCGGGTGCGCTTGCCGCCGACGCGGCGGATCTCGTGCTCGCCGAGCGCGCGGAGGAGCTTGGGCTGCAGCTCGAGCGGGAGCTCGCCCAGCTCGTCGAGGAAGATCGTCCCGCCGTCGGCGCGTTCGAAGGCGCCCTCGCGCTCGCCCATGGCGCCGGTGAAGGCGCCGCGCTCGTGGCCGAAGAGCTCGCTCTCGATCAGCGTCGGCGGGAGGCCGCCGCAGTCGACGACTTCGAAGGGCTGCGCGGCGCGGGGGCTGCGCGCGTGGACGGCGCGCGCCGCGAGCTCTTTGCCCGTGCCGCTCTCGCCGGTGATCAGGACGGGGGCGGTGGTCGGCGCGGCGCGCTCGAGGGCGTCGTAGACCGCGCGCATCGAGGCCGAGGCGCCGAGGAGGCCGCCGAGCGAGGCGCCGCTCGCGGTGGGGATCGGCGCGCGATCGGCGCCGAGGAAGAGGCGGAGGCGGGTCCGGCCCACGTCGATCTCGAGGCCGGATCGGACCACGATTTCTCGCACGGCGACGGCGCCGAAGCGCGTGCCGTTGGTGCTCCCGAGATCGCGGATCGCCAGGCCCTGCGCCGTCGCCTCGAGCTCGGCGTGGAAGCGGCTGACGGTGGGATCGGTGAGGCGGAGCGAGACGCCTTCGGCCGTGCCGATGGTCATGCGCCCCTCCTCCGAAACGGCGCCCTCGCCGGTGTCCGGGCCCGCGATGACAACGACGCGGTAGCGGGGCGCGCTGATCATCGGCCCGTAGGGACCGGTGACCATCAACGTGCTCGATTCCTCGATGCTCACGGAGGCCAAGCTATCACGGCAGGAGGCGGTGTCAGCGCAGGTCGACGAGCGCGGTCGCGCCGCGGAGCACCGTGACGCCGGCGCGCTTTCGCTGCGCGGCGTCGGCGCGCGAGATCGCGGAGAGCGCGAAGGTTCCGCAGCGCCAGGTGTAGACGCCGGGGCTCTGCACCGTCTGCGGACCTCCGCTCACCGTCCAGCTCCCTGTCGATGCGATCCGCACGCTGCCTGTGCAGTCATCCAGCGGCGCCGCGATCGCGATCGGCGCCGCAGAGAGGACGGCCGAGGCGCGGGGCGCGATCGATCGCGGCGGCGGCGCGAGGGCACGCGCCGAGGTGTCCTGAGGCGGCGAGGACGACGGCGCCACGGAGACGATCACCGGAGGATCGACGAGCGCGCGGGCCGAGGTCTCGAGCGGCGGCGCGTCGACGATCGTGGTGGTCGAGGGAGCCTTCGCGGCGACGAGGAGCGCGCGGCCTCCCAGTCCGACGGCCACAGCGAGGACCAGCGCGCCCGCGGCCAGCGCGAGCGCACGGCGGGACGTCGGCGCGCGATCGAGCGGGAGGCTCGGGGGCGCGGGGGTTTCCTCCAGCCGCAGCGCCGGGGGCTCGAAGACCGGCGGCGGGATCTCTTCAGGGGGCGGGAGGACCTCGGTGCGGGTCGCGTCGAGGGGCGGCGGAGCTTCGCCCTCGGCGACGCGAATCGTGAACGATCCGACGCCGCCCACGCCTCCGGTCCGGGTCAGCTCTTGCTCAACGGGCGACGCGTCGTCGCTGTCGACGCGCAGGGATCCGGAGAGCGCGATCACCCGTCGCCCCGGCGCCGGCTGCGCGCGCTGAGCGGCCTCCACGGCCGCGGCCACGTCGTCGCCCGTCGTTGACGGCTGCCCGCGCCCCGGAAGCGCCTCGATCGCCTGCACCATCGCGCGCGCGTCGGGGAAGCGATCGCGAGGCGACGGGGCGAGGGCGCGGCGCAGCAGCGCGTCGAGCTCGGGCGAGACCTCGGCGCGATGATCCCGCGCGCGACCGAAGTCCCCGCGGTGCGCCGCGTCCTGCTGCTCGGCGAGCGTCGCGCCCTCGAAGGGCACGGTGTCGGTGAGCAGAAAAAAGAGCATGACGCCGACCGAGAAGAGATCGGCGCGCGGATCGATGTCGGCGCCGTCGTACTGCTCCGGCGCCATGTACTGCGGTTTGCCGACGAGCCCGGTGACGCGCGGGACGCGCTCGCCGTCCGCGGGCCGCGCGATCAACGCCACGCCGAAATCGGCGACCTTCACCTCCCCCGCGGTGGAGAGGAGCACGTTGCCGGGGCTGACGTCCCGGTGGACCAGCCAGCCGCCCTCCCCGCCCGACTTGGCGTGCGCGTGGTGAAGGCCGCGGAGCACCTGCGCCGCGATGTAGAGCGAGAGGGCGATCGGGAGGAGCTCGCCGCGCGCGGTGAAACCGCGATGGAGCCGGCCGAGATCGACGCCGTCAACGAGCTCGAGGACCAGAAAATAATCGCGGCTCTCGCCCCGGCCAAAATCGAGCACCTCGACGATGTTCGGATGCGCGAGCCGGGTCATCAGCTTGGCCTCGGCGATGAAGAGCTCGGCCAGATCGTGCCGACCGAGGTGCGCTGGGAGGATGCGCTTGACGACGACGGGCTTTTCGAATCCGCTCTCGCCCACCGCCACGGCGCGGAAGACCTCCCCCATGCCGCCCTCGGCCAGGCGCTCCTGGAGGCGATAGCGTCCGAAGGGAACGGCAGAGCGCGTCAGGGTCTCGCTCCGGGTCGCGCCATCTCGCGACGGTAGGCCGGCTCGCTCGAACGGTCAAAGGTGGACGTGGCGCCGAGAGTAGGCGCACCTTCCGCGACCTCGATCTGGAGACAGCGCTCCGGTGAATCACCGGCGCGCCCGGGAATGGTCTAGAAGTAAGAGGTTTTGTGGTGTCGAGATCGGCGGCGAACCGCCGATACTCCCGGGCGAAACTGCTCCACAACGGGCGCCCCCGGCGCCCCCCAGAGGATCCAACTACGTGACCGAGTCGCCGGCGCCGAAGACGAAGATCGCCGTTCTGGAGAGGAATCGGATCGTCGGGTTGCGGATCGCGCGGGTGATGTGCGCGACCAGCGGCCTCGGCCCGGTCCCCGTCGTCGATGATCCGGCCGATCTCCACGACGTCCTCGCCCCCGAGCCGCTGCTCCTCGGCTGCGACGCCGTCGATCTCGAGCTCGCGCTCGAGTGGATCCGCGAGCGCTACCCGACGATGAGCCTCGTGGTGTGGACCTCGGGGAGCACCGAAGGCGCCCTCCGCGCCGCCCTCACCGAGCCCCGGCTGTCGAGCGTGATCGGGTGGCCGAGCTTCGAATCGATGCCGCGGCCGTGGGAGATCGGGCTCGCGGTGCGCCGGGTGATCCAGCCGCACGCGTCGTCCCCGCGCCTCTCGGATCTGCTCGGCTGGGGCGCGACGGTCCTCAAGTGGCGGCCCCGCACCAGCGATGATCGCGATCGGGTCGTCGGGGAAGTGGCGCACTGGGCCGAGCGCGCCGGGGCCAACGCGCGCCTCGCCGAGCGCCTCGCCGAGCTCGCCCACGAGCTCCTCATGAACGCGATGTACGACGCGCCGATCGACGCGGACGGGCAGCCTCGCTACGCCTTCGATCGCCAGCAAAACATCGTGCTCGAAGAGACCGAGGTCCCCACCCTGCGCCTCGGGACCGACGGGGTGCACATCGCCGTGCAGGCCTCCGATCCGTTCGGCCGGCTGCGTCGGCACCACGTGATCGAGGGCATCCTCCGCGGGCTCGGGGCGCGCCACGAGAGCTTGCTGCCGGGCGCGATCCTCGACACCTCCGGCGGCGGGGCCGGGCTCGGGATGCTCAAGATTTACTCCGCGGGCGCGGTGCTCCTCGTCGACGTCGAGCCGGGCGCGACGACCACGGTGACGTCGCTCTACGATCTCGACGTCAACCCGCGGGAGTTTCGCTCGCTCCCCGCGTCGTTGCATTTCTTCCAGCGCACCGGCGCCGATCCAGCCGAACGCACCACGCGAGGTAGCGTGCCCTTCCCGAGGTGAGTGCCATGGCCGAACTGGATCCCCTGCTCACACGCCAGCTCAAACGACTCGGGCTGGAGAACCTGACGGAGCCCCCCGATCACGCGACCTGGCAGAAGGTCCTCGCGCGCGTCAGCGATCACTACCGCGCCGTCGCCGACGATCGCGCGCTGCTGGCGCGATCGCTCGAGCTCTCGACCGCGGAGATGACCCAGCTCCAGGTGCGGGTCGCGACCGAGCGCGACCGGCTCCGCGGCGTCGTCACCGCGATCGGCGACGCGCTCTCGGCGTTCCATGACGTCGCCAACTCGCGCTCCGGCATCGAGAGCGTCAAGGGGAAGCAGGACATCACCGGCTCGATCACCATGGCCAAGCGGCGCTTCTCCGCTCGGCTCGCCGAGATTTTCCCCCTCGGCGCCGAGGCCGAGCCCGACGATCTCATCGAAGATATCCGCTCCAATTTTCTCTACCTCGGGGACCAGCTCGTCCAGCTCCTCCACGAGATGAGCGAGAAGGCGTCGCTCAAGGAGCAGCTCGAGGTCGCGCGGGTGGTGCAGCAGATGCTGGTGCCCCCCGACGACGTGATCGTCCGCCCCTTCGTGCGGATCGCGGGGCATTTCCAGCCGGCCTCGGAGTGCGGCGGCGACTGGTGGACGGTGCACGATCTGCCCGACGAGAAGGTCCTCACCGTGATCGGCGACGTGACCGGGCACGGGATCGCGTCGGCGATCATCACCGGCGCGGCCAAGTCCGCCTGCGATCTGGCGCGCACGTTCACGAACGGGCGGATCACGCCGGGGGCGCTCCTCGAGATGATGAACTGCTCGATCTACGAGGCGGGCAAGCAGAAGCTGATGATGACGTGCACGGCGTCGATCTTCGATCCGGCGACGCGCTCGCTCACCATCGCCAACGCGGGGCATCACTTCCCGTACCTCGTGCGCCGCGGCGCGCTCCGCCAGCTCGTGTCGCACGGCTCGCCGCTCGGCGCCGCGAGCGCGAGCGAGTACCCGGCGGCGACGGTGCAGCTCGAGTCCGGCGACGCGATCCTCTGGTTCACCGACGGCGTGACCGAGTGCGAGAACCCGGGGCGCGAGCAGTTCACCGAGCGCCGCCTGCGCTCGCTCTTTCAGGGGGCGGCGGACTCGGGACCCGAGCGGGTCCGCGACGCCATCATTGATGCGATTCGAGCCTTCTCGCTGGGGCAGCCCCTGGCCGACGACGTCACCTTCGTCGTCGCTCGAGTCGAATGAGAAAGACCAAGGAAATCAGCCGATGATCCTCGAAACGCTCACCTACGATCTCGACGCCAAGACCTGGTCGAAGCCGGTGATGCCGCCGCTCGACAGCGATCGCACGCTGGTGCTGGCCTTCGGCTCGCGCGATCTGCTCGACGATCCCGCGCCGCTCCTCGCCCTGCGCCGCGCCTACCCCAAGGCCAAGCTCCTCGGCTGCTCCAGCGCCGGGGAGATCGCCGGCGCCGAGGTCCGCGATCGCAGCCTCTCGGTGTCGGTGACGCGCTTCGACAAGACCACGCTCGTCGCGACGTCGGTGGACGTGAAGAACGCCTCGGAGTCCTTCGCGGCCGGCGAGAAGCTCGCCCGCGCGCTGCAGCGGCCCGATCTCCGCGGCGTGCTCGTCCTCTCCGAAGGCCTCGGCGTCAACGGCAGCCAGCTCGTCGCCGGCCTCAACGCCGTGCTCCCCTCCTCGGTCGTCGTCACCGGCGG
>Ga0105048_10006932_pt1 | contig 18249 bp, 6 predicted proteins | sample MAT05_FD_78382 | JGI IMG/M metagenome (GOLD analysis project Ga0105048, IMG submission 78382) | Freshwater microbial communities from Lake Fryxell liftoff mats and glacier meltwater in Antarctica - MAT-05 | ecosystem: Environmental > Aquatic > Freshwater > Ice > Liftoff microbial mat | place... | reverse complement strand
GTCAGGGACGTTCGGCGCGCGATGGCGCTCGAACGCCACGCCTTCCTCAAGACTCGTCTGGAGGAAGTGGAAACCGGAATGCAGGCCCTTGAGCCGCAGCTGTCAGACTCCAACCGAAAGAAGATGACTGCAGACGAGATCGACGCGGTCGAGGAGCAGTTTGAAGGGCTGAGCAAGGAGCGTGATGGCCTCGAACGCGTGCTCAAGGAGTCGATGAAAGACCTGGGAGCCTACGTTGACTCCAAGGAAGAGCTGAAGGAGTTCGCGGAGTGCTCGGCGGCGGACCTGCGCGGGTGGGCCGAGGCCTATGCAGCCCAAACGCCGGCGGGCGGACAGCTCAAGCAGTTGCTCCAGACCCATGCGGAGTGGGAGACAGCGTTCGGGCGCGGCAAGGAGTTCCAGGCGGCCGTCATCGCGGCCAGCCAGGTCGTCGCAGGAACGTGCCTGGGCGTGATGAGCATTCCCGGGCGCAATGACATCAGCTATGACCTCTGCATCGTGGACGAGGCGTCCATTGCAACGCCCACTGAGGTGCTCGTTCCGATGGCGCGTGCACGCCGCACGGTGGTGGTGGGTGACAGCAAGCAACTGTCGCCGTTCCAGGACCCTGATCTGAAGGCGCTCGGCTTGCTGGAGAAGTGGGGGCTAAAGCCCGAGGACCAGAAGGCGACGCTGTTCAACCACTTGAGCGCCCACTTGCCTGTCGCGCTAAAGAAGACGTTGACGACCCAACACCGGATGCTTCCAGCGATAGGCGACCTGATCTCGGAATGCTTCTACGGCAAGGACCTGCGCAGCATCGAACGAGCGCCTGCAGCGCACCTGACAGGCGTCATGCCCAAGCCCGTCACGTGGTACTCGACCGCGCGCAAACCCAACCGAGGCTCAAGGCCTCAAGGAACCTCCTTCTACAACGACGCCGAGGTCGAATTGGTCATGAACCTGCTGTCGCGCATCGACTTCTTCATCCAAGGCGGGCGCAGCAAGGACAAGCGGGTGAGCGTGGCCGTTCTGACGGGCTATGACCCCCAGCGGCAGCGCTTGCAGACGGCAGTCCAAACCCGGGGAAACCAATGGAAGAGCTTCTCGGAGGTCTTCGTCAACGTGGTCGACGCATTCCAGGGCCGTGAAGCGGACGTTCTGGTGTTCTCCGTGACGCGGTCCGAAGTCAAGGGCTTGGGCTTCTTGAAGGAGATGGAACGCATCAACGTAGCGCTGTCGCGAGGGAAGGAACTGCTCGCCATCATCGGCGACCATGCGTTCTGCCAGGCGGCGCCTGGGGCGAAGAACCCGCTGCGAGATGTCATCGACTACATCCGCCGCAACCCACAGACCTGCGTCATTGAGGAGATTGCACCATGAGTCTGGAGCAAATTCTCGAACAGACTGCACACGCTCGGCCTGGCTACGACCTGGTTTCCTTCAAAGAGGCCGGCTTGCCTGTTTATGTGCTGAAGCTCCGGATATTGGTTCTGGAGCGCAAGGAACTCAGCCCCATCGAAGAGGCGGTGCTGAAGGCCGTGAGGGCAGGCCTCGATTCGCCCGGAAGCATCTTCGAGTTTCTGGGGTTGTCGCGGACAGTCCTCAACCCGGTGTTGGCCAGTCTGAATACGACCGAGCTCATCAACTATTCGCGAGGTGCGGCGGATGCCGATGCCAAGGTGACGCTTGCCGCCAAGGGCCGTCTTGCATTGGCCGACGCGTCGACAGTGAAGCCGCAGGAGCGCGTTGTTTCGGTCTGCTTTGATGCGCTCACCAAGAAGCTGCTGCTGATTGCGCCAGAGCAGTTGGACCGGTCGCGAGACATGCGCGCGCTGGGGTATTTCGAAGTGCCCACTGGAAGCTCGAAGCGGCCGGAGGTGGAGGACATCCCGCTGGTGGACTTCGACAAGGTTCTTGCGCGACTGTCCGTCACGAACGAGCCAACCGGCACGCTGCTGGCAGTTCGACGGATCGAACGTCGCGAGTTGCACTTCCTGCGGTGCGTGATGCTGTTCTACAAGAACCACGCTCATCCGCCCGAGGTGGAGGTCGCGTTCTGGCGTGAAGACGGACCAGCCATGGAACACGAGGTCAGGTTTCAAGCCGTGGGTGGACCAGACTTGGTCGGCGCACGCTTGCTGATGGCCGAGGCTGCTTCAACCTCTGGGGGTGTGCTGCCGGAAATACTTGCGGTTGCCGCCAGCCCAGAGCCGCCAACTGCTGCAGCACCTGCACCAACCGGCCAAGCGCCTGTGCGAAGCACACCGGAGGCGGTTGCCACCAAGGCAGGTGTCCCCGAATTGGAGACGATGCAGACGCTCTTGTGTCACGAGCATCCACCGTTTCTGAAGAAGGCGCTGCTGTCGGCGAAGCGCAGACTGGTGATCGTCTCCCCGTGGATTCGCGACTCCGTCATCGATTGGCCGTTCATCGCATCGCTGGAGGCCCTGCTGAAATCCGGCGTGGAGGTGTTCATTGGCTATGGGATAGAGAAGGCCGACGGCAACGGCAAGAGGAACGCAGTTAAGGACAAGCCAGACATCAGCCCGCGCGCTGAGGCCGATCTGCGGCAACTGGCAGACCGGTACAAGCACTTCCACTTTGTGCACGTCGGGAACACGCACCGAAAGTCGCTGGTTTGCGACGACCAGTTCGCAGTCGTCACCAGTTTCAACTGGCTCTCCTACAAGGGTGACTCGCAAGGCAGCCCGCGCGATGAGCGCGGCATCGTCTTTCGCAAGAAGCACCATGTCGAGCGGCTCGTTGCGGAGGAGCTTGAACTGCTTGGGAAGGGCTATGCGGGCGCATTCCGAGCGGGAGCGGTGGTTCGAGTGAAATAGCCGACCGTATCGCTGCAGAACGGATAAACAGAGGGTATTGCGCTTGTCTACATTTACCGTCGTTAACGAAGACACACTGGCCGCTGCCATCGAGGGGTGCCGTGAAAGACTCGTCTACATCGCGCCCGGGGTCACAGAGTGGATCGTCGATGCGATGGCCTCTGTGATGCAGCGCGAACGGCCGCCTGCGATCACGGTGATCATCGATGCAGACCCAGAGGTGTGTCGTCTGGGATACGGGACAGTCGATGGACTGAAGGCGCTGCAGGCGCTGGCAGTTGAACAGATGCTTCCGATTCGCTACCAGCCGGGCCTGCGGGTGGGCGTGCTGGTGGCGGACGACCAGATTTCGGTGTACTCACCAACCCCCCTGCTGATTGAAGCGGGCTCCGATCGGGCAGATCAGCCGAATGCGATCACTTTGGGTGTCGGCGACGCGCTAAGCCGGGTTTTGACGGCTTGCGCCGCAGATGGCGAAAGTGGCCCGGGATCAATTTTGCCGAGCGAAGCCGAAGTGGGAACGATGGCAGCAACACCTGAACTGCTCCAAGATGCCCTGAAAGAGCTTGATCGTCTGCCTCCGAAGCCGTTCAACGTGGCGCGCACCGAGCGCGTCTACAACAACAAGCTTCAGTACGTTGACTTCGAAGTCACGGGCTACAAGCTCACTTCCCGGCGCGTGCAGATTCCAACCGATCTGTTGGTAGGCACAGACAAGACCTTGGAAGCACGTCTGCGCAACAGCTTTTCGTTGCTAGAGGGCAAAGAGTCCTTGATCGTGATGATCGAAGATTCCGACCCGGACACCGGCTATCCGCTGATCGACAACAACGGTAGCCCTGTGTTCACACGCTACTCCGAACAAGCGATGGAGGACGAGCGCAAGCAGATCTACACCGATTTCCTGACCCCGATTCCTGGTCATGGTCAGCTCATCTCAAAGGTCCGACGGAAGGCGTTTGACGCTCGTGTGGCTTGGTTCAAGGGCAGAGTTGCGGCTTACACGGTGGCTGTGAAGCAGCAGCTTGACGAGGCGGTCACAGCTTCGGTTAAGGAGCTGACGCAAGCGCTTCTGCCTGGAGTCATGCAGCGGCCACCTGCGCGCTTGTTGAAGTACTCGATGTCCTTCGACCCTAAGGAGAGCGACTATCGCGCGGCACTTGAGGCAGAGATCTCGCAAGCGTTTAACTTGGGAGACAGATTCTTTCAGCCTGTGGTGAAGGTGATCTTTAAAGACCTGACCTACGAAACCATCACCGACGGAAAGTTTGTTGCGCAATTGAACAAGTCCTTCCCTGGTTTGGAACAGCAAGGGTTCTTCGAAGAGCACGACTCAGCGCCCGAGCTTCGGTCAACAGACATCGTCAAAAAATCAGTGCGCTGACCCCAGGGAAGTCAATCCATGCAGCCATTGATCGTCGCGCAACAGGTCACCCAAGGGGTTGCTGACTTTCTTCGTACCGCGTTTCCGTCAACGACACCCGGCTTCATCGGTCTGCTGGAGCGCTTCCTGGAACAGCGCGATAACATTCTCAAAGGGCCCTACCTCACGGTGCCGCTCCCCTTCAACCCGGGTCCGAGACAAAGCAAGGCAGCCTTTCCCTGGCTGCCCGAAGACTTCAAGCCCCACGCCCACCAGGCAAAGGCCTTTGGGCGGTTGGTAGGAGAGAGCGCCCGCTCATCCTTGGTAGCAACCGGCACTGGATCCGGAAAAACAGAGTGCTTCCTCTACCCCATCCTCGAACACTGCCGCCAGGCGCGCGCTGAAGGTCGGCCGGGCATGAAGGCAATCATCCTGTACCCGATGAATGCTCTCGCATCGGACCAGGCCGGGCGCGTCGCAAAGACGATCGTCAAGACGGCGGCGCTGGCCGGGGTGCGCGCAGGTCTGTATGTCGGTGAGACACCAGCGGAGGAGTCGAACACTGTCAAACAGGTCGACGCCGAAACGTTCACCGTGATCACTGATCGAGACGCGTTGCGAGCAAACCCGCCCGACATCTTGCTGACGAACTACAAGATGCTGGACTTCTTGCTGCTGCGCGCGGCGGACGGGCCGCTTTGGGCACAACAACGCCCGGACACGCTGCGCTACTTGGTGGTTGATGAACTGCACACCTTCGACGGCGCGCAGGGCACTGACTTGGCCTGTTTGATCCGCCGGCTGAAAGGCAGACTGGGCGCTGCACCAGGCCAGTTGGTGTGCGTCGGCACGTCAGCAACGCTCGGTGACGGCGGTGGCGACAGTTTGCTGAACTTTGCGCGCGACATCTTCGGCGAGGCCATGGATGCTGATGCGGTGATCGGCGAAGACCGTGTGGCGGTGGGCGACTACCTTAGCGATGCTGTGGTGGAGCACACCGTGAGCCCGCAGCCCAGCGACGAAGAGCGCCTGGACCCGGCCAACCACCCCGATCTGTTTGCATACCTTTCCGAGCAGGCCGGGCTTTGGTTTGGCGAGCCTGCGCTGCCGGATCAGGTTCAAGACTTCGACTGGCGTTGCGAACTGGGCCAAAGGCTGAAGAGCCACTTCGCCTTCCAGAACCTCCTGCGCGACTTGGACAGGCTCGGGCCAAAGTCGGTGCTCGTCGATGACCTGTTGGCTCTGCTGCGCCGACGCCTGCCGAAGCGGCAGACTGAATCGACCGGTGAGGCGGCGAGCGATCGGTTCGTACTGCTTTGGCTGTCCAGCCTGCTCGCGCTGGTGGCGCACGCCAGGAAGCCGGGGCACCAAGACTTCTTTTTGCAGGTGAAGGTAGAGATCTGGCAGCGCGAGTTGAGGCGCATGGTGGCCAAGGTGGACGCGCAGCCAGTGCTTCGGCACCACGACGATCTGGGCAAGGCGGACAAGGAGCACCAGAACTTGCCGGTGATTCATTGCCGTGACTGCCACGCCACCGGTTGGGGGGCCACGCTGCCCAAAACCAGCCCGAACCAACTTCAACAGGACCTGCGTCTGTTTTACAGCGCATTCTTCAGCGAGGACGTGTCCACCCGCTTTCTGTTCCCCGCAACGCCGACTGCTGACCGCCGTGTGTTTGAGCGCAAACAGGTTTGCCCGCGATGCGGCTCCTTGCATCAGATGACGCAGCGGGGTTGTTCGCACTGCGGGCACGAAACGCTGCTGGCGGTAGACATTACAGCCAACCTGAAGCAGGGCACGCGCAATGGCGCCCCATTCACCAAGTCACACCACAACTGCCCTTACTGCGGTGGGCACAACACGCTGTCCATCGTGGGCTCGCAGGCAGCCAGCTTGGCCGCGGTGATGGTGGGCCAACTCTTCAGCAGCGGGTACAACCAGGACAAGAAGCTCATCGCGTTCTCCGACTCGGTGCAAGACGCGGCGCACCGCGCGGGCTTCCTGGCCGCCCGCACCTGGCGCTTGAACCTTCGGCCTGCGCTGGCTCAGACCATTGCCGCCGCTGCAGCGGCAGGGGAGCCCTTGACGCTGGCGGAGTTGCCAAAGGCATTTGAAGCGCAATGGAAATCCGCCCTGGGCGAGAACCACTACGTGGCGAACTTCCTGCCGCCGCAGTTGCACTGGATGCGGGACATGGACACGCTGATGGCCACCGGGCAGTTGCCCGAGGGCAGCCAGGTGCCCGTGCAAATGGCTCAGGTAATGCCGTGGGTGGTCAACGCCGAATTTGGACAGGACGCTCATGTCGGGCGAACCTTGGTGGCAACCGGCACGGCCTGTGTGACGCCTGCGGAGGATGCATGGGCGCACGCCATCGAGTGGCTGCATCTGCGCATGCGCGAACAGGTGGAGGCCCTGAAGGACGTGACGCCTGCAGAGATCAGCGTGTTCTTGCGCGGGCTGGTTGGGGAGATGCAGCGTATCGGCGCGTGGCGCGATCCGATGCTGGCCTTCTATGCACGCGTCGGTTGCAGGCCGCAGGCCTACAAGAAGAACCCCAGCCAAGAGAAGATGTTGTCGGGCCCTCGGCCGCCGCGATTCTTGACCTTGCCTGAGTACCAGTTGTGCACGAGCATTGAACGCGATGAATCGCGCCTCTTCACTGACTGGGCCTTGAAGGCTTTGCAGGAATTGAACCTGGTCGCGCTGGGTGTCGAGCAAGTCGTTCGCGACTCATATCGGCTGGCGCTTGAAGGCTTGGCAGCGGCGGGCTTGGCCGCAAATGAGCAAGCATTGGACAAGCCCGAGATTCAAATTTGGGGTCTGGAGCCCGCTGCCTTCAAGGTGGAGTTGGGTGGAAGCAAGTGGCGTTGCGCCACATGCCACAACGAGGTGTTGTCCGGTCTGTCCGAGGATTTCGACGATCAGCCGTGCCGGCGCACAGGATGCAAGGGCAATCTGCACCCCGATGGCGGCTGGGGCGACTTCTACCGGAAGCTCTACCTCACGGCGAAGATTCAGCGTGTGGTGGCACACGAGCACACGGGCCTGCTTCCCCGCGAAACGCGCGAACGAGTCGAGCGCGACTTCAAGTCCGACAGCGGCAGACCTGGCGGAATCAACGTCCTCTCGGCGACGCCCACCTTGGAGATGGGTATCGATATCGGTGACCTGTCGTCGACCTTGCTGTGCTCGGTGCCTCCGACGCAGGCCAACTATGTGCAGCGTGCCGGCCGTGCCGGGCGGAGCACGGGCAATGCGCTGCTGATGACGATGGCGGCCAGCCGGCCACATGACCTGTTCTTCTGGGAAGAACCCAAGGAGATGATGGCGGGCAGCGTGGACGCGCCGGGGGTCTTCCTGAACGCCTCCGCCGTTCTTGAGCGGCAGCTGACCGCCTTCTCCCTAGATTGCTGGGTCAGGGAGTCCGGCAAGTCCGCATCCATCCCCGGCGAGATTCGCTCGGTCTTCAATGCGATCCGCGGGCAGGCCTTGTCGAAGTTTCCATACCCGTGGTTGAACTTCGTGGAGCAGCGCAGGGGCGAGCTGCTGGACCGCTTCGTACGCCTGTTCAACCAAGCTGATCGGAACCCGCTCACCCAATCGACGCAGGACTGGCTATCGAAGTTCATCAACGGCAGCAAGGACCAGCCGGGCTCCCTAGGCTGGAAGATCATCGACAAGCTCAATGGCATCGCCAAGGATGTCGACGAACTGAAGCGCCAGGCCGAGCGCACGAAAAAGGAAATCGAGAAGCTTCAGGCGCTCGCTGTGCGCGGCGAGGAAGATGAGGCTGAGTTGGTGCGCTTGATGCAAGAGCGAACAGCGCTCTCGCGACTGGTTGGCAGCATCGAGGGCAAGGCCACGCTGAACGTGCTGACCGATGAGGGCCTGCTTCCGAACTACGCATTCCCTGAGCAAGGGGTGCTGTTGCGCTCGATCATCGTGCGTGAAGCCAAACCCGGCGGTGGTGCGCCGGACCCGCTGACCTTCGAGTACGAGCGACCAAGCGCCTCCGCGATCACCGAGCTGGCACCCAACAACACCTTCTATGCCGAAGGCCGACGGGTGGTGGTGAACCAGGTGGACGTTTCCAAGATCAAGCCTGAAGCCTGGCGGTTCTGCCGACAGTGCTCGTACACCGAGCCGCTGTCGTCTGGCGACCACCACACCAATTGCCCGCGTTGTGGCGACACGATGTGGCGCGACAGTGGCCGTGTGCGTGAGATGCTGAAGCTCACGACAGTGTTCGCCAGGACGCTGGATCGGGAAAGCCGCATCGCGGATGACTCGGACGAGCGCCAACGTGGTTTCTATGTGCGCCAGGCACTGGTAGACAGTCCGCCCGATGCGGTGCGGGACGCCTACGTGATCGACAAGCCGGAGTTCCCGTTCGGCTTCGAGTTCCTGGACAAGGTGACCTTCCGCGAGGTGAACTTCGGTGAGCAGGCGCCTGATGCGTCGCCGATGACCATCGCCGGTGCCGAGATGAACAGGCCCGGCTTTAGCATTTGCCCGGAGTGCGGCACGATTCAGCGGCGCCGCAAGGCCGAGGAGATGTACCGCAACCATGCGCCGTACTGCTCGAAACGCAAAGACCCGGAAGCTACCGCGCAGCAGTGCGTGTTTCTCTACCGCGAGTTCGCGAGCGAGGGGATTCGGCTGTTCCTGCCCGAGGTGGGATTTGGCGATACCGAGGAGCGGCTGCTGAGTTTCGTCGCAGCCTTGGAGCTGGGCCTCACGCGACGCTTCCGGGGGGCGGTGGATCACTTGCGCATTGCATTGGACATCCGCATGGCGGCGGGGCAGGAGATTCCCCGCTGCTATCTGGTGATCTACGACAGCGTCCCCGGGGGTACTGGATACCTGAAGGAACTGATGCGAGCTCCTGAGCCGCTGCTCGAAGTGCTGGAGCTGGCGCTTCAAGCGCTCAACGAATGCGTCTGCAACCAGGACGCCGAGACGGATGGTTGCTATCGCTGTGTGTACGCGTATCACAACAGCTACGACCGCGAGTCGATCTCGCGCCGCATCGCGCAGAAGTTGCTGGGCGAGGTCATACAGCACAAGGGATCACTGAAACAGGTGGCCAATCTGTCTGGCGTGCAGACCGGGAACCAGCTCTTCGACAGCACGTTGGAGAAGCGTTTCGTTGAAGCCTTGCGACGCGAACACAGTGGCAAACGCTACAGCCTCACCGAGGTGTTGTTCAAGGGCAAGCCTGGGTACCAACTGCAGGCCGACAGCCGCCGTTGGCGGGTGGAACTGCAAGTAAATTTGGCCGACAGCGATGGCGTCGTCGTAGCGTGCAAGCCGGACTTCGTGTTCTGGCCAGACGATGGCGTTGATGACCTGCCAATGGCCGTCTTCTTGGACGGATGGCAGTTCCACAAGGACTCGATCCCAGTCGATTTAGCCAAGCGCATGGCCGTGGCCAAGAGTGGGAAATTCTCGGTCTGGACGCTGACCTGGGACGACATCGATACCGTCCTTCAGGGCAAGGACTCGGCGACGCCGTCGCCTTGGCCAACGCTGCTGATCGAGGGCGGCGGCAATGTTGTGCCGAAGATGTGTGAGGCGCAGGGGCTTCCGGTCGCAGTGAACGGGTTCAAGTCGCTGGCCCCGTTCATGCAGCTTCATCAACGACTGAGCGACTGGCGGCACGAGGACATGCGCAGGCTTGGCGTTGCGCTGGCAATCGGTCTTGTCATGCCGCCGGGGGATGCGGCAGTACTGGCGGCGATGCACCAGGACCCTTTCTGGCACCGGCTGGAAGGCTTGTCTCTCCTACCGGACCACAAGAAGCATCGGCTGGGTGTTCGACAGCTTGGAAGCGTGGTGCGGCTTGCTGCGGGAAGCCACCCGGATCATCTTGGCGAGTTGATGAAGGGAACGGGCAATGCACAACACGAGCCGATGCTTGTGGCCGAGTGGGTTCCCGACTCTGTGCCGGAAGCCGAACGCCAAGCCCGATGGCAACAGCTCTGGCACTGCCTGAACCTGTTGCTGCCGCTGCGGCACATGTGGGCCGGTGCTGCAGATATGCCAGGACTGGAGGCGTTGCAGAACGCGCCCGTGTTGCAGCAGCAAACCAGCGGCCTGCCCGCTAAGTGGGTCGAGGTGCTGGGCCTGGTCCTGCGCGAGACTCAAGCCTGGGCCAATGCTTTGGCCATTGCCGATCTGCCAGCACCGGAGGTGGGCTACGAACTGCTTGATGACAGGGGACGCATCGTTGCCGAATCGGAGATGGCTTGGCCGGCAATGCGCGTGACCATCTTGCTGCCGGATACAGGCGACGCAGCCAAGTTCGAGACAGCTGGGTGGACATGCTTTGTGGTGACCGAAGGCCCATTGCCCATGGCACTGATCGACAAACTGACGGAGGTTTCGGCATGACGCTGGCACCCAAGATTGCAATGTCTGACGATTTCCTCAAGTCGTTTGCTGCTGTGCCGCGTGACCAGCAGCAAGCCGTGCTGACGTTCGTGGCCAAGTTCAGGCAGAACCCAACAGCTTCCGGGATCAACTACGAACGCATCCACGATGCCGGTGACCCGAACATGCGATCGGTCCGCGTCAACGACAACGTTCGAGGCATCGTGTTGAAGCCGGATGTGGGCAACGTTTATTGCCTCCTCTGGGTCGACCGTCACGACGATGCCTACCAGTGGGCTCGTCGGCACCGTGTTGCGATTCACCCGGACGTGGGCAGCATTCAGATCTATGCAGTGGAGGCAGCAGCCGCAGCAGAAGCCGCCCCAGTCGTGCCCGCCACAGTAGCGGCAGCCACGGGCCTGTTTTCCAGCCTCAAGGACCGGGAGATTCGGCGCTTGGGTGTGCCCGATGAAATGCTGCTGGCCGTTCGAGCTGTTGCGTCGGACAAGGAACTGGAGGCATTGGAAGCCCAACTCCCTGACGAGGCATTCGAGGCGTTGTTCATGTTCGCAGCCGGTGAGTCATATGACAAGATCGTGGCTGACCAAACTGTGCCCGAGGCAGTCGATCCTGCCGACTTCGTTGCTGCGTTGGAGCGCGATGCCACGAAGCGCCACTTTGTCGTGCTGACGGACGACAGCGATCTGGAAGCGCTGCTTGCCGCGCCGCTTGAAAGATGGCGGGTGTTCCTGCACCCCAGTCAACGCAAGCTAGTGGAGCGGGAATGGGCCGGGCCGGTAAAGGTCACGGGCGGAGCTGGTACCGGTAAGACAGTCGTTGCTATGCACCGAGCAGCTAGGTTGGCAAGACAGTTCTCTGCGCTCCCCGGCAGGCCAGTCGTCTTCACGACATTTACCAAGACACTTTCGGACGACATCCGGCAGAACTTGGAACTGCTCTGCACGCCGCAGGAGTTGGAAAAAATTCTGGTCGTCAACCTGGACCAATGGGCCTCATCGGTGCTGCGGCGGTTCGGTTACAAGCCAGAGCTGCTATACGATGAGAGTGCGAGACGCAGCTATTGGCAGGCTGCAATGTCGGCCATGCCGGCATCGGCGGACCTGTCACACCACTTCATGCGCGCCGAGTACGAACGTGTAGTGCTTCCGCAGGGGTGCGAGACCGCAGAGGACTACATGCGAGCCCGCCGAGTCGGGCGGGGCGGACAGTTGGGACGGGCTACCCGGAAGGCGATCTGGCCTGTGTTCGCCGAGTACCGCGCTCAGCTGCACGGGGCAAACCTTCGCGAGCCCGAGGAGGCCTTTCGCGATGCTCGCCGGCTACTCGCAGACCAAGCCACTGAACTTGGCATACGTGCCATGGTGGTCGATGAGGCACAAGACATCAGTCCTGCGGCGTTCGAGCTGATCCGCGGGGCAGTACCCCTCGCTGCGAATGACCTGTTCATCGTAGGCGACGCGCACCAGCGCATTTATCGCCACAAGGTGGTGCTCAGCCGCGTCGGGATCGAAGTGCGTGGGCGCAGCCGGAGCCTACGGGTGAACTACCGAACCACAGATGAGATTCGTCGCTGGGCCTGTGCGCAGCTGGAAGGCTGCGCGATAGACGATCTGGACGGCAACCTGGATACCTTGCGCGGTTACCGATCACTGACCCACGGCGATCGACCTTATGTCATTGAGTCGACATCCCACCAAGACGATGTCAAGCATATCAAGACGATCCTAAAGCAGCTTGCCGATGACACCATTGAACCGCGTCAGATCTGTATCGCAGCTCGGACAAACGACGATGTCGATGCCGTTGTGTCGGGCTTGAAGAAGGCCGGAATTCCTACGCTGCGTTTGGACCGGTCTACGCCGGACGATCCTGCAGCTGCGGGGGTGCGAGTGGCCACGATGCACCGGATCAAAGGGCTTGAGTTTGGAGTTGTGGTCATCGCCGCCTACAAAGGCGCGGACAAGTACGCCGAAATGTTCGCCAAGGAGGAGGACGCTGGCGTTTCTGACGAGACCGAAAAAGCCGAGCGGTCACTGCTGCACGTTGCCGGAACACGTGCCAAGCGCAACCTATTCGTACTCGTGAGGGCTTAGCCATGCATACGTGTAAGCCTCCCATTGCATGGCTCAATGCAGCTGAAGGCGTCTCCGTCTGGTAGCACGGACTACACCCATCTACTGCTGGAATCGAAACGGTCAGACTCAGCATCAATTGCGGCGGCGCTCAGACCCTATTTTGAGTCTGCGCATCTTGCCGACCGGGAAGTATTTCATGGCGAGGCCGTAGACGGCGGATGTTGGCGTTGGCCTCCTAAGCCGAAATGCCGTAATGCTGCCGTTCGTGAGCGCTTGGAAGTGGCCGATTCCGGGTTTTCCCAAGTATCGGCTGTGTGGCGGTCCAATTCGAACGACGGCAATCTGGCGGGCTGATCAGCGAAGCAGCTGATCGCTGTCGACCCTGAACTGAACTTCGTCGTGACAATCTCAGCACCGCATCGCTGCCGTTCTTTTTGCATAGGCACCGGCGGCGCTGGGTAGTAACGGCCAGCACGCGGATCTCGCACGCGCGCTCCATCGGCAGCGCCTATAGCATGCTGTTTAACCAATGGTGCGCGCCTGGACCATGACTCGAACGCGGCTTAGGCGCGCGGTGCACCGCTGGCCGCTGCTCCCAGACCGGTTGGATGATGGGAGTGCGCCACGGCATCTGACCCTTGCGGCACGGCCGGCGGCGCGAGACACTCGAGCGCCAGGAGGAGGGTCCAATGCTGCATCCCATCATCTACGTGCGCGGCTATGCGATGACCGAGGCGGAGCGCAATGAGACCGCGAGCGATCCGTTCTGCGGCTTTAACGTCGGATCCACGGTCTTCCGCGCCACGCCTGACAAGACCGCACGCGCCGACAAGTTCGTCTTCGAGTCGCCGGTTTTGCGACTGATCACGGACTTCGGCTACCGTCACGTGTATGAGAACGGGGCAGACATCATGGACCCTGATTGGGCCCCTCCGCGCGACAGCGAAGGGAAGCCCGCCAGCGGCATTCCGCCGCAGTCGATCGTGGTTTACCGTTACTACGACGATGGCTCGAGCGTGCTCGGTAGTGGGTCCGCACGAGACGTCACCGAGTACGCGTCCGGCCTGAGCGAGCTGATTCTAAAGGTGAAGTCGCTGGTCTGCGCGTGGAAGGGGCCCGGTGGCAAAACTGTCGTGCCCGGCGACTTTCGCGTCTACCTGGTCGCGCATTCGATGGGCGGCCTGGTCTGCCGAACCTTTCTGCAGAACCCGAAGTTCGGTCGCGACGAGGCGCGTAAGGCCGTCGACAAGCTGTTTACGTTCGCCACCCCCCACAACGGTATCGACGTGGCGGGGCTGAACGTGCCGAAGTGGCTGTCGAAGAACGAGGCTAACACCTTCAATCGCGAGAATATGGCCGAGTATCTGGCAATGCAGGACGTCGCCGCGGCCAACGGCGGGCGCGTCGACCTAGTGCCTGAAGACGTGCTGCCAGCGGACCGCATCTTCACGATGGTGGGCAGCAACCGCGGCGACTATGAGGCGGCGATGGGCTTGGTGCGCGCCTTCGTCGGCCACGGCAGCGACGGCTTGGTTCGCGTGGCCAACGCTACCCTCTGGGGTGTAGACCGCAGCACTGGCCGGCCCACACGGCCGTCTGCGGCGGCCTACTGCTACCGATCGCACTCGGGCTACTTCGGCATCGTCAATTCGGAAGAGGCGTACCAGAACCTCAGCCGCTTCCTGTTCGGCGACATACGCGTCGACATCTGGCTTGAAGTCACCTCGGTCACGCTCCCGGCGTCGCTGCAGCCGCGCGAAACTGACGTCGAGGCGCTGTATCAGTTCGAGCTTCTGGCCTCGCCGCGCGGCAAGCGCTGGTACCTCACGCGTCGAATCTCGGAAGAGGATTCGCCGGCCTGCCGCACGCACACCGAGCTCACGCGACCGCAGCAGGAGCGCGACCGCGTGATGTACCTGTCGTCCGTATTTCTGATGAACCGGGCGCGCGTGAACGTGAAGAACCCCAGCCTAGCCTACGCGATGACGCTGGGCGTGAAGGTGCCCGACTACCAGGTAGAGCGCCGCTTTTGGGCAGATCAGCACTACGAGGGCGGCAACCTGTTCCGCGACACCGCCATCGTCGAGATGGTGCCGCCGGCCGAGGAAGGCGGCGAATGGTCGGTGAAGTACGGCTGGATGAGCAAGGCAGACGGCGTGGCAACAAAGGTGCTGAAGTACAAAGTGCTGAAAGACGAGGGCAGCGTAGTAGTCGAGATTCCGTTCGTCGGCAACAACGAGCCGGGCATCAAAGGCAAAATCCGGCTTGTGGTCAGCCCCTGGAACTAAAAGGTCAGCAAGGGCGAACGACCTCCGCACGTACCTGCCCGGTGCCGGGTGAAAGGCCGAGAACATATCGCCCCGCGAATGCCTCCGACTGCCCGTGACGACCGGCAGACCCCGACCCTGAATAGACATACGTCGACCTGATCTCGCTGCCGCAGACCTAACCTTCAGCCTCTTCGCACAGTCACCCCTTGGAGACGCCACAGCGGAAGGCACAGGTCGGCTGGCAGCCCTTGGAGTGATTGAAGACGCGGGGCGAGGCTTGAGACCGAGCGTGCTCACAGCTTTGGGAGAATACGACTTCGCCCGCGCCGCCGCAGTGGGCAGCGGCGACAGGAACCCGCTGCAGAGGAGTCTCGCGTTGAGTGGCTTGCCCCAAGTCATCGACAGCTGGGTCTGGCCGCCTTACCGAGACGTACAGCTCGTTCGCGCTACGAACGGTGCGGAGAGAGCGTTTTCCGCTTGTTTGACGATGTCGCCGATTGCCATCGCGCTGGCGCCGGGGATCCAATGCCTTCATCGCTGTATAACTTCTACGCGAGGGGCGTCGAGCCATCCAGAGCCGGAGGGAAATCGAAATGAAGATGATCCGTTGTTTCGTCGTCGGCGTGGTTGCCGTGCTTCTCTATGGAGGCTGCAGCGCCGAACTAGCGCCAGGAGACAAGGGTACGCCGAACCAGTTGGTGACCTACGTCGACGATTGCTCGATGCCGAAAACGGAGCCCGCTGCTGCCCCGCCTGCCTCACCGGTGCTGCCTACCGTGTCGTTCAACGGCTGGCCGCCTCTGATTCCGGTTGCTGCAACCGCCTCGGCCCCTTGGGCTCGAATGTCGCAAGCGGGCGAAGGCCTCATCGCCGTGTCTGGCGCCGGGCCTCTGGAACTCTCCGTCGACGGCAAAGCGACGGGCACGCTCAACATCTGCAATGCTGCAGCGAAGCGGAAACTCCGTCTCTCTGCGAGTCAGTTTGAGTTCGCCGACAGGTGGGACCGTCACGAATTGGGAACGACGGCGAAATTCAGTGGCGCCTCGGCTGAAGACCGTAAGGTGGTCGACCAGGGCGCTGAACTCGACGAGAACAAGTGTGTCGACGTGCGGGTGGAAGTCACCGGGCTCGGGCCGGCGGCGACGGCGTTCGCCGTGTTGCGAGACGCGGGTAAGGATCAGGCACTGCTAATTGCCGGAGGACTCAAGGTTCCCTTCAATATCAAAGTCGACAGCCTTAACCCGAGTCGCGCCGACCTGACCTTCGTGCACACCAAAGAAACCTACCTGCGGCTCAAGAACGAGGACCCCTTGCTGTACCGTGTGTACTGGGAGCTCACCTGGGGCGAACGCGTCGCGCATGGATGCTCATTCCTGCAGCCTAAGACGAGCACCGAGATCCGATTCAAACTCCACGACGACCGATTCCCTTTCTTCGAAACCGGACTGCTGCGTCCAGAAATGCGCCAGGGCAAGTTCACCGTACGGCACATGCCGGACGACTCCGCGAGGAATTTGCCGATGCCGTCGCAGACCTTCGAGTCGACGTCGAAGCTGAATTACTCGACCGATGCATTTCAATCGTTGGGCACTGCCGTGACGATCCTGGCATTCTTGCTCGCTGGCGTGCTCGCCTCTTTACTCATCAACTTCGGCCTGCCGATGCAGCGAAAGAAGGTCACCCTCAAACAACAGCTGTCCGAGGTTGACGGCTCGCTGAACGGACGGGCGAATCTGTTCGGCAGCCGCGTCGTCAATGCGCTGCGTGTCGAGTTAAGGCGCCTGAGAGCCGCCATCGAGGATCAGAGCGCCTTTGTTCCGGAAGCGGAATTGACCCTCCCTCGCCAGGAAGTGAAGATCGGCTGGCTGGCGAAGCGAGTCGAACTTGCCAAATCTGCTGGCCAGGAACTGGCTGCCGCCAAGCAGGACCGGACTCTTGCGCAGCATGAAGTCGACTCGATCGTGCGGGCGTGCGACCAAGTCCTCAAGATCGTCGAGAGCTCAGCATTGGACGAGCATGACTTGGCCCGTGCCCAAGCGCACATTGACCAAGTTGTCGCAGTCAGAACGGCCGCGGCAAGTGCACCCGACGATGCGGGCGTTGCGGAGCTCAAGCGTATGGCCGGAGCGAGCAAGCCTCTAACTCCACTCGCCGATCTCGTCGGCGCAAACGTTTCCTCTCCGGCAGACCTGGGAATCTGGCTCAATCTGGACCAATTCCTCGGGGGTCAGAAGGAAACATTCAAGCTCATCCAGCCAGGAATGTCGCGAGAGCTGTTTGCCGAGGCCGCCAAAGCAGTCTGGAAGGCCGAAGCAATTCACAGATATGAACGCCTAATATCGAATTCGGGAACGGCGATGGTTTTCCGCAGCCGCATCGGCCGGGCCGGTGAACTGCTTGCAGCCCTCACGCCCGGCAAGAATGAATCGATGTTAACGGCGACACAGCTACTTTCGGAGATCGAACAGAATATCTCGCAAGCCGACCTCGTCAACGCGCTGCGGCCAGGCCCGGCGGCGATCAGCATCGAGGTCGATCCGCCGATGCCTCGTGAATTCCAGACCACCACGCTGCGGCTGCGATTCAAGGAGCCGGGATACGATGGGGCGGATGCCCGGCGGGGACTCAAGTGTGTCTGGAAAGTCGACAACGCTTCGCTCGACGGCGACGACTTCACTGCCTATCACTTCTTCGAAGGGCCGAGGACCGACTTCGAAGTCACAGTCGAGGTCTACGACGGCGTAACGACACTGACGCCCAACCCCTTGAAGACCAAGGTCCGGCTCGTCATGTCCGAGCGCCTCATCAAAACGAGCACATGGCTCTCGCTGTTGAGCCTGGCTGTCACGGTCGCCGTCGTCACGCTGGGTCTCATGACCGCCGCGCAGGACAAGTTGCAGTCGATCAGCTGGCTCGCCGGCATCGTCACGTTGCTGGCACTAGGCTTCGGCGCCGACGTCATCAAGCGATCCCTGTCGAAATCGCAGTGAACGCCCGAGGTGGAGCTACCAGGAAGCTGCCTGTCGCGACCGGCAGCTCCTGGCCGGGAGCGTCAGTACGAAGTCGGGCCAGTAAGCTGACTTTCGACGCGCGGGCTCGGCCGGCCATGGTCAGATTCCGGAGCGGGCCGGGTAAACCCGGTATCGGCCACAAGCCGTCATCCGCCGGGCTTCCTTGAAGCGGTCATCTGTCGGTTGAAGCAGGCCAGCAGCGCGCTGCGACGACTGGTTGGTATCCTCACCACCCATGTCCGCACCACAGCAGCAGCTCGAGGCAGGAATAGCTGCCCTGGAAGCCCAGCGGGCCGTGCTGGGCGACACGGT
>Ga0105048_10006931_pt1 | contig 18250 bp, 15 predicted proteins | sample MAT05_FD_78382 | JGI IMG/M metagenome (GOLD analysis project Ga0105048, IMG submission 78382) | Freshwater microbial communities from Lake Fryxell liftoff mats and glacier meltwater in Antarctica - MAT-05 | ecosystem: Environmental > Aquatic > Freshwater > Ice > Liftoff microbial mat | place... | reverse complement strand
CCCCAGTCGCTCGGGGCGATACTTCTTCGCCAGTTCCTGCTCCGCCTTCAGCACTTTGATGATCGGGTCAGTATCTTCCTTGGGGATGTTGCGGACGAACACGCCGATGGCGGTGGCCAGCCCGTGTTCGGTCACCGGGTCGTGCAGCTTGCCAACGCGGTAGTGGATGCTCTCGTCTTTCGAGACAACTTTCTTGTCGGGATCCTTCTTCTTGTTCCTGGCATCCTCGGCAATGCGCCCATCGGAGACGAGGTACATGCGGAAGCCGCGCGGGATCTGCTCGCGGACCGGGGGATCCTGTGCTTCGCCCACGCTACTGAGAAGTAGCCCCGCCAGGAGCAATCCGCACAACATTCGTAACCGTTTCATACTGCCACTCTCCTACGCGATGGACCTGAATGCTGACGGCTGAAAATGAGACAAAGGCGTCTCTCGTGCTCGCTCGCAGAATATTTCAATCGTGACGCACAAGCGGGGGCCGGTCAAGGGCGGGATGAACCTTCCGCTTGTCGTCGGGCGTTTCTCGGATCGCGCGATTCATTTCTTCATCCAATCGAGCGTGGTCGCACGAGTGCGACGCGACTTCCTGTATCTATAATCGGAGCGGAACGAAGATTTTAACCACTCGACGGAGCAGACTATGAAACTGATCGCGCTGATGTTCCTGGCCCTGGCAGTGCTGACGACGCGCTCGATGGCGGCCGACAAGGCCGAGCCCGCCAAGAGCGACTCCCGCGTTTTCGAGCTGCGCACATACTACGCTGCCCCCGGCAAGATGGCCGACCTTCATGCCCGCTTTCGCGATCATACGTGCAAGCTGCTCGAAAAGCACGGCATGACGCTTATCGGCTTCTGGGTGCCGACTGACGCGAAAGAGGCCGAAGAAGTGCTGATCTACATCGTGGCCCACCCCAGCGAAGAGGCGGCCAAGAAGGCTTGGGACAGCTTCCGCCAAGACCCCGATTGGATCAAGGCACGCGACAACTCGGAAAAGAACGGCAAGCTGCTCGCCAAGCCGCCGGAAGCGAAATTCTTCAAGCCGACCGACTATTCGAAGATCAAGTGAGTCGTTCGATTGACGCTCCCGCGTTCGCGAAATGGCAAACTTGGATTGTTGTGCCCGTGCTCAGTTGCAGTTGCCGCACGACCGCTCGCCCCTGTTGTCCGCTTTCAACGATTCCAAAGACAGTCGGCCCCCAGGAGCTTTGACCCGCACCGGTCACGCCGAGCTTTCGCAGTTGAGCGATCAACTCCGCGATGGCGGGATGGGCGTACGGGCCGCCCTGGAGTTCGATGAAAGCTTCGCCCGCCAGGCGGTTGTACTCGTGGACGGCATTGCCGAAACGATCGATGTCCATCGCGTCGACAGCGGGTAGCATGTCGCGACTGACGATCTGCTTCATCACTTCTGCCGGATTGGCGCGCGTCATCTGCGCGAAGGCCTGGCGTTCGCGCACCCCGTGCCAATCCGCATCAAGGGCGGGACGTACCAGCAGGACGCGCCAGTGTTCGGGCAGCCGACGATGCTGAGCAAGCGGAGCGATCGCTTCATCGTGTTGTTTTCCCAGCTCGACGATCAAGCCGCCGTGCTCGAAACCGTGAATGCCGACTGCCGAGCGTTCGCCACGACCTACCCGCCGGGCCAATTCGACAGATGACCAATCCGCATAACCCATCGCGATTGCCAGAGCTTTCGCCGTTGCCAGTGCCAGCGCAGTCCCGCTGCCCAAGCCGGCATGAGCGTCGATTGCTTCTTCGACCTGAATTGAAAAAGCCCGTCGTTGTTCGTCGGGCAGTGAGGCCAGCAACCGCTGCCCGGCTTGCAACGCGCGTTCGGCATCGGGGCCTGTCGCCGACCATGCGTCCGCCTCGCGTACCGAGACGCAGATCCTCGGCTCGGCCAGCATCAAGCCGACACCCCCGAAAACGGGGACATTCACCTTTTCTGTTTCGGCAAAGGTAAATGTCCCCGTTTTCGGGGCGAGCAGGCCGAAGTGCAGGCGGGAGGGGGCGGTGACACGGGTCATGTCAAGCCCTCAGCGACGAGACGCGATTGCAGGAATTCAAACGCTTCGCGTTCGCGCGGGCCGGCGGTCTTATCGACGATGACGGCAAAACGGCGGAAGTCGGCGAACACTTCCTCGCGCGGCAGCAGGTGCAACCGGGTCATCAGGATGGCGGCCTCCACGATCGCATGTTTGGCGCGGTTAAAGCCCCAGAAATCGCGCAGCGTAGCCGCATGAACTACGTCGGCTTCAAGCTGTACTCGCTCGCCCGATTCATCGATGCGGGTCACGCGGAACTCCATGTACCGGCACGCATCGGTGAGCACGAAACCGCTTACAAGATTGGCCGGCTGCCAGGCCGGCAAGTCGGCAACCCCGAGCGCGGCCCGAGCCAGCAGCAGCGCGTCGTCGGTGACGTGCAGCACGCCTTCACCGGTGCGTTTGAGATTGCGGAATGTGTTCGAAGTCGGGAACGGCCGCAGCAGCAAGCGATTGCCGTCTGCCGAGACGCGCGGGCCCATCGGTGCCAAATGCGGCCGGCCGTCGGCATCGGTGCTCGTCACGAGCCCTTCGAGAATCGGATCCATGCGGATAGTTTATTTATCGACGGGGCGAAGTTGCTATACTTCTCGCTGCTGAAAGCGACACATTCTCTTTTGCAGATCAGCCCGAGAGAGCTTGCCATGAACACGCGCACGGCCCTGTCGCTCGACGATCGCTACACCACTGCCTTTCTCGGTTCTCGCAAGCGCTTCGAGGAAGCGAAGCAGATTTTCCCCGATGGCGTCACGCACGATCTGCGTTCACTCGAACCGTTCCCGATCTACATCGATCGGCAGCAGGGTGCCCGTAAGTGGGATATCGACGGCAACGAATTCATCGACTATTGGGCGGGCCACGGGTCGATGCTGCTGGGGCACAGCGATCCCGAAGTCGTCGCGGCCGTGCGGAAACAAATGGAGCGCTCGACCCACGCGGGCGGCTGCCACGAAGGCGAAATCGAATGGGGCCGTTGGGTGCAGAAACTGGTGCCCTCGGCCGAGAAGGTCCGCTTCGTCGGGTCGGGCACCGAAGCGACGCTGATGGCGATCCGCCTCGCACGCATGTACACCTGCCGGCCGAAGGTGCTCAAGTTTGCCGGCCATTTCCACGGCTGGCACGATGCGGTCATGCCGGCCGCGTATGCGCCGTACACGACGGCCGACGTGCCGGGCATCCCGCAGGATGTCGCCGGGCATACCGTGGTCCTGCCGCCCAATCGACTCGATCTGCTCGAACAGACGCTGAAGCAGGATGCGCAAATCGGCGTCGTTATCCTTGAACCGACTGGTGGCCATTGGGGGGCCGTGCCGATTCGTGGCGAGTTCCTGAAGTCGCTTCGCGCGCTCACATCGAAGCATGGCCAGTTGTTGATATTCGATGAAGTCATTACCGGCTTCCGCGTTGCCCCCGGCGGGGCGCAGGCGTTTTACGGCATCACGCCCGACATGACGACGCTGGCGAAGATCGTGGCCGGGGGGCTGCCCGGCGGTTGCCTGGCCGGGCGCGCCGACCTGCTCGACCAGATCCGCGCCCGGCCCGGCAAACCGAAGATGAAGCACCCCGGCACCTTTAACGCCAACCCGTTATCGGCCGCGGCCGGTATCGCCACGCTGAAGCGGGTAGCGACCGGCGTCCCGGTGACGGCCGCCAACGAGTCGGCCCGCACGCTGCGCAATCGCTTGAACCGCCTGTTCGCCGAGCAGGATTGGCCCTGGCTGGCGTATATCGACTTTTCGATGTTCCGCCTGCTGCCGAACTACACCGGTCCGCGAGCGGGTAACGCATCAACCGATAATAATGGATTGATTCCCTACGACGGCGATCTCGACAAGCTCGATGGCCCGCACAACGGCACGTTGACGGCCGCGTTTCGCAAGGGAATGCTGCTCAATGGCGTGGACATCCCCGGCCTGGGCGGGTGGCTAACGGCCGTGCATTCGCCGGCAGACATCGAGAAAACAGTGACGGCCGTCCAGGCGACTCTGGAGATGTTGCGCGATGAGGGCATCACTTCAGTGGAAGAGCCGCGCACGAAGTAAGCCGCGGAATCCGTCGCTTACTTCGTGCGCGGCTCTTCCTCATCGTTCTGCAGCAGCACTTTCAGCATCCGTTCCGTGTGCAGCAGAAACGAGCGAGTAACCTGATAATGCTCGGTTTTCTCGTACTCGATCCGGCGGATGCCTTCGAGCCCGAACTCGTAGATCCAGGCATCGGGATAGGCCATGATGATCGGCGAATGCGTGGCGATGATGAACTGCGAGCCATAGCCGCAGTAGTTGTGCAGCAGGTTCAGAAACTGCATCTGCCGATTGGGCGACAGGGCCGCCTCGGGTTCGTCCATGATGTACAGCCCCCGGCCGCGCAGCCGGTTGTCGAACAAAGCGAAGAACGATTCGCCGTGCGACTGCTCGTGCAGCGACCGACCGCCGTAACCGCCAAGAATGCCCGCATCATCTTCGGCAAGCCGATCGATCTCGCTCGCCAGGTTGTACAGACTCTCCGCCCGCAGATAGTAGCAGTCCTTCGGCCAGGCGAGCGTCTTGATGAGCTTGATGTAACGATCGAGCGTGGAATGCGTTTCGCGTGTGGCGAAGTTGAAATTGCGGCTGCCGCCTTCCGCGTTCAGGTCGCAGTTGACGGCGATCGCTTCGAGAAGTGTGGACTTGCCCGTGCCGTTCTCGCCGACGAAGAAGGTGACCTTCGGATGCAGTTGCATAGACGAGAAGTTGCGCACCGCCGGCAGCGAGAACGGGTACTTCGCGAACGACGGCACCCGGTCCCGAGCGAGCACGGCACTGACGATGAACGGGCCTTCGTTGGGGGATTTGCTCATTGTTTCACCCCGCTTTATCAAGCATCATCGATCATTCAATGATACTCGTCGATGGTAAACCGACGAACCGGATACGCGCACATCTCCGGTGCCGGGCGCACGACCGGCTTGGCCCGCGTGATGCAGGCATGTGACTTCACGAGTTGTGGCTTGACGGTCATGGCGGCGTTCCTGCTTCGTCAGAATTGAACCGAGCGGACTCTTTATATCTTCGCCCCAAAGGAACATCAGGCTGCGGGTAGCATGTCCGAGGCACGGAGCTTGCCGACTTCTTTGCCAGCAATGATTACGGGGACGGATTCGCCGTTTCGGTAGATCTGGCTGTCGCGATACTTCGGTTTTGGCGAAGGACCTGTCGGATCGGAAAAAACCTCGATCTGCCGATCGCCGATGTTGATAATCCAGTAGACCGGCACTCGGCCACGGGCGTAAATCTTTTGTTTGACTGCGCGATCCTGTGCGAGTGTCGAATCGGAAACTTCAATGACCAGAGCGGTATCGCGTGGCTCCGGATGGCGTGGCCTCTTTCGGCGCGAGACCAGGTGGACGTAGATATCGGGCTCGGGCTCGCTTTCGGCGAGAGCGATAGTCACGGGTGACTGAACGCGAACCCGCCAACCTTTGGGAAGAATGTCGCGAAGCAAATAATCGGTGTTTTGAATTGCGTCTTCGTGGGGCGGATTGCGAGGCATCTTGGGCACGATCCATCCTTCGAGAAGTTCGACTTTGTCCTCTTCGGTCAATATTCCCAGATCAATCATTCGATGGTAATCATCGAGTGACCAACGTTTGACGGCGAACGGCGGCGGAGTTGACGTTAGAAGTTTGAGCATTTTCGGTCACTTCTTTCAGGACATTAGCAGTTGATCGTCGATGTTAGCGACGAATCGCAACAATCGAACCGCATCCCTGTGGGATGCTCGCTAAACGGTTACGCTTTCCCAATCATCTTATCAAACTCCACTTCGTCGATGACGCGCACGCCCAAGGCTGTCGCCTTGTCGAGTTTGCTGCCGGCTTTCTCGCCTGCCAGCAGAAAATCGGTCTTCTTCGACACGCTGCCCGACGGCTTGCCGCCCAGTTGGCGGATCAACAGTTCGATCTCGTCCCGGCCGTAGCGCGTCAATGTTCCCGTGACGACGATCGACTTACCCGCCAGCGCATTGCCGGAGAGGCCCGCCGGTCTGGGGGCGCTCTTCTCGGTCATGTCCACGCCCAGATCGATCAAGGCGTCGATCAATTCCCGGCCGTGCTCGGAGGCGAACCAGTCATGAATGCTGCCGGCCCGCTCGGGGCCGATACCTTCGATCCGGGCCAGCCGCTCCGGTGTGGCGGCCCGCAGTGCCGTCATGCTTTCGAACTCGTTGGCCAGCAGGTCGGCCATGCTGTCGGCCACCATCTCGATGCCGAGCCCCGCCAGCAGGCGGGACAGGCCGCGGGACTTGCTCGCTTCCATCTGTTCCAGGAAGTTCTCGGCCGACTTCTTGCCCATCCGATCGAGATCGACCAACTGCGGCAGCGCGACCCGATACAGGTCCGGGATGTCGCGCACCAGGCCCGCATCGACGAGCTGATCGACGAGTGCCTTGCCCAACCCTTCGATATCCATGGCGTTGCGGCGGGCATACTGCAACAGTTGTCGCTTCAATTGACCGCCGCACTGCGAGCGCGAGGCGGAACAATAGACGAAGGGGCTGTCGTCGTCTTTCCTGGTCGCGGCTCCGCAGATCGGGCACTGTTTCGGAAACTCGAAGACGGTCTCGCTTCCCGTTCGGGCGGAGGTTTCGACGCGGACCACCTGCGGGATGATCTCGCCCGCCTTCTCGACGACGACCATATCGCCGACGCGGATGTCCTTGTCGCGGATGTTGTCCGCATTGTGCAGCGTTGACTTGCTGACGGTGGTTCCCGCCAGCCGCACGGGCGGTTCAAACCAGGCGACAGGCGTCAGCTTGCCGGTGCGGCCGACTTGCACTTCAATCCTGCCCAATCGGGTCAGCGCCTGCTCGGCCGCGAACTTGTAGGCACGGGCCCAGCGCGGGAACTTGCTGGTGGTGCCCAGCCGTTCCCGTTGCGAGAAGTCATCGACCTTGATGACCATGCCGTCGGTGTCGTAGGGAAGCTCGTGGCGCTTCTCGCACCAGGTGTTGCAGAAGGCGATGACTTCATCGATGTTCGCGCATTCTTTCGTGTGCGGATTGACCGGAAAGCCGAATGATTTGAGTTTGGCGAGTAACTCGAGATGCGATGTCAGCGTGAGCCCCTCGACAGCGCCGATCGCATAAGCGAAGAACGACAGTCGTCGTTGGGCGCACAACTTCGGGTCGAGCAACTTTAACGTGCCGGCCGACAGGTTACGCGGGTTCTCGTACGGTTTTTCGCCATTCTCGACGCGCTGGCGGTTGATGCGTACGAGTTCCGCCCGGGTCATGTAGATCTCGCCGCGTGCCTCGAAAAGGGCGAGCGGCTCGTCAGTGTGCAACCGCAACGGCACATCGGGAATCGTGCGCAAGTTGTGGGTGACGTCGTCGCCGCGTTCCCCGTCGCCGCGGGTGGCTCCCGTGGTCAATAGCCCCGCTTCGTAAGTCAGCGACATGGCCACGCCATCGATCTTCAGTTCCACGACATAGTTGACGGCTTCACCGCCGAGCAGCTTGCGGATGCCGCGATCGAAGTCGCGCAACTCGCCTTCGTTATAAGTGTTGTCGATCGACAGCATCGGCACGCGATGCGCGACAGTCTCGAAGCCTTCAATCGGTTCGCCGCCGACGCGCTGCGTCGGGCTGTCCGGTACGGCAAGTTCGGGATGCTGCGCTTCGAGAGCCTTGAGTTCGTCGAGCAGCGTGTCGTACTCGCGATCGGAAATCTCGGGAGCGGCATCGACGTAGTATCTGCGGTTGTGGCGATCGATCTCGCGACGCAGGTCGGCAGCACGCACGGCAGGAATCATGGCAGGCGTTCCCGCGGAGGAATAAGGGATAAGCTGGGGAGATTGTCGGCGAGGTTGCGGCAGGAATCAAGGTCGGCAGGAGTTGCCGACCCATCATGCCGTGTACTCGACACCGAGAACGGTGAAATCTTCCGAGCTCCGCGACTGTTCGAGCAGTTCACGCGATACATCGTCCATGAATTCGTTCAACGGAAGCGCCTGGTACTTCAATGCCAACTGCAAGAGGGCGTCGTGAGCGGGGGCGGCACTGTCGGTAATCTGAACGCCATCGCTGACGAGCAGGAGTTTATCGCCCGGCAGCAATTGGCGGTTTTGCATCGGGAACTCGGCATCGAAGACGCCCAGCAGCGCCCCGGTGGCCGGCCAGTATTCGGGAGTGCCGATCGCGGGAACGTAGAGCGGCATCGGGTGGGCCGCCCGGGCGAAGCCGACCGTGCCATCCCGGCAGTTCAGTTGCATGTACAGCATGGTGATGAACGGCGGCTCGGCCAGGCCCAGCGACACCAGTTCCCGGTTCAGCCCGGCCAGCACTTCATTCGGAGGCACGAGGCGGTAGGAACGCCCGGTGATTTCCTTCATCTTCAAACTTTTGCGAACGTAGATGCTCAGCAGGCTGCTGGCCGGCAGACCTTTGCCCATGGCGTCGGCCACGAACAGGGCGACGTGCTCTTCGTCGAGACGGACGACGTCGTAGAAATCGCCGCCGATTCTGCTGCGTGGCCGATAGCAGACGTTGAAGCGGGCACGATGGATGGCAGGCAGGCTCCGCGGCATGAAGCCGCGATGAATCCGCCGGGCCATCTCGAGATCGCCGTCGATCTGCTGATAGGCCTGCTGCAGGCGCTGGTTGATCTGCTGGGCTTCCAGCGCCCGGCTCAGCGAGCGCGCGTACATATGTTCCACTCGCAAAAGCGCTTTCACCTGAGCGAGAAAATGAGCGGGCGCGATCGGCCGGGCGATGCACACATCCGCCCCGGAATCGAGTGCGCCGGTCAACAGCGGCGCGAGGGCGTCGAAACAGATCCAGACGATCGGCAGGTATTGCTCGCCGAGCTCGATGCGCCAGCGCCGGCACAAGCCCTGAGCCTGCACGGCAGTTTGCGGCGTGACATCGAGAATGACGAGCTGCGAACGGCGAACTTCCGCCGGATCGATCGTCGTGTAGGTGGCAAGCTCCACGGGAAAGCCCGCCGCTTCGAGCGGCACTTTCACGTCGTCGGGCGTCGGCTCGCCGATCAGCAGGATGCGGGGCATGGCCGTGGCACGCATGTCTTTCCAACTCCTCCGCGTCCGGGGCTTCGTTCATCCGATCATAGAACAAGTTATTGACAATGACCCGAAACAGCCGCCTTACTCGAATCGCGGCGACCGGCTGCGCTTTCATCGGGCTCGATCAACCCGTACAATACCGGGAATCGATGAAGATCAATTTACGAATTGAAAGCGAGGCTCTCCCGTGCCCGTGCAGATGGAACTGAGGCGGATACTGATCTCCGAAGTGCACGATCAACAGGTGATCGTTCTGCGCGAGGTGGACGGCGAACGCAGTTTCCCGATCGTCATCGGCATCTTCGAGGCGACCAGCATCGACCGCCGGGTGAAGAACATGCTCTCCCCCCGACCGCTGACGCACGACCTGCTCGCGCAAGTGATCGAGGACATGGGCGGCGAAGTACAGGATGTGATCATCAGCGAACTGCGCGAACACACCTACTACGCCAAGCTCCGCATTCGCCACGAGGGCGAATTGATCGAGGTCGACAGCCGGCCCAGCGATGCGATCGCCCTGGCCGTGACCGCCAAAGTGCCGATCTACGTCAGCGAGGAAGTCCTGAGCGAAATGCAGGACGAGAACGAAGAAACGGGACTGTGAACCCCATGCCGTATCGAGCCAACCCGCATTCTGGCGAATGCGGCTACGGGTAAACTGTTCTCGGGCTTGTCTCTTAAGGCACCTTCTCGTCGGCCGTGCCTTCGACGATTACCGACGTCGATTCGTTCTGGTCGGTCGTGATTGTCAGCTTGCGCTTCAGTTCGCCCGCCTGAGTCGGTTTGAAAGTCACCGTCACGTTCTGGATCGGGCTGGGGAACTGCTGGTAGCTGACAGTCAGCCCCTCGCCTTCGCCCTCCACTTTCGCGATTCGGAACGGCTTATTCCCGCGAACGATGATGATCCGCACCGTCTCCTGATTCACCGCCACCGGGTCCAGGCGAACGCTGGCTCCCTGCACCACCGACAACGGCGACTGTACCGTCCCCGCTACCGGGATAGCCAGTACCGGGTTGGCCGCATCGTTGGTCGTGAGCACGATCTGTTCCTGGAACGGTTTCGCCTCCGCGTCGGGCTTCAGGGAGACGGCCACGCGATAGATGATGGACGTGCTGCCCTTGACCGGTTGCAGCCGCTGGACGGTCGCCGTCACCGATGGGGCGTTGGCCGCGCTCACTTGGGTAATCTGCCAGTTCTGTTGCTGGCCCGAATAGGTGACATCGATGTTCTGAACGGGTGCCTGGCCGAGCGCCACCACGCCGAAGTTCGCCTGGCCCGGGTTGACTTGCACATCCATTCGGCCGAAAGCACGCACCTGAAGCAGCGCGGTCGATTGGAACTTGGGCCCAAACCGCACCTGAATGGTGACCGCTTTCGCTCCCTGGAATCGCCGGCCGTCCATCTCGACATCGACGAAGCCCGCCTCACGAGGTTCGAGCTTGGCGGTGTACTTGACAATGCGCACGCAGCCGCACGAGACTTCCGGGTCTTTGACGATCTGCATCGGCACCGCGTAGATGTTCGTCAGCACGAACCGGTGCGTGAGCGTGGTTCCCCACGGGACGGTTCCGAAATCGTGTACGACGACCGGCGGCGGATCCTTCTGAACGAAGAACTTGTTGCCCCAGGGAATCTGTACCTGATCGTCCGCGGCCGCGAGTACGGGGGTCGTTAAAACAGCCAGAAGCACCCAAACTGCGCATCTCATCTCGACGATCCTCCGATCGCGGGAAAACGTGCCTTTCCCGGAAAGCGGGGGGAATATACCGGTAAAGCCGACCGCGGGGAAGACGGATTTAAGCACGTCAGCCCTCGGCAGATTGGTAAGATCGGCGAACTGAAGCGGCAAAGTTCAGGAAACGACGCCGCCCTGCACTGGACTTCCCCAGCCGTGCCGTCACATTCCCGTCCAGCCGCGACACGCAGGATTTCCGGAGAATCGACCACCCACTTCGCATTGGCAGAATTTCCGACTCTCGCTACGATCATCGCCCGGGCTGTCGATCGTCTGCGCCCGCTTTTCCCACACGGAGGCCGATTCATGGCCGGTTCACGTTGCCTCTGGGTCTTCCTGACAGGGTTGGCCCTCTCCACTGTCGGCAACGCTCAGGAACAGATCGAAGAGCGACCACTCATCAAGCAGCTTTCCGCAACTGAAATCAGCAGCCGCAAGTCGAATGAAGCCGTCCGGGAAGCGCAGGCCGTGTTCGCGCTCGGCGTCTTGCGTCATCGCAGCGATCGGTGGCTCGACGCGCTGGGCCTGCTCGAAGAGGCGGCCCGGCTGGATCCCGTCACCCCGGCCGCGCCCCGGGCGTTGATTCCTCTGTATCTGTCGCTGGCCCGCGAAGACGACGCCCTCGACTGCTGCCGCAAGGTTCTGCAACTCGACCCGGCCGATGCCGATACCGCCTGGCAACTCGCCAAGCTCCAGAAAGCACAGGGCCGGGCCGCCGAGGCGATTGCCACGTTGAAGCAGGGTATCGGCAGCAAGCGTGCTGTCGAGCGGCCCGATCTGCTCCATTTCATGCTGCTCGAACTGACGGAACAACAGGAGAAGATTGAAGACTATCCGGCCGCGACAGCCAGCTACCGGCTGCTCGCCGGGCACCTGTTCGAACACCGGGCCCGCCTGATCGGCAGCGACACGCTGAGCACATCCGCCCACGCCATTGCGACGGCACGCGCTCACGAGAAAGTGGGCCAATGCCTGCTGCAATCGAAAAAGTTCGATGAAGCGACGGCCGCGTTCCTTCAATCGCGCGACTGTCTCGCGAACCATGCCGATGCCGAGATTCGCCAGAAGGCCGTGCGCCTGACGTGGAACCTCGCCCAGACGTGCCTGGCGATGGAAAAGTGGGAAGCCGCGTCCGGCTATCTCGACGACTACCTCGAAAGCGGGCCGCACGACCCGGAACCGTATGAGAAAAAGCTGACGACCCTGGCCAGGCTGCATCGCGAAGCGCGGATCGTGCCGTCGCTTAAAATGTGGCAGAAGCGCGTGCCCGATGCCGTCGGCGTGCAACTGGTCGTGGCCCGCGAACTGGGCCGCCGACCGGGCCAGCGCGACGAGGCCGAGGCGCTGATGAAAGATCTCATCGAGCGGTTCGGCACGGCCGATGTGTTTCGCTGCGTCTTCAACCATTACCTGGCCGAAGACAAAATGTCGGCGGGTATCGACTTGATCGATGCGACGCTCGGCATCGTCAATTCGAAGGACGAAGTGGCCGCCGACGTGCGTGAACGCGCCCGCGAACGCGGCCGGGCCATCCTGAACGTGCTTCGCAACGATCAATCGCTGATGCAGGCAATAGCTCGCACAGCCGCTACCGAGTTGCACGGCCCGAAGTCGCGCACTTTGGATACCTGGCAGTTCCTTGGCGCACTTGCCGCCCGCGTACGCCAGTACGAAAAGGCGGAGGACATTTTCCGCTACTGCCTGCCGCGGGTGCCGGTGCATCAGGAGATCGCCATCTACGCGGGGCTGCTCGATGTCCTGTTTCAGCAGCACAAAACCGATGACGCGATCGCGTTGTGTAAAGACGTGCTCGATGGTTCTAAAAAGGCCGCCCAGGCGAACGAACTGCTGTTCCGCCGCAGTTTGGTGATCGCCTATGCGGACAAGAAGCAATTCGATGAGGCGATTGCCGAGTGCGACAAGTCGATCGAACTGACACCCGCCGCGGGAAAGATCTTCGAGCGCTGTCGGCGGGTGCGTGTCCTCTCGTGGGCGGAGCGCTGGCAGACTGCCGCCGACGAATGCGAGGCGATGCTGAAAGAGGCGGTCGCCGCCGATGAGATCAAGCAGGTGCGTTATACCTACGCGGCCGTCTACACCTTGCAGAATCAGCACGAAAAGTCGGAGGGGCTGCTGCTGAAGATACTTGCCGAAGACCCCAACGATCCGGGTGCCAACAACGACCTGGGCTACCAATGGGCCGACCGCGGCCACAACCTGGATGAAGCGGAAAGGATGATCCGCAAGGCAGTCGAAGTCGATCGCCTGCAACGCCGGGATGACCCCGAGAGCGGGCAGGATAATGCCGCCTATCTCGATAGTCTCGGCTGGGTACTATTCCGGCAGGGTAAGCTCGAGGAAGCCCGCGACTGGCTCGAAAAAGCGGCCGCATTGCGGTCGGGTGCCGACGACCCGACCGTCTGGGATCACCTCGGCGACGTGTACCTGAAGCTGAAGTCGACCGGCAAAGCGAAACAATCGTGGCAGACTTCCATCGAGCTATACGAAAAAGAGAAACGCCAGCGCAAAGACGGCAAGCTCGATGACGTGAAGAAGAAGCTGAAAGGGCTGAAGTAGCACGCGGCCCGTTAGCGCACATCCCGAAGGGATGTCGCGAACCGACTCGATTCGCGGTCGCGGATCAGAGCCCGAGCGCCAGCGGGGAATGACGCATTCCTTGGCTCTGATTGCCGTATCACTCGTTATTGCTTCGCCTCGGCATGCTCATCGAGCACGGTGCCGTTCGGGTTCACGAAGCACCAGCAGAAAGCGCCGAGCAGATAGAGCGTGGCCAGAAGCAGCGGGCCGCTCGCCAGTCCGAATTCGCGGGTCCACGGCAGATAGAATCGCTTGGCGAAGAAGAACGCGCCGATGTTGCCCATCATGTTCATGGCACCGAACACAACTGCCATATAGCGGCCACCAATGTCGATGGTGACGCTGTACGAGCACGAATTGGCCCCGCTCGAAAACACCGCGGCGATGAACAAGAGGGCGATCGCCACCTGGGGGCCCGCGTCCACGAAGTAGCAGAGCACGAAAAAGCCGCTGCCAATCAAGCCGGTACTGATGGCCACGCCATTCCGGCTCTTCCGCTTGCTGCCGGTACGAGCTAACACGAGATCGGCCAGCAGGCCACCGCATAGGCTGCCGATGACCACGCCCATAAAGGGAATGCTCGTCAGTTCGTTCGCGGTCCTGACATCGACCCGGTACACCACTTGAAGGAACGTCGCACAGACCGTCATCCAGAAGACGTTGCCGCTCGCCCGGAAAAACTGGGACGCACACAGCCACAGCAGCTGGGGTCGGGTAGCAAGCTTCAACCACGGCGTCGGGCCCTTTGCGGTCGAGCGTGCCGGCAGGTCAACTTGCTTTAACAGTTCCCGTTCCGCGTCGTTCACCGCGGGATGCTCCGCCGGCCGATCGCGATACCAGGCATAGAACCAGACGCTCCAGATAATGCCGGGCACCGCGAAGATGACGAAAACCCACGGCCAATAGACGGCCACGAGCAACGACCCGGCAATGAACGAGCCGCTGGCTCCGCCGATCGACATGAACGCCTGGAAGAAGCCGGTGGCGAACGCCCGCCGTTGTACCGGGAACCAGGTGGCGAAGCAGCGCGTTGCCGCCGGGAACAGGCCCGCTTGAGCGACACCCATCAGCGCCCGGCTGACAATCACGAAAGACAACCCGGTCGCCGGGCCCAAAAGCAGCACGCCCGCCCCCAGAGCCAGGGTCAGGGCGCTGAGTATGCCGAAAAACAGCAGCGACTTGCGAGCGCCCCAGCGATCGACGAGCAAACCCATCGGAATCTGAAACAAGGCGTAGGTGAGAAAGAAGATCTCGAGCGCTCCACCGGTGTCGGCCTGGGAGACTCCGAGATTGGCCCATATCGTCGTCTCGGCCGACCCCAGACAGCCCCGCTGCACATAGGCGATGCCCGCCATGAGGCACAGCCCCGCCAGAACGACATAGCGCACGCGGGTCGGTCGTTCAGTTTCAGGCAAGGATTCGGCGATGGCACACCCCGTGAAGCCGCGACGCGGCGGGTTTCCGGAGCGGAGCGCTCCTTGGGCTTGCGTCGAAGTAGCCCCGTGAAGTAGCATACCGGCTATCGACCGGAATGCGCATGGAAAGTGCGCCACACCACGAGGAACCAGGGAGGGTTCCGTTGGCAGATACCTCGCACCGATTGATCCGCGACGCACTCAGCCGGGCCGCTGCTGAGCCGGACGGTTACGCGCTCATCGCCGGCAAGAACGACCCGGGCTTGTTCCCGCCCGGCACGTTGGCACGCGCGGCCGCCGACCGCTGCAAGGCCGAGGGACTGCTCGATGTCGTTCGCACCGAAGCAAAAGGCAAACTCTCCCGCGAGATCTGCATCCTGACCGAAAAAGGCCGGCACTATCTTACTTCACAAGCGAACCCGCGCGATGTACTCGAAGACTTCGTGCGCGTGCTCGAAGCTCGCCAGAACGATGTGGAAACCCTCAATGCCGCCACTCGGGAGATTGCCCGCAGCCTGACGAGTATCCATCAGGCCGTCGCGGCCGTTCTGCCGCGCGTGGCCCTGCCTCCGACTAATGGCCACTCACACCACGGACACACCATGAACGGCAGTACCGCCCGCTGCGAACCGCGATTGTCGAGCGCCGACGCGGTCATCGCGGACGTCAAACAGCATCTGGCCGAATGGCAGGCGGCTGGCACCTCGGGCGATTGCCCGCTGCCGGAACTGTACCGGCAACTGCCGCAGACCATCAGCATCGGCCGCTTCCACGACGCCCTGCGGCAACTGCATGATGACCAGATGATCTACCTGCGCCCGTGGACAGGCCCGCTCTACGCCCTGCCCGAGCCGGCCCTGGCGCTGCTGGTGGGTCACGAGATCGCTTACTGCGCCAGCGTGAGATGAACACAACTGAAAACTTGCAATTTGCAATTTGCATTTTGCAATAACGGATCGAGTGTCGCGAAAGAACCATTGCAAATTGCAAACTGCAAATTTGCCGAGGGAAGGGAATCCCCATGACTGCCACGATGATGACCGAACGACCGATGACCGACCGGGCCCTGGAATCGCTGAAGCGGGCCGGCAATCCGTTTCGCAACTACTTCGCGCGCAACCCGGATGACGAAGTGTGCGCCCGCTATCATGTGCCCGAACTTTACGCCTCCGAGCGCGACCTGCTCCTGAGCGTCGTCGATCTGTACCGCTACGATCCGATGACGCATTCGGAAATCGTGCCGATCCTCGGCAACAAGGGAGCCGGCAAGACGCATCTGCTGCACTCGATCAAGCACGGGGGCGACGGGGCCTGGCAGATGCTCGTTACACCCGGCGTTTATCAGAAGGACAGCGAGTTCCTCGAATACCTCCTGTTCCAGATCATCGACACGCTGCTGGGCGGCGGCCAGCAGCGCGGCGTGCGGCCCCTCGATTACATCAGCGAACACGTCGTCCGCCGCCTGCTCGTCAGTGCTCTGCGCGAGATGTCGCCGGAATTGAAGCTCGACATGTTCCCGCCGCCCGGTCTGGCCCGTTGGACGCGCAAACTCGGCATGGGCCACACGCAGGCGCAGGACCGCTGCGGCTGGCTCATCGACCAACTCAGCGGGGCGGCCAGCCTCGGCAGAACTGCCATGCCCGTGCATCAGGCACTCATCGAAGCCGGCGTGCCGTGCGACGTCGCCCTCGAGAAGATCGCCAAGTACGTCGAAAAGACCGAGGCGCACAATACGGCCGGCCTGATGCGCCGGGCCATCTACCAGGGCTTCGCCAAGGCGTTTCTTCTGAAGGACGAAGCCGCCCTCGCCCACTTCCTGACCTACGAGTTTGCCGAGTTCGAGTTCCAGGTTCGGCCCACGCGGCAGGATCTCGTGCTCGCCCTGTTCAAGGCGCTCATGGAGATCTTCCGCACCCTCAAGACACCCGTCGTGGTCGCCTTCGATCAACTCGAAGATCTGCTGCTGGCCCGCCGCAGCGACGATGCCCACAAGATTGCCGAGGCGTTCTTCGCGGGCATCGTCCAGGTGATGCACCAGATCGACGGGCTATGCTTCCTCATCTTCGCCGAACGCGGATTGTGGAACCGCTTCGTGCCCTCGTTGGATGGCTACATCCAAGATCGGCTCAACAACCCCGTCCATGTGCCCCGGCACGGCACCATCAAAGCGCTGCGGCTCGAAGCACCGCCCGCGGATCTGGTTCAGCGCGTCGTCGAAGCCCGCCTGGCCCATGCCATGAACTCGATGGCCGAGCCCGGCCGACTGCCCGACCTGTTCCCGTTCACCGAAGAGCAGGTACAGCGCATCGCCCGCACGGAACCGACGCTCCGCGACATGCTCCAGCAGTTCCGCCATCTGTTCGATCACATCGTCTACGGCGACAACGAGTCGCGCAGCCTGCCGCTGCGTGAGTCGCTGCAGACCGCGTTCGACGAAGCCGCGACGCCGACCCGGTCGGAAAAAGTCAGCGGGTTCGAAACACCGACCGAGCCCGATTTGGTGGTCGATCGGTACGTTGTCAAACAAGTCGAGGTCGTCTACAGTCAGGAAGTGCCCATCGCCCTGGCCGTGGAAGAAGATGCGGTCATGGCCGCGAGTCTGACTTCGACGGCGATGCTCGAACTATGGGCGCAGGAAGAAAGAAGTGCCCGCCGTAAGCTGGAACCCGAAGGATCGCTGACGGGGGCGACCCGCGAACTGCAAGCGGGCTTGGGCGCGTTCCTGCAGGCGTGCCACGAACATGGCGTGAAAGTGGGCCCCTGGCGGCTTCAGCACGTCGTGCCCGAGTTCACGTTCTCCGAACATCCGACATACGGCGTCATCAGCATCGCCCACTGGGCCTGCAAGGACAGTCAACCGTGGAAAGTGGGCATCGGCCTGTTTCTCGGCAAGGCGGGCGGCAAGCCGCGCGACCTGGAAACCAAGCTCGCCGTCATGGACCAGCAGCCGGCCGCGATCGATCACCTCATTCTGCTGCGACCCGAAGACGACCTGACCCTTTCGGGAAAGAGCAAGCAGATGTGGCAGGACGCGGAGAAACGCGGCAAGCACGCCCGGCTTGAACCGGTTGATCTGAATGCCTTCGCCACGCTGTACAGCTTCCCGCGCTGGCTGGCCGCTCTCACGGAAGCCATGCCCGATGGCCAGCCGATGCCGAACCTCGGCGACCTCATCCAGGATCACTGCGAAAAAATTCTGGAACAAGTCTGCATGCCTGTGCAAGGATAGAACAAGGGGTCGGTAATCAGGGGTCAGGGGTCAGCGAAGAACAATACGATGCACTGTTAGCGTGCATCCCGCGGGGATGCACGAATTCTGAAGCCTGATTACTGTTTCCGACCCCTGACCCCTGACCCCTGACCCCTGACCCCTGACCCCTGACCCCTGACCCCTGACCCCT
>Ga0105048_10006928_pt1 | contig 18252 bp, 17 predicted proteins | sample MAT05_FD_78382 | JGI IMG/M metagenome (GOLD analysis project Ga0105048, IMG submission 78382) | Freshwater microbial communities from Lake Fryxell liftoff mats and glacier meltwater in Antarctica - MAT-05 | ecosystem: Environmental > Aquatic > Freshwater > Ice > Liftoff microbial mat | place... | reverse complement strand
TAGTATTGTAAATGCCGATAGAGTAGCTGTTTGAGTCCAATATCTATTTTGATATTGGACTAATACAGATACCGTATCGGTATTAGATGCCTTAAATTTTCCTTATATGTCTTAAATGGTTTATTTTTTAAACATATAAGGCATATAAGCAATTAATGTAAAAAGTTAGGCATATAACGACGTGGGCTCACAGCTAATTTGTTCGGTTTTTTTGAAATAAATCTACTAGCAAATTAAGTCCTGTTTTCTCTTTAACTTCACTTAAAAAGTCCTGTTACCATGCATCGAACACTTCCACCACCAATGGTTTCAATTGTTGGAATATCGAACGCTAAAATTTGACAGAATATATTGATTTCTAATTTCTGCTCATCTGTCAAAACATTAAATGCAGTTTGACTCATTAAAAGGTAACGTTCATTTTTTTTATTTTGAACTTCAATACAATTTCCTGCAAATTGCTTCATTTGTTGAAATGAAATCGGAATAATTGTGAGATTTGTTTCTTGTAATTTTTGTTGCAACATTGAGCGCTCAATTAAATGTTGAATTGAATCCAGACAAATTAAAACAAAACCATTTCCTATTGTCATCATCACGTTTGTGTGATAAATTAAATTATCAGACAAATCAAAACTCTGAAAAGAAATGGGTGAATAATTTATTTGTTTACAATAAGATTCAAACAAGCTAATATCTGTCCTTGTTGACTCACACGCATACGCGATTTTATTTTGATGGTCGAAAACAATAGAACCTGTTCCTTCCAAGAATTGATTTTTGATGACAGAATTTGTCAAATCAATCAATTCATTTGATTTAGTTTCAACTTTTATCCAATCTAAAATATCGGTTCTAATTTCAGCTCGCCGATTAGGTGCGCACATAGGAAATACAGTTAGATTTCCAGAGGGAAAATTAGCCATCCAATTATTTGAAAAAACAGAATCAGGCAAATCATTTTGAATATCGTTAAAAATTTTTACTTCAATTTCTGCTTGTTTCAATTTTTGAACCATTGTGTCAAACTCAATTATAGCTTTGGTTGCAACGTCATCCAATTTTTTTTGGTTCTGAAAAAAATTCGTTTTTGCTGTTTCAAAATTAAATCCAAAACTCGCCGGGCGAATCATCACAATCAAATTCGGTATATTTGGCAACGATGAAGTTTTCATATTTACTTTTCTGCTCAAGTTTGTTTCTACTTTTTGCTTGCGACAATAAAGGTACAGAAACTGATGTATTTCCACCTCAACCAGAAGTGGAAATTGACACAACAACGATAATTGAAATTGCTGAACCCGTTTATATTGTTGACACGTTAGAGCAGTCATTAATTGATGCCGGCCTTGTTAACGTTCAGGATTCAATTCCGAAAATTTTAGTTGAACTAAGATATTCTACTACAAATAATTTTATGCACGAAGATGTTTATGGTCATTTAAACAGAGCGTATTTACAACCAGATGTTGTTGAATCTTTGAAAAAATGTATGACAAAATTGAAGGCGTTGGATTCAACACTTACACTTTTAATTTATGATGCGGTTAGACCAAGAAGTGTTCAACAAATTATGTGGGATATTTTAGATATGCCAATTAGTGAAAAAACAAAATTTGTAGCCAACCCAAAAAATGGTTCTGTTCATAATTACGGAGCTGCAGTTGATATTACGCTTGCTGATAAAAATGGAATTGCGTTAGACATGGGCGCAGATTATGATGACATTCGACACATTGCTTATCCAAGATATGAAAGGGCTTATTTAGATTCAGGAATGTTGAGTTTAGAACAAATTGAAAATAGAAAAACATTAAGAGAGACAATGCGTGCTGGAGGTTTTACCGGTATTCAAACTGAGTGGTGGCATTTTAATGCGCATTCTAGAGATGTTTGTAGAACGAGGTATGCCATTGTGGAATAGTTTAAACATGGTGGTCTCGTGGGCAGGTGGAATGAGAGTTTGGGATACGATTGTCTATATTGTAAGGAAAGAATTTATTTAACGACAAAAATAAAAACCAATAATTTAGAACATGACAAAGAGCAAATTTCTATTCTCATCGATTTTATTTTTTGTTGCGCTTTCATCTGTTGGACAAACGGCGAAAGAAAAAGAATTGAATAGTGATAACTTCAATATAGGAGAAACAAGTTTTAATACATCGTCTGAATTAATTTCGATTACAAATATTTCTCCAATTGAAGTCAATCAAAAATTAGAAAAAATAAATCCTCCAATTAATTCAAAAATAAATCAAAAAGTAAAAGCGTGTCACCGACAAAAAATTGGACCTATCATTATTGCGGTTGCAACGGGAGTTGGTGTTTTAGGATTTGTTATATGGGCGATTGCTACGAATGTTTAAAATGTAGATTAGTGTTTTTCACGCAAAGCAACGCAAAGAATCCATAAGCCGCCTGGCGCAAAGAACTGCAAAAAATCTTCTGAAATCCGTGTATTTTTTCTCCTTTAATCTGCGTGGAAATAGAATTATTTTTTTCAAGTAATCCGCAAAAGAAATTACGCAAAGTATCGCAAAGAAAATCTTAAAAAATTCTTTATCGAATAATATACATCTTTCCAAAATCTTTTGTGAAATATTGGTCGGCGCCACTTTCGCGATGATCTACAGCTTGACCATCTATTTTTACAATCACACGATAGAGATAAACACCATTCGCTAAGATGTCGCCATATTCATCTGTCCCGTCCCAAGTGTATTCTGTAATGTTTCTACCAATTTTTATTGGACCTAATTCGCCAACCGTAATTTCTCTAACAACTTTTCCTGTCACTGTCATAATTTGAATAGTGAATTCGGTTGGAATAGTTGCGCCCGTTAACGTAAAAACAAATTGTGTTGACGTAGAAAACGGATTTGGATAATTCATCAAATTGGTGACAGATGAATGATGATTAATTTCAAATTCAATATCGTATTCAAAGTCTCCGGAAATATTTCCTGTTTTATCTGCGCCTTGCACTAGTAATCGATATATGCCATCTTCGTTCAAATCACTTGTAAAAATAATTTTAAATTTTTTGGAACTTGCATCCGCTGGCACCCACTCCATTTGAGGTTCACCAAGTGAATTTCTAAAATTAAGACGACGTTGATTTCCATCAGGATATGTTAAATACAAACCAAAATTAGCCGTATCTGATTCTTGATTCAACAATAAAAATTCATTTTCATCTTTCAGCGTAATAATTATTTCAGATTTTGGATCCACCAAATCTCCATTGAGAATATGATATCCATTGAATGTGACATCGAGAATTGGATTTTCATCATCACTTATAACGCTGAAAGGAATTTGACCAATGTTGTTGTAATGATACATTTCTATCTGGTCGGTTTGCGAACCAGAAACATAAGGATTCACCTCAACCCACAAACTATTTAAACCGACTATATTTTCTGTATTCACGAATAATGTATCTGTAATGGTTTCGCCTACACGCAACGAATCTTGCCGCGGATAAGATATTGGAATTATATTATGATTTGCATCTTCAATCCAATAATTTACTAATAAAGAATCCATCGGTAAATCAGAAATATTATCAATATCAAATGCTACAACAATTTGTTGTCCTTCGCTAATTGAATCACCAGGAATCCAAACAATTCCTGAAGAACCATCAAGCGCAGCCTCTGGAGCATGCTGATATAAAACATGCCAACGATCTACTTGAGCAGGTGTAAAACCTGTACTATCCCAATAATGTGCAGCCATTTTTAAATAAGGATAAACTTGTGCATCAATGATTGTATTTAAATTATTAATTGAATCATTGGATGTAAACAAAGTGTCAATTATTAATGTTTCTGCACCACCCCAATTAATACCAAAAACTTGCAATCGAGTAGAATCATTTGTTGAAGATTCAGTTGCATCTTGTTTCCAATAAATAGTTTCCCATTCTTTGGCAGGACCAATAACGGTAGACATTTCAGAGCCTGTATAATCAAATCCCCAAAGCGTATCTTCAAAATGAATTAAGTCTTCTATTGTTTGTCCATAAACTTCTTTGCACGATGTTGGATCTCCTATTCTACCAAAAACTATAAATGGCACTTCTGGTCGCCCAGCATAAATACTATCAGAACCTAAATTGTTAAACAGAGAATACATAGCAGGATAAACTGCATCCCATTCAGAATAATTTGCAAAGCGTGAAGTATAAATTAAATAATAAAATCCATCTGGAATTTCATTTTCTAACATTGATTGTGCCGCTTGCATTGAATTAAAATCATTCTGCGGAAAAGCAAAATTCCATTCAACTCTTGGCCGGCAACCACCATTATCATTTGCATTTCCAAAATCATGAGTAGGATTATGCCAAGTCAAATCAGGCGCCTGCCACCTTGTTCCCCATGGTTTCAATGTATAAGGATCAATAACGCAAATCAAAAACTGAGGATTAACTGAACAGTAATTGTATTCGGCAATTTCACCATTGATGTGATAAAGCGTATATGCATATTCTAACCAATTATCTGCATTTCCATAAACGTCACAATCAATTGTTTTGAAAGATGGGCCAAAGTATCTTTGTCGTGCTGCACGATCATATTCTACAAATTGAAAATCGTTGTTTTTGTATTGAAAAAAGTGATCTTGACCCCAACCTGATTTTCCTTTTATGTATTGAAACGAATATTCAATCCAATAATAAGAACCTGTATCTTCAACAGCCACACGCCAAAAATAAACGGTGCTATCTGTTAAAATTAATTCTGCAGACAAACCTGAATTAGCACTGTACCATTGATTGTAACCAACTTCTAAAACACCACCAAGAGAAGTTTGGCTATTGAATTTTCTAAAGGAACTATTAAATAAATCAGTTGTATCAATTTCAAATCGGTACGTTGCGAAATCAGCAAATGGATTAATTGTAGAAGCTTTTAAAGTAATTGTATCAATAGGTACAACGGCATAATCATATGGCCAAACAGGATAAATTCCATCTACATCAAAAATAACTTGTTTACTTATTTGATTGTTTCCAACTTCATCATATTGCTCTGTAATTAAACTTGGAATATCAATTGAAACTGAGAATTCGTTGATACCTAATCCTTCATTTGTATAAAGTGGAATTGTAAAAACAATCGTATCCACATAATGCACACCAGCAACTAATTTTGTATAAAGTGAATCGCCTCCATTATTTGGAAAAGTTCTAATCAGTTCAATTGCAAATGTATCGTTGGTAGCTTTTCCGATATTGTAAATAATCACATTCACATCAATTGAATCTACTGTTAAATCAACAAAGGAAGGAGTAATGAAAATACTATTTTGATTCACTTCCAATTCTGGGTTTTGATGAGAGTTAACTTTAAGTGCCGGATCACCATGCAGCGTCATTTCCGTTACAACATTTTGCAAACCTAATGACATGACGGACGACTGAATATTTTGAATTGTATAAATAATATGTTCGCCAAGTGTACCACCATAATTTTCTTCAGACACTTGTCTAAAAAATTCATTTGAGTAAGTATGAAGTGAAGTAGAAAAAGCTTGTTTAACATTTGCAAGAAAAGCAATTGCACCTTTGTTTTCTATAATGACAAAATCTTCTGAAACACCTAAATCATTTGGCTCGTGAATATTTCCAGTGAAACAAGAATTACCAACAACAACTGGATATTTTCCTTGATTATTCCAATTCGCCGGGTCGTCTACATTCTGATCAAATCCATCAGGAGCAGCATGTCCGAAGAACGTCATTATAGAAACTCCATCATTAATATAATCTGTTACTTCATACAAAGTTGTTGGATCAATAGGGTCAGAAACTGTTTTATAAAATGCTGTAACATGTCCGCCAAAACTTGCATCAATTAAAGTTGATTCATACGATTCGAGATAATATTTAAATGTATTTTGTTCACTTGCATTGGCGCCACCACCAAAATGTAAAATTTCTTTTTGCCATAATTTATCTTGAACAGAATAAACCGAATTTGGATCTTGTGCTAATTCATATTCAATTACTTTATTCAGATAAATCATTACTTCATTGTTATCTTGAGCTGCTAATCTACCTGTTGGAATTAATGGTTCCCAAAGATTGCCATTCATTCGTGCTGTTATTAATACATCGCTTGCGGGATAACCAAATGACGGAATCAAACACAATTCATAAGACGTTGCACTTTTTCTTGTTCCATGTCCGGATGGAATACTTTCGGTTGCTTCACGAATTCCTTTGCCTAATAAAAAAAGATTTGATGGTTTCGACGTTGAATTATCATAAGCGTAATTCACAAATTGTCTTAAGCCCATCACATGTTTTTCTACTCCACCACCAAATTGATGATACAATTCATCGATATCAACCATTAAAACATTATGGCCTCCACCTTCAACACCACTGCGGTAATTTGCATATTCTGTTGCAGCAGTTTTTAAAATTTGATGATAAATGAGCAAATAAGCTGATTCAAAATTTGTAATTGAATAATCGGTGAAATTACCGTCGCCATTTATTGGCTTTAGGTTCAAAACATTCACCATTTGACTTTCATCAAAAATGATAAAGTCTTGGTCATTTCCACTTGGTAAATTTGGAATTAAAACTTGAAATGTTCCTGCATTGTTAACTACTGGAATTTTTTTCATTTGATCAGAAAGCGTAAAAGCCCAAGGTGTAGTTGATGCAAAACTTAAAAAATCGTAACGTGTTTTTGATTCTACCGAATTAAATGGAACTGTCATTTTAAATTTTGAAAGCCCTTCCAGATTTGGTGTGTGTGGATATGTTAATTCTACAAATGCTACTGCTTGATAATCGGACGCAACTCCTAAATCATTTGGTACTTGATGACGAAAATTTGTTGTTGGACTTTCTAAAGTAGCCGGATCAATACTAAATTCTAAATTATTTTTTTGATATCCGCCAAATACTGTATCAACTAACATTGTGGATGATGAACTATAACTTAATTGTAAATGATGATTGACATTAGTCATCACGGTGGAATTTGATGCCCCGGAAGAAACAGCAAGTCCAATAGCGCTTGGCGCACCGACACCGGAATATACAAATCGTGTATTCAACAAATCATTTTGATAATTCATTGCATCCGTCATGTGTATCAAATTGCCATACCAACCTTCAGCTGCAACATACGTTGCATAAGACATTCCGGAAAGTTTGTATCCTTCTAAATAAGTTGAACTTCCAGCAGAAAAAGATGTACGAAGAAAATAAGGTATGGGAGAATAGGCTGTAAAATTTACATCTGTTTCTTCTTCAATTCGATTATTTGCTCCTACTGAATTCCAAGTTAAATAATAATTAATGGTATCGTTGTAATGAGGATAATATTTATTTGAAACATCATCAGGATTATCATACGTCAATGAATCTAACCACGAAGTATTTTTTTGAGCATAAAGCACGATGTAATCACCTACATCAAAACTTCCATCACCTCCACCTTCAACCCAAATGAATTGTTCTTTTTGAAACCCAAAGATTTGAAAATTATCTGGGTTAATCGTTGAAACAGGAACTCCGGCAGAAACTAAAAGATTGTAATCTAATTTGTAAATTCCATCTTGCCAAATCTTGAACGAATAATACTTCTGACTATAATCAATCCACTCGTTTCCATACTGAGAAAATCCCAAACACGTATAAATTAAACTAAGTACAAGTAAAAGTTTTTTCATTCAAGCGATGGATTTGAATCTTTTAATTTTGGATCACTCAAACTAAATCGCAAAGAAAAAACGTGCGAATAAAGTGCAACTGATGCATCACCTATATCTGTAAATGCGTAATCAATTTTAATTTCTTTAAAGCCAACTCCAATACCGATGTTTGGTTGCAACGTCAATGCTTCTGTTAAGTCAGGATTTTTTATCCACTGCATATTTCCAATTCCAAATCTTAGTGCAACCCATTTGCCATATCCTAATTCTATTCCAACTCTTGGGTCAATACTTATTGGTGCGGTTCTAATTAAAACATTTCTTCGTCCATCTGTATTTAACAAAAAATTCGCTTCAACTCGTGTGTAAAATTCTTTCACTATTTTTTGTTTGTAGCTGGCACCTAAAACAATTGTTGGTAAGGTTAATTCTAATCCATTTTCAGGAATTACATTTCCAGTAAGCTGAAAAGTTTCTTTCATTTGATCATCTAAATTAAATGACCAAGCGTTAAAGGTAGATGTCATGTCGCGCACAATAGCACCAAATCTCCAATGATCGCCAAATTTATAATTGATGCCACCATCTAAACCAAATCCCCAGGAGCGGGCAAAGTTTCCAACGTGTCGGTAAATCACTTTAAAATTTCCACCCACACTTAGTCCTTCAATCGGTAATTTTCGCGCATACGAAAAAAGGAAACCATAATCTCCGGCAGAGAAGGTTGTGATTTTATCGTAATCAATATTTCCAGAAGCATCAATGAGTTGAGTTGTATTTGGAATATCATCTACACCAAAACGAATAAACGTAAAACCTGCTGTGCTGTTTGCATCAATTGGTTTTGCAATTCCTAGGTAATCGTATTTTGCAATTCCGGCAAAATATTCAGCGTGCATGGCGCCAATTTGAATAAAATCCTTTACATCTGTTAAGCCTGCGGGATTCCAATAACCTGAAGTAACATCATCCACACCTGCAACCGAGGCATTCGACATTCCTAAACTTCCGGCACCAACTCCAATTTGCAAAAATTCGTTCGAATATTTAGGCGCAATTTCACCTTGCGAATAAGCAAAAGATGCAGATAGAATAAGTGATGTAACAACGATTAATTTTGTCATACGCTTTCAGGAAGTAAATGTAGTAATTTCTATGGTCAGATAAAAGAACGGTTGAATTTCTACAAAATTGTATGCTTCCTACATTCTTATTACGTTTAAAGTGAATAAAAGGATGGTTAATTCTTGAAATATTTTCGCTAAGTCAAGCCAGACCAAAATTATTCAGCATTTTTGCAATATGACAAAGATCAAAAGTCTTATCCCTAATTTGCTTACTGCTGGTAATTTACTTGGCGGTATTTTGGCGATTATTTTTTCGTTGACAGGTCATTTAGAATGGGCTCCTTATTGTATTTTTATTTCTGCTTTCTTAGATTTTTTTGATGGTTTTGCCGCGCGACTTTTAAAAGTGCAAAGTGAGATGGGGAAACAACTAGATTCATTGGCGGATATGGTGACGTTTGGGGTGGCGCCGGGGGTTATCGTTTTTATGATGCTTAAAATATCTTTATTAGATATAACAATGAATGGCCAATCTATGTGGCAAGCATCCTTTCAAGATATACAGTATCTTTCACTTTACATAAATTCAACTAATCTGCCATTAAATCTTTTAGAAAAATCCACATTCCCTGCTATTTTTTTTAACTACTTACCTTTTATTGCACTTTTAATACCTGTTATGTCAATGTTCAGATTGGCGAAGTTCAATTTAGACACTCGACAAACTGATTCATTCATTGGTCTTCCAACACCAGCAAATACTTTATTTTTTGCGGTGTTCCCACTTTTAATCATGAATCGTCCAGTTACGTTTGATGATATAACAATTGTTTCATTTATTTTAAACCCTTGGTTCCTTGTTATTTCAACAATACTCATGTCAATTTTATTGGTAGTTGAACTCCCTCTCTTCGCATTAAAATTCAAAACCTTTGGATGGAAAGGCAACGAGATCCGTTACATCTTTTTAACATTGGCAGTTGTTCTGTTGGCAACTTTACATTGGCTGGCTCTTCCAATCCTTATAATTTTATACATACTTTTGTCCATTATTCAAAACCTCCTTCTTCGCCACCCTTCGACAAGCTCAGGGGTCGGCTCAGATGATAAAACAAAATAAAATGAAAAAATTCATAGCCGAAATTGATGTAATGCCATTAGATGCATTGTTAGATCCACAAGGAAAAGCCGTTACACAAGCAATGGGTAATTTAGGTTTGAATGAGATTACGAATGTTCGTATTGGTAAACACATTCGTCTTTTTATTGATGCTGATTCTAAAAAAACGGCTGAGACAAAAGCAGATGAAGCTTGCAAAAAATTATTGGCCAACGAAATCATGGAAGGTTATTCTGTGACTGTTGTTGAGGCTTAGGTCTAGTTGTGTAAAATTTTCCCACGGATTTCCGCAGAAAAGATGCACGGATTTTAATAGATTCTAATTGTACTTTTTCTCTGTGCAATCTCTGTGCCTCCTCTGTGAACTTCGTGGTTAATTTTTTACCACTAATTGAACCTAATTTCTTTCGTTACAACAGAGAATTTCTTAAACATCGCTACAACACCACAATATTTATCAAAAGAAAGATTCACTGCTTTTTCTAATTTTTCTTTATCCAAGTTTACGCCTTTAAAAGCATAAACAATATGGGTTGTCTTATAAATTTTAGGATGTTCATCTGACAAATCACCGCTCACATCAATGGTAAAATCTTCTACATCTAATCGCATTTTTTTTATCATCAAAGCAACATCCATTCCGGTACAACCAGCCAAGGCTACTAACATCAACGCTTTTGGTCGTTTTCCTTTTCCTTGTCCTCCAACATCTTCTGCACTATCAAGATTTATTTCACCACCAAGCGAATCTGCAATAAAATGCATTTCACCTTGCCACTTTGTTTTTATTTGCTGAATCATGAACGATGATTTATTTTGCAAAGCTAAGAAATCTCAGTCATCTTAGAACCAATTTTAGGTCGACAGAATGATGTTAAGATCAGAGAAATAAATTTTATTTTGATAAATGGTCAATCAAAATGATTAAAAAGACTGAAATTAGCCATTCAATCAACACTAAAAAATGGCCTTACCTAATATTTTTACAAAAGGTGTATCTGAACAATTAATAACAAGATTAAATAATTTGACACATGAGACACAACCGAAATGGGGAACAATGGATGTCACTCAAATGTTGGCACATTGCAATGTGACTTATGAAATGACTTATGAAGACAAACACAAAAAGCCAAGCGGTTTTACAAAACTAATGTTGAAATTATTTGTGAAAGGAATTGTAATCAACGAAAAGCCTTACAAAAAAAATAGTCGTACCGGTTCTATGTTTTTAATTACCGACAAACGCGTTTTTGAAAATGAGAAAAACCGCTTGATTGCTTACTTGAATAAAACAGTTGAATTAGGCGAAAACTATTTTGACGGAAAAGAATCTATGTCTTTCGGAGTATTGAATAAAACTGAATGGAACAATCAATTTTACAAACACCTTGATCATCATTTTACTCAATTTGGTATTTAAGAAAATTACAAAAATATGTCAGACGAAGAAGAATATAATTTGCCACAACTCACTTCAGAAGAGGTTCGTGTTTTGGGCGCGTTAATGGAAAAAAGTAAAACCACGCCCGATTATTATCCGATGACCTTGAATGGGTTGACTGCAGCGTGTAATCAAAAATCTTCTCGTTATCCAGTTGTTGAATACGATGAAGGAACCGTTGTTCTTGCACTTGACGGGTTAAAGCGAAAAGGTTTTGCAAGCCCCGTAATTGGTGGCGGAAGTAGAACAGCGAAATACAAACACAACTTTAACAACATGTTCGACATAGCTAACGGTGGTGTTGCTGCAATGTGTTTATTGTTTTTGCGCGGGCCACTTACGCCGGGAGAAATTAATTCCAATTCATGTCGTTTACACGAATTCCAATCATTGACATCTGTTCAAGAGACATTGCAAATGTTGGCATCGTACGAAATGCCATTGGTAAAAGAATTGCCAAAAAGACTGGGACAAAAAGAAGCACGATTTGTTCATTTATTTTCTGATGTTCCAACAGAATCAGATGGAGATTATGTGGTTGCTGAGCCTGCGCGAAAATCTGTCAGTAATTTAGAAGCGAGGGTTGAAATGTTGGAAAAAGAATTGGCGGAGGTGAAAGAAAAACTGAATAAACTGTTGAATGATTTGGGAAATTAAAAAATAAAATAAAAAATTATGATAATTCTTTACATCATCCTCGGCCTCATCCTAATAGTACTCGCCGTAGTTTTTGTGGGAGCACTTTTTATGAAAAAAGATTCATTGATCCAATGTTCAATTATTATCAATAAACCAAAACAAGAAGTTTTTAATTATGTTAAATCGTTGATGAACCAAGAAAAATTTAGTAAGTGGGTGATGACCGATCCCAACATGAGAAAAAACTTTAAAGGAACAGACGGGACAGTTGGTTTTTGCTACGCCTGGGATGGAAACAAAAAAGCAGGAAAAGGTGAACAAGAAATTATTGCATTAAAATAAGGCGAATACGTTGACATCGAAGGGCGTTTTGAAAAACCGTTTAAAGCAGTCGGTAAAACACCTTTTGCATTGGAATCTGTTTCCGAAAATCAAACAAAAGTTACTTGGGGAATGTCAATGACACAAAAATATCCTTTGAATTTTATGAGCGGGATATTGGTGCCAGCCTTGAAAAAAGACATTGACACAAGTCTAACAAACTTGAAAACTATTTTAGAAAAAAATTAGGAAAATAATTCCCGCAGATTTTTGACGATTTAACTCGCAGATTTAAAATGATAAAATTGAACTACAAATCAAATCTCCTTTTATCTGCGAGGATAAAAAAAACTAAACCAACATCTTAACAGGATTCTCCAAAATCTCCTTTAATGTTTTCAAGAAAGCTGATCCAACAGCACCATCAACGACACGGTGATCGCATGACAAACTTAATTTCATTACATGACCTGGAACAACAGCTCCATTCTTAACAACAGGAGTAGATTTGATTTGACCCACCGATAAAATGCAACCATTTGGTGGGTTAATAATTGATGTAAAATCTTCTATTCCGAACATTCCTAAATTAGAAACCGCAAATGTTCCGCCTTCCATTTCTTGTGGTTGTAATTTTTTAGTTTTTGCACGTGCAGCAAGATCTTTAATTTCTGCACCAATTTGAGCAAAGCCTTTTGAGTCTGTAAATTTTACAACCGGAACTACTAATCCATCTTCTACCGCAACAGCGACACCAATGTGAATGTGATTATTGTAACGAATTGATTCACCCATCCAATCTGCATTTACTTTTGGATGTCTTCTTAATGATGAGGCAACTGCTTTCACTACCATATCATTAAACGAGATTTTTACATCTCCATTAGCGTTAATTGCTTCTCGGGCAGTCATTGCATTTTCCATATCAACTTCCATTTTTAAATAGAAATGGGGAGCAGAAAATTTAGAAGCAGAAAGTGTACGGGCAATTGCTTTTCTCATTTGCGAATTAGGAACATCTGTGTAAGATTCTGTTCCTGTTGCTGCTGCGTAAACTATATTTGCTGATTTATTACCACCATTAGTTGATGGTGAATAATTTTCAATATCTTTTTTTGTGATGCGATGATTTTCACCAGACCCGCTAACTGTTGCCAAATTTATTCCTTTTTCTTCCGCCATTTTTTTTGCCAAAGGAGATGCAAAAATTCGTCCGTTTCCGTTTGAGGTAGGCTGTGTAATGGTTGCAGCGGCAGTTGCAGTTGCAGGAATTGTTTGTTGAATTGTTTTTGTTTCAGCTATAGTTTCAGTTTTTGCAGGTTCTGTTTTTGCAGGCTCAGTCTTCACTGCTTCTCCTCCACTAGCTGCTCCTGCTAAAAGTGTTGTAATATCTTCGCCTTTTTGACCAATTACGGCAAGCACCGAATTAACCGGCGCACCTTTTCCTTTTTCAACTCCAACGTATAAAAGCACACCATCAAAGAATGATTCAAATTCCATCGTTGCTTTATCGGTTTCAATTTCGGCAATTAACTCACCTTCTTTAACTGTGTCACCAATTTTTTTATGCCAAGCTGCAACAACACCTTCTGTCATTGTATCGGATAATTTTGGCATTCTAATTATTTCGGCCATATTGTAAAATGGATTTCTTTAAAAATTATAAACTAGGCTAAATATTCTTTGATGTATGGATAATCGGTTTGTGAATAAACGTCGATGTACAATTCTTCTGGTCCAGGAAGTGGAGAATCTTCAGCAAATTTAATTGATGCTGCTACTTCATTTTTAACCCACTCATCAACTGCTTCAATTTCTTTATCGGATAAAAATTTATTTTCCTTGATCACACCTAAAACATAATCGATCGGATCTTGTTCTTGCCAATCTGCAACCTCTTCTTTTGTTCTGTATTTTTGAGGATCAGACATTGAGTGACCTTTGTATCGATAAGTTCTGATGTCCAACAAAGTTGGTCCGTCTCCTTTACGCGCTCTTGCGGCCGCTTCTGCAATTGCTTCGTGAACTGCTTCTGGCTTCATTCCGTCCACAACAAACGAAGGCATTTCGTAAGATGCGCCCATTTTTGAAAGGTCAAGAACATTTGTAGTTCTTTCAACCGATGTTCCCATTGCGTAATTGTTATTTTCAATTATAAAAACACAAGGCAATTTCCATAGCATAGCCATGTTAAATGTTTCGTGCAGTGCACCTTGTCGCGCAGCACCATCACCAAACGAACAAAAAGTTACGTTATCATTTCCTTTGTATTTATCAGCAAAGGCCATTCCGGCACCCATTGGAATTTGAGCTCCAACAATTCCGTGTCCTCCATAAAAACCTTTTTCTACATCAAAAAAGTGCATTGAGCCACCTTTTCCTTTTGAGCAACCGGTAATTTTGCCGTAAAGTTCTGCCGCTAAAATTCTTGGATCTGTTCCTAATGCAATCGGGTGTCCATGATCGCGATAAGCAGTAATGTGTTTGTCTCCTTTTTTACAGGCAGATACTGTTCCAACTGCAACAGCTTCTTGTCCAATATAGACATGAAGAAATCCACCAAATTTTTGTTGAATGTAGAGTTGAGAAATTCGTTCTTCAAATTTGCGAATCAAAAGCATATCGGTATACCATTTCACATACGTCTCTTTCGAGAACTTTGAAGAGTCTGATTTTCTGTTTGCCTTGTTCGGTTTATCAGCAGTTTTTGTTGCCATAAAACATTATTATTTATTTGGATTGACAAATATAGTTCAATATTTCTAAAATTTTAGCATCAACGATCTGCCATTGTACGCGAATGAGTTGATTGGGTTCAACAAATGCCTTATTTCTAAAAATTCTTAACAGATTAACCCAAACTAATCATTAGGGATCCTTTTTTTGGATGAACAAAATGATTTAGTTGGGTTTATCCCGATTTAGTGTTTGTTTCAATTGCTATTTTGCTATTGAATACAATCACTTTATCGTTAAGCAATTTCTCATTGAGTATTCTAGGATTAACGTTTCGGCAAGATAATTGTAACTATTTTCAATAATTGAGTATATTTAAGTCTATTCATTAAAATTCATGCGGTTTACATTTGGTTTGATACTGTTAATTTTTTCCTTCTTCGCTATCAGTCAGCAAGTAGGCAAGATAGATTTTGACCAAATCAAACGCAACATCAATGATAAAAAATCTCAGTATTATTATCCAACCCTTGTTGATCGACTTTTGAAAGATGATAGCACTTTAACTTACAAAGATTATAAACACTTGTATTATGGCAGTGTGTTTCAAGATTATTATCATCCTTACGGTGATAGCTTTTCTAAAAAAGAATTTTCAGAAGTTTATTCAACCGGCAACAATCAAAAAATAATTGAAAAAGGAATTCTAGTTCTTCAAGAAAATCCTGTTGACATTGAAGTTACATTAAAAATTTTGTTGGCGTATTTAGAAGAAGGTGACACCGCAATGGCTCGTGTTTATGGCTTAAAATACTATAGTTTTTTAGATGTTATTTATGCAAGTGGCGATGGAGAATCGATTGAAACAGCCTATGTAGTCATTACTGTTACCGATGAATACCGAATTGTTGGTGATTTAAATTTATCAGTCAAAGAGCAATATTTGATTGACGATTGTGATTTGTTAAGATTTGAAAAAAAAGGCCAGCGAAGAGTCAGAGGTAAAAAAATTAAACAGCTTTATTTTAATGTACACATGCCGTTATTGAGTCTTTCTAACTCATTCAAAGACGTTGAATTGCCAGAACCTGACATGGATGAAGAAGAGGAAGAAGAAGAGGAAGAAGAAGAGGAAGAAGAAGATTAAAGAAAATCGCCATTAAAAGCCAAAGGCAATAAGTCGCTGCATTTCTCAAATTCAAGTATTGTTCCGTTTTTTGCAACTAACAAAATTTTAATGGATTTATTTTGACGCTTTTCAACTTCTAAAAGCGTTTGTCTGCAAAGGCCGCAAGGTGGAACCGGATTCGGTAAATCTTTGTCAACGTAAATTGCAATGGTTTGAATTTTATTGGTTGGATAATTAGAAACGGCGTGCGACACCAACGTACGCTCAGCACAAATACCAACAGGATAAGAAGCATTTTCAACATTGGTTCCTTTTAACATTTCACCATTATCCAAAATTAAAGCGGCGCTTACCTTAAAATTAGAATAAGGAGCATAAGCATTTTGAGCAAACGCAATAGTTGTAGCTATTAAGGCCTGATGACTTTGGTCAAAATCAGTCAAGGAATTTGTTTCGCGATAATTGATTTGCAGTTTTTTATCTTCCATTTTTTAAAGTGTCATATTATCTACGTTAAATTGACTGATTTGTTATTGACGAGTTTGAACCCCTCATCAATTCAAAAAATCGATTACTTTTGTTAATAAGCTATGAAGACGAGTTCATACAACGAAACGGCGATTTTACAAAACTTTGAACCTATCACTTTAGAGGAGATGGATACGGTGAAACTGATGAACAGAACAGATACAAAATTTGTTTTGAATCGTACTTTATTTAATCAAATCTTGCCTGAATTAGCGACCTCTTATCGCGTTTTGGAAATTGCTCAAAAACGCACCAGTACTTACAAAACGCTCTATTACGACACGAAAGAATTTCAACTTTTTTTAGATCATCACAATGAACGTGGTAATAGATTTAAAGTAAGAATTAGAAACTACGTTGAATCTAAATTATTTTTTCTCGAGATTAAAAACAAATTTAAAGGCCGCACCGATAAAAAACGTAAGAAAGTAGAAGATTTTCAACTAGAACTTACACCAGCTTCAATCGAATACATCAACAAAGTAATTGGTAAAGACATTCTGCTTGTTCCGAAACTTTGGAACTCGTTTGAGCGTATTACACTTGTTAATACAAAAGAAATAGAACGATTAACATTAGATTTGAATTTAACTTTTGAATGGAACGATAAAAAAAGAACTTTCGAAAACATTGTAGTAGCGGAATTAAAACAAGAAAATGTAAATCGAAATAGTCTCTTTTATGCGCTCATGAAAAAAAACACAATTCGGCCTAATAGCATTAGCAAATATTGTGTTGGTGGCATTACATTAAACCCCGAATTAAAAGGTAACAACTTTAAAGATAAATTATTACTAATTGACAAATTACAATAGATATGCCGGCACCAGAACAAGTAAAGGAAGACGTTTTTAACCTCGTTTTTTTCAGTACAGATTTATATGATTTACTATTCAGGTTTGCGCTGAACATGTTTTTTATTATCATTATTATTCGTTACATCTACTATCGTAAAACATCCAACAAAGATTATTTGTTTACTTATTTGGCCATCTCAGTTATTTCTTTCATGATTTGTTTTGCCTTAAAAAAATTCAATATTGACACCGGTATGGGATTAGGTTTATTCGCGATTTTCGGTATTATACGTTATCGCACTGATACCGTGCGAATCCGCGAAATGTCTTATCTCTTTATCGCTATTGGATTGTCTGTAATTAATGCGCTTGCCGGCAAACAACTCAGTTTAGTTGAACTTCTTTTCATCAATGGGATTGTGACATTAATGGTAATGGGATTGGAATACTGGTGGTTGATGAAACAGGAAACTGTTAAGACCATTATTTATGAAAAAATCGAAAACATCAAACCAGATAATGCAGCCATTATGAAAGCTGATTTGGAAACACGAACAGGTTTAAAAATAATCCGTTTTGAAGTTGGTAAAATTGATTTTTTAAGAGATACTGCGCTAGTCAAAATTTATTTTATTCCTACGGAGCGGGCCGATGCTTATTCGAGCGATTTTACAGAATAAAAAATTAGAATTTAAAATTTCGAACCCCGCATTTGAGTCAAATCAGATCGGGGTTCTTTTTTGTTGCAAGATAGAATTAACTTTTTATACCAATGTGATTTATAAATTATACCGATACGGTATCTGTATTAGTCCAATATCAAAATAGATATTGAACTCAAACAG
>Ga0105048_10006925_pt1 | contig 18263 bp, 15 predicted proteins | sample MAT05_FD_78382 | JGI IMG/M metagenome (GOLD analysis project Ga0105048, IMG submission 78382) | Freshwater microbial communities from Lake Fryxell liftoff mats and glacier meltwater in Antarctica - MAT-05 | ecosystem: Environmental > Aquatic > Freshwater > Ice > Liftoff microbial mat | place... | reverse complement strand
TGCGTGCATAATAAATAATTATTGGGTTGAGGGCAACAATACTTATCCAGAAAACCGAGAGTTGGTAATGTTTGCGGATTCTATCAGCAACCACTAGCAGTGCAAGGAAGGTAAGCCACGCCCAAATCAACACTCCCTCTACACCTGCAATACCCATTGGCAAGCTGTACCAAAGGCTAGCGCCGATATTGTACTTGCTAATGTACTTAGCGCTTTGGTTTTCAAAACCTGCGGGTTGTTGCCATATTTCAGTTAATTGTAGGCTGCTACCATTAGCAATTCTAGCTGCACTGAGTAAATAATTATGCTCATCTACATTGGCAAAGTAAATGGGGCGGAATGCTAGCCAAATAAGCGTTGTCGTGATTATGCACCCTAGTAAAAAATGTTTTCTGAAGAATTCTAAATGGTTAGCCATGATTATGCTCTAATTCTAGTTGCAACGCTAATTGCAATTGTTGCAAATGCCCTGCTGCTAGTGCTTTATGAGTCGGATCAGTAAGCTTGTCAGTAATTTCTCTTAAGAATCCCTGTAACAACAACTCCTGTGCTTGTGCGTGCGCAAGTCCACGGCTGGTAAGATAGAATAGTGCCTCACGGTCTAATTGACCTACTGTAGCACCATGCCCACCTTTGACATCATTCTCCATGATTTCTAAAGAGGGAACTGCAGTGGCTTTGGCCTCGGACGACATCATCAACACTTGCGCCTTTAGGTAAGTATCGGTGTGCTTTGCGCCTTTTTTAATAATCAAGTTGCCAGTGAAGTTGAAGTTACTTTGATCAAACAGAATTGCCTTTACGCTAGTCACTGAGGTGAGATGAGGTTTAGCGTGTACTATATCCAGAGTGCTAGTGATTTCCGTCGAGCCTCGGCCTATAAAAACACCAAAGATTTGGCAGGGTTCAGTAACAATAATTTCTTGATAGCCAATGCTCAAGTCTATGAAGATCTGTTTGCCTAAATCTGCGCTCATCTAATGGTATAATTTGTAGTAGTAAAATAGTCCAATAATTATTTAATTATATTACATTTAAGCTTTATGAAATCGTCAATTATTCTCGCTGTCAGTATTGTAGCAGCTCTAGGCTTTATTGTAGGCGCTTTCGTGTTTTTGCGTCCACAAGAACAAATAGGCCTTCCATTGTTGGTAGAGGAGTATGCAGATTTTAATTGTATCCATTGTAAAGATTTTGAACCGGTTTCCCAGAGAATTAATGAAGAATATGGCAATAAAATTAATTTCCAGTTTATCAACAATCCAATTTTAGGCAATGATTCACTAGAGAAGGCCTTTGCTAGTGAGGCTGCTCGCGAACAGGGTAAATTTAGTGAATACAAGTCGAAAATGTATGATGGTTTTGGCAAAACAGGTGATGAAACAATCACCCAAATCGCCCAAGAGTTAGGACTGGATATGGATAAGTTCAATGCTGATAGACAGAGTGAGGCTGTTCAACAAAGAGTGACTTCAACCCTGGATGCAAATCGCAAGAAGGGCGTCACTTCCACACCGACAATTTTTATTAATGGCAAACAGATCGTGGATCGTAGCTATGAAAATCTGAATAAGATTATTAAAGAAAAGCTAGAGTTAGGTGAGAAACAAGCCAGTGAGTCTGGTAAAATTAGCAACTCGAACAACTAACTAACCTATGCGCACAATACAGCTACTGTATGAGAACTTAGCAGAAAAGCATGTGGGGCAGAGATTCGCCCTACGCGATCCTAAACAGTTGAAGCATTTACAAGTAATAAAAGCTGAATTTGCCAATTACAAATACGAGTTCATCGACGGGAAAGGGTTTAGAGTGAAAGCCTTGATGAAACAGCGCCAGGATGAAGGAATTTTATTTGAAGTCATTGAAATCTTGGAGGACGCTAGCAGTTTACGCGCTAGTGAACTAGCAGTCAAAAAAGTCTTGTTTCTGCCCATAATTCGTCAGGCTGCACTTGAAAATGCCATAGAACTGGTTACTCAATTGAATCTTTATGCAGAGATAGTAATATATTTCAGTGATTTCACGCGTTATACCACCAAAGAATATTCAGCCAATAAATTGCAGCGTCTACGTAAAATCTCCGCTGGCGCAGTGGGTCAATCCAAGTCTAGTCTGATTCCTACGGTCTCTTTAGAGCCAAATTTGGCCAGTGCAATTGCAGCTCAGGGTGGGGTGGAGAATTTGCATTTGATCTTTCCGTTATCGCAGAAAGATACCCCGGCATTCTCATTGTCAAAACTAGCGAAGTTTATGCAAATTAAAAAGGGTACTATAGCTTTGGTAATTGGGGCTGAGGGAGGCTTTGGACCCAAGGAAATAGTCTTGAGCAATCAGTCAAAAAAGTCCTATCAGTTTTATTTTGGAGACTCAGTGCTGACCAGTGAGAATGCCGCAGCAGTATTCTCGGGCCTAGTAAAGCTAGCAGCCCAGTAGTAAGAAACTGGCATTGTACAAGTATTGAGCCAATATTTAGCCAATATTAGGCCAATATTCAGCAGGTATTCAGCAAGTATTTAGCAAGGGTTCTCCCCCCACTTTCAATTTGACTTATGGGCGGGCTACTTGCGTCTGCGTTTCTTCTTTTGGGCTTTGCTGAGCTTGTTACTTGGTAATATGGCACTACTGGAATTGTTTCCGTTTAAATTGCTGATCCCAGTCCCCTTGGCATTTGCTACAACTTGTTTAGCTCCCAAAAGTTCACGATCACCTGTAAGTATATCTTGGATCTCTCTAAGGTTAGTTTGAGCTTTGGACAGTTCAGTATTCTCACCTGTTTCAACGGAAATATTTACCTCTTCTACTTGCAGCAACGCCACTAAAGACTGTCGATTAATCTGCCCTACAAAGTCTGAAAATGCCTTAAAACCCTCATTTTTATACTCAGTTAATGGGTCCAATTGGGCAATACCCCTTAATCCAATGCCCTCTCGGATATCTTGCATATAATCTAAATGCAACGTCCAAAGCTCGTCCATTACCTCTAAAAAGGTGGCCTTGATCAGCCCAGAATGATTATTTATGCGATTGATTTTTAGATTTACTGCAGTTCTAAGAAAGTTAGCAATAAATTGATTTAAAACGCCCGCGTTGTTTTTTTCAGCTGTCAACTCTGTGGAAATCACTGCTCTTAAGTCAGCAACAGTTTGCAGTTTGTCCTTGCGCATTCTGAGTTCATTTGCAGTATCAATCAACAATTGGTCATTACCCAGACCGAGGATATTTTCAGTGACTTCAGAAATTTGTTCTAGTTGTAAACTAGCCTCTGGGGTAACGCTGATTAGTAGGCTAAAGCTGTGAGCCTCACTTTGCACTGCCTCTTTGAATTGCTTCTCTAACTCAGACTTATTTTGCTTGAGTAGGTCATCATGTCTATCTTTATCAGTAATTTGATAATTTTTATTGAAATCTTCTGCCAACATTAAATATCGTAGGCGTCTACTATAATAGATTTCACGTTGCTGGTTAATGACGTCGTCGTATTCCACTACGTGTTTTCTAGCGTCGAAGTACATACCTTCCATGCGTCTTTGTGCTCTTTCGATTGAGGAACTAATCATCTTCGATTCTAGTGGCAAATCTTCAGGCAAATTTGCCATGTCCATAATCTTTTTGACGATATCGCCACCTTGCACTCGCATTATTTGATCATCCAAGCCTACGTAGAAACGAGTTTTACCAGAGTCACCTTGTCTACCTGCTCTACCGCGCAGTTGATTATCTATACGTCGTGCTTCATGTCTTTCGGTACCTATAACATATAAGCCGCCTTTTTCAACTGCACCTGGACCTAAAGGAATATCAGTACCTCTACCAGCCATATTAGTAGCTACAGTGACGCTACCAACTTCGCCAGCACGTGCCACTATTTGGGCTTCCTTGTCATGCAGCTTGGCGTTTAAAACTTGATGTTGAATACCCAGTTTGAGCAAAGCCCCTGATAGGAACTCTGAATCAGAGATAGAGGTAGTACCAACCAGCACTGGCTGTCCTTTGGCATTTGCTTCTTGGATTTCACTAACTACTGCATTGAATTTAGCTGCTTTATGTTTGTATATACGATCAGATTCATCAGCTCTTACCATAGTTTTATTTGTGGGAATTTCAGTGACCTCAAGATTGTAGATTTTAAAAAATTCTTCTTGTTCCGTCACAACTGTACCTGACCCACCAGTCAGAATCTTATAGATTCTAAAGAAGTTCTGGAATGTAATTGTGGCAAGGGTGCGGGATTCTTGCTGAATTTTGACACCTTCCTTGGCTTCAATAGCTTGGTGCAATCCTTCGGAGTATCTTCTACCTGCTAGAACTCTGCCAGTGAACTCGTCTACAATCATGACTTCACCGTCGCGCACTAAATATTGTTTGTCTAGTTCAAAATAAACTAAAGCTCGCAGAGCGTTGTCTAAGTGATGTGCTAGTTTGTAGTCTTCCCAGATGTTATCAACTCCTAAGAGCTTTTCCATCTTGACAATACCCTCATCGGTTAGATTCACAGCTTTTTCTTTCTCCTCTAATACGTAGTCCGTATCCTTTTCCAATTTGACCACTAATTGCGCAAATTGAGTATATAAGTTATTGGATTCAGCTGCAGGGCTAGATATAATCAAAGGAGTCCTAGCCTCGTCAATCAGAATTGAGTCAGCTTCGTCTACGATACAGAAGTACAGTTCACGTTGTACCAATTTGTCAGCTGCGCGAGTCATATTGTCACGCAAATAGTCAAATCCAAACTCATTGTTGGTGCCGTAGACTACATCACATCCATAAGCTTCTTTTTTGCTACACTCTACTAAGTTGATTCCAGACATCTTGCTTACGTTCAGTTTCCCCATTTCACTGCGAGCTTTGGCAGCCTCAGCTCCTTTGGCACTGGCTAGTTCAGCGTCAGTGACAAATTTGTAACTTGCTTGTGGAGTGATTACCCCGACTTGCACCCCTAACTCGCCAAATATATGTCCAGCGTACTCACCATCACGTTTAGCTAAATAGTCATTTACGGTAACTAAGTGTGCACCTTTGCCAGTCAGTCCATATAGGAACAAAGGCAATTGAAAGGTCATCGTTTTACCTTCACCAGTTTTCATTTCCACTAGTTTCTGACCACTAGCCAATACTGCACCGGCCAGAAGTTGTACATCAAAATGCATAATGCCTAGTTTGTTCCGTGTGGTTAAGGCCAAAATGGCATAAACTTCAGGCATAATCTCCTGTATCTTGCTATAAAGCTCAGCCTCAGCTGGGTGTAGTTTATCCAACTTGCGACGCATTCTTACGGTCGAACGCTCAGCTTCGGGAATTTTGGAATTAATTTTGGTAAGCTCTGTTTGATGCGCGCTAATTATACGAGTCAGTTCATCTTGCGGCTTAGCTTGATACGCTTCTAGAAATTTCTTGATTTCAGGCAATCTAGCTTGAGCTTTGCGCAAAATGGACCTACTTGGATCGAACAGATTTTGAATAGTTTTCAACATAATAGTAGTTATTTTAGCACTCAAGGTTCAGGTGCTACTAGTAATTATAACCGAAGACTGTTATACTATGTCCTATAGTATTATTAGGTAATTATGAAAGACCCAAAAAACGACATATACTACAAGTTACTCAGTAAATTACTACAGATTTACAAGTTCGCAGGCGTGCTGCTTCTCCTGTCTGCCTTTGCAGTACTAAGTTTTAATATATTCCCTGAGCTTAGTTATGTATTGGATCCTAACGGTGGAGTTATAGAAGCACAGACCTTGATCGGTACTAGCATCAACTCCATAGTTGAGCCTGATACGCAATCAGAAAAGATTAGCTACTCAATTGCTAAGGCGCTACCTGCGGTAGATCCTAACTTGCCTAAGGAGCCTACTCTACGAGTCCCTAGGATCGGCGTAGATGCTAAACTCTACATAGGACAGGGTGAGGAAATGTTGGATGAAGGTGTGTGGCTACCGACTGATGCTAGTAATCCTTTGACTAGTTTGCCTATGGTAATGTCATCGCATCGTTTTGGTAAGTTATCGTGGTCCAAGGAATATCGAGATAGAAATTGGTTTTATAGATTGAGTGAGCTTAGACCTGGCGATGAAATTACGGTTATCTGGGAGCAGAGACCATTTAAATATGTAGTGCAAAGAACCGCGGAAGGTGAAAATAATGTTGAGTTACGTGAGGATCTGCTGTTATTCACGTGTAAACATTTTAGATCGCCAGTGAGAATTTTGGTATTCGCGAACAAGGCTTGGTAGAAATAAAGTGATTAAATACTTGACAAATTATAGACTATAGGATATAATATAATAATTATTTAGCTTAAAAATATGAGTAAACCATCAAACAAAATTAAATACCTAGTAGTCAGTGTGCTAACAGTTCTGTCGTTAGGGATCGCCTCTAGCACCAATGTAACGGCCGATTCAGTCACCAACGAGAGTTGTCAGACAGTCTACGGTGTAAGAAACTGTAATGTTTCAATTACCCCAAATACTGCCATTTCCCTAAATGAAGTGGTGATGATCGCCGCAGTATTGTTTGTAGTAGGCTTAGGTGCGGTGATTTATAGTAAACAACTACGAAACCAACTTGAACTGAACTAAGTGGCCATTTTTCAAGTTTTGCACGGCTAAATCAGGCGAGCAATGAAATGACCAGTGTTCCCTGCTTCGAAACTAGTGAATTGCAGGTGTTGTGCCTGATTGAACTCAGCCACACTGTCACCAGGTTGCACAACTAGTAGCTTATAGTAAGCAGTTCCTTGCTTGGCTTTGATGATTAGTATATCGCCTGCTATTAGTTTGCCTAACACTGGACAATTATCCTGGCAATTAATCTTGATCAATCCGCCACTATTTGCAGCACTGTCATCCGCTAGACTTGCTAGAGTATTAGACTCAGTGATTGTTGTGTCAAGAGTGTAAGTGAGTCCCAATACTGGAATTTGCAAAGACTCAATTTGATTCGCGTCTAACTCGGAAGTTTGGCTCACCGGATAATTCTGAAACCTACCCTTGTAAAGATTGTAATCACTGGGGATATTGTAGAGCTGATAAGGGTTATTAGCTTTGCTGTCACTGTTAACAGGATTGAATTCCTTGGCAACATCGGCATTCAAAGTTTCTTTACTGGGGAATACGTAATTGGCTGAGCCCAGGCCAGGAAGTACGTTGATGCTGCCTGTGACCTTGCTAAGTGCCTGCGCTACGACGCTACTTCCTACATCTACTCCACGAAAAATGATACCTGCCGACACCACAATAAAAATACCTAAAATCAACAACAATAGAAATATGCCAGCAATCCGAATTCTATCTTTCCCAGCCATTATTTCTGACTTAAAAGCTTAGCAGTGGAGATTAGTCTGGTACTTAGTTTGTTGCGGATAAGATCAGTCCCAATAATACTAATGTTATCTATTAGCATAGTAGTAGGCTGCGCAAACAGCTTGATACGAGACACTATAGCTTCTTTGTCCGCTACACTGGCATTCTTGCGAATGATACCTAGACGTGTAATTCCCAAAATCTGTTGATGATCTTGTCTGCGCGCGATAATATCGTCACTCAAGTTTACGATATGCAAATTTAAGAATCTGAACCACTCTAGCATGCTGTCGTCCTTATTTATATCCATCTTCAATACTAAAGGGTCATTAGCAGATTTTTCACCTACACGTACTTTTCTTAATGAGTGTGTAAACTCCATAATTTGCTTGCTTTTGATCAACTGCTCCAAGCCACTATGCAAATCTCTCAACAAATCCGGACTGAGGTTCAGTCCTAGGAATTTGTAGTTAAAGTGTAGGTATTCCAAAGCAGCAAAATTGACTTGGCGCTTGTATTTAGCCAAATCCTGCTTAAGATCTCTCACGTAGTCCTGGAACTCTTTAGTTGTTATCGTGCATAAAAAGTAGCGCATTGCTACATTTTACCATTTCTAGAGCTTAATCCAGCGTATTGCTAGGGGACAAGTAGTAATACCAGAAAGCATATTGCGCCAATCAATAAATATTCTAGAATAATTCCCAGTTTGAGAGTGCGGTTAACTTCGTGGTGCACTGTGGCGTTGAGAATGTAGAAGATAATTGTAGAGTATAAGCTAGTGAGAATACTTCTCTGCGCCAAGAATTCAAACAAGTTTGCTACTAGATAACCAAGGCTTAAACCTGCGAGCAGGATTAGCAAAATATCAAACAGCTGGAAGTTTTTTTGGCGCAATAGAATCAGAAAAGTCAGCAAACTGCCAACACAGAAGACCAAACCAGTGATTATAAAGAAATTAAAGCCCAAACTGTTGCCCATGGTTAGAATGAAGCTGGTGCTACTGAAGAACATGAACAGCTTGGCCAAGTCGTAGATGATGTGAGTTTGCTCTTCCAGTTTATATTTATCTTCATAATAAGCTTTGGCGTTGACAAAAAACAGGCTAAACACCACGAATGCTAGCGCAAATAGCAGTAGAGACATACCTTCAGTGCTTAGGACACGAATAACACCTACAAAACTTAGCAGAGTCAGCAACGGCAGTGCAAAGTGGTAGAGTAATTCAACTATGGGAGAATAGGAATTAACATTGGGGAACTCCAGTTGTCTGAGGCGACTGGTGGCAAAACGTTTATTTAAGGACAGCAAAACTAGTAGAATCACAGCACATAAAGTAGTAGCAATTATAAGTGCCAGCGGCAAGCTATAAAAGCTGAATTGCTCCAAGAAAGCCACTAGCAAAGCCATTACCAGTCCGTATGCTACGCCGCGTCTGTTATACCTAATAAAACTTGGCATTATTGCGAGTCCGATAAATTAACAAAATTATACATTGCCTTTAAAATTGCCTATCAACAGAAGTACTGCTAAGACTGCTAGAGTAGGAATATGTAACTGGGCTCTAGACTTTCTAGTGGTAATCATATGATGATTATAATGCTTGAGTGAATAGTAGTCTGCAATAAATAATAGCAATAAGCTCAAGATCACCAATAAGCTCAGGGTCTGCAAAGGATTAAGCTTGAAAATTGCTGTAAACTCGCGCAAACGTTGTTCTATGTTCTGGCCCAAGCTACGCTCTGCACTCCCTGCAGTAAGGCTAATTGAGGAGGCTGTGGTAAGTTCATCGGCAATTCTAGTGTAATTTTCTGGATTAACATTTGCTTGGGTCTGATTGCCGGCGAAATCTATTGCTACAATTTCCAATTGGTTTGGCAAAGTAGACAGTGGCATAGTGATTTGCCAAAGTTGTGCTGTTTTCCGCTCACCAGAATAAACCTTGCCATCAGCAATTAAATTTATTTCTTCAAGCTCTTCTTCGGCCATATAGTCGAATTGCAGCCCTGCAACAGCGTTGGCGTTATCAAGTAATTTACTTCCTGCCAGTAGATTAGCGGCTAGAATTCTCGGGGCCTGTCTATCAAGTGTGATAACAGCGGCTTCAGAACTAAGCCCAGTTTGCTCACTGTTTACAGCTTTGATACTGTTGGCGCCTTCGACAATTTCAGCGCTTGCTTCGAAAGTAAACAATCCACCTGTGGGGGAGATGCGACCACTGGGCTTATCATTTACTTCAATCAGCACATCTGTGCCAGAGTGTATTCCGGTGACGTTGATTGGTAATTGCTTGAAAATATCGCCCGTTTTGGGTTGAGCTAAACTGGGAGCGGCCCGATCTACCCCAGATAAAGTGGGAATTGCAGAGGCTGTGACGCTAGTGAGATTTTTGGGCCGGCCAAAATGCACCACCACAATGGTATTGTTTCGCAAACCCTGATAATTGCCAAACGCTATGCCAATTCCTACTTCTGTGAATTGCTCCTTAAGGATATTTTCACGATGCGTTTTGCTATTCATCCAGGCTTTCATAACCGCGCTATTGTCGCTGAAACCCTCTGCTAAATTTTCGCCTGCATTCAAATAGGTATAACCAGCATCTTTAAAGAAATCCCAAGGGCTTTTGCCGTCAGGGCAATAGTGCGACCAGCAGTCACTTTTCAGCATAGCTTCCGCTTTAGCCTTGGCGGACCTACTCAAAATGGAATTATAAGTGAGGCTGCCCAGTCCATTTTTGCTACGTTCCTGATTGTGTAATTTCACTAATTCTTGTTCTGAGACTTGAGCATAAGCCTTCTCTATGCCAACACTGCCAAAAAAGAGATTTGCGCCAATCAACAGTATCACCAAAGTAGCAAGGCTAAGATTCGATAACAAATAGGCCCGATAATTATTGGCGGCCGTTGGCAAAATAAAGTTTTTTAGATGACGCAGCATAGGATATACTAGCAAGTTTTCTAGTTAATATTAATTGCATAATTAATGTTAAAATTGATGATTATGACCGATAACAGAGCTATTGAAAGCAGAGATTATAGCAGAGTGCGCACTAGACTAGCTCCTAGCCCCACTGGCAGGATTCATGTGGGCAGTATTCAAAAGATTATTTATTCTTATGCCTGTGCCAAAAAGTTTGGTGGCGACTATTTGTTGAGAATCGAGGATACTGATCGGGCTAGATTTGTAGAGTCGGCAGAAGCAGAAATCTATCAAGTTCATGACGCGTTAGGTATCCATTTAGATGAGTCCCCCCGCAATCCTAATCCTAAGTACGGTAGCTACCGTCAAAGTGAGCGCAAAGAGATTTACGCCAAATATGCCAGACAGTTAGTGGAACTGGGGCATGCCTACTATGCGTTCGAAACCCCGGAAGAATTGGAAGCCATGCGCAAAGTTCAACAGATTGAGGGACGCAGTTCTTTCAGGTATTCTGGTCCCTACCGTGAATTATCTTTGACTGAAGCCGACGCCAAGATTGCGCAGGGGATGAAATATGTAGTGCGTATTAAGCTCCCAATAGCAGAAGATATCAGTTTTACTGACATGATCATGGGTAAGATTACAGTAAATAGCGCCAATTTAGATGATTATGTGCTACTCAAATCTGACGGTCTGCCTACCTATCATCTGGCAGTAGTGGTGGATGATCATTTGATGGAGATTTCCCATATTTTCCGAGGGGTAGAGTGGATTGCTACAGCCCCAATTCATGTAATGCTATATAAATATTTCGATTGGCCCCTGCCCAACATTGCCCATATTCCCAATATTCTTGACCCTAAGGGTGGGAAGCTGTCTAAACGCAGCGGCAGTGTGGCCGCCATGGATTTTTTGGCAAACGGTTTTCTGCCTGAGGCTATCATTAATTACCTGCTTTTACAGAGTTGGAACCCCAAGACTACTAAAGAGCTTTATACCTTGAGTGAATTTGTAGAGGATTTTGATATTAATAAGTTCAATAAGGGCAATCCAATTTATAATCCGGTTAAACTTACTTGGTTTAATCAGCAACACTTGAAGCTGCTAGAATTGCCAGAACTGTTGCAAAGGTTGAAGAACTGGGAGGCTAGCTACCATCCAAAGTCTTTTCCTACTAGCAATAAGTTGTGGGCTAAATCCGATGTAGAACTGATTCAAATGATTGAATTGGAACGCGAGCGCGTGGAAGGACTGCTAGATTTAAGACAAAAGCTAGACATGTTTGTGAGTCAGCCAGATTCTTATGAATTTGAGCACAAGCAGTTAAAGAAATTGACTTCCGAGCAATTGCAGCAGATTATTGAAGAATATAGCAAGTTTCTTAATGCCAGCGGCAATGTCAGCAATAATAGTGACTACAATCATGACTACAATCATGAAGTTTGGGAATCAACTGTACGAGCCATCGCAGAGAATCTAGCTATTCCTGCTGGAGCTGCTTTTATGGCTATTCGCATAGCTCTCACCGGACAGGCAGCCACTCCACCATTATATGAATTAGGTAAGTTGTTGGGAACGACTGAGCAACTCTCCCGGCTACAGAAGGCTAGCAGTTTGTTAAAAGCTTAGTTAAGTTCATAGAGGCTTATTAGGCCTGATAAAAGCTCACTAGCAGAAAATCTGCTCAGCATGCATAATTACTTCGTCAAGCAAGTTAAAGATCTCCATTTCGAACTACTTACCTAGAAACTGAAACAATTCTTTAGCAATAGCGAATATCCATATAACTAATTTATATGTATTTACATATAAATTTATGCCCGGGGAACAAGCTAGTTAGACAGGTGCTTCGGAGTCAAAATGTGCGAATAGAGGATTTGGATGCATTGTCCTGCAGGCTTATTCATCACATATGCTTAACTGCGTTATTTATATCCAATTTATACATTCGATATATGCCATAGCTATGTTTCAATAGCATTGCGCCGTAGCGAGTTGGGAAGCAAGTTGGGAAGCAAGTTGGGAAGCAAGTTGAGAAGCAAGTTGAGAAGCAAGTAGAACTTGCTAATAGTTTAATACAGCTATTTTCTTCATTAGTGATTATAGTAGGTACTACCACTAGAAAGTTTCTGCTAAGCTGTGTATATGGCGTTTAAATTCACGTTAAAACTACTTCTAACCATAGTCCTTGTTAGTGGCTTTTCCTATCTGGGGGCAATTGGATTTGGAACTGCAGCCCCAATGGCTGCGCAAGCAAGCAAAAGTGCCACATTGCAGGTGCAACCAAGCATTATCTTAGTATCAGATGGTCTGGATGTAGTAGAACTCAAATTGCAATTAATCAATAACTCTGACTCAGATGTAATTAGTCAAATTATCCTACCCAACCCTTGGAAGGCGAAATCGCTGAAGAGCTTTACCAGTTCTCCTTTGCAGCTGAATGTACCAAATCTCAATGATAATATTATTAGTTTTAATCTGCTAGATAGGCCGATACTACCCAAAACTAGTCAGGAGATCAGATTGGAACTTTATGCGGGGCTCAAAAAACAGACGAGCTTTACCAAGACCTACTTTAGCAGTCACTGGGATAATCTTTCCAACAGTAAATTAGACGTCGTGGTCGCTGAGACTAAGATTAAGTTCCCTGAAAGCTGGGGCGATCCCTTTTTAAATTTACAAGCAGATAAATTCAAGCTTGAGACTGCATCTACACAGAAAATACTCACAGTTAGTTCCCAGTTGAGATTCGAAGCCATATGGGGAAGAGCATTACAAGGTAAGCTACAATACAAAGTTAGCGACAAGCCGGAAAGTTTATTCAACTTAATCCGGGAGACTGCCACGCAAAAGGTTAACTTGCCGCCCAATAGTGGCCTAAAATCTATATATACTGACGACTGGGGCAATCTCTTCAGCAAAAGCACAGCCAATACTCCAGGCTCAGAACTTACCCTAGGTTTTATGCAGGATTCATCAGCCAAGCCCTATACTCCCCAGTCAGTAGATAGGGAGCAAAGTCGGAGCCAACTGCCAAAGCTGGTGGCAGATAGACTTCCAGATTGGCAAAAGACTGATTTGCGCACTTCAGGCATGGTAGATTCGATCCTGAACAGCATGATTAGTTTTCTTGCGAGCAGCTACGAAATCAGTCAGTCAGATCCTGTGGCATTTTCAGTAACAAAGCCTAGTGGTTTAGCTAATACTAAGTATGCAACTGGGGACTATTTATTAACTTTGGTAAATTCTCTGAGAGTAATGGACATCGATGCCAAGGTAGTATTTCTGCAGCGGGACTTCAGCTCGCGATCAGATACCTTTGCGCTGCAGATTTGCACAAATGTCTGTGAGAACTATAACGTCTCAGCATTTCTGCCAGATTACCAGTCTAGACTGTTGGATCCATATAGTCTTGAGGTATTGGCTTTTAGTGAATTAAATCCAGTCATTGTTCAGGCTCTGGGCCAAATTGCTAGCAAGCTGCCACAGGTCAATTTGCAAGATACTCAGGTACTAGGCGCCACAGATCGTGATGTCAATGATGATGGGGAATTGCGCATAAGCCTACAGCTGCCTGCCGTACTTCAGAGTTTTTATAACTTCAATACTGTTGTTGACATTGATAATCGCAGTAGCAGCGCTGTGTATCTAGAGCAGCTTACGCTGGAGGATAGATCATTTGATCTTACCAGTGGTGATTTGGGTCATTTGCGCGAGGGGGTGTTGCCTGGCACAAGGAGAAGCTTCTCGGTAAGTAATCTGTTTTTGCCTAAAATATTCTTTGGTAATGAAAAACGCGAGAATTTAGACTTCAAGATTCAATATAACCAGGCTCAAATTCAAAAAGTATTTACCACCAAGCAAACTGTGACTTTAGAACAAAATTATCCATTTATTGGGTTAAGTATAATTTTATTAGCTACTATTTTAATAGAAATCTTTTTAGTCAGCGCTTTCTGGAGCCATAACCATTTATCTATAAAATCCATATATTGGAAGCTCAAGCTGAGAAAGCCTTAACATTAAGCTAGGAATAGATTATTATAAGCATATGGAACTACAAAGAACCAAAAAGTACTGCTTTGCTTTAGGCTCTGATGAGTTGCTGGGCCAGCAATTGGTAGGCGGCAAGTCAATCAATCTCAGTCGTTTGCAAAAACTCAACTTGAACATTCCACCGGGTTTTGTACTTAGTGGCCAAGCATTTGATGACTTTTTGTTAGCAACCAATCTAGTAGACCCCCTAGTAGAGCAGTTGGGTAGAGCTACTGAAGTAGGGTCTGCGCAAATACCTTCTGTGGCTCAGGCGATTAGGGAATTGATTTTGGCCGCTAAAATTCCCCAGATAATTGCCAATGATGTTATTAAAGCATACCAAGGGTTATCAGCGTTCAGTGAAGCGCTAGTGGCAGTGAGGCAATCCGCTCTAACTGAACAGCTATCAGAAGTAAATTACGATCGGGCCAGTACTGGCTATCTAAATATCAAAGGCACTCAGAATTTATTGACAGCTGTGAAGCAGGTATGGGCGGATTTGTTCAGTGCCGAGGCTATTAGATATCGGTTGCAGACTGAGTATGAAGGCAATCTAACACAGCCAGTGCTAATACAGCGCATGATTAGTGCAGACAGTTCTGGTTTGATTTACAATTTTGACCTTAGTACGCATTCCATCAATAATCTTAGTGTAATAGCAAACTTAGGTATTTCTGACAGCAACAATTTGGCATTACTAAATGTTTCCAGCAATGCTGGCCACGCAAATAGCGAAAAGTTAGATTTAGGCCAAAGTGATTATTACCTAATTGCCAAACAATCTCAATCTACAATTGCCGGCCTGAAACGCCCGCAGAAATTCATGTGGGTAAAGCCTTCACGTGATAGTAGCGCTAGTTATGTACAAGTCAAAGTTTCCACTCTCTGGACTGATAAACAAAAATTAGATGAGTTTCAGTTACGTAAATTGACCAATTATATGCGCAGTATTGAGCAGACATTCCCTGGTTTCATAGAATTGGAATGGGTCCAGGAAACTGATCAGTTATACTTTACAAGTCTAAGGTTGCTAGCTGAGCCTGATCTGAAGTTCTTTCCAGAATTTAGCTGGGGCAGCGCAGATACCAGCGCAGATACCAGCGCAGATACCAGCGCAGCAGCAATCCTGCCTGTGATTTCGCCTGTGGTTTCTCCCATGATTTCGCCCATAATTCCAGTTGCAACTGAGATTAATCTAGAGAAGGAACAGATTTTAGAGTTATTGCAGAAAACTGAGGATGAACTGGTCTTGACTGATATTGACCGAGATACCAAAGCACATTCTGTAACGCAAATGTTGCCTGAGGTAAAAACTGCCACCGAAGTCTGGAGCAATAGCCTACTTAGTGCCAGTGAATTGAAGGTATTTAAGAGCAATCTAGACGGTATTGGCTTGTTTAGAATCAGCGAGGTCGCTAGAACTTATGAACCAAACTTTGATCTTAGCAACTTAGCCAACGCCCACGCTCTGCAAAAGAAGATTTGTGAACACTTGGCATTGTATCTAATTGCCATGCAGCCTAAGCCGTTGCTCATCCAAATAGAGAAAAATTTAGACTTTGAAACTCAATTGCAGATTTTCAGCAAACTACGTAACTTATATGGTCACAAAAACTTTTGGGTTGTGTTGCCAGAACTATTGCAACTAGAAGAAGTAAGCAGTTACAAAAAGGAACTGACAGCCAGTGGCTTCAGGCGCACTAATGCTTTCCAAGTGTTTCAGCTGATTAGTCAACCTCTGCATTTGCATAACATGGCAGCCTTAGCTGAGTTGAGTATTGACGGCATAGTTTTGGACGCTGATCTATTACTCAGTCATTTATTGGGAATGAATCCACAATTTGCAGGGAGCAGTGGAGCATTGCTTGATTTTACCAATCTGCCAGCTGGGGTTGTAGATAGTTTTAGCAATTATTTGGTCAGCATGCTCAAGCCAAAGAATAAGTTACACCTGCCGACACTATTCTACTCAAGGTATAGCCAATTATTGCAAGCACTATTACCTCAAATCTTGAAGGTCGGCATAAATGGGGTATTCTATGGTGAACAGGGTATTTATGAGTTCAAGCTCAGCCTAGCGGAAGAAGAGAATCAAGTTTTGACTAATGGTCTAAAAAAGATCAAAAAATCAGCTAATTTATAGCTAGCTTAAAGTTGGCTTAAAGCTAATTTAAAGCTAATTCCTTAGTAGCAATGAAATACTGGTTAGCAAAATCTGAACCTGATGTGTACTCTTGGCAAACGCTAATACATAATGGCAAAGGCTTTTGGGATGGTGTGCGCAGCTATGCTGCCCGCAAAAATCTGTTGGCAATGGAAGCTGGCGACTTGCTACTGTTTTACCACAGCAATGTTGGCAAAGAAATCGTGGGCATTGCCCGAGTGATTAGTAAGGCTTACCAAGACCCTACCACTAGCGACGAGCGTTGGGTGGGAGTTGATGTAGAACCGCTGCAAGCCTTTAAAAAATCAGTCACTTTAGCTCAGATTAAAGCAGAAAAGCAGCTGCAGGATTTTGCGCTGGTAAGACAATCCCGCTTGTCTGTAATGCCTGTGTCTGATTCCCAACTGAAACTCTTGCTGAGAATGGGAGAGACTGTTATATAATTCCCTCAGATTAGACAGTCATTTATATGCCAATTGCTTACACACCAGAATTATCAGCAGTGTTGAAAGTCTTGGAAGAGAGCCGCGATACAATTTTGCTTACAGGCAAAGCAGGGACGGGGAAGTCCACTTTGTTGAGAGAATTTCGAGAACGAACACGCAAAAATTTAATTGTGTTGGCACCAACCGGAGTAGCAGCCCTAAATGTCTCTGGAGAAACTATTCATTCGTTTTTCAGTTTGGCCCCAAATGCTATTCCAGCAGACATAGAGCATCGACCGCTTAGTTATCCTAAGCAACAATTAATTCGCAAACTCGACGCTATCATTATCGACGAGATTTCCATGGTGCGCGCTGATTTGCTGGATTTGATTGATCTACGTCTGCGGTTGACACTAAAGCGGGATAAGCCTTTCGGAGGTCTGCAACTAATTATGATTGGCGATTTATACCAATTACCTCCGGTACTAACTAATTCTGAGAAGACAGAGTTCCTGACGCGCTACAGCTCGCCATACTTTTTTGCGAGTCAAGTCATACGAGCTCTCGACATTCATTATATAGAATTAACCAAAGTTTATCGTCAGCAAGACGCGGAATTTGTCTCAATCTTAAATAGCATTCGCACCAATACTGTCACGGAAGCAGATTTGCAATTGATAAATAGTCGTTACGATGAGGATGTAGAGTCAGCATTAGATAGTTTTACGATCTACCTAGCCACCACCAACAAAATCGTACAGCAAGTGAATAATTATAAATTGGAGGAATTATCAAGTCGAACAAGAGTTTATCCATCAGCAACCACTGGACAGTTCCCTCCAAATACTAAGCCAGTAGGGGAAAATCTGGAGCTCAAGGTTGGCAGTCAAGTGATGTTTTTGAACAATGAAAAAGATCCTGAGACTGATAGCTATCGCTGGGTCAATGGCACTCTTGGCAAAATCACTGACATTGCCGAAGCTAGTAAGGCCGGTACACCTGATGTGTTGGTGGTCGAGCTGGCAAATGGCAAATTAGTGGAAGTATTGCCTTATACTTGGAAATTGGAAAAACATAACTTTGACCCTAGTCTCAATAAAGTGATCAAACATACTGTCGGTACTTATACCCAGTATCCAGTGCAGCTTGCTTGGGCAGTGACGATTCATAAAGCGCAAGGCAAAACATTTTCCAAGCTTATCATTGATCTTGGATACTCGGCTTTTGACTTCGGCCAAGTATATGTTGCTTTAAGCAGGGCCACCACTTTGGAGGGGATCACTTTGCGCAGGCCAATCACTCTAGCAGACATTAAGGTCGATAAGCTAGTGGGACAATTTTTAGCGCACTTCCATAGTTAGATTTAGAAGCAATTGATTAATGTCTAAGAATTCTGGTACAAATTTAGCAGCAAAT
>Ga0105048_10006924_pt1 | contig 18263 bp, 11 predicted proteins | sample MAT05_FD_78382 | JGI IMG/M metagenome (GOLD analysis project Ga0105048, IMG submission 78382) | Freshwater microbial communities from Lake Fryxell liftoff mats and glacier meltwater in Antarctica - MAT-05 | ecosystem: Environmental > Aquatic > Freshwater > Ice > Liftoff microbial mat | place... | reverse complement strand
GGTTTCCTGCTTACTGGGGCCGCTTCCATGCTGGCCGAGGCAGTGCATTCGCTGGCCGACACTGGCAACCAGGCACTGCTGCTGCTCGGCCAACGGCGAGGCCAGCGCCTGCCCAGCGAGCGACACCAGTTCGGCTATGGGCGTGAGCGATACTTCTGGTCGTTTGTCGTGGCCATGGTGCTGTTCGCGCTGGGCTCCGTCTACGCGATCTACGAGGGCATCCATCGCGTGCTGCACCCCACCCCGCTGCAGTCGCCTCTGATCGCGGTCGGCATCCTTTCCGTGGCCGCCGTGCTGGAGGGCTGGTCCTTCAAAACGGCCCTGCGCGAGGCGCGTGAGATGCGCGGTGAGATGGGCTGGCTGGAGTTCATCAAGCGCACCAAGGCCGCCGAGCTGCCCGTCGTGCTCCTGGAAGATCTGGGTGCCCTGCTCGGGCTGGTATTTGCGCTGGCCGGCATTGGTGTTGCCTATCTCACAGGCGATGCTCGCTTCGATGGTGTCGGAAGCATCGTCATCGGGATCCTGCTTGGGGGCATCGCACTATTGTTGTCCTTCGAGATGCAGAGCCTGCTGATTGGTGAGTCTGCCGACATCGAGATCGAGAAACAGATCCAGCAGGCGCTGTCGGGCAGTCCGGACGTGAAGCGCATCATCCATTTGCGTACGGTGCACCTGGGGCCCGAGGAACTTCTGGTGGCGGCCAAGCTGGAGTTTGACGCCGAGCTGACCGTGCCTGTCCTGTGCGCACGCATCGACGAGGCCGAGCGTGCACTGCGCGCGGCCGTCCCGATCGCCAGACTCGTCTTTCTGGAGCCGGACATCTTTCGGGCCGAGTCGGACGTTACGTCCACGCCGGGCGATAGCGTGCGTCCATGAGCCAGGAGCCCTTCGACCTGGTGATCGCCGGCGGATGCTGCGTGACCCCGGCTGGTACTGAGATTCGGGACGTGGGCATACGCGCAGGGCGGATCGCAGCCATCGGCCAGCTTGCCCAGGCACAGCGTGTCGAGACCATCGAGGCGCGTGGCCTGCACGTGCTGCCGGGCGTGATCGATTCGCAGGTGCACTTCCGCGAACCAGGGCTGACGCACAAGGAGGACCTCGAGAGCGGCACGCGCGGCGCCGCGCTGGGTGGCGTGACGGCCATCTTCGAGATGCCCAACACCAGCCCCACCACCACCACGCGCGAGGCGCTGGCCGAGAAGTTGGCGCTCGCGCGCGGCCGCAGCTGGGTCGATCACGCCTTTTTTATGGGCGCCGCCGCCGAGAACGCCGACCTGCTGGGCGAGCTGGAGACGCTGCCAGGTTGCGCGGGTGTGAAGATCTTCCTGGGCAGCAGCACGGGCAGTCTGCTGGTTGACGATCCCGACGTGCTGCGCCGCGCACTGCGCAGTGGCCGTCGGCGCGTGGCCATCCACGCCGAGCACGAGGGGCGCCTGAAGCAGCGCCGCTCCATGCTGGATACGCCCGATGTGCACGTGCGGATGCACCCCGATTGGCGCGACGCCGAGACCGCGCGCTTGGCCACCGAGGGCGTGTTGCGCATCGCGCGCGAGGTGGGCCGCGCGCTGCACATCCTGCACGTGACCACGCGCGACGAGTTGCCGCTCCTGCAGGCGGCGCGCGACATCGCCACCGTGGAGGTCACGCCGCAGCACCTCACGTTGGAGGCGCCAGACTGTTACGAGCGCCTGGGCACCTACGCGCAGATGAATCCGCCGGTACGCAGCGGCGAGCATCGTCAGGCGCTCTGGGCCGCGCTGCAGAGCGGCCTGGTCGACGTGATCGGCTCTGACCACGCGCCGCACACGCGCGAAGAAAAGAGCCGCCCCTACCCGCAGAGTCCCAGCGGCATGACCGGGGTGCAGACGCTGGTTCCCGTGATGCTCACGCACGTGAACGCGGGCCGGCTTTCACTTCAGCGCTTCGTGGACCTCACCAGCGCCGGTCCCGCGCGCATCTACGACGTCGCTGGCAAGGGGCGCATCGCGCTGGGCTACGATGCCGACTTCACACTGGTCGATCTAAAGCGCAGCGAGCGCCTGGACGACGCGCAGATTGCCAGCCGCTCGGGCTGGACCCCGTTCCATGGGATGCAGGTGCAGGGCTGGCCTGTGATGACGCTGCTGCGCGGCCACACCGTGATGCGTGATGGGGCTCTCCTGGGAGCGCCGATCGGCGAGCCTGTCCGCTTTGCCAACGCGCTGCCCCGGACCGACGCATGATTGCGCGACACGGTGGGCGCGCGCTTCGGGGTGAACTCAGGCCAGGCGACCATCCAGAAGGTTGTGCTCGTCGTCGCTGCGCTGGGAGTGGCGCTCATTTGCAAGTGACGCTTCAAACTTGACCATGCGGCCTGGCCGGCCATCCTAGCTCGCTGGGGGCGCGCTGAGCGGCTCCATGCGGAAGAGGTATCGCGTGCCGCCTGTGCTCCTGATCGTCGCCCTGGTTGGCTCGCTGCTGGGCCTGGTGTTCGCGTCGGTCTCCACCTACGACTTCGTCGCGCACCTCGATCGCCAGGTGCACGGCCTGCACTGCTCGTTTTTGCCAGGCATCGGCACGCCCGACGCGACCGGCGCCAGCGGCTGCCACCTGACGTTGATGAGCCCGTACTCGTCGGTGCTGCGCACTTCGATCTGGGGCGGCATCCCCATCTCGCTGCCTGCCATGGCGGTGTTCGGCTTTCTGCTGTTCTGGGGCGGCCTGCTCTGGATCACGGGCCGCACACAGGATCGAGGGGCAACGGGTTTCTATGCGCTGGCCACCGCGGTGCCGGCATTCGCCTCGCTGGTGATGGGCATCATCTCCATCAGTGCGCTGTCGGCCGTGTGCAAGGTCTGCGTGGGCATCTACATCTCCAGCCTGCTGTGCGCGATCGGCGCCGCCGGTCTCTGGCATCGCGCCGGTGGACTGCGTGAGGACCAGGCGCGCGCCCCGCTCTCGATGGGCGCCCTCGGTCTCGCGTTCGTGGTGGGCTGCCTGTTCGTGGGCAGTTCGGTAGTCGCCTATGCGGCCAGCGCCCCCAACTTCGACAAGTACGTGGGCAAGTGCGGGACCCTGGCCAGGCCAGAGGACCCGCAAAAGGTGCTGCTCCCGCTCGGCCCACAGACCGGCAGCGTGGACGTGCTAGAGGTGGTCGACCCGCTCTGCCCCGCCTGCCGCGCCTTCGAGCGACGCTTCGAGAAGCTGTCGCAGGCCGAGCACGCACGTCGGCGCGCCCTGCTCTTCCCACTCGACAACAACTGCAACTGGATGGTGGACAGCGCGGTGCATCCGGGCGCCTGCGCCATCAGCGAGGCCATGTTGTGCGCCGGCAACGACGCCGAGTCGGTGCTGCGCTGGGCGTTCGACCAACAGGAGGAGATCGTGGCCGCCGAGCGTGCCAAGGCGGGCAGCGCCGCCAAGCTGGCCATCGCGCGCTTTCCCCGGTTGGCGGGCTGCGTGGGCAGCGCCAAGGCCAAGGCGCGCCTCAACCGCGCACTGCGCTGGGCCGTGAACAACCAGGTGCCAGTGCTGACTCCACAGCTCTATGTCAACGGCACGCGCCTGTGCGATGCCGACACCGACCTGGGCCTCGACTACATGCTCTCGCGCCTGATCGAAGGCGCGGCGAGCAAGGCGCCTTGAAGGAGCATGATCATGGAACGTACTCCCCCAATCGTGCTCGGCATCGTGCTGTTGGTGCTCTCGCCCGTGCTGGTGCTGAGCTGGGTCGGAAGCGCCAGCAGTCGCCTGGAAGAGTCCGAAAAGGCCGAGCAGGCCAGCCAAACCGAGGTAGCCGTCGCGCAGGAAGCCAACGAGAACTACTGCACGCCCGAGCTCAAGCAGATCTTGCGCCGCGTGCTGGCAAGCTGCGGGTTAATCGGTGCGTCGGGTGGCCGCGGTTGTCAGCCGCTCGAGGCTAAGAACGTGGCGACCATGGCGGGCAACGATTTCAATGCGCTGTTTTTGCCCATGCAGAAGCGCGGCGGAATCGTGCAGTTCGACCCGAGCTCGGCGGGCCTCGACCCGAGCGACACGCAGCTGACCGACAAGGTGTTCGCGGAGCGCGGGGGCGCCAGCTATTTCTTCGTGGTGGCGCGCGCCTCGCAGGATGGCGCAACCGAGAAGAACCGCGAGCTGTCCAAGCAGCGCGCCAACGCGGTGATGGATCACTTGGCGCAGACTTTCGACGATCCCGAGCTCGGGAAGCAGGTAGGGTTGTTGTGGCTGGGCGAAGAGTACGCGCAGCTCGATCCCAGCTTTTGTCAGTGGCAACGCAGTGGTGGAGCCGAACAGTGTCAGCCAGAAGACTTGAATCGCAGCGCCTTCCTCGCCTGGATCGACTGCCGACTCTGAGCGTGCTCGCGCTGGGGCTTACGCTTGCTGGCTGCGAGGGCGACAAGAGCGCGCCTCCACCGTCGCGTGTTGTGGCCGTATCGCAGGCGAAAAAGCCGGCCGACGAGGCCGAGCTGTGCGACGTGCTCAAGGGCGCTCCCGACTTCGTGTACCCCGAGCTGTTGGGCGCTGCCCCAAGGCAGGAGGAGCCCGGTTACCGCTGGATCAACGTGTGGGCCACCTGGTGCCCACCGTGCGTGGAAGAGCTGCCGTTGCTGGGCCGCTTCCGCGATCAGCTCGCCAAGGAGGGCAGCCCCGTGCAGCTCTCGCTGCTGTCCGTGGATGAGGGCCCCGAGGTGGTGAGCAAGTTCGCCAGCGCGCACCCCGAGGTGAAGGGCTCGTTGCAGATCAAGGACGCCGCTGCGCTCGCGGCCTGGTTGCCCAGGATCGGCCTCGACAGCGGGGCCACGCTGCCCATACACCTGTTCGTGGATCCGCGCGGCAAGGTGCGCTGCGCGCGTACCGGTGCGCTGCGCGAGTCGGATCTGCCGCTGGTCAAGAAGCTGATCGCCGGCGGCTGAGGGCACGCGTTGCGGACGTCAGGGGCGGGCCGTCGCCTCTTGCCGGGCGTGTGCTAGCGTCGCCCCGTGCGCGCCGTCTTCGTTGCCCTTTTGTCCCTCCTTCTGCTCTGTGCTGCCGCCTGTGGCGGCGCCCAGAAAACCGGCTCGTACGCCGAGGACGCCCGCCTCGATTACGAAAAGGCCATGGTCGCCTTCGATGAGCAGGACTGCCTGGTTGCCGAGCCGCTGTTCAAGAAGATACGCGCCAACTATCCGTACACACGCTACGCGGCGCTGAGCGAGCTGCGCGAGGCCGACTGTCTGTCGATCCAGGACAAACACGCCGAGGCCATCGAAATCTACCAGCGCTTCTCCAAGGTCCACGCCTCGCACGAGAGCGTGCCCTACGCGCGCTTCCGCGCCGCCGAGTCGCAGTACATGCAGATCCCGAGCGAGTGGTTCCTGTCGCCGCCCGCCTACGAGCGCGACCTGCGCGCGGCACGCGATGCGCTGAAGGACCTGCGCCGCTTCTTGCTCGACTTTCCCTACGACGACAAATATCAGGAAGCCGTCAAGATGGAGCGGCGGACGCTTGAGCTGCTGGCAAAGCACGAGCTCTACGTCGCGGACTTCTATCTCGAGCGGGAGCATCCCGAAGCCGCGATCGTGCGGCTCGAATCCATGCTGGCCACATACGAGGGCAGCGGCTACGAGCCTCAGGCATTGCTGTTGATGGGGCGTACGCAGCTCATGCTGAAAGATCGCACGTCGGCACACGCCACCTTTCGCGAGCTGATGGCGCGCTATCCGAAGTCGGGCAGCGCTGCGCAGGCCGAGCGCTTTCTCGTCGAAACTGGCGGTTGAAAGGCGCGCGCGCCTGTGGCTGCCGCGGCAGAATCAAAGCGCGTCCAGCCTGCCCCGCAGTGCGTCATTGTAGGCAAATCGGACCCACGCCGGCCGACGCACGTTTGCCACAGATGCCGATGGGGCCCTCGCCTGGCACCGTCAGCAATCATCGTAGCTCTAGCGAAGTTGCAGCGCGGCAGAACGAAGGTTTACCCTCAGATGTATGGACGAGCCTACGCGGCAGCTTCTGACTCTGGGTAGGGAGCATTACCAACGGGGCGAGCTGGAGAAAGCCGAGCACTACTTGAAGCAGGTGCTCGAACGCAGCGTGTCTGCGGCCGACGTCTTCAACATGCTTGGCATCATCTACCACGATCGGGGCAGCCTGGACGAAGCGCAGGCTGCCTTCGAAGAGGCGCTCGCCATCAACCCGGCCTACACCGAAGCGGCGCTGAACCTGGCGGTGACCTACAACGACCTGGGCCGCTACGACGAGGCCAAGCACGTTTATCGCGGCGCGCTGGCGCAGGGCGAGCGCTGCGCGGGCGGTGTCACACCGTTCGTCAAAGGCAAGATCGCCAACCTGCACGCCGAGGTGGCGCAGGCATACATCGACGCAGGCCTTCTGAGCGAGGCCATGCACGAACTGCGCAAGGCCGTTCTGCTCTGCCCGCACTTCGCGGACCTGCGGCTCAAGCTGGCCAACCTGTACAAGGAGACCGGCGACCTGGAGGCCGCGGCCTATGAGCTGGACGAAGCGCTCAAGGTGAAGCCATTGTTTGTGCCGGCGCAGGTGGCGCTGGGTGTGGTGCGCTTCTCGCTTGGTGATGTACCGGGAGCCGTGAAGTGCTGGCGCCGCGCACTGGAAATCGACCCGCAGAATCGCTCGGCGCAGATGTACCTGCGCATGAGCAAGATGCAGCCCGTCTCTATGCCCCCGCCCAGCTGAGCAGAAGCTCGGCATCGCCATCCGCGTCGGGGCACACCACCAGCTGACAGCCAAGGCGCTCATCGGGCGCTGCGTAGGCAAAGCGCAGAGACTCCTGCTCCCGAGGACCAGCGGGCTGGAACTGCTCGCCACCGCTCAGTAGCCGGACCCGGCAGACACCGCAGCGCCCGCCGCGACACGAAAGCGGCAACCCCACCCCGCGCAGGTCGTCGATCACGTCGACCAGGCGCGAAGTACCAGGCGCCGTAATCAGAGTTCCGCAAGGATGGATACGGATCCGCAGCACTTCCGCGATTGTAGCAGGCCGCGGGCATCTTCCGTTGTTAACGCAATTGTTGCGACGGTACGGTATCGGACATTTTGCCGGCCAGAGATGGCAACGTCGCGGGGTATCAGGGTCAATGGGGGCGTGTGTAAGATGCCCGCTTCTTAGTACGAGGACGTGCTCCACGACTTCGAGGGAGCGGCTCCGCTGGCAGTCCCTTCCACGAACAAACCGCGCCTCGCCTTTGTAGTTGTACGGGCAGGCGCAGCGGTACGGAGTCGATAAGTTATGAGGTCCCCCATGATGACGACAGAGTTCCTACAAGGGGAGCTCGAGCGATTGTTCGAGCTCGAATCCATGATGGCCCTGAGCAACGAGCTGCTTGGGCTGGCACCGACCGAGGTGGGCGGGACCGACGGCAAAGGGGCCTTCGCGCGAGCGCTGGTCAAACACTGCGAGGAGACCAACTCGCTGGCGGCCCTGCACGACGCCATCCGGCTGTCGGCCCAGGGCGCCGAGTCGGGCGAAATGAAGCTTCCTGCGCCGCGTGATGCAGAGCTGGCCATGGCGAGTGAGGTCAGCGGCTTCAAGATCGTGAAGCGGCTGGACCGCGATGCGCTGGGAACGGCGTACCTGTCGGAGCGACTGGCGCCCAGTAACGGGCACACCGAACGCGCCAGCATCAAGGTATTCCGCGCCGAATTCTGCGGCCGCGCCGCTGCATCGCGCCTGCTGACAGCAGCGCGCGCGCTGAGCCAGGTGCGCGACACCGGCCTGGCCAACGTATTCGAGGCCGGCCTGCTGAAGGATGGACGCGTGTTCGTGGCCAGCGAGTATGTGCCCGGCCAGACCCTGGCAGAGCGCACCAGCAAGGGCGGAGCAATGCGCTTCGAGGAGTTGCGCTCGGTGATGCGCACGCTGCTGCGCGGCCTGGCGACGCTGCACGAGCGCGGCATCCTGCACGGCCTGCTGCGCGCCGAGAGCGTACTGATCGGCACCGGCGAGGGCGATGACAACGACAGCTACGGCGTGCTGACCGACCTGGTTACCAGCCGCCTGCTCGAGGGTGCGCCCACCCGCACTCCTTACGTGCTGCGCACCGTAGGCGACGCCTCAACGCTCGCGCCCGAGGTGGCGCTGGGTAAGCAGCCCGACGCCCGTAGCGAGGTCTACAGCCTGGGCTGCCTGTTGTATCAGGCACTCACCGGCCAGCCCGTGTTCGACGCCCAGTCGCCGTTCGAGTTGCTGGTCGCGCACATGCAGGAAGAGCCCATGCCGCCCTCCGAGCGAGCCCCCAACATGCGCTTGCCCGGCGCCGTCGATGCGGTCGTGCTGCGCGCCCTGCAGAAGAACCCCGGCAGTCGCTACGAGACGGTGCTCGACCTGGCCGACGCGCTGGAGGGCATCGGCCGCTCCATGTTCCCGCCCTCGGCCGAGACCGAGCTGCCCGAGCACGAGCTGATCTCGGCCACCGTGGACTTTGAGGGCGATCCTGGCGACGCGCAGAAGGCTGCGGCCCTGGAGGCGCTGGTCGCGCCCGCACACGCCTGGCAGCACGTGCTGAACACCTTCAAGAAGGCGGCAGAAAACAGCCGCCACAGCGAGATCAAGCGTCAGCTGTACTTCCGCAGCGCGCGCATCCTGGCGCACGAGTTGAAGGACCGCGAGGCCGCCGAGAGGGCTTATCGTCAGGTGCTGGAGCTGGACCCGAGCAACGCCCAGGCGCACGACGCGATCGAGCAGCTGCGACGCACCAGCAAGGACCACGAGGGTCTGGCCAGCTTGCTGCTGGACCGGCTGCAGAGCGAGCCCGCCCCGACCACCCGCGCGCGCATCCTGCGCGAGGTGGGCGAGCTGTACGAAGACAAGCTGGACCAGGGCGAGAGCGCCCTTTTGGCCTACACGCAGGCACTGTCCGAGGACGCCGAAGAAGAGGGAGCACACCGCGCCATCGAGCGCCTGTGCGAGACGCAAGAGCACTGGGACGAGGTGCTGGGCACGCTGACCGACGCCATCGAAGACAGCGAGCGGCCCGCACATTCGCTGGCGCTGTGCGTGATCGCCGCCGGCTGGTACGAGAAGCAGGCCGGCCGAGGCGACGCAGCGCTGACGCTGTTGAACCGCGCGCTGCAGATGGACCCTGCGTACGAGCCCGCGCTTGTAGCGCTGACGAAGCTGTACGAAAACGCCGAGGCCCACAACGAGCTGGCGCAGCTGCTAATGCACCGCTCCGAGAGCGCGGCCACGCCGGCTCTTGCGCGCGACCTCAAGGCGCAAGCGGCACAGGTCGCCTACGTGAACCTCATGGACGTCGAGCTGGCCACGCAGATGTTCACCGAGGTGCTTGAGGAGGACTCGAGCCACCCGCAGGCGCTGTCGGCGCTGGAGGACATCTACGCCGCGTTGGGCGCTGACGAGCAGCTGGCGGGCGTGTTGGCGCTCAAGGCCAAGATCGATCGCGGAGACGAGCGTGTGAAAACGCTGCTCAAGCTGGCCGAGCTGGGAGAGCGCGACGAGAGCGACCTCGAGCAGGCTGCCGAGAGCTATCAGGCCGTGCTGGGAATGGACGAGAAGCAGCTGTCCGCACTCGACGGCCTGGTGCGCGTCTACGCGGCGCTGGAGAAGCCGAGCGAGCTTCTGGCGGCCCTGGAGCAAAAGCTCAAGGCCACCACCACACCGTCGCAGCGGGCGGCCGTGTTGAGCCAAATAGCCGTCACCCACGAGGCGATCGGGGACGTGGAGAGCGCGGTCACGACGTACGAGCGGCTGATCGCAATCGCTCCCGGCCACGATGCCACCAACAGCGCCCTGGCGCGCCTGTATCGCGGCCAGTCGCGCTTCGACGACCTGGCGCAGACGCTGGATCGTCACGCCAAGGCCACCGAGGACACCGACCGCAAGGTGGAGCTGCTGATGCAGGCCGCTCGCGTGCTGATGGCCGACCTGGGCTCGCCCGACCGCGCCCTGTTCGTGTGCGAGCGCGTGCTGTCCGTGTCGCCCGACCACTCCGAGGCGCTGGGCATGACGTCGCGCATGCGCGCGTTGGCCGGCGATACCGCCTCCGCAATCGACGCCCTCGAGCTGATGGCCGACGGCGAGCCGAGCAACGAGAAGCGCGCCGACCTCTGGGTGCGCGTGGGCGAAATGCTGGAGCAGCGCGAGGATCTGGACGCGGCCATCGACCGCTACCGCCTGGCCCTCGATGGCGTGGCCGATCACGGCGCCGCCCTGGCCGCCCTGTCGCGCCTGTACGAGAAGCGTGGCGACCTGCGCGGCAAGGCCGACCTGATGCTGCGCAGCGTGGAGCTGACTGGCGATCCCGCTGTGCGCGCGCAGCGTCTGGTGGAGCTGGGCAACTATCGCCTCGAGAAGCTGGAAGACAAGGGGCTGGCCGCCGATGCGTTCGCCAGCGCCTACGAGCTGGACTCGGACAACCTCGGGGCACAGCTGGGCCTGGGTCAGCTGTCGCTTGAGCGCGGCGACTACGAGCTGGCCGCCCAGCTTTTGGAGCCGCTGCTGGAGCACACCACCGAGCTGTCCAACACGGCCGCACGCGAGGCTTGTGTGGGTGCGGGTCGCGCCTTCCGCGAGCTGGGCCAGCCCAATCGCGCCGAGCGCGCGTACATGCGCGCCAAGGCCATCGCGCCCCACGACCGCGAAGTGCTGACGCGCCTTTCGGATCTGGCAATGGACAATCAAAACTACGCCGAGGCCAGCGAGCTGTTGGGCACGCTGCTGGAGCGGCACGGAGCCACCTTGCCCGCACGCGAGCGGGCCGAGGCGCTGGTCAAGCTGGGCCTTTGCTACAAGGAGCAGGGCTCGTTCGGCAAGGCGTCCGTGGCCATCAACCAGGCTGCAGAGCTTTGCCCGAAGTGGTCGGAGCCGCTGGAGGCGCTGTCCCGCGTGCACGAGGCACAGGGCAACTGGAGCGGGCTCGCCAGTACGCTCAACGCCCGGCTGGAGATGGCCGAGGACAACACGCAGCGCTTCCCGCTGCTGGTCAAGCTGGGCGACATCAACGCCAGCTCGCTCAAGGACCGCGACGCGGCCGCCAGGGCCTACGTGGCGGCGCTGGAGCTGAACGCCGAGGACCGCAACGTGCTGGCCAAGCTGATGGCCGTGTACAGCGAGGGCAAGGACTGGTCGCGCCTGGTGGACGTGCTGTCGCGCATGGCCAGCGTGGTGCAAGTGCCGGCCTTGAGCGCCAAGTACCTGCACACGGCGGCCTCCATTGCGCAAGGCGAGCTGGGCTCGCACGAGCGGGCCGTGGACCTGTATGAGCGCGCGCTGAACGCCGTGCCCACCCTGGAGGTCGCCTTCCAGGGCCTGACCGACAGCCTGACCCGCGCAGAGGACTGGACGCGCCTGGCCAGCAGCTATCGCAACTACATCGAGCGCGCCAAGAGCGAGCTGTCCAGCGACCAGCTGGCGGCACTCTGGGACAAGCTTGGCGACCTCTGCGGCTCGCGTCTGTCGCGCCTGGACGAGTCGGTGTCTGCCTTCGAGCAGGCTCAGGCGCTGGACGGTGACAACCGCGACCGCGCCGAGCGGCTGGCCGAGATCTACGGCAAGCACCCGAACCGCTATGGCGACCGTGCCATCGCCATGCACCAGAAGCTGCTGGAGCAGAACCCCTACCGCATCGAGTCCTACAAGGCGCTGCGTCAGCTATACACGCAGCTGAAGCGGCCCGACGAGGCGTGGGTGGTCTGCCAGGCGCTGCGCGGCTTGAACATGGCCGAGCCCGACGAGGAGACCTTCTTCAAGCGTTACCGTGTGCAGGCACCCGCCACCGCGCAGGAGTGCATCACAGAGGAGCTCTGGCAGGACTACATCCTGCACCCCGATCAGGACGCGCTGCTGACCACCATCTTCGCGCTGGTGCAGCCCGCGGCCGTGCAGGAGATGGCGCAGCCGCCCGAGGTGTTCGGCATTGCCGCGCCCGATCAGATCGACTGCGCCAGCGCCCAGCAGACCATGGCGCAGATGCTGTACTACGCGTCGGGCGTCACGCTGGTGCCGCTGCCGCCGGTGTTCTACCGACGCAACGACGCGGGCGGCGTCTCGTTCCTGTTCACGAACCCTGCTTCGCTGGGCCTTGGCCACGGCGCGCTGCAGCCCTCGCCCGACCAGGCGCTGGCATACATCGCGGGCCGCCAGCTCAGCTACTTCCGCCCCGGTCACTACATGCGCCAGCTGCTCCCCACGGGCAGCGGTCTGCGCAGCTGGCTGCTGGCCGCCATCCGGTTGGCCAACCCGCGCTTCCCGGTGCCAGAGGCGGTGCGCAGCACCGTGGATCGCAATCGCGACGCGCTCTCGCACGCGCTCAACGGCCCACAGCAGCAGGCGCTGAGCAGCCTGCTGGAGCGGCTGTTGCGGGAGCAGCCCGAGGTGGACGTCAAGCGCTGGGCGCTGGGCGTCGACCTGACCGCCGACCGCGTGGGCTTCTTGCTGGCCAACAGCCTGGACGCAGCCGTGGCGGTGACCCGCGCCAGCCCCGCCGACAGCAGTCTGGCCAGCGAGCGCGAGCGCCTCAAGGAGCTGTACCGCTACGCCGTCTCGCCGACCTACATCGGCCTGCGCCAGGCCATCGGCATCACCATCGGTCAGTAGCCAGCCGAGAGCGCGCCTGGACGCACCCCGTCACGCGGCGCTGACCAGAGTCGAGATCGCGTGGCCTCGCTGTAACCGGGTGCGGCAACACTTTTTTTGGCGAGCCTCAGCACCAGACATGCGCGGTCCGAAACGCCGCCGCGCACTCGCCAGCTTTGTCATGAGACGTGCGGATGCGCGGACTTAATGGGGCTGCCACGGGCACTCCCGTGAGCTGGGTTTCAGACTGTCCGCGGGGGGCTGCCCGACAATCACCGTCGACACGCCCTCCGGCTCACAGAACGCGTGGTAGCGTTTGATCAGGAATCCGCACCTAGGAGGCCCATGAAAGAAGCCGAGTCGGAAGCTACAAAGAGGCCAGTTCGCATTTCCACGGAGGTCGAGGTCGCCGATAGCGGCTTGCTCCTTGCGCTCACCGGGCCAGGCGGAGCAAACCTGAAGCCGCTAGAAAAAGCTTTCGATATCGGAGTCGGCCTGCGCGGCAACACCATCAGATTGGTGGGCGCGCCCAAGGCCGTGGGCCTTGCAGAGCGCGCCCTGGCAGAGCTCCTGGAGCTGGCCCGGCGCGGGTCGCACCTCACGGCGCGCGACGTCCAGCGCAGCGTCGAGCAGCTGAAGCGTCACCCGGAGGTCAAGTTGTCCGAAATGCTCGACGACACCGTGCAAGTGGGCGCAGGCAAGCGCGGTGTGGCTCCGAAGGGGCTTGCGCAGCAGGAGTATCTGCGCGCCATCCGCACGCACGACGTGGTGTTTGGCGTGGGACCCGCCGGCACAGGCAAGACCTATTTGGCCATGGCCACCGCCGTGGCGGCGCTGATGGAGCGCAAGTACAAGCGCATCATCCTCACGCGGCCGGCCGTCGAGGCCGGTGAAAAACTGGGCTTTTTGCCGGGTGATCTGGCAGAAAAGGTCAACCCGTACCTGCGCCCGCTTTACGACGCGCTGCACGACATGATGGACATGGAGCGCGCGCAGGACCTGCTGGCGCGCGGAACCATCGAGGTGGCCCCGCTGGCCTTCATGCGGGGTCGCACGCTGAACGCCAGCTTCGTCATCCTGGACGAGGCGCAGAACACCACTGTCGATCAGATGAAGATGTTCCTCACGCGTCTCGGCTACGACTCCAAGGCGGTCATCACGGGTGATCCCACGCAGGTGGATCTGCCCGATGGCAAGCGCAGCGGCCTGGCCGACGCGCTGCGCCTGCTGGACGGTGTCGAGGGCATCGGCGTGTCGCGCTTCACCGATATCGACGTGGTACGCCACCCGCTCGTGCAGCGCATCGTCCGTGCCTACGACTCGCGCGACCTCGCGCGTCGCAACGAGGACGAAGCGCGCCGCAGCCAGAACGCGCGTCGCGTGGTGGCCGCGCGTATGCCTGCCGAAGATGGCGGCAACCAGGAGGAGTGAAGCTTGCCGATCTACGACGGCGTTGATGAGCTGATCGGCCGCACGCCGCTCGTACGATTGAAGAAGCTGCGCCCCGAAGGCGGGGCCGACCTTTGCGCGAAGCTGGAGAGCCAGAACCCCGGCGGCAGCGTGAAAGATCGGCCCGCGCTCGCCATGCTGTTGGCCGCCGAGCAAGCGGGGCATGTAACGCCGGGTTCGACCATCGTGGAGGCCACCAGTGGCAACACGGGCATCAGCCTGGCCATGTTGGCGGCCGCGCGGGGCTACCGCTGCGTGCTGGTCATGCCCGAGGACGCCAGCATGGCGCGCCGCCTGCTGCTTTCGGCCTACGGCGCGGAGCTGGTGCTAACGGAGGCCGGCAGCGGCATGGCCGGCGCGGTGGCCAAGGCCGAGAGCCTGGTGCGCTCCACCAAGGGCGCCTTCATGTGCAGGCAGTTCGAGAACCCGCACAACCCCGAGGCGCACGCGCTCAGCACCGCTGAAGAGATTTGGGCCGACACCGAGGGGCGCATCGACGCCTTCGTGGTGGGAGTGGGTACCGGTGGGACCCTGACGGGCGTGGCGCGCGTGCTCAAGGCGCGCAAGCCCAACCTGCGCGTGGTGGCGGTGGAGCCGCGTGCCAGCGCCGTTCTCAGCGGTGGGCCACCGGGCCTGCACGGCATCCAGGGGCTCGGGGCGGGCTTCGTGCCGCGCGTCCTCGACCGCTCGTTGATCGACCACGTGCTGTCGGTCACCGACGTGGCTGCCGACCGTACCGCTCGTCGGTTGGCGCACGAGGAGGGTCTCCTGGTCGGAACGTCCGCAGGTGCGAACGTGTACGCAGCCATGGAGCTTGCGAAGACATTGTCCTCCGATCAGCGCGTGGTGACGATCCTCTGCGATAGCGGCGAGCGCTACCTTTGTTGAGGCAAGGACGCTCACCGTTCTAGCAATTTTGTGAGGCGGTTCGTTATCTTAACCGCATGCATGGACCGGGGCGTGTGGCCCGACGTTATTTGCTCGCGCGCCCTGTCTCAGCTCGCGTGCCCGAGGGCCCGCTTCTCTCGGCTCGCGTGCCCGAGGGCCCGCTTCGACCTGGCCGCTCGACGTGGCCGCGGAACTTCTTCGCCCTCGCAACACTGCTTCTGAGCGTGAGCTTCGCCAGCCTGGGGAGCGTCGCGTTAACCAGCAGCGCAGCAGCCCAGTGTATCGACGAGGCGATTCGCGATGAGCTGAATGCGCGCCGTCAATACCGCGGCGTGCAGGAGCGGCTGTTCCAGAAGGAGCGGCGCCACGAGATCAGCGCGCTGGGCGGCGTGTACGCGGCGGACATGACCTCGTCTTCGTACCTGGTCGGCGGCGCGTACACTTACCACCTGACCGAGGACTTCGGGCTCGAAGCCAGCTTCGGCTACACGCGCTCCAGGTCGGAGCTGGTGAAGATCATCGAGCAGCGTCTCGCCACCGACCTGACGCGCGAGGACCTACCCGTGTTCCTCTATCAGGGGCACCTGGTGTGGACACTGGCCTACGGCAAGCTGCGCTGGTTCGGTAGCCGCATCAGCCGCTTCGACTTCAACCTGGCGCTAGGCGGCGGCATCACCGACAACCGCTCGGCGCGCGGCCTGACCGGCAGCGCGGGCATCGGATTGAAGTTCTACCCAACCTCCTACCTGGCCATCCGCGTGGACCTGCGCGACCAGCTGCTCAGCCAGGAGCTGCTGGGCGAGTCGCGCCTGGTCAACAACCTGTACGCCACGCTGGGACTCTCCATGTTCTTGCCGTTCGGCTTCTGATGTCGGGAGTGAAGCTCATGCGTGTTGCACCAACATCACTGCTCGTCGGTCTGTCGCTGGCGGTTGCCGGCGCGCACGCCCAGGAGCCAAAGCCCGAAGCGCCCAGGGCCGATGCGCCCACGGAGGCCGAGCCAGCCCCCGAAGCCGCAGCGCCAGCAAAGGAGAGCATCGGCACGACGCCCGACGTGAGCGCGCTGTCGAGCGAGCTGTCGGCCGTGCTGGACGAGCTGATCCAGGCCCGCACGCGTGCCTCGGTGCTAGCCAAGAGCCTGTTCCGCACGCGCATCGACATCAACGTGCTGCGCCGCGCCGATGACCAGCGCATGGTGCACGTGCGGCTCGAGCTGGATGGCGTGCCGGTGCACGACTCGGATGGAGCCGCCCTGGGCGGCGATGAGGCGCATCTGTTCCAGGGTTACGTGGCGCCCGGTGTGCACGAGGTGGGCATCGAGATCACCGAGCAATCGAAGCAGAACGCCACCTACCAGTACACGCGCAGCGAGCGCTTCCGGATCGAGACCAAGAAGGGCACCAGCACCCAGGTCGACGTGCTGCTGCGCGACGACTCCGACATGGCCGAAGAGCTGCCCCAGGGCGACGATGGCAAGTACCAGGTATCCACGCGCGTGCGCGTGACGCCGGTCAAGGTGGGCGACTGATGCACGGCTCGTATCGCTTGCCCGCGGCGACTCGCGCTCGGCTGTCGCTGGCGCTGTGCCTGCTGGGACTGCCCATGGTGGCGTCCGCACAGGGGCCAGCCCCAGCAAAGCCTGCCGCTGCGCCCACGGGGAAAGCCGCACCCCCTGCTCAGGCGAAGCCCGCCGATGGGGCGAGCATCCTGGATGGTTACCTCAAACAGCTGGAGCAGCAGAAGCTGCTGCCCGGCCCAGCGCAGAGCGTCGACGAGCTGTCTGCGGTCCTGCAGGAGGCGCAGGTCGCGCTGCTGAGTGGCCAGAAGGCAGAGGCCTCGGCCCTGTTGCTGGACGCACTGGAGGGACCGCGCTTTCGCGAGTACCGAGACTTTCCCGCGTATCACACCGCCGCGCTCACGCTGTCGGGGCTGCTGCTGGAACAGTACGCGCTGAAGAGCTCGCAGCGTCAGGTCGATAGCCTGCTGGTCCAGGGCGCGGAGATCGAGGCTTTCGGGCCCGCGTACCGACGCGCGATCGACATCGCATTGGTGCGGGGCGATCTCGACGCCTCGGCCGCGCATCTGGTCGCGCTGGTCCCTGGCGCCCTGCCCGAGGACGCGCAGAACGAGCTGCACTACCTCAAGGCGCTGGCCGCCCACGACCGCGACGACTTCAAGAGCGCCAGCCCGGAGTTGCTGGCCATCACCAAGCGCAGCCGCTTCTACGCCAGCGCGCAGTACCTGCTGGGCGCGATCGCCGCCAGGGAGAAAAACTTCAAGGAGGCGGAGGCCCGTTTCTGCAGCATCGCCGGCGCCGGCAAGGACGACGCGTTCTCGTTCTACGTCGATGGCCGATTTTTCCCGGTGCGCGACCTGGCGTATCTGGGCCTCGGCCGCGTGGCGCACGAGACCGGCCGCGGCGACGACGCGTTCTACTACTACTTCCAGGTACCCAACGACTCGAGCCGCGTGAGCGAGGCGCTATTCGAGGCCGCCTGGGCCAGCTACGAGGCCGACGATCACGACTCCGCGCTGGACAGCCTGGATCAGCTGGACGCACGCTTTCCGCGCTCGCCGTACGCCGCAGAGGCGGGCGTGCTGCGCGGCTACGTGCACCTGTCACGCTGCGAGTTCGGCGAGGCCGAGAAGCACCTCGTGCTGTTCGAGCGCACGTTCGCCAGTGTGCTGCGTGAGATCGACGCAAGCTTGAAGAGCCCGGCGCGCAAGCAGAGCATCTATCGTGACCTGGTCGCGCGCGAGCAAAGCATCGCGCTGCTGACGCAGCAGGCCGAGACCGGTGAGCCGAGCCCGGACAGCGTGCTGCTGGCGCTGGTGGCTGCCGATCCTGACTTCTACAAGTTGCACGCGCAGATCCGCGCACTGGATGCAGAGCTGTCCAGCACCGGCCACGTGCCCGACGAGCTGTACGCGTTGTCGGCACGGGTGAAGAGCAAGGACGCACCTGCACCGCGCCTGAGCGACGACGACGCATCTCGCGATGCCATCTCGGCGCTCAGCAAGGAGCTGACTGCGGCCAAAACGGCCATCGACGCCTTCTCGGGCGAGCTGGCCCAGCTGTCGCGCTCCGGGGCCGAGAAGGGCGAGCTGAGAGCGCTCTACGATGTGCGCAAGTCACTCGACAGGCGCGTCGACGAGCTGTCCAGCAAGCTACGCGAGGTCCTGTCGCACACCGAGGACCCCGTTGCCCTGCCCTCGGCCAGCGAGCTGAGCGCGCGCTTCCTGCAAGACAAGAGCTACGTCGAGGCGATCCGCATCAAGGCCCTGAAGGTGCGCAGTCAGCTGGAGGTCAGGGCCAACGAGGCGGGCGAGGCTGCGCTGGTATCGCTGCGCAACCGGCTGGCCAAGGAGCTGCGCCGCGCGCGGATCGGCCGCATCG
>Ga0105048_10006921_pt1 | contig 18266 bp, 11 predicted proteins | sample MAT05_FD_78382 | JGI IMG/M metagenome (GOLD analysis project Ga0105048, IMG submission 78382) | Freshwater microbial communities from Lake Fryxell liftoff mats and glacier meltwater in Antarctica - MAT-05 | ecosystem: Environmental > Aquatic > Freshwater > Ice > Liftoff microbial mat | place... | reverse complement strand
CAGCGGTCGCTACGACGGTTTCGTCGAGCTTGAGCTATCGGCGTGGGATGCGGTGGCAGGTTTGCTGCTGGTGGAGGAAGCCGGCGGGTATCACGTGCCGTTCACGACGCCCACACCGGTCAGCAAAGGGGCGTGCCTCGCGTGCACGCCCGGGATCGCGGGCGCGCTGAAGGAGGTGGTAGGCGCCCTGTAGGCGAGGCTTCAGCCTCGCAGGTTTGTTTGTAGGCGAGGCTTCAGCCTCGCAGGTTTGCCGCAGCATTGACCCCGCGAGGCTGAAGCCTCGCCTACAGGAATTCTGCTGGGCGATCCACGGCAGTTCAGCAGCGATGCAGAAGCAACAAAACTGGGGCTTGCGCCCCGTTGGTCATTTGAAATCGCCGGCGAAGGCGAACGTGAACTCACCCGCCTTCATGTACTTGCGGAATGCGGCGTTCACGTCGGCGGTGGTCAGCTTGGCAATCGCCGCGTCGACGTTGGCGGAGACGGCAAACGTGCGGCCGAGAAAAGCCTGCGTCGTCAAGGCGCCGGCAATGCCCGCATCCTCAGTGCGCGCCAGCGTGCGTTCCTGCAATACGCCCTGCCTGGCGGAAGCCACTTCGGCATCGGTGAAGCCTTCCTTCAGTGCACGATCAAGTTCCTCGGCGATGCCGGCCCGAACCTTGTCAAGGTTTTGCGGCGCGAAGATCGCATACATGCCATACGTGCTGTTGGCATCGATGGGATTGGGTTGGAAATAGCCGCCCGCACCGTACGAGAGGCCATCCTTCTGGCGCAGGCGCTCTGGAATCCGCGCCGCCGAGGAATCACCGAAGATGAAGTTCGCAACAAGCAGTGCCGGATAGTCCGGGCTGGTGTCGTTGATCGGCCATTTCTCGCTGCCGACCAGGACGGCATTGGCCTTGTCCGGAACGACGAGTCGCAACGCCGCCGGCTTGATCGTCCGGTACGGATCGGGCACGCGGGCGTAGGCCGACGGGCTCGCCCATGTGCCGAAGAGTTCGGTCACCAGGGCCCGCATCGCATCGACGTCAAAGTCGCCGACGATGGCCAGTTCGGCGTTGCTCGCACCGTAGAACTGCTTGTGGAAGGCGCGCACTGCGTCGAGCGTCACTGCATTGTTCCAGGCCAGGCTTTCCTCGATCGTCGGCGCGTACCGCGGATCGCCCAACGGATAGGGATTGTCGTGCCGCCGCAGGGCGCGTTGCACGATGTCCTGTGGTTCCGAGCGCGCGGTTTCAAGGGCCGTCGCGCGCGCCCGCTTGATCTGGTCGAGTTCGGTGACAGGGAACGCGGGGTTCTTCAGCACATCGGCCACAAGCCGCAGCGTGTCGGGCAACTGCGCGCGAAACGTCTGGCCGCCGGCGGATGCGCCGGTGGACGACCCACTGACACTGACCTTCGCGCGTAGCTTGTCGAAGGCGTCATCGATCTCCTGACGCGACTTCGTCGTCGTGCCGCGCAGCAACATGCTGCCGGCGTAAGTGCCGTCGATAGCCTTGCCGAAGACGGATTTTTCGTCACCGAAGCGCAGTGTGAGGCTGAAATTCACCGCTTCGCCGCGCGTCTTCTTCGGCAGCAGCACGACCTTCATGCCGTTTGCAAGCGTGAAGCGCTGCGCACGGGCATCGAGATTGGCGGGCGACGAATCAAAAACTTCGCCAGCAGCCGTAGCCGCGTCGCCCTTGTAGTCCTTGACCATCGCGGCGACATCCACCGGGGCGGGCGCGGGTGCGCGATCAGGCTTGGCGTCGGGGATGAACTCGCCCACCGTGAGGTTCGACCGCTTCAGGTACTGGAGCGCCACGCGCTGGACGTCCTCGGCCTTCACCGTGCGATAGCGATCGCGCTGCAGGAAGAAGAGACGCCAGTCGCCCAGCGCGATGGCTTCCGAGATGCCGACGCCGAACTGCTGCGGGTTGGACATCACGTCGTCGTAGTACTTCGCGGCTTTGGCGCGCACGCGCGCCACCTCGGCCTCGGTGATCGGTTCCTTCGCGATGTTGGCGAATGTCGCCAGCATCGCCTCGCGCGCCGGCTCGATCGAATCGCCGTCAGGAATCTGCGCGAAGAACGTGGTGGTGCCCGGGTCGGTCTGGGCTTCGGCCCACACGGAGACGGCGGTGGCTTTCTTGGTCTCCACCAGCGCCTTGTAGAGACGGCCCGAGGGCGCCAGGGTCATGACTTCGCCCAGCGCATCGGTGGCGGTGTAATCCGGGTGGGCGCCGCGGCCCACCTTGTACATCATGCCGAGGAACTTGGAGTTGCCCACGCGACGCAACGTGGCCGAACGCTCGCCGTCCTGGACCGGGTCCTCGGTGTAGATGCGCGGCAACACTCGCGAAGGCTTCGGAATGGGCCCGAAGTACTTGGCGATCAGGGCCAGCGTCGGATCGACGTCGAACTTGCCGGCGACGATCAGCACGGCGTTGTCCGGCTGGTAGTACATCCGGTAGAACGCCTGCAGGCGGTCGATATCGACGTTCTCGATGTCCGAGCGCGCGCCGATCGGCAGGTGGCCGTAGTTGTGCCATTGGTAGGCGGTGGACAGCATCTTGCCGTACAGCACCAGCTGCGGATTGTTCTCGCCGCTTTCGAATTCGTTGCGCACCACCGTCATCTCGGTATCGAGATCGCTGCGGCGGATGAACGAGTTGACCATGCGGTCGGCTTCCATAGACAGCGCCCAGTCGAGGTTGTCGCTCGATGCCGTGAACGTCTGGAAGTAGTTGGTGCGCTCCCAACCGGTGCTGCCGTTGAACTCCATGCCGCGGCGGCCCAGTTCCTGCATGATGTTGCCGCGGGAGGGCGTGCCCTTGAACACCAGGTGCTCAAGCAGGTGAGCCATGCCGGTTTCGCCGTAATTTTCCTGTGCGGAACCGACCTTGTAGGTGACGTTCACCACCGTGGTGGGCTTCGACGCGTCGGGAAACAGCAGCACCGTCAGGCCGTTGGCCAGTCGGTACTCGGTGATGCCCTCGACGGTGGGTCCCTGCGTGATGCTGGCAGGCAGCGCGGCGTGTGCGCCCGCGGCGATGAACAACGGCAGGATGAACGCGGCGATGCGCCGGGAAATGGCAGCGAATGCGGGCATGGAAACGACCTCGTTGGTTTGGCGCGCGGAGTATAGCCGCCGCTGGCTTAAGGCCTGCTTAGACGGCGAAATGCCGGAAATGTTCTACCGGTAACGCTGCCGCCTGCGCCGCCACTACGTTTGTACGCGAGCTTGTACGCGAGCTTGTAGGCGAGGCTTCAGCCTCGCAGGTATGGCGTATCGACCCCGACGTTGGTAGCAGGTATGCGGCATCGAACCCGACGTTTGTAGGCGAGGCTTCAGCCTCGCAGGTATGCCGCATCGAACCTGCGGGGCTGAAGCCTCGCCTACGGGATCGGGATCGGGATCGGGATCGGCGCCGCGCCGCGGCGATGTCCCCGCGAGGCTGAAGCCTCGCCTACAAACGATCCTTCATCCTTGCCTACGGATGGTCGGCGTGCGGCTTCGGCAGGAACACCACTGCCAGTGCTGCGACGGCAGCAATCGCGGCCATCAGGCCCAGCAGGAAGCCGAAGCCGTTGGCCTTGACCAGCGGTCCCAGCAGCCAGACGGCCAGCGAACTCACGCCGAAGGCGATGGCCAGGCGAACCCCGGCCACGCGCGAGCGCATCCGGTCGTCGACGTAGCGCACGATCAGCGCATCGGTGAACGGGATGGCGCCGAACACGAAGGCCATGAACGCAATGGCCAGCCCGTAGAAGATCCAGCCATCGGCATACACGGCCATTGCGAATAACGGTATCTGCATCAGCACGATGCCCATGAACAGGCGCTTCAACGGAAAGCGGTCGATCGCGCGCCCCACGATCAGCTGCGAGAACGACGCCACGACATATACGGCGCCCAGCATCAGGCCGAGCCGTGCCGGGTCGAGCGTGATCCCGCGCATCCGGTCGGCCATCAATTCGCCGTTGCCGTTGGTCGTGAAGTTGAAGAGGAGGCTGCCGCAGGTGGAGGTGAGCGTCAGCACCAGCACGACGCGCGCGATGTCGCGCGGCGCGAGGTCGGATTGCCGGGGCGCGCGCTTGGAGGGGGCCAGTTCTTCGTTCGGCACCACGCGCGCGAAGATGAAGCCCATCACGATGGCCACGATGCCCGGCACGACGAACGCGATCCGCCAGCCGAAATACTTGATGATGAATCCGGTGAGCACGGCCGCGGCCGCAATGCCCAGGTTGCCGACGAGGCCGTTGAAGCCGATCACCGCGCCGGGGCGGGAGGTGCCCTGCACCAGCATCGGGATGCCCACCGGATGGTAGATCGCGGCGAACGCGCCCATCAGCGTCAGCGCCGCTGCCAGTTGCCACGCGGTTTGCGTCGTCGCCACCAGCAGGCACGCCGCGCCGATGCCGAAGAAGAACACCAGCATCATCGCGCGCCGCCCCCACAGGTCGCCCAGGCGTCCGGCCGGGATCGCGCCCAGGCCGAACAGCAGGAACGCGCCCGCGGTGAACGGCATCAGGTATTCCCAGCGCGAGTAGCCGAACTCCACCGCGATCGTGCCCACGCCAGCGGCGAAGATCAGCAGCACCAGGTGGTCCAGCGCGTGGGCCAGGTTCAGCATTGTCGTGGTGGCGACACTGTGGCCAGCGAGGGCCGGGATAACGGGCGTCGCGACGCCAGGAATCGGGGACGTGGCGGAGGTGGCAGGTGGGGGCATGAAGGGGGTGGCTGCGCAGCGGGGGCGAAACGTGGAATTATGAACGTCCTTGGTGCAACTAGTATTGACGTTTACGTAAACGTCATTTAGCGTGTCGCATCGCGCCAAAAAGCGAGGCCTCGCCGTGAACGACCTGTCCCTCCGCCCGCCGCTCGTCTACAAACCCGTGCACAAGGTGCGCTTCGTCACGGCCGCCAGCCTGTTCGACGGTCACGATGCGTCGATCAACATCATGCGGCGGATCCTGCAGGCATCGGGGTGCGAGGTGATCCACCTCGGCCACAATAGGTCGGTGGAGGAGGTGGTGAACTGCGCACTGCAGGAAGACGTGCAGGGCATCGCGATCTCGTCCTACCAGGGCGGCCACGTCGAGTACTTCAAGTACATGCTTGACCTGCTGCGCGCGCGCGGCGGCGCGCACATCAAGGTCTTCGGCGGCGGCGGTGGCGTGATCGTCCCTGACGAGATCCGCGAGTTGCACGACTACGGCGTCACGCGCATCTTTTCGCCCGAGGACGGCCAACGTCTCGGCCTGCAGGGGATGATCAACGAAATCGTCTCGGCGTGCGACACCGATCTTGCCGTGACGCTGCCGACGTCGCTGTCGCCGTTGCGGGGGAACGACCGCTTCGCGCGCACGCATGCGCTGGCGCGGCTCATCACCGGCCTCGAGAACGGCACGGTACCCGCGCCGCTGCGCGCGGAACTGTTGGCTGCTGCGGAGGCGTCGAAGGTACCGACGATCGGCATCACCGGGACCGGAGGTGCAGGCAAGAGCTCGCTGACCGACGAGCTGGTGCGCCGCTTCCGCCTCGACCAGAAGGACAAGCTGCAGATCGCGCTGATCTCGATCGACCCGTCGCGGCGCAAGTCCGGCGGCGCGTTGCTGGGCGACCGCATCCGGATGAATGCCAATGAACATCCGAACATCTTCATGCGCTCGCTGGCCACGCGTGACGCCGGCAGCGAAATCTCGAAGGCGTTGCCCGATGTGATCGCCGCGTGCAAGGTGGCGGGTTTCGACCTCGTCATCATCGAGACCTCCGGCATCGGGCAGGGCGACGCGGCGATCGTGCCGCTGGTCGATACCTCCCTGTATGTGATGACGCCGGAGTTCGGCGCGGCCAGCCAGTTGGAAAAGATCGACATGCTCGACTTCGCCGACTTCGTGGCCATCAACAAGTTCGACCGCAAGGGCGCGCAGGATGCGCTGCGCGACGTGCGCAAGCAGTTCCAACGCAACCGCGAGGCCTGGAAGACGCCGCCCGACGCGCTGCCGGTGTTCGGCACGATGGCCTCGCGCTTCAACGATGATGGCGTCACCGCGCTGTACCAGGCGGTGGCCGCGACGCTGGCCACGCATGGCCTGAAGCTTGCGCCGGGCGCGCTGCCCACCGTCACCACGCGGCAGTCGACCGTGCAGCACGTGATCGTGCCGGCGGCGCGATCGCGTTATCTGGCCGAAATCGCCGATGCCTTGCGCGGCTATCACGCGTGGGCCGCGAAGCAGGCGCAGGTCGCGCGCGAGCGGCAGGCGCTGCGGCTGTCCCAACAGATGCTGCTGGGCGACGGCAAGGCGAAGAGTGCAGCGAACGCCGGAGCCGCCGGTGCATTGAAAACGCTCGAGGCGGAGCGCGACGCGCAGCTCGAGCCGCGGGCGCGGAAACTGCTGGACATGTGGCCGCAGACGGTGGCGGCCTACAGCGGTGACGAATACGTCGTGAAGATCCGCGACAAGGAGATCCGCACCACGCTGACCACGACGTCGTTGTCGGGCACGCGCGTGCGCAAGGTGGCGCTGCCGCGCTACGAGGACGATGGCGAAATCCTGCGCTGGCAGTTGCTGGAGAATGTGCCCGGGAGCTTTCCGTTCACCGCGGGCGTTTTCGCATTCAAGCGCGAGAACGAGGATCCCACGCGCATGTTCGCGGGCGAGGGCGACCCGTTCCGCACCAACCGCCGCTTTCACCTGCTGGCCGACGGCGTGCCGGCCAAGCGCCTGTCCACCGCCTTCGATTCGGTCACGCTGTACGGCAACGACCCAGCCATCCGGCCCGACATCTACGGCAAGGTGGGTAATTCCGGCGTGTCGATCGCCACGCTCGATGACATGAAGGCGCTGTACGCCGGGTTCGACCTGGCCGACCCGGCTACCTCAGTGTCGATGACGATCAACGGTCCGGCGCCAACACTGCTGGCGATGTTCCTCAACACCGCGATCGACCAGCAGTTGGACAAGTTCCGCGCCGACAACGGCCGCGAACCCACCGACGACGAGGATGCCAAGATCCGCGAGTGGACGGTAGCCACGGTGCGGGGTACGGTGCAGGCCGACATCCTGAAGGAAGACCAGGGGCAGAACACCTGCATCTTCTCCACCGAGTTTTCGCTGAAGGTGATGGGCGACATCGCCCAGTACTTCGTGCAGCACAACATCCGCAACTTCTACTCGGTGTCGATCTCCGGGTATCACATCGCCGAGGCGGGGGCCAATCCGATCTCGCAACTGGCGTTCACGCTGAGCAACGGCTTCACGTTCGTCGAGGCGTATCTCGCGCGCGGGATGAGCATCGACGATTTCGCGCCGAACTTGTCATTCTTCTTCAGCTACGGGATGGATCCGGAGTACACGGTGATCGGCCGCGTGGCGCGGCGCATCTGGGCCGTGGCGATGAAGAACCGGTATGGCGCCAACGAGCGCTCGCAGAAGCTCAAGTTCCATTCGCAGACGTCGGGGCGTTCCTTGCATGCGCAGGAGATTTCGTTCAACGACATCCGCACCACGTTGCAGGCGCTGATCTCCACCTACGACAACACCAATTCGCTGCACACCAACGCCTACGACGAGGCGATCACCACGCCCACCGAGGAGAGCGTGCGGCGGGCAATGGCCATCCAGCTCATCATCAACCGCGAGTGGGGCTTGGCGAAGAACGAAAATCCCAATCAAGGCTCGTTCATCATCGACGAGCTGACCGACCTGGTCGAAGAGGCGGTGCTGAAGGAATTCGAGGCGATTTCCGAGCGCGGTGGCGTGCTGGGCGCGATGGAGACAGGCTACCAGCGCGGCAAGATCCAGGAAGAGTCGATGCACTACGAGCACCAGAAGCACGATGGCTCGTATCCGATTATCGGTGTCAATACGTTCCGCAATCCGCATGCGGACACGGCACCGCCGCAGAAGATCGAGCTGGCGCGCTCCTCCGACGACGAGAAGCAGTCACAATTGAAGCGGCTGGCGGAGTTTCATGCGCGGCATGCAGCGGAAGCGCCAGCGGCGCTGGCGCGGCTGCAGCAGGTGGTCATCGCCAACGACAATGTCTTCGCCGAGCTGGTGAAAACCGTGCGCGTGTGTTCGCTCGGTCAGATCACCAATGCGCTGTTCGACGTGGGTGGGCAGTATCGGCGCAGCATGTAGGGCGGTTGCGCCGCTCGCACGATGCGCCTCGCGCCGGTAGCCGCGTCAATGAATGTCCTTGCCATGGCAGGTCTTGTATTTCCGCCCACTGCCGCAGGGGCATGGGTCGTTGCGTCCCATCTTTGGTGACGATCGGGTTTGCGGGTGACTGGGGCGCGTGATGGCAGCGGCGTCCAACACCTGCAACGAAAGGTGGGCAATCGCTTCGTCGAGATCGGCAAGCGGCGACTCGCCGTCGATTACCTGTTGCAGCTCATTGTAATCTTGCAGGTCGGCGGCATCGGCGTCTGGGTTGGCGGGCAGGTGCCGCAAAATGCAGGCCACATGGGCTGCCAATGCGTCGTCTTGATCAAGTGCTGCAGCCAGCGCAGGAAATTGTTCGAGAGCGATGGCGAAACCCATGGCCCACGGCGCAAGCGCCACAATGCCTGCCTTCCCGGACAGCGGCTCTGCGGCCTCGTCCTCGACCTCGAACACGATCGGATCGATCGGTTCCCGGGCGAGTATGCAGGCGTTGAGCTCGTTGTATCGACGCATGATGAATCCCAAGGCCTTTTGCGCGGCATCGAGATCGGGAAATGCCGATGCCTTGCCGTTCTCATCGAAAATGTAAGGTAGCCACTGCGCCGGCAGAACAAGTACGGGCTGCAACACCACGCCGACGAGGTAACCGTCCAGCAACGCGACGTCAAGCGGATGGTTCTCCTCGGGGATCGCCGCAAGCAATTCGCCGAGCGCTACGATGTCGTCGTCGGAAAGTGGCCGGTCAATGTCCTGCAGCTGCATCGGTTCATTCACCTTTCGCTGCGTCCCGCGCTTTCAGCTTCGCCGCGATGTAATCGACGTGATCGACATAGATGAGTTCCGCCAGCTTGCGGATCATGTGGTCCTCGTGCACGTCACGATTACCGTCGGCGTAAGCCACTTCCCACATGAGCTCGACCACCCGGATCTTCTGGTCGCGCGTGAAGCGCCGGTTGACCAACGACGTGAACTGGTAGGTGTCGATGGCGTTGCTCACCTCCGCCTCCGCCAGCGCGACCAGCGTGGTGGCTTCGTCCGGCGTCAGGTGGAACTTGGCGCGCAACGCGTGCAACGCAGCCGCGCGCTCGGTGTCGGACACCGCGCCATCGGCGCGCGACACCTCGAGGAACAGCGCGGCCGTGGCCAGCTCGATCGTGTGTTTGTCAGCGGCGGCGCCCGGCGCCGACAAATGCTGGTCGAAGAAACTGCGGATCGAATCGAGCATGAACGTCAGCGCGCCCCGGCCTTTTCGAGGATGGCCACCATCTCGATGTAGTTGCGGCCCTTGGCCAGCGCCAGCGGCGTGTTGCCGCCGCGGTCCGCAAGCTTGGTGCTGGCTCCGGCCTCGACCAGGGCCTTCAGCGTGGCGACATGACGCGGCCCGCCCTGGCCCAGTACGATCGATTCGATCAGCGCGGTCCAGTGGAGGTTGTTGACGTGATCGAGCGGCGCGCCCGCCTTGATCAGGATACGCACCACTTCGTCGTGGCCAAGGTGCGCGGCGGCAATGAGCGCGGTGCCATCGTAGCGGCTGGTGATGTTGCCCGCTTTACCGCCCAATTCCAGCGCGGTCCGCAGCGTGACGGGATCATCAGCCACCGCCGCGATCGTGATGATGTCGTACTTGTCGGACTCGAGGGCGTTGGGATCCGTCCCCACCTTGACCAGCGCGCGCATTGCGTCCTGTTGTCGTGCGTAGGCGGCGACGTGCAATGGCGTGCGGCCATAGCCATCGCGTGCCTTCACGTCGGCGCCTTCCGCGGCCAGTCGCGCAATCTGTGCGGCGTCGCCGCGCGAAGCGGCGGCGAACAAGCCGGCATAGGCGGACGTTTCGGCGGGCGTGGGCGGCACCTGCGCTGCGGCCGGCACACTGGCCAGCGCGAACACCAGCAATGCAAGCAGGCGCGCGCGCATCAGCACGGATCGTAGTGCAGGTAGCCGGCCAGCGTGCCCCGCTTGTCGAGCACGCGTTCCAGACGGCCGCACGCCACCATCGGTGGCATGTCGCGCGCCGGATAGTAGAGCGGGTTGCCGACATTGGGCAGAGGCGGATCGGCGGGGTTCACGGGGTCGATCTGGATCTTGCCTCGGCCCGTGAGGTCGGCGACGCAATCGACGGACTTGCCATCGGTCTGGACGACGCGCACCAGACCCATCCCTTGGTTCATCGGCCAGGCCTTCGAGATCCACTTGGACTTGTTGCCGTCGCGCGTGAGGCAGAAATTCATGCCGGGCAGCAGGTCGGGGAGGAAGCGCGACCAGTCGTCTTCGCTCTTCTTCGCAGAGTTGGCGACTGGTGCGGCTTTGGCATCGTAGCCGGCCTTGATCGTGCAGCAGCCGGTGGTGGCTTCACCGGTTTTGAGCGACAAGAATGCCCGGTGTGTGCGTGCGGGGCCTTCCTTCATCGTCGAATCGCACGCCTCCTCGCGCAACGTGAGCACCAGCGTTTCCTTCGGCAGGTGCGTGGAGTCGCCGCGCCAGACGGTGATCGGCGGCGTCAGGAAGGACATGGATTGCAGCGCGCCGCGAAAGACCACTTCGCGCTTGCTTTTGGATCCAAGCGAACTGTATTGCGCCGACACGCGATTGGCATCCACGCGCCAGAACGGCTCTTCACCGCGGCAGTCGAGGCCCTGGACCACAATGGGTTGCTGCTGCGCGAACACCGGCACAGTCGCAATGCAGGAAATGACCAGCACAAGCAGGCGCGGCAATGTTCGAAGCGGGAAGGCGGTCACGGCGGTCCGTCGTTGCGTGGAAACCTCCGCATTTTGTCACGAATCCGCCGTGCTGCCGAAGCCGGCGGCGCGTGTGCTTGTCGCGGGTCAGCGTCTCGCCGCGAACTCCGCCGGACTCCAGCCGCCGCCCAGCGCCTTCGCAAAATCCACGGTGGACAACTTGGCATCCCGCGCGGCATCGATGCGCAAGGTCTCCGCCGCCAGCAGTGAACGCTGCGCGTCGAGCACTTCGAGGAACGACGTGCGGCCGGCGTTGTAGCGCAGCATGGCCACTTCATAGGCCTTGGCGACCTGGTCGCGACGCTTCGTTTCCGCGCTCAGGATTTCGCGCGACGCAGCGTTGGCGACCAGCGCATCGCGCACTTCGCCGAATGATAACTGCACCGTCTGCAGATAATCGACCATGGCGCGATCGTTGTTGGACTTGGCCAGTTCCACCTGCGCTTCAATCGCCTTCAGTGCTAACAACGGTTGCAGCAGTCCGAGGCCGAGGCTCCAGATGGCCGCAGGTCCGGTGAAGAGCGACCCGGTGGTCGCCGCTTCGCTGCCCCAGAAGGCGCCGATCTTGAATGACGGATAGTAGTCTGCGCGCGCCTGCTGGATGCGCAGCTCGGAACCCGCAAGCAGGGCTTCGGAGCGGCGGATATCCGGCCGTCGTGCGATCACTTCCACGGGCAATCCGTCCGGCAACGGTGGCACGGTCGTGGCCGCATCAATGGCCGTGCCACGGGCAACATCCGCAGCGAACACAGCCTGCGGCGAGCGGCCCGTCAGTATGGCCACCGCAGTTTCGAACTGTGCGATGGCACGCTTGGTACGCGCAATGTCGGCGATCACGGCAAAGCGCTCGCCTTCGGCCTGACTGACCTCGTATTCACCGATCAGTCCACCTTCGAAGCGGTCGCGCTGCAGCTGGACCGTGTCGGTACGCAGCTTGACGGTGGTCCCGAGCACACCCAGTTCGGCATCGGCGGCACGCAACCGGAAGTAGGCGCTGGCCACGTTGGCCGCCACGCTGATGCGCACGGATTCGTTGTAGTAACGCGAAGCAGTCAGGTCATTTACCGCCGCGAGCGCGCCGCTGCGATATTTTCCCCACACGTCCAACTCATAGGACATTTCCAGCGCCACGCGAAAGTCGTTGCTGACGAGCGGCGTACCGGCCGGCAGTGCCTGCGAGCCGACACCGGTGATGCGCGAGCGGGCGGGCGACACGTTCAGGTTGACGTCCGGCGCAAGAGTGGACTGCGCCAGCAATACCTGCGAACGTGCGGCTTCGATGCGCGCCAGCGCACTGCGCAGGTCATAGTTGCGAGCCAGCGCCTCGTCGATCAACGTGGTCAGCACCGGGTCATCGAACACGCCCCACCATTTCTGCAGCAGAACTTCTTGCGCAGGTGTGGCGACACCCACAGGCAGATCGAGCTTGGGCGGCGCAGGCTGCACGACGGCGCAGCCGCCGATGAACGCGGCCACGGCCAACGCTACAAGGGTTCGGTTCATGCTGTTTCTCCTGTCGCGCCGCGCGGATCGCCCGGTTTCGGCGGCACCGCAACCTGCGCCTGGTGCGCGGCCTGCGCGCGATCCAGTTCGTCGAATATCTGCTGCGTCGAGCGCTTCTCGGTCACGTGGCGATCGAAGATCACCTTGAAAAACAGCGGCACGAAGAAGATCGCCAGGAACGTGGCGGCCAGCATCCCGCCGGTGACCCCGGTACCGACCGAATGCCGCGCACCCGCGCCGGCACCGGTGGACAGTGCCAGCGGCAGCACGCCGAAGATGAACGCCAGCGACGTCATCAGGATGGGCCGGAACCGCAAGCGCGCACCTTCCACGGCCGAGGCCGACGCCGACAAACCTTCCTCATGCTTGTTGAGCGCGAATTCCACAATCAGGATCGCGTTCTTCGCCGCCAGTCCAAGGAGCGTGACGAGGCCGATCTGAAAGTAGACGTCGCTGGTGAGATTGCGACCCCACACAGCCACCAGCGCGCCGAAGGTCCCGAATGGCAACGCCAGCAGCACGGCCAGCGGCAACGACCAGCGTTCGTACTGCGCGGCCAGGATCAGGAACACCATGATCACGGCCAGCGCCAGTGCGAACGTGGACGCGCCCCCCGATTTTTTTTCCTGGTACGACGAGCCACCCCAGTCGAAGCTGAAGTCCGCCGGCAGCACTTCCCTGGCGATCTGCTCGACACGCGCGATGGCCTGGCCCGAGCTGAACCCGGGCGCGCCCTGGCCGATGATCTTCACCGCCTGCAGGTTGTTGAAGCGGTCGAGCGAATCAGGGCCGGAGATGTACTTCACCGTCACGAGGGAGGAGAGCGGCACCATATCGCCTGTCCTCGAGCGAACGAAGACACCTGTGATGTCATCGGGCTTCTTGCGGAACTCCGGCTCTGCCGACATCAGCACCTGCCACGTGCGGCCGTACTTGTTGAAGTCGTTGACGTAGTAGGTGCCCATCGTGGCCGACAGCGTGGCGAAGATGTCGCTGATCGGCACGCCGATCTTCTTGGCCTTTTCCCGATCCACGTCGACGAAGAGCTGCGGCACGGCGGCATGCCAGAACGTCTGCGCGCCGCCCATCTGCGGATCGGAATTCACACGGGCCAGGAAAGCATCCTTCACTTCCGACAGCCGCGCCGGTCCGCCATCGCCACGATTCTGGATGTAGAACTCGAAGCCCCCCGTGGTGCCGAGGCCGAAGATGGGCGGCGGATTGAAGGCCAGCACGAGCGCTTCCTTGATGTGCCCCGTCTTGGCGAACAGTTCGCCCACCAGTTGCGATGCCGTGACCGTGCGTTCATCCCAAGGCTTCTGGGTGATGAAGAGCGTCGCGGCATTGTTGCGATACCCACCGCCGATGAAATCGAAGCCGGTGAAGGCGATGACATCCTGGTTGGCGGGATTGCTGCGGATGGCTTCCTCAACCTGCTCCACCACCTTCTGCGTGCGCTCGAGCGTGGCACCGTCGGGCAGGATCACGGCGGAGATGTAGTAGCCCTGGTCTTCGTCCGGCACCAGGCTGCCCGGAGTGATGCGCCACATGAACACCGCGCCGGCCACCATCAGCGCGAAGATAGTCAGCGAGATGATGCCGTGGCGGATCATGAACGCCACGCCATGCGAATAGCGCATCGTGACGCGTTCGAACCACTGGTTGAACCAGCGGAAGAAGCCGCGCGCCTCGACGTGGGGTTTCAGCATCAGGGCGCACAAGGCTGGCGACAACGTCAGCGCCACGACGCCCGAGATCACCACCGAGATCGAGATCGTCACCGCGAACTGGCGATAGAGCTCGCCGGTGAGGCCGCCCAGGAAGGCGATTGGCACGAACACCGCAACCAGTGTCAGCACGATGGCGATGATGGGGCCGGTCACTTCCTGCATGGCCTTCACCGCGGCATCACGCGCCTTGAGGCCATCCTCGCGCATGATCCGTTCGACGTTTTCCAGCACCACGATCGCATCATCGACGACGATGCCGATGGATAGCACCATCGCAAAGAGCGTGAGCGTGTTGATCGAATAGCCGAGCATCGAGATGCCGGCGAACGTGCCGATCAGCGAAACCGGGACGGCGGCGAACGGAATGATCGCGGCGCGCCAGCTCTGCAGGAACAGGTAGACGACCAGGAACACCAGCAGCATCGCCTCGGCGAGCGTGATCAGCACTTCGCGGATCGATACCTCGACGAAGCGGGTGGTGTCGAAGGCCACGCGATACGACAGGCCGTCGGGAAAGCGTTCGCCAAGCGTGGCCAGCAGATTGTTCGACGACTTGGCGACCTCCAGCGCATTGGAACCCGGTGCCAGGAAGATCCCGACCAGCACGGCGGGCTTGCCGTTGTAGCGGCCGTTGAACTCGTAATCCTTGGACCCCAGTTCGACGCGCGCGATTTCGCCCAGTCGCACGCTGGACCCGTCCGGATTGGCGCGGACGATGATCTGCTCGAATTCCTTGGGATCGGACAGACGTCCCTTGGTGGTGACGGTAAAAACCAGGTCCTGGCCCTTGCCGATTGGCGATTGGCCCACCTTGCCCACGGCAAACTGTGCGTTCTGTTCGTTGACCGCAGCGATCACGTCGCTGGGCGACATTTTCAGTTGCGCCAGCCGATCGGGCTTCAGCCAGATCCGCATGGCGTAGTCCTTGGCGCCGAAGATCTGCACGTTGGTCGTGCCCGGCAGCCGCTTCAGCTCGTCCAGCACGTTCAGCGTGACGTAGTTGGAGATGAAGAGATCGTTGAACTGGTTGTCGGGCGAATAGAACGCGACGACTTGCAGGAACGACGAACTACCGCGTTCCACGGTCACGCCCTGGCGGCGCACTTCCTCGGGCAGGCGCGGCTCCACCTGCTTCACGCGGTTGTTGACGTTGACCGCCGCGATGTCGATATCGGTGCCGATCTCGAACGTGACCTGGATCTGCACGACGCCGTTCGAGCCCGAATTCGAGCTCATATACATCATGCCGGGGATGCCGTTGATCGCATTCTCGAGCAGTGCGGCGACGGTCTGCTCGACCACCTGCGCGGACGCACCCGGATAGATGGCCTGCACGGTGACGACAGGAGGCGCGATCTCCGGATACTGGGCAATCGGCAACGTGCGGATGGCGGCCAGGCCGGCCAGTATCAGGAAGATCGAAATGACCGCCGCAAAGATGGGGCGGTCGATGAAGAAGCGCGAGATCATGGTGAGGGCGCTGCCTTTCCGATCAGGACTTCGGTGCCGGGGCCGGCGCGGACTTGGCGGCAGGCGCTGCTGGAGTGCCAGCGGGGACCGCACCGGCGGCGGCAGGCGCTGCCGTGGCAAGAACGATCGGCGCACCCGGGCGCAACTTCGAGACGCCATCGATGATCACGTTTTCGCCGGCCTTCAAGCCGGTTTCGACGATCCACAGGTTGGCGCCGTCTGCGGTCGCCCATTCGCCCAGCGTGATGACACGCATGACGGCGATGTCCTTGCCGTCCTTGTCCTTGCCGGTTACGTAGACGAACTTGCCTTGCGGGCTGTCCATCACCGCCACCTGCGGCACGGCCAGCGCGTTGTTGCGCGTGGCGCCGGTCAGCTTCACGCGGACGAACTGGCCAGGTTTCAGCATGTTGTCGGCGTTGGGGACCTCCGCGCGCAGTTCAAAGGTGCCGGTCGCCGGATTGATCCGGGTATCGGCAAAGTTGATGCGGCCCTTGCGCTCCAGCGTGGAGCCGTCGGCCAACACCACGACAACATCGAACCCATTGTTCTTCGGCAGCGTCAGGCGGCCTTCCTTCACCGCCTTGTTGAGTGCGAGCTGCTCGTTTTCCGCGATCGCGAACGGGATCCACATCGGATCGACCTGCGATACGGTCGTCAGCAAAGTTTCGTTGGCGTTGACCAGGCTGCCCTCGGATTTCGGGGCCCGGCTCGACAGGCCCGAGATGGGCGCGATCACTTTGGTGTAGCCCAGATTCAACTGCACTTCGGCGAGCTTGGCTTGCGCGACCTTGAGGTTCGCATTGGCGAAATCGACGTTCGAGGCCGCATCGTCGGCTTCCTTCTGCCCCACGGCGCGCTTTTCGGCCAGCGGCTTCAGGCGCCCGAGTTCGCGCTCGGCCTGCGCCACCAGCGCTTGCGAGCGCACCACGTCGGCTTCCAGTGCCGCCGTCTGTGCGGCAAGCTGCTTCGGATCGATGGTGAACAAAACCTGGCCCGCCTTGACCCGTTCGCCTTCCTGGAACAGCTTCTTCTCCAGGATGCCCGTGACCCGCGCACGCACTTCCACCTCCTTCGAGCCCGTCGTCTGGCCCACGTACTCATAGGACGCGGGCAGGGTGCGGGGCTGGAGGGTGACCGTGGTCACCTGCGAAGGCGGAAAGCCCTGAAAACCGCCCGCCGGCGGCGAAGGTCCGCATGCCGCGAGAATGAAGGCGGACAGGCCCGCGGCGGCAACCGAGGCGGGGACGCGACGAAATGACAGCATGGGAAGACTCCTGGGAGGACGGGAGCGCGGTGATTATGTTGCACCGCACCTTGCGAAAAATCGGAAGATAACATACATTCAAGTATGTTTGTAAACCCCCTTGGCAACTGAAAAGCACCAATGGCACGCAGAACAAAGGAAGAAGCTAGGGAAACGAAGGAGCGGCTGCTTGACGCAGCCGAGACCATCTTTCGCGAGCGCGGAGTCACGCGCACGTCGCTGGCGGAGGTGGCCACCGCGGCCGGCATGACGCGCGGCGCGGTTTACTGGCACTTCAAGGACAAAGCCGACCTGTTCCAGGCGATGTGCGATCGCGCCACGATGCCGATGGACGCAATGTTCGAACGTGCCGGCGACCCGACACAGGCCGATCCGCTGGCGACGTTGCGGGAGCTGTCGGTGGGCGCGCTGCAGAGCCTCGCCGCCGACGCGCGCGCGCAACGCGTGTTCGAGATCATCTTTCACAAGACCGAGCGGGTCGATGAGTTGGCTGGCACGGAAACGTCGTGCCATGATGCACGGCAGCAATGCCTGGGGCAGATCGAGGCCATCGTGCAACGATGTGCCGACATCGGACAGTTGCCGGCCGACACCGATGCGGTGCTGGCCACGCTCGGGCTGCATGCACTGATGGTGGGCATCATGCACGAGTGGGTGCTCGATCCGACGGCCTACGACCTGCATGCCGCGGCCCCCGCGCTGATCGACCTCTACCTCGCCGGACTGCGCGAACATCCGCCGCGCCGCGCGCTGCGGCCCCTGCCCAAAGTGCGCCCCAAGACAGTGCTCGCCTGAACCCGGCCGCGCCCGCGCTCAACCCGGCATAATCCGCGATCCTTCCTCTACTTTTCGCGTGGCCGACATGAAAGCAATTCAACGGGTGGGCGTCATCGGCGCCGGCACCATGGGCAACGGCATCGCGCAGACCTGCGCGGTGGCCGGGATCGAAGCTGTGATGCTCGACGTGCAGGACGCGGCGGTCCAGCGCGGCTTGAAGACGATCGGCGGCAGCCTCGAGCGGCTGCTCAAGAAGGAAAAAATCTCGACCGCGGACCGCGATGCCGCGATGGCGCGGATCACCGCCACGACGGACTATGCCGCACTTGCATCCTGCGACCTCATCATCGAGGCCGCGACGGAAAATCTCGAACTCAAGTTGAAGATCCTGCGGCAGGTCGACGCGCTGGCACGGGACGATGCGGTGATCGCATCGAACACGTCCTCGATCTCCATCACGACGCTGGCTTCCGTGGTGACGCGCCCTGCAGAGTTCATCGGCGTGCACTTCTTCAACCCGGTGCCGATGATGGCGCTGGTCGAGCTGGTGCGCGGACTGCAGACATCGCAGGACACCGTGGACCTGGCCATTGCCTTCGCGCAGAAACTGACCAAGACGCCGATCGT
>Ga0105048_10006919_pt1 | contig 18270 bp, 5 predicted proteins | sample MAT05_FD_78382 | JGI IMG/M metagenome (GOLD analysis project Ga0105048, IMG submission 78382) | Freshwater microbial communities from Lake Fryxell liftoff mats and glacier meltwater in Antarctica - MAT-05 | ecosystem: Environmental > Aquatic > Freshwater > Ice > Liftoff microbial mat | place... | reverse complement strand
AGTCGAATCTACCTCGGTATCCACTGGCCATATGATGCTTCCGCAGGAATTGCCTCGGGAATCGCCATCGCCGACGAAGTCTACAACTCCGTGCTGACACGAAGAGGACATCGATAACTGAATCCTTCGTAACTCGCTGCGATCGATGCAGTCTGCGTACACAGTAACGCCACGTCAATCCGTTGACCGGAGCCTGCTGTAGAATCACAATGTCTGGTCCCCGCGTCGCTTATTCTCCAGTTGCTGATACTTCATGTCGTCCGCCATTGTTACTCGCTTCGCTCCCAGTCCGACAGGGTTGCTGCATCTGGGACATGCGTATTCCGCGTTGTTTGCGTTTGAAGCCGCAACGAGAAATCGCGGACGGTTCCTGCTGCGAATTGAAGATATCGATTTCACACGCTGTCGTCGTGAATTCGAATTGGCAATTCTGGAAGACCTCGAATGGCTGGGCCTCGAATGGGAAACTCCCGTGCGGCGACAGTCGGATCATCGGTACGAATATGTGACTGCGGCCGATCAGCTTCGAGTTCGCGGATTGATGTATCCGTGCTTCTGCACGCGGAAAGACATCCAGCGAGAAATTGAAGCCGCAGGTGCCGCTCCGCATGGACCGGAGGGACCATTATACCCGGGTGTGTGCCGCAGTCTTTCAGACGATGAACGCCAATCACGCATTGCCAGTGGTGAATCGTTTGCCATGCGTCTGGATTTGAACCGGGCGATAGCGGAAGCGGGCGATCATCTGGAATGGATGGATCTGGAACGCGGCCTTCAGAAGGCTCAGCCGGAGATTCTGGGAGACGTGGTCCTCGTCCGTAAAGACATCGGTTGCAGTTATCATCTGGCGGTTGTCGTGGACGACGCACTTCAGGGAGTAACACGAATCACGCGCGGTGTCGATTTGTTTGAAGCCACTCATGTGCAGCGCTTATTACAGGAACTGCTCAGCCTGCCGACGCCGGAATACCATCATCATCCATTGATCTGTGACCCGGATGGAAAACGACTCGCAAAACGCGACGAAGCTGAAACTCTGCGTTCGCTGAAATCGCGTGGGCTCTCAGCATGTGAATTGCGTAAGCGTTTGGAATTCGAGTAGTCCGTCCAGTTTCGGACCCGATTCTTATCAACCGGGATGACTGGATTTTTACTTCGAATTCTGTAGCATGTCCTCTTGTGTCTGTCTGATGGATACTGGTGATTGCTTCCTGCTGTCGGTCGCGAATGGAGAAAACAAATGGGACGCTGGAGTTTAATCCTGGCGAGCGCGTTCGCGGCTCTGAGTGCCGCAGATTGTCAAGCTCAGTGGTATGGGGGCTGGGGTGGATATTCGCAAGCTGCGACACCATACTCTGCAGCCGTCCGTAGCGAGGCAGAAATGACAATGGCGCGGGGTGCTGCTGCGGAGAGTCGCGGCAGGGCAGCCATCTCGAGAGAGGAGGCTCGCAGTGCCTACCTCGATAATGAAGCCAAGTTCATCCAGCTGCGACGTGAAAATCGGGATATCAAAGTCGCCAGGGAAGAGCAGAAAAAGCAGGAACAAAAGGCAAGAGCCGCGTTGCGGCCCCCCCCAAAACCTCTCACGGCACATTATCCCAGACTGTCATCAGATCAAATCGACCCGCTGACAGGTGAGATTCACTGGCCCGGCTGTCTGATGGGCGATGGTTACGCCGACGACAGGAAGTCTGTCGAAGACTCGCTTCGGACTCAGGCGGAATATGGTCCGAACGACAGGACTTCAAAAACGAACTATGATGCATCCCATCGGATGATGCGCACTCTGAGCGGTAACTATGCAGTGTTAGGACCTGCGGACTATACGTCGTGTCGAAAATTCCTCACGAGTCTTTCGGTCGAAGGCAATCATGCCCAGGAGGCACTGAAATGATCGCGTTTTCTCGTTTTTCGCTGTTTGGTCTGCTGTTCGCGTTTGCTTGCACTGGTCCGTTGCTCCCGACCCTGGTTTGTGGTCAGGATGCATCGCCAGGCGGCCCGGACGTGAAGTCATTGCTGGAGCGTCTGCGATTCGGAAAAGCGGAAGATCAGATCGAAGCAGTCGCGCAACTTGGTGCCTTAGGGCCGTACGCTCAAGCTGCGATTGATCCGCTGGTTGATTCGCTGAAGAGTGAAAACGCCGCGCTGCGTCACGAATGCATCGTGGCACTCGGCCAGATCGGACCGATGGCACATGATTCTGCCGACAGTCTGACTTTTTTTTTGACGTCTGATAACGAGCTGTTGCAGTCCGCTGCGCTCGAAAGCCTGCGATGTATTGGAACGGCATCGCCGGAAGCCCAGACTCAGATTCAGCTTTTGTGCCAGAATCAAAATGCGTCGCTCGCGATTTCAGCAGTTCGCTGTCTTGTGATGATCGCGGGTGCAAATAATGAGCTCGTGCAGAATTCCATCCCTCGGCTGGTCAAGGCCTTGGGAGATTCTCGCGCTGATGTTCGAAACGAAGCGTCTGTCACACTTGTGGAAATCGGCCCTGCGGTCATTCCAGCTTTGGCTGCTACACTGTCCGGCAATGATTTTCGTCTTCAACTGAAGGCGTGCGAGACTCTGGGACAGCTTGGTACTGATGCGGCATCGACGGTGCCTGAACTGTTGAAGCATCTGAAAGATGACAACGAATTGGTTGTGCGGGCCGCCACAACAGCTCTTGGAGAGATTCATGCTGAGCCCACAACGGTGCTGCCTGCGCTGAACGCTCTGCTACAGCGGAAATCCGATGCCGTTCGGATTGTGGCTGTGCGGGCGATTGCCGAATATGGTCCGGAAGCGGGGAATTCTGTATCGCTGATGCTCAACCTGCTTTCGGATGAGAATATGATGCTTCGCGCCTCTGCAGCTGATGCTCTGGGACGAACCGGGGATTCACGTGGCGAGGTGATTGAGGCTTTAATCAAGGCCTTGTCGGATGAAAAAGCTCCTGTGACGCTGCGTGCTGCAAATGCCCTGTCGAGCCTGGGGGCACCTGCGGTGCCCGCACTTGTGCAAAAGCTTGCTGACAAGAACTATCGGAGGCTGGTGATTGAGGTTCTGGGGGAAATTGGCGCGGGTGCTGAATCTGCAGTGCCAGCTCTGGTTGAATTGCTCAGCCAGGCCGATGACGACGCGGATTTGCGGCGTGAGATCTTTATTGCGCTGGCTTCGATTGGTCCGAAGGCCACAGCAGCGACGTCAGCCATGATGAAGATACTTCAGGATCCCGCGACTGCCGACGCACAGGCCGGCGCTACCTATGTGCTCGCGCGCATCGGAGAAAGAAAAGCATTGCCGGTATTGCAGGAACTCATCAAAGTCGCCACGGACGAAAGGGTTCTGCGTTCCGCAGCCTGGGCGTTGGTGACCCTTGATCCGCAGAACGCCGAGAACGTGAAACTTGTGATGCCGCATCTGCTGAAAGCAACCTCTGCGGACATGCCTCTCGTGAGGAAGGAAGCCATGAATGCCTTCACAACTTTGGGACCCGCAGCCATTGCTGCCCTGCCATCACTGCTTGAGCATGCCGCCAATGATGCGGACGCATCTGTCCGGACGCAGTCTCTGCATGGACTGGCGGAGATTCAGGCACCAACCTCCCAGGCTCTGCCGGTCGCCATTGCGTCGCTGGATGACCCGGATGCGAAGGTTCGAAATGCTGCTCGTTATTTGTTGGGGACTCTGGGGAAAGAAGCACACAGTGCTGCACCATTGCTGCGTGAGACACTACGTCGCGGAGATGAGCTGGATAGAATCCTCGCGGCATGGGCTCTGGTGCATGTGGAACCATCGAAGGAGAATTCACAGGCTGCAATTCCGTTGATGCAGACGGCGCTGCAGCATCCGAATCCCCGTGTTCGTGCCGAAGCCGCCGTTACTCTTGGCACAATCGGAGCCGGATCTAAAGAAGTCCGATCTGCTCTCGAGGCCGCTCAGAATGATCAGGATCCGCTGGTTAAGGAAGCTGTCATCACGGCACTCAAAGCCGTCATGAAGCAACCCTGATCACCGATGATTCTAGTAGCTTGGACACTGTAAATTCGACTGGTCAGGAACGGCATCGACGGGTTTTTTTGGGTAGAAAGGTTCATACCCGATGCATTCTAGCGAGTGCCACTCGTTGTTACGCAGATAAGTCAGGGGTCTCCCGTGCCAGTAAGTTCTGAGCCACAGAATCCAATCCCCGAAATGGATTTTTCACACCGTGAACCGTTGGCTGTGATTGGCATCGGCTGCAGGTTTCCTGGCGGCATCAATTCAGCAGTCTCTTTTTGGGACGCTTTACTCCTGGGTCTCAACGCCATCTGCGACGTGCCGGACGACCGCTGGAAACACTCGCGGTTCCACGACACCAATCCGGAAAAGTCCGGCTGCATCAAGAATGCGCGGGGTGGCTTCATCAAGGGCGTTGACCAGTTTGACGCCGAGTTCTTCGGGTACTTTCCTGCCGAAGCGCAGCGTATCGATCCGCAGCAGCGGTTGCTTCTCGAAGTCACTCACGAAGCGATGGAAGATGCTGGCCTGCGCCGCGATCAGCTGGATGGCACACGCACATCCGTCTTTATCGGTTCGTTCATGTACGATTATCTGTGCATGCAAACTGCCAGCGATCAGCGGGATGAGATCAGTCCGTACACCGCGATGGGGACTGCGATCTGTTCGTTGTCGAACCGAATCTCGTACGACTTCAACCTCAAAGGGCCCAGCGTATCACTCGATACGGCTTGTTCGGCGTCGCTCACGGCGCTGCATCTGGCCTGCCAGAGTGTGTGGAATGGGGAAGCTGAGATGGCGATTGCCGGCGGCGTCAATGTCATGCTGCGTCCGGAACCATCGATCATGTTGTCCAAAGGTGGGTTTCTGAATCCGGACCAGTACTGCAAGGCGCTTGACGCATCTGCAAATGGTTACGTTCGCGGTGAAGGCGTGGGGATCGTGATTCTGAAGCCGCTTCGTAAAGCGATCGCCGATGGCGACCAGATCTACGCCTGCGTGCGCGGCACGGCAGCGAATCAGGACGGCTATTTGCCGGAAGGCTTCACGGTGCCCAACGTGTTTTCACAGGTGGCATTGCTGAAGGCAGTTTATGCCGAGGCCGGGATCGATCCTTCGACAGTGGATTTTGTTGAGGCCCACGGCACGGGCACGCCTGTGGGCGATCCTGTCGAAGCCTCGGCGCTCGGTTCCGTCCTGGGGATTGAGAGATCCTCCGAACAGCGGAACTTGTTGATAGGTTCTGTCAAGACAAACCTTGGGCATTTGGAAGGTGCCGCTGGGATTGCCGGCTTCATCAAAGGGGTACTTACTGCGCATTATGGTGTTGCCGCACCGAACCTGCATTTCCACGAACCGAATCCTGCGATCCCGTGGGAGCCCTATCGTCTGGAGGTGCCGACGCACCCTACGCAGCTTCGATGGGGCAACCGTCTGTTGACAGTTGGTGTGAACTCGTTCGGCGCAGGAGGTGCCAACGCCCACGTCGTGTTGCAATCGCTGGCGGACGCGAGGCCCAATCACGAGCACCGCGCTCCCGCAGGTGCGGGGTCCGTCGCCACGCTGTACGTGCTCAGTTCCTCCAACCGCGATGCATTGCGCACGCTGGCGTTGCGGCATGCCGACTTTCTGACTGAAAATCCGCATCGGCTCGAAGACATTGCCTTTTCTGCATATACCCGCCGCAGCCACTATTCGCATCTGCTGGCGGTCGTCGGTGAATCCGCGAAACAGGTAGAGAGCCAGCTACGCAGGTTTGCAGGTGGAGAGGTCGATTCGGCGACTCTGGCAACAACGATTTCCCGCCGCAAGGAACCCAAACTTGCTTTCGTATTCTCCGGTCAGGGAGGCCAGTGGGCTCTCATGGGACTGCAATTGATGCACCGTGAACCAGTCTTCCGCCACTGGATGGAGGAGATCGACTCGCGTTTTCGGCAACTCTCAGAGTGGTCCCTGCTGGAAGAAATTCGCCGGAAGGATGGTGTGTCTCGGGTGAACGACACGGTCGTTGTGCAGCCGGCGGTCATGGCCATCCAGATCGCGATGGTCAAACTTTATGAGCACTACGGAATCCGGCCTGAGGGAATTGTGGGGCATTCGATCGGCGAAGTCGCGGCAGGATTTGCTGCCGGAGCGCTGACGCTCGAGCAAGCTATCCAGGTGATCTATCATCGTTCGCAGGCACAGAATCTGGCGTCCGGCAAAGGCGGCATGCTGGCGGTCGGGCTCACGCAGGGAGACGCCCGCATTCTGATTGCAGGCTATGACGGTCTGGTTTCCATCGGAGCCGTGAATGGGCCGGAAATGCTCACGTTGTCCGGCGATACGGAACCATTGCAACAGATTGCGCAGGTGCTGGAAACTCGTGGCGTCTTTAATCGACCGGTTCGGGTTCAGGTGGCCTATCACAGCCATCATATGGAACCGATCAGGGATGTCATGTTGACTTCGTTGGCCCAAATGCAAGGGGTCAAGGCAACAATCCCACTGTACTCCACGGTCACCGGCCACCGCGAAAACGGCCTGCACTTCAATGCGGAGTATTGGTTCCGGAATGCGCGCGAGCCGGTTCTGTTTACGGACGCCCTGAGCGCCATGCTCAAGGACCGCTACGACACGTTTGTGGAAATCGGCCCGCATCCCGTGCTGGTCAGCGGCTCAGAAGTACTGTTCAGCCAGCTTGACACCGACGCCATGATGACGCCGTCGATGAACCGCCGGGATCCCGAAGTGACCGTGTTTCTCCAGAGCCTGGCACGGCTTGCCGCGCGTGGACTTACGCCGGATGTGGAGGTTTTGTACGGCTCCGACTGTCGTTATGTCCGGTTGCCCAGCTATCCATGGCAGCACAGTCGCTACTGGTTCGAATCATCTGCGGCTGCAGCAATGCGCAAGGGGCCTTTCGAACATCCCTTCCTGAAGCGCAAGACCCAATTCGTCACGGAAGACGGCCTGGTGGTCTGGGAGGCCGCACTGGGCGTCCATAAATCCCCCTACCTCCGCGACCATCAGGTGGATGGCGAAATCGTCTTCCCGGCCAGCGGGCATCTTGAACTGGCGTGGGCTGTGGCGAGCGAGCAGTTTCGGCACGAGCCATTTTTTCTCGAGAACATCCATTTTGACTTGCCTCTGATCTTGCCGGACAGCAGCCGTCACCCGCTGGAAGTCCGACTGGAAATCGTCTCCGCGGAAGGTGACTACCGCATTTGCAGCCGATCAGCCGACGGACTGGGGGAAACACAATGGTCCAGCCACTCGTCGGGCCGAATCAATACGGTGCATGACCGCTTTGACAAATCAACGGCAGTGCTCGACGAACTTCGACAACACTTTTGCAAGGACGATGCGCTGCCGGTCGCGTCGTTCTACGAGACTATTAGCCAAAACGGCCTGGAATATGGTGAGAAATTCCGCTGCATTCAAGAACTGCAGCATCGAGATCATGAAGTGCTTGCAAAAGTGCGGCTACCCGACGACCTCCTACATGAGTCGCAGCGAAATACGTTTCACCCGGCGCTTCTGGACGCCTGTCTGCATGCCGTGTTCGCTGATGTCCATCGCCTCGGCAACCCAGATCGAATCTACTTGCCTCATCGCCTTGCGCGCGTGCGGTCTTATCTTCAACCCACGCAAAATGTTTGGGCTCACCTTCTTGTGACGCGGAATGATGAACAGTACCTCTGTTGGGACACGTCGATTTTTGACGATACCGGCCAGCTCGTCGCCGAGGCGCTCGGCATGGTCTGCAAACGTCTGTCGGGAGCGGGTGCCCGTCAGACAGACACGGTGTATCAGGGCTGTTACGAGTACCGCTGGAATCCGGCTCCGCGCGAGACTGAAATCTACGGACGCAACTTCGACTTCACCACGGCGGCACTGATCGTTTCCGATGCGCAAGGGCCGAATGAACAGAAAGCCGTCGCTGAACTCGCCACACGGTTGCAAGCGGATGGAGTCCGACCTCGGGTTATTCCGGTCAATCCAGACGACTCGTTCGACGAACTGTTGGCGGACATTCCACTGGATCGGCGCACGCTGATCGTGTTCGCGGTCGGGCTGTCGCAAGACAACGCATGCTGGCAGGGACTGGCGAATTGCCCCTCGGTACCATCGCTCTTGCAGCTCGCTCAGATGTTGCACAGATGTGAGGGCGTCCCACGATTATGCGTAGTCACCAACGGTGCGGCGGGAGTGGACGGGGACCAACACCTTGATCTGGGTCAGGCCGTTTTGCACGGTATGGCGCGCGTCATCAACAACGAATGCCCTAACGTTCCGGTGACCGTGATCGATCTCAGCGCACAAATCTCGCCGCAAGAAGTTGAGGCGTTGGTGGGCGATTTGCTGTACAGTCGCCGCGATCAGGACGAATCGGAAATCGCCCTTCGGGGCAGGCAGCGTTTTGTACGAAAACTGATTTCTGTGGATCGAGAAATTGCTGAGCAAGCGGCAATGACCGATGAAGAAGGAGTTGGCGGTAACTACCGTGCCGAAGCAAGCGGTGCCGGAGTGCTCGATCAAGTCGTCTTTCGCCATCTTCCGCTCAGCGAACTGAGAGAAGATGAGGTGGAAATTGAGGTGAGTGCGGCTGCCTTGAACTTCAAGGATGTGGTGAACGCGCTGGGCCTGTTGCCGGAGAACGCTGTTTCGGGGGGATTGGCAGGCCACCGTCTCGGCGTGGAAGTCGCCGGTCGCGTACTCCGCGCGGGCGCGAAGGTTCTGCTTCTGCGAGCTGGCGACGAAGTGATGGCCCGTGTCGCCAGTGGCTTCAGCGGTCGCGTCACCGCGCCAGCGCATTGCGTGGTGCGCCGGCCAGAACGGCTGTCGCCACAGCAGGCTGCCGCCGTGCCTGTCATTTTTATCACGGCATGGTATTCGTTGTGCCATCTCGCATGCCTGGCACCCGGTGAGACGGTGTTGATTCATTCGGCAGCCGGTGGTGTGGGAGGTGCCGCGATTCAATTAGCAAGACGCGGCGGAGCCCGGGTGATCGCGACGGCGGGAACCAAAGAGAAACGCGACTACGTGAGAAACCTGGGTATCGCACACGTCTTCGATTCACGGTCACTTGACTTTTACAATGATGTGATGGAAGTCACCGGCGGACGCGGCGTAGACATCGTGCTCAATTCGCTGCCTGGCCGGTTAATCACGCAGAGCCTGAAATGCCTTGCACCGTTTGGCCGTTTCGTCGAACTGGGCAAGTTTGACATTTATCGCAACAACAAACTCGGACTGCTGCGACTGGGCGAGAACATCTCTTATTTCGTCGTCGATATCGATAGGCTCGCCATTCAAAAACCCGCGCTGCATAAGGAGGTGCTGGCCAAAGTGGTCACGCAGTTCGAACTTGGCGAGTTACAACCGCCGGAAATCACGGAGTTTCCCATTTCCAAACTGACCGAAGCCTTGAGATTTATGAGTCGGGCAGCGCATCGGGGCAAGATCGTGATGAACATGCAAGACGAGGCAGTGCGGACGTGGCCGCTCCGCACCGTCACCTTTCGACCTGATCGGACGTATTTGATTTCTGGCGGTGCCAGTGGTTTCGGGCTGGAGATTGCAAGTTGGATGGCCGAACGGGGCGCGCAGCATCTGGTGTTGCTCAGCCGCAGCGGCTGCAAGAGCGAGCGGAATAAAGCGGCTGTCGAGGCTATGAAAAAACGCGGGATCGACGTCATCCTGGCCCAGGTGGATATTTGTGATGCGGACACCGTTCGACGGTTGATCCAGCGGATCGGGAATGAGTTGCCCGCCATCGCGGGAGTGATTCACGGTGCCGCCGTGCTCGATGATGCCTCGATTCCCAACATGGACATGGAACGGTTCAAGCGCGTGTTTAACCCGAAGGCTCAGGGTGCCTGGAATCTGCACGAGGCGACATCGGCGGTCGGAGCCGACCTGGACTTCTTCCTGATGCTTTCCTCGATTTCGTCTGTGCTGGGTCTGGTCGGGCAGGTGAATTATGCTTCGGCCAATTTCTTCCAGGATGCGCTCGCCCACCTCCGTCGGCAACAAGGGCTGCGGGCCACGTCCATCAATCTTGGGGTTTTGGGACAGTACGCGGGAATGTCCAGTGCTGAAAAGAATGTTCAGGAAATCGTTGGGTTGCTGGAAACCCACGGCATACTTGTGATGCCTCTGTCAGACGTGTTGGCCAAATTGGAAGCAGCCTTAATTCAGGAACCCGTCCAGCGGATGACCGCGCGATTTGACTGGGCTCGGTTCCGTGCCGCATATCCGCATCTGACGCGCGATGCGCGGTTTGTGGATCTGATGAGCGATGCGGCCCTGGCCCGGGGCGATCGACCCCGGAGTTCCAATCTGCTTGCCACACTTGCCGAGTTAGAGCCTGACCAGCAGCGCGACCTTCTTGAGAAAGAGGTGAAGTCCAAACTGGCACTGATCCTGGACGCCGCCCCCGAGAGACTCGACGTGTCTTTGTCCATCGACAAACTCGGTCTGGATTCGTTGATGCTTACGGACTTGCAGATCTGGATCGGCCGATCGGTTGGCATTACCTTGCCGCTCATCAAACTGCTTAAAGGACCGAGCATCGCCACACTTGCCTCCGAACTGCTCGCCGCGCTGGACGACAGCGGCAAAAATGTCGCCGGGACGGAGACTCTCGGCGGAGGTTCAGCAACGTTCACACTGGCGGACATGGAAGGCGTGCAAGTTTTAAGCCCGTGGCTGATTCGGGGTGCGGGCGACCCCGACGCCCCCGTGCGGCTGTTCTGTTTTCATTCGATGGGAGTTGGCGCATCGTTGTTCACGAGATTCCTGCTCAATCCACCAGAGGATTACGACATCCTTGCAGTCCAAACGCCGGGTCGCGAGGAACGCATGGCTGAGCCGGTCGCGGAGAGCGTCAAGGAATTAGTCGATCAGATTGTGCCGAACTTGCTGCCGCTCTTCGATCGCCCCGTCGTCATTTGGGGTCATAGTTTCGGCGGCATCGTTGCCTGGGAGGTCGTGCGCCAGTTGCGCGAGTTGCACGGATGCGCGCCTGTTCATTTCATGGTGACTGGCACTGAGGCGCCCCATGAGGCGCCCAAATGGAAAAGCCGAGAGATCATGCTGAAAGCCATGGTGCAGGAAAACAGCGCCGAGTACCTCCTTTCGCAGTCACGCTATGTAGATGACCCAGAATTCTTCAAGATGATCCTCCCAGGCATGCGGCGTGATATGGCGTTGCTCCAGACCTATTGCTTTCAGGAATCCAGGCCTCTCGATTGTTCGATGACTGCGTTCGCTGCCCGTAAAGACGACATGGTCTATACGGATCGAATCCGTGAGTGGTCAGCATATACGCTCGCAGGTTTCGAATTGATTGAAGTGGATGGCGACCATTGGTTCCTGGATCGGAATCGGGAACTCATCACAGTAACTCTGCAGAAAATCGCCGCCAACTACCTTGGGAGTGACGTCGAGCACTTTGCCCAATCGGCGGCTGAACCACGAAAACCGTGAATTTCGTTTCAACGTTCTGATGGCCCCCCGCGTCACTCAAGTCCGCGCCTGGAAAAGTCGATGCCTTGAAATTGCGTGGTCGAAACCGTGGGAATCTGCGAATATGTCGCTTAGAATGCGGGCCTGAGGCTTTCGTGACTCGACATTCATAAGGCATAAGAGCATGGGGAACTGCCCCATCATGGCCTCTGGGAGACCTCGGGATGGCCATCGGCCCAATGAGTAGAAATGATTTGGCTGACGCCCCCCAGGACAGCCGCGTGATTGGCGGTCGCTATCAGGTTTTGCACCAACTGAAGAATGCGGATCGTAAAGAGACGCTGCTGGCGACCGATCTCAAACACGCCGCCACGGTGGTGGTCAAGACGGCAGTTGAAGCGGCGTTTACCGCCTCAGCGAGAATGCGGCTTGAGCACGAGGCCCATGTCCTTTCACAAGTCAGAAATGGGGGATTTGCGCCGCTGCTCGCTTTCGGCTCCGAGGGAGATCTGGTCTACGTCGTGATGCCATTTATTCCGGGCATTTCCCTGCAGGAGCGGTTGCGACAAGGTTCACTTTCCACCATAGACACGATTGCCCTGGGCCGTGCGATCTTGACAGAACTGAGCGCAGTACATGCCCTCAACGTGCTGCACCGCAACGTCAAGCCCTCCAATGTGATCGTGAATGACGGAATTCCCCTGCGCGAGGCGACGCTGACCGATTTCGGCCTGATGCACAGCTCCAGTTTGAACGCGAGTGTCCAGGACGAGTGGGTTGGCACTGCGCAGTATCTGTCGCCCGAGGCGGCGGGATTGCTCGATCAGGAAGTAACGGTCTGTTCCGACATGTACTCAGCGGGAATTGTGCTTTATGAATGCCTCCTCGGTCGGTCGCCGTTTCAGGGCAAAAGTGTTGGCGAAGTCTTGCGCCAGCAGATGACCGTGCAAGCTCCCGAATTGCGGAGCCTGGGCTTGTCGGTGCCGCGCGTGTTGGATGAAGTCATCCAGCGGTTACTGCGCAAGGATCCACGCGACCGTTACCAATCGGCAGAGGCCGTGATTGCCGACCTTGATGTCATCGCGGAGGCCTTGCTGCAAGGCAACTCGGAACCGGCCTTCGTAGTCGGGTTGCACGACCGGCGGCGAACCTTGACGGAGCCGGCGTTTGTCGGGCGCGATCTGGAACTGTCGCTCCTGAATGCGCAACTGGAACGGACGAAGAATGGCCAGGGTGGTCTCGTGCTGTTGGAAGCCGACTCAGGTGGAGGCAAGAGTCGCCTGCTGACGGAATTTGCACACCGCGGCGCGCAACAAGGGGCCTGGATGTTGCGCGGGCAAGGCCTGGACCAGGTGGCCCAACGTTCGTTTCAACTCCTGTCAGGCGTGGCCGAGGGGATCGTAACGACAGCGAGTTTAGAACCTGACCTGGCGGAAAGTATCCGAACCGGTTTGGACGATCACAGGGACGCGGCGTGTTCTGCTTTGCCTGAGTTGATGAGACTGTTTGGTTCCGGTGCGACAAGCCAACCTGGCCCTGCAGAACATGGCGAAGCACGCAGCGTACAAGCGCTGACAGCACTGCTGGATGCCCTGGGAACCACAGGTCGGCCAGTGGTGGTATTGCTCGACGATTGCCAATGGGCCGACGAATTGACGTCGAGGGTGTTGAGTAGCTGGCAGCGCCGTCCGGAAATCGCCGAGCGTCCGGTACTGATGGTCATCGCCTTTCGGTCGGAGGAGGTTCCGGCGGAACATCCGTTGCGGACCCTGAAGTCAGCGGCTCATTTACAGCTTCCAAAGTTCGAGCCGTTGAATGTTCGCAAGTTAGTAGAATCGATGGCGGGGCCGTTGCCGGACGAGGCGGTCGATGTGATCGAGCGTCTGGCAGAGGGGAGCCCGTTCATGGCGGCGGCGGCAGTCCGGGGGCTTGTGGAATCGGGTGCCCTGGTGGCAATCGTCGATTCAACTCCTGGCGCCGAAGCAAAAGGGGCGTGGCGCGTCGAACGGAAGGCGATGGACGATGCGCAGTCCTCCCGACACGCTGCCGCGTTCCTCGTGCGACGCATCGAATTGTTGCCGGAGTCCGCAATCAAATTGCTCACGGTCGGGGCGGTGCTGGGCAAGGAGTTTGACTTGTTCACTGCGTCCAGGCTGGCTCAGCAAACGTCGACTCAAGCGATCGCTGGGATGCGCGAGGCACAGCAGAGGCACATCGTTTGGGCCAGGGTAAAGGATGACCGCTGCGCCTTTCTGCATGATAAACTTCGAGAGACCCTGCTTGCTCGTCTGCCGGACCATGAGTTGCGGAAATTGCATCTGCTTGCCGCGATCGATCTCGAAGCTGAGACACCAAATCGAGTCTACGATCTGGCCTATCACTTTGACGCAGCCGGCGAAAGTCAGCGTGCATTGCCATACGCCCTGGCGGCCGCAGAGGATGCTCGGACCAATCATGCGCTCGAGTTTGCCGAACAGCAATATCTCATCGCCGAACGCGGTGTTGCGGACGCGGATAAAGCAACGCGGTATCGGATTTCCGCAGGTCTGGGCGACACGCTCATGCTGCGTGGAAACTACCCGGCGGCATCCCGATACTTCAAAGCGGCGAGCTACCTGGCAGCGGACGATTTCACGCGTGCCCAGATTGAAGGAAAACTCGGCGTGCTCGCCTTCAAACAGGGCGACGATAAGCCTGCGGCCGAGGCACTGGAACGCTCGCTCCGATTACTGGGCCACAGAGTCCCGTCCCATACGGCGGTTTTTGCGTTGCTGCTGCTATGGGAACTTTTCGTTCAAGCGTTGCATTCGATTTTTCCAGGGTTTTTCCTGGCGCGTCGCAGTCCGGAGGGTGCCGAAAGGGAGTTGCTGTCTGTTCGCTTATATATTGATTTGTCGTACGCTTACTTCTTCGACCGCTTGATTCCCACTTTCTGGGCGCATCTGCGTGCCTTCAATCTTGTCGAAAGGTATCCGCCAACACCTCAATTGAGCCAAGTCTGGGCATCACATGGCCCCGCGATGGCGCTGATTCCGTGGCTCCGCCGTGGTGAAGTCTATGTAAAAAAGTCACTCGAAATCCGTAAGGAAATGAAAGATGTTTGCGCTCAGGGGCAATCGCTTCATTACTTGGGAGTCGTGTTGTTTGCCGGGGCGAGATACGACGATTGCATCAGTGTTTGCAGAGACGCGGTCAGACTACTTGAACGGACCGGGGATTTTTGGGAACGAAACATGGCCTGGTGGCAAGGTGCCAACGCCGTCTTCCGCCAAGGCGAATTGGCGCGCGCGGTCAGCGAAGCCAGGAAGTTGTACGAAGCGTGCGTCGAGATGGGAGACGAGAAGCTAGCCGGATTCGCTCTCGACGTCTGGTCGCGGGCCTCGGGCGGACGATTGCCTGCGGATGTCGTCCAGCGGGAATTGCAAAAGGAGGGGAAAAATGTTTGGGCGACCGCACTGGTCTTACTGGCAGAAGCCGTGCGGCGAGTGCGGCAGAATGAATTGAAAGAGGCGGTTGAGGCTTTGACCCAGGCCTACGACGTGTGCCGTGATAGCGGTATGAACGCATGGGTGGGTCCGATACTGCCGTGGTTGGCGACCACCTACCGTCTTCAGTGTGCGAGGTCAACGGACTTGGTGCCACATCACCGTCGCCAATTGTTACAGAGAGCTCATCGTGCCGCGCGGCAAGCTCTGGCAGTGGCAGGAAAATTTCAAACCGACCTGCCTCACGCGCTGCGCGAAGCTGGACTCGTTGCGGCGATGCAAGGTTCCGTCAAGCGGGCGAGGAAGCAGTTGGATGAAAGCCTGGCTGTCGCCGAACGGCAGGGGGCACGTTTTGAGCATGCTCAAACGCTGCTGGCCCGCGGTCGGGTCGGCATGGAGGTTGGTTGGCCGGATGCCGTAGAAGATTTGGCGACGGCTCGACAGGCCCTCAGCGCGCTGGGTGCGGACTTCGCTCTCGGCGAGGCACAAGTGCAGGAACAAGCACCTGTGAAGACAGTGACGTTGTCCCTGGTCGATCGTTTCGATACCGTGCTCGATGCTGGCCGTCGCATCGCCTCCGCGCTGTCGCGAAAGACCATCTTCAACGAAGTTCGCGACGCGGCGGTCCAGCTCTTGCGCGGGGAACGTTGTCTGTTGCTCCAGATTCAGGGTGACGATGGAACCGAGGACCTGACCACGGCCTCCGGAGAGATCGGCGCGGAATACAGCCGCGCCACGGCGGACCGCGCTCTGGCTGCGGGCAAGGTGATCGTTTTTACGGAAGGGCAGAGCGACGAGGAGGGAGCATTGCTCGCTGGCGTCCGTTCGGCCTTGTGCGCGCCCGTGTTTGTGCGTGGCGCACCGGCTGGTTGCTTCTACGTCGATCACCGCAACGTCAGTGGACTGTTCGGTGAGGACGAGGTGCGACTCGCCTCGTTCATTGCCACGATCGCTGGCGCGGCCCTTGAAAATGCCGAAGGTTTTGCTCGACTTGAACAATTGAATGCGACTCTGGAACAGCGCGTGGCGGAACGCACTGCTGCCGCCGAAGCCCGCGCTCAGGAACTTGCCGTTTCCAACGCCGAACTGGAACGCACGGCGGCCGAGTTGCGTCGCAGCGAAGACGAACTGCGAACCGCGAAAGAAGTCGCAGAGAAGGCAAATCGAGCAAAGAGCGATTTCCTTGCGAACATGAGCCATGAAATTCGTACGCCGATGAATGGTGTCATGGGAATGGCAGAGTTGGCGCTGCAGACAACTCTCACGGAACAACAGCGCGAGTATCTCAACATCGTGCTGCAATCAGCCGACGGGCTGCTGCGGCTGCTCAACGACATTCTCGACTTCTCCAAGGTGGAAGCCGGAAAGCTGGAGCTGGAGACGATCGATTTTCTGCTCCGCGACAGCCTGGGTGATGCCATGCACACCTTTGGTCTGCGTGCCGCCGAAAAGGGTGTGGAGTTGACGTATCTCGTACCGCCGGATGTGCCGGACACCCTCGTCGGCGATCCGGGGCGACTGCGACAGATCGTAATTAACCTCGTGGGAAATGCGTTCAAGTTCACAGAACGGGGTGAAATCGTCATTGTCGTTACCGTTGAGTCGCTCGAAAAGACTCACGTCGATCTGCACTTTATCGTCAGTGACACGGGAATCGGGATACCTGTCGAAAAACAACAGCAGATTTTTGACGCTTTCAGTCAGGCCGACACTTCCACCACCCGCCGATACGGTGGCACTGGTCTGGGACTGGCGATCTCGATGCAATTGGTCAAGCTCATGAATGGCAACCTCTGGGTCGAGAGCACGCCAGGCGAGGGGAGCGCGTTCCATTTTACGGTCAGGTTTGGTCTGGCATCAGGGACTCCCGCCAGCTTTTGGCTTAGTCCCGAAGAGCTGGCGGGCGTGCCAGTGCTCGTTGTTGATGACAATCGCACCAATCGCCGTATCCTCGAAGATCTGCTCACGAATTGGGGGATGCGACCAGGTATGGCAGTCGGCGGGCCCGAAGCACTGGTTCAACTGAAAGAAGCCGCGAGCTGCGGTGAGCCATTTCGTCTGGCATTGCTTGATGTCATGATGCCCGACATGGATGGCTTTATGCTGGCGGAACTGATTCGTCAGGAACCGGGCCTGGAGGGCTGTACCCTGATCATGCTTTCATCCGCCGGACAGACAGAGAACGCCTCTCGCTGCGAGGAACTTGGGATTGCCCGATATCTTATCAAGCCGGTCAAGCAATCTGACTTGCGCGATGCGATACTGCGGGCTCTGAGAAGCGAGGGAATACTGTCCGCTCCGATACGGCAACTCCAGATGTCGGTGGCCGAATCCACGAGATCTCTCCGCATCCTGCTTGCCGAGGATGGGGTGATCAATCAGCGTGTCGCCTGCGGTCTGCTTGAGAAACGCGGGCACACGGTGATTGTGGCGAACAACGGCCGTGAAGCTGTGGAAGCCGTCGAGCGTGAGGCGTTCGATCTCGTATTGATGGATTTGCGGATGCCGGAGATGGACGGCATTGAGGCGACTGCTGCCATTCGCCAGCGGGAACAAACCACAGGCAACCGCATCAGGATTATTGCCATGACGGCAGATGCGCTGAAAGGCGACAGAGAGCGATGCCTTGAGTCCGGTATGGACGACTATTTAACGAAACCAATCCGCCCCAAAACCCTGTATGCGATGCTGGATGGTCTGATTCCGGCTGCGCATTCTGAAAGCGTATTGGTATCAGCTGAATCGATCATTGACTGGGACGCCGCGCTTGAACAAATGGGCGGAAGTCAAGGGACGTTGCGCGAAATGATAACGCCTTTTATCGAGGAAACCGGCGAACTCCTGTCGGCGCTGCGCGAAGCCATCGAAACGCAGCGCATGGAGGAAGTTCAGCGACTGGCCCATACAATCAAGGGGACTGCGTTCTGCTTCGCTGCCGAACCCACCGCGGCGGCGGCTTTGCGGCTGGAAATGATGGGCAGGAACAGGAACCTGATCGATGCGGACGAAGCCTGCACATCGCTCGAATACGAGGTCGAACGGCTCAGACAGGCTCTAGTGGACTTTGCACAGAAGAGTCCCTGACAAAAAGGAACAGGCACCCTTGCGTGCTCCGCGCGGCCATGGGAGCAACAATCGGCGCGCGGGATGCGTCAGCTTGCCAGTACAAAAAGGAGATACCGGAGGGCTCACGCTGCTCCGCTCGCCGGACTTAATTCTGACCGCGTTATACTCCGCGCGGCTTGAAATGATGCCTTGCCATTCCAAACTCCGATGATCCAGGTTTGAATTGTTTAACCCGTGGCCACAGGCCAGGCTTTTTGGTCCTGGCTACCCGACGGCCTGGCCT
>Ga0105048_10006918_pt1 | contig 18270 bp, 16 predicted proteins | sample MAT05_FD_78382 | JGI IMG/M metagenome (GOLD analysis project Ga0105048, IMG submission 78382) | Freshwater microbial communities from Lake Fryxell liftoff mats and glacier meltwater in Antarctica - MAT-05 | ecosystem: Environmental > Aquatic > Freshwater > Ice > Liftoff microbial mat | place... | reverse complement strand
GCCGGATGACGTCGGATGCAGCTGTATGACATCGCGCTTCAGGTCCATCGATGAACGGCCGATGACATGTCTGATCTGCCGATCGGTCCTGCCTTCATCATCACTTCCACCGAGATACCCTGGTCATGTCATGCGAGTCCCCCGTACTTTCGCCTTCGTCGACCTCTCCGGCTTCACGAACTACACGGCTGCCTTCGGCGACGATGCAGCCGGGCGAATCCTCGGCGCGTTCCGCAGCCTTGTGCGCGAGATCGCGAGCGAGCGTGGCGTGCGGATCGCGAAGTGGTTGGGCGACGGGTGCATGATCGTGTCTGTCGACCAGCCCAACTGCATCTCGTTCGCGCTCGAGCTCGAGAACCGCTCAGCCGAAGTGTGCGCACCGCTGTCGCTGCGAGTGGGCATCGCCACCGGCTACGCACTGCTGTTCGAAGGTGACGACTACATCGGCTCTGCGGTGAACATGGCCTCACGCCTGTGCGATCTCGCCGGCCCGTTCGAAGTGCTGTTGCCCACGATGCAGCTCGAGCGTCTGCCCGAGGGCGTCACCGCGAGCCCGCACGGCCCGGTCGAACTGCGCGGCTTCCCCGGTTCGATCGAGGTGTTCGAACTCGGGGGCACCCCGGTGTCGACCGTCAGCAACGACACCAGCGAACTCTGGACGCGCACCCCCTTCGGGTGAGCGAGCACATCATCGCCGGCACCTCTGCCACCCCGATCGGCCCCACCCCGGCCGACGTCACCCCCGCTCCGCTCGACGTGGGCGCAGTGGTGGGCAGCCGGCTCGCCGAGTCGCCCGCGGCGTTGCACGACGACCTCGAGATCGCTTCGGGGCTCGCACTCGGTCACGTGCGGTTCACCGTTCCGTGGGCGACGGCACAACCGAAGCCAGGCACCATCGACGGCAGCGTGGTCGAGATGATTCGGATCGCAGCAGAGACGATCCGCACTGGCGGAGGCCGGCTGTGGTTGTGCCTGCTGAGCCCCGACGTCCCCCGCTGGTTCGACAACGAAGGTGGCTTCACGGACGAGGCGGCGGCCCGACACTGGTGGCCGCGCTGGGTGGAGGCGATCGCCGACGCCGTCGGTGATGACGTCGACGGCTGGGTGCCGTTCGAGGCGCCGTTCGCGATGGCGAACCGGCTCGTGCCCGACGACCCGCGCCGCCATGGCACGGTGGTCGATACCCTCCTCGTCGCATGGCGCGACGCCTGGCGGGTGCTGCACGGCCCAAAGCCCGTGGCGACCTCACTCGACGTGCGCACCGTGGTGATCCCTCGCAACGACGTGGTGGCGGCCGAATGGGCCCGACGCGACGAGCACCTGCGCTGGCACACCTGGCTACGCGCCTTGCGCGACGGCACGATCACCATCCCTGGTCGAGCCGACCGCGAGCTCGCCGACATGGCTGGCTCATGTGACCAGCTCGGCATCGCAGCGAGCGGCGATTCGGCCGACGACCTCGAAACGCTGCTGCATCGCACTGCCGAAGAAGGTCCGGGCCGGCCGCTGGCCATCACCTTCCGTTCCCTCGGCGCCGATCGAGATGCGCGGGGCGAGACGGTCGACGTGGTGTCCCGCCGTGCCACCGAGCTGCGGCGATCGTTCCCCCTCGAACGACTGACCTTCACCGACCTCGACGCGGTCACGGTCGCCCGCGGCTGAGCAGCCAGTCCGAGCACGGCTCACCACCCAGTCAGCGCCGGTGCCCCATTCGCACGGGTTTGCGTCGTCTGAACGGGTGGCGTCAGCTGCGAGAGCGGTAGATGGCGCCAGTGGCGGAAGCGTCCTTGTTGAGACGCTTCGACAGGTGTAGGCCCTCGAGCACGAACTCGACTGCGGCTGCGAGCGCGGCGGGCGACTCGTCGCCACCCGTGAGCGACAGCACCGCGGTGCGCAGCGCCGGGATCTGCTCGACGAGGTGGGCTTCCTCGGTCGAGGCGATGTCTTCACCGGTGTGGGCGACGATGCCCTCCTCGAACGCGGCGATCACGTCACGGACCTGGTCGGGCGTTACCCGCTCCTTGTACACGGTGAGCACGGCGCCTTTGACGAGGTTCTCGAGGATGATGCCGTCGCGGCCCTCCTCGACGGATTCGATCTCGATCTTGCCGCTCGACGAGGCGGCCAGGGCGTCGAGGTCGCACACCCGTGGCACGACGGTCTGCTCACCGGCCCGCAGACCCCGGCGCAAGGCGTTCGCTCCGAGCACCTCGAGGTTGCTCACCGTGAGCCGCACGCTGACCCCGCTGCGCTGGTTCACCTGGTTGCTCATCCGTGCCATCTGACTGAAGGTCGCGACGACCCGCTCGAGGTAGTCGGGCACCGAAACGGTGACCCCACCCACCGACGACTGGCGGGCCTCCTGGCGCATGATCGCCATCTCCGTCTCGGTGTCGAGCGGGTAGTGGGTGCGGATCTGGCTGCCGAAGCGATCCTTCAACGGCGTGATGATGCGACCACGGTTGGTGTAGTCCTCGGGGTTCGCGCTGGCGACGAGCATCACGTCGAGCGGCAGACGGATCTTGTAGCCGCGGATCTGGACGTCGCGCTCTTCGAGCACGTTCAGCAGACCGACCTGGATGCGCTCGGCGAGGTCGGGGATCTCGTTGATCGCGAAGATGCCGCGGTTGGTGCGCGGCACGAGGCCGTAGTGGAGGGTGAGCTCGTCGCTCAGGTACCGGCCCTCGGCCACCTTGATCGGGTCGACCTCGCCGATGAGGTCGGCGATCGACGTGTCGGGGGTGGCGAGCTTCTCGCCGAAGCGCTCGTCGCGGTGCACCCAGGTGATCGGTGTGTCGTCACCGTGGTGCTCGACGAGGTCGCGGGCATGACGGCTGACGGGGTGGTACGGATCGTCGTTGATCTCACTGCCGGCGATGATCGGCATCCACTCGTCGAGCAGGCCGGTGAGCGAGCGGATCATGCGGGTCTTGGCCTGGCCGCGCTCACCGAGGAAGATCACGTCGTGGCCGGCCAGCAATGCGTTCTCGAGCTGGGGCATCACCGTCTGCTCGTACCCCATCACACCGCTGAACAGCGGTTCGCCGGCCGCGATCTTCGCGACGGCGTTGCGACGGATCTCCTCTTTGACCGGGACGGACTGCCATCCCGAAGCCTGCAGCTGACCGAGGGTGGCAGGGGTGGGATGCGCGCTCGTCATGGATCGACCCTACCGCGGGTCGGTGCGCCGTGCCCCGGCTGGAAGGGCACTCGCGCATCGCCAGGCGTGGATACGCTCGTCACATGGATGCGATCGGGCGGTGGCGCGCGCGTGCCGCCGACGACGATGTCCGTCGGGATGGTGTCGGCATCGACTACGACGACCACGACTGGTCGGCGGCCACCGTTCCCGGCCACTGGCGGTCGATCGCCGACCTCGCCGACAGCTCCGGTCCCGTGATGTACCGAGCCGATCTGCACCATCGTCGGCCGACCGCGCACGAGCGGATCTTCGTTGTCCTCGACGGCGTCATGTACCAGGCCGACGTGTGGCTCGACGGCGCGTATCTCGGTGACCCCGAGGGCTACCTGGCACCGCACGCCTTCGACATCACCGGGCTGGCACGGCTGTCGGAGGACCATGTGCTCGCGGTCGAGGTGGCCTGTCCCGCACAGTCGGCCGATGCTCCGAAGCGCATCGTCACCGGCGTGCTGCAGGACGGGTCGGTGTTCGATCGCCGGTGGAATCCCGGCGGGCTGTGGCGGCCCGTGCACGTCGACGTGACCGGCGCGGTTCGGATCGATCGGTGCCGCGTGCTCTGTCGGGATGCGAACGCCACTCGTGCGCACCTGCGCATCACCACCAGGCTCGACAGTGATGCGGCCCGATCGGCGCGGGTGCGCACCCTCGTCGACGGTGTGGTGCACGCCGAGCAAGACCACTCGCTCGCGGGTGGTGCCAACGAGATCACGTGGAACCTCGACGTGGCCAAGCCCGCCCTGTGGTGGCCATGGTCGATGGGCGAGCAGCCGCTCTCGGACGTTCGCGTCGAGGTCGTCGTCGACGGCGATGTGAGTCACGCGGTCGACCGGAGGACGGGCTTCCGTGAGATCGCGATGCAGGACTGGGTGCTGTCGGTGAATGGTGAACGATTGTTCACCAAGGGAGTCAACCTGGCGCCGTCCACCATCGATCTCGCCGGCGCACCGGCCGAGACCTTCCGGCGCGACGTCGAGCTCGCGCGCGAAGCCGGCCTCGACCTCGTGCGTTGCGCTGGTCATGTCACTCGACGGGAGCTCTACGAGGCGGCAGATGAACTCGGTGTGCTCGTGTGGCAGGACCTGCCGTTGCGCGGCGCCTATGCCCGCTCGGTGCGCAAGCAGGCAGTGCAGCAGGCGAGAGCAGCCGTCGACGTGCTCGGCCACCACCCATCGATCGCGGTGTGGTGCGCGCACGATCGCCCGGAGACCACGGTGCTGCGTCAGCAGGCACCGACGTGGAACAAGACGGTGCTCGACCGATGGGTGAAGCGCGCACTCGAAAACGCGGACGAGTCGCGACCGGCGCTCACCAACAGCGGCGTGCCACCACACCTGACGCAACTCGAGGGCTCCGACACCCACCTCACATTCGGGTGGGGTCGCGGCGACGAGGGCGACCTTCCGGCCTTCGCCGCAGGTTTTCCGCGCATGGTGCGTTTCGTCGGGGCGTTCGGGTCGCAATCGGTACCCGACGGCGCCGAGGAATGGATCGACACAGCGCACTGGCCCGACCTCGACTGGAGCGAGCTCGCCGGCGAGTTCGGCGCCGATCAGGAGCGGCTCGAGAAGCACCTCCGCCCGCTCGGCCATCCCACCTTCGACCACTGGGTCCGCTACACCCAGCGCTACCAGGCAACACTGCTGCGCCACCACATCGAGACGTTGCGGCGCCTGAAGTACCGCCCGACCGGTGGGTTCTGCCTGTCGTCACTGGCCGATGCTGCGCCTCGTGTGTCGACATCGGTACTCGATCACCTGCGGCGCCCGAAGCCCGCGTTCGCGGCGCTCACCGACGCCTGCCGCCCAGTGATCGTGGTGGCCGAGCGGATGGCCGATCACGTGACCGTGGGCGACCCGATCGCTCTCGACATCCACGCCATCAGCGATCTGCACCGCCCACTCGACAGCGTGGTGTGCACGGCCACGCTCAGGTGGCCGGGCGGGAGCCACCGGTGGCAGTGGCGGGGCGATGTGCCCGCCGACGACTGCGTTCGCATCGGCACGATCCAGTTCGTGGTGCCGGATACACCAGGCGGGCTGTGGCTCGACCTCGCGCTCGAGCACGGCGACGAGGTCGCGAGCAACCGCTACGAAGCCATCGTCACCCGCTGAGCGACGGCCGTCGCCGGGCGTCGACCTCGCGTCTCACGTGCACGCATCGCCGATCGGCACGACTCGGGAGAGCTCGCCGCCGGCCATCTTGCGGACCGACCGCAACTCGACCAGGTCGAAGAGACCGAACCGATCTTGTAGCCGCTCGCGAGGAACCTCACCTGCTCGCAGGAACGTGGGGAACCAGGCGAGATAGGTCGGTCCACCGCACGCGAGTCGGGCGATCCGATCGGCAGAGATCGGGTAGTGGCTGTTGCCGCTCCTCGGGAGGACGAATCCGAACAGCACGGGATCACGTCGGTTCACCCAGAACACGCTCCACGGGTTGTTCGTGATCACCGTGGCATCAGGATCGAGTTCGTCGATCGCATCGAACAGTTCCGGCGAGTACAGCCGCCGCGACCCGCTCGAGGCCAGGTCGGGGAACGTGGAGGCGTACGTCGCACCCTGCCACACGACCGCGGCGACGACGAACGACGCGACGCCCACTCCACACCGTCCCACCCATCTGCGCGGGCTCTTCGCCAATGACAGCAGACCTTCGGTTCCGACGGCCGCGAAGTAGACCAACGGCAACAGCACCGGTGCCATCACCCGCGGCGAGATGTCGTTCGAGGTCGCGAGTCGAGCTACCACTGGTAGCAGGAACGCGGCCGCGGCGAACACCATGACCCCGGCGTCGATGGGTCGACGATCGCGTCGGGTGAACACCGCCCCGCCGACCACGATCAGCGCGCTGACGACCAACCCCGTGCGGAGAGCGAACTCGCCTTCGACGTCGTCGCCGAGCACCAGCTGACCGATCGACCGAAACGGCCGCCGGATCAACACGTCGAAGGATTCTGTCGTGCCACCCTCGAACCGGGGACCCAGCGGTTGTCCGACGACCACCAGATTTCGGATCACCCAGACAGCGCAGACGGCGACGACTGCAGTCGCGAACAACCCGACGAGTCGGATGGCACGTGACCGGCCACCGGGCCAGGCTGCGACCACGATGACCGTTCCACCGGCGGCGATCGCACCAGCGCCGGCGTAACGGGTGAGGAACGTCATGCCGGCGAGCACGCCGGCGACCACGCACCATCGAGCGGTCGATCGATCGCGATCGGCGAGCACGACCAGCACAGCGAGGGCCAGTACGAGGGCGGGAAGCTCACTCCAGGCGAAAGAACTGATCATCACGATCCCGCGACTGAACGAGAACGCGATCGTCGCACCGATGGCGACCGGTCGTCCGACTCGGTGACGTAGCAGCCAGAACAGCAGCACAGCGGATGCAGCCGCCAGCACTGCGCTGACCACACGTACCCACACGAGACTCGTCCCACCGGGCGCGAGCAACATCGAGTACAGCGGCGGAAAGATGGTGAGGGGGTCGCCGGTGAAGTCGGTGATGCCCTCCCCCGAACGCAGGTGTCGAGCGACGGACAGGTAGGTGATCGAGTCGGGCGACAACCGAGGGTCGTGCCGCGTCGCGAACACGACGATCGCCGCAGCCAGCGCACCGAGTGCCGCCATGGCGCGCCGGTCGGCGCGCGATGTCAGCGAGCGAGCGTCTTGCGGTTGGCGAACTTCGCCTTGCGATAGTCCTGGTGCATCAACGCGATCACGTCGATCGAGATGTCCTTCGGGCATGCTGCCTCGCATTCGCCATGATTGGTGCACGAACCGAAGTACTCGTCCATCGCCTCGACCATTGCCTCGACGCGCTTGAAGCGTTCGGGCTGGCCCTGCGGGAGCAGGTTGAGGTGGGCGACCTTCGCCGCCGTGAACAGGTTCGCTGCTCCGTTCGGACAGGCAGCGACGCACGCCCCGCACCCGATGCAGGCCGCCGCGTCCATCGACGCGTCAGCGACGGGCTTGGGGATCGGGATCAGGTTGGCGTCGGGCGCACCGCCGGTTTCGGCCGTGATGAAGCCACCGGACTCGATGATCCGGTCGAACGCCGCCCGATCGACCATGAGGTCCTTGATGATCGGGAACGCCGAGGCGCGCCATGGCTCGACCACGATCTCGTCGCCGCTGTGGTACTTGCGCATGTGCAGCTGGCACGTGGCCGTACCGCGCTGGGGCCCATGGGCCTGACCGTCGATCATCAGCGAGCACGTGCCACAGATGCCCTCACGGCAGTCGTGATCGAACGCGATGGCCTCGCGGCCATCATGGATCAACTGCTCGTTGAGCACGTCGAGCATCTCGAGGAACGAGGCCTCGTCGCTGATCGACGCAATGAGGTAGCTCTCGAACCGGCCCGGCTCGTCGGGACCGGCCTGACGCCAGATCTTGAGCTTGATGTCGGAGAGATGGCTCACTTGTAGCTCCGGGTGGCGAGGTGGACGGTGGAGAAGTCGAGCGGCTCGACATTGCGGATGGACTGCATCGGATCGCCGGTCCATTCCCAGGCGGCGACATGCGCGAAGTGCTCGTCGTCGCGCGTGGCCTCGCCCTCGTCGTCCTGGTACTCGGAGCGGAAGTGGCCGCCGCAGCTCTCGTTGCGCTCGAGCGCATCGCGACACATCACCATGCCGAGCTGGAAGAAGTCGTCGACCCGACCGGCCTTCTCGAGCGTCTGGTTCATCGACGAGCTGTCGCCGGTGACCCGGAGATCCTTCTGGAACTCCTCGTACAGGGCAGGCAGCTCTGACAGCGCCTTCTCGAGGCCCTGTTCGGTGCGCTCCATGCCGCAGTAGTCCCAGATGATCTTGCCGAGTTCGCGGTGGAACCAGTCGGGTGACCGAGTGCCCTTGACATCGAGGTAGCCCTGGTAGCGCTGACGAGCGGCAGCCTCGGCGGCCTTGAACTCGGGGTGATCGACGCCGGGCACCGGCTTGTTGAGCAACGGCGCCAGATAGTTGCCGATCGTGTACGGCAGCACGAAGTAGCCGTCGGACAGACCCTGCATCAGCGCCGACGCACCGAGGCGGTTCGCGCCGTGGTCGCTGAAGTTCGCCTCACCCGCGGCATAGAGACCGGGGATGGTGGTCATCAGCTCGTAGTCGACCCACAGGCCACCCATCGTGTAGTGGCTGGCCGGGTAGATGCGCATCGGCGTGCTGTACGGATCTTCGCCGGCGATGCGCTCGTACATCTCGAACAGGTTGCCGTAGCGCTCCTCGACGACGTCCTTGCCGAGGCGGTCGATCGCATCGGAGAAGTCGAGGTACACGCCGTTCTTCAGCGGGCCGACGCCCTGGCCCTTGTCGACGGCACGCTTGGCGGCCCGCGACGAGATGTCGCGCGGGGCGAGGTTGCCGAAGCTGGGGTACAGCCGCTCGAGGTAGTAGTCGCGCTCGGATTCGGGGATGTCGGCCGGGGTGCGCTCGTCGCCGATCGCCATCGGCACCCACACCCGCCCGTCGTTGCGCAACGACTCGCTCATCAGCGTGAGCTTCGACTGTGTGTCGTCGGCCTGCGGGATGCACGTCGGGTGGATCTGGGTGTAGCACGGGTTCGCGAAGTACGCGCCCCCGCGGTGCGCCCGCCACGCCGCGGTGACGTTGCACGCCATCGCGTTGGTGGAGAGGAAGAACACGTTGCCGTAGCCGCCTGTGCAGAGCACGACAGCGTGCGCTGAATGCGAGACGAGCTCGCCGGTGACCAGATCGCGGGTGACGATGCCGGCGCAGCGGCCGTCGATGGTGACCGTGTCGACCAGCTCGGTGCGGTTCCACAACCGGACGTTGCCGAGGCCGACCTGGCGCTCCATCTGCTGGTAGGCGCCGAGCAGCAGCTGCTGGCCGGTCTGACCGCGGGCGTAGAACGTGCGGCTGACCTGTGCCCCACCGAAGCTGCGGTTGTCGAGCAGACCGCCGTATTCACGAGCGAACGGGACGCCTTGGGCGACCATCTGGTCGATGATGTCGACGCTCACCTCGGCGAGGCGGTGCACGTTCGACTCGCGGGCACGGAAGTCGCCGCCCTTGATCGTGTCGTAGAAGAGGCGGTGGACCGAGTCGCCGTCTCCCTTGTAGTTCTTGGCGCCGTTGATGCCACCCTGCGCGGCGATCGAGTGCGCACGACGGGGCGAGTCGTGGAACGTGAATGCGTCCACCTGGTAGCCGAGCTCGGCAAGCGTGGCCGCTGCCGACGCCCCAGCGAGACCCGTGCCGACGACGATGATCTTGAACTTGCGCTTGTTGTTGGGGTTGACCAACTTCATGTCGCTCTTGAAGGTCTCCCACATCTCGGGGACCGCGACGTGGGGTGACTTGCTCTGGAGCTTGTCGGAGCCGGTGAGGCTGCCGGTGAGTGTTTGGGTGCTCATGGTGAGGTTCTCCTGGCCGAGAGAGCTGAGATCAGCCGACGATGCCCGCGAGGACGGCGACGGGGAACGAGACGTTGCCGATCACGACGACGGCTGCGATGGCGGTGGCGAACACGCGACGCCACTGGTTGAAGCGAGGGCTGTTCCACCCCAGGCTCTGGAAGATGCTCCAGGCACCGTGGTACAGGTGCACGCCCAGGGCGAGGTTCGCCAAGATGTAGAGGATCGACACCGGCACCCGCTCGAAGCTGCGCACGACGTTGTCGTACACCTGCTTCTTGTCGAAGTCACCGTCGCCGAGGGTGTTCGTCGGACCGAAGGTGAAGTCGAGCAAGTGCCACACGAGGAACAGCAGCACGACGATGCCGGTGAGGCGCATCGTGCGACTGGCGAAGCTGGCGATCTGGTAGTCGCGGGCACTCTGGTACTTCACCGGTCGGGCACGACGGTTCATCACCGTGAGCGAGTACGCCGCGTGCACGTGCAGCGCCAGTGCGCCGATGAGGCCGGCGCGCAGCAACCACAGTACGGAGCTCTCGGGCGCCAGCGGGTACGCGAGCCGGGTGAGGAACTCGGCATAACCATTGAGGTCCTCCTCGCCCATGTACATCTTGAGGTTGCCGATCATGTGTGAAACGACGAAGCCCATCATCGCGATGCCCGTGAGGGCCATGACGTACTTCTTACCGACGGCCGTCCCGTAGAGATCGAGGAGGAAGAGCTTCTTCCGCTTCTTCGCGCCGGTGGCCGTACCGGTGACCGGGCCCCGGCGATTCGCCGGCTGGAGTGTCTGCGCCATGAGCGCGAACGGTACTCCTGCGCGGGGCCGACGGTGAACTCCGCGCGCACTCGCGCTGCGTTTCGTCGGTCACATGTCACCGTCACCTACACTCTGCCCGTTTCCACCAACGGTGTGTCCTGCGTCGGACGCGCCCTGAACCACAAGGTTGTGCGGTGTCAGCATCCATCCTGGCCGAAGGCGGCTATCAGGTATTCCAACTCAAGGGCGGTGAATGGGCCGTGCTGTATCTGTCAGTGGCATCGGCGCTGCTGGCCATCGCCGTCGGGTTCTTCCTTGCCAAGGACGTCCTGGCCCAAGACCAGGGTTCACCGAAGATGCAGGAGATCGCCAAGGCGATCCAAGAAGGCGCCGCGGCCTACCTGCGGCGTCAGTTCAAGACCATCGCTGTGATCCTCATCCCGTTGGCAATCATCGTGTTCGTGACGTCGACCGAGATCGTCAACCCCGAATCCGGTGTGGTGGCGCTGAGCTTCGGCGAAGCAGGCCTGTGGCGAACCGTCGCGTTCATCCTCGGCTGTTTCGCATCGGGCCTCACCGGCTACATCGGCATGACGCTCGCGACGCAGGGCAACGTCCGCACGGCGGCCGCCGCCCTCACCAACTCGATGCCGAAGGCGCTCACCGTGGCCTTCCGCACGGGTGGCGTGGCCGGCATGTTCACCGTGGGCCTCGGACTGCTCGGCGCCACGCTGATCATCATGGTGTTCCAGAACACCAGCTCGGTGATCCTCATCGGCTTCGGCTTCGGTGGCTCGCTGCTCGCGCTGTTCCTGCGCGTGGGCGGTGGCATCTTCACCAAGGCCGCAGACGTGGGTGCCGACCTCGTCGGCAAGATCGAGGCCGGCATTCCCGAGGACGACCCGCGCAACCCCGCCACGATCGCCGACAACGTGGGCGACAACGTGGGCGACTGCGCCGGGATGGCCGCCGACCTGTTCGAGAGCTACGAGGTCACCCTCGTGGCGTCGATCATCCTCGGTGTGGCCGCGTTCAACTCGATCGGTGCCAATCCGGCATTGGGTCTGATCTTCCCGCTGGCCGCCCGTGCCATCGGCGTGATCGCTTCGATCTTCGGTGTATTCGCCGTGAAGGCGAGAGAAGGTGAGACCGACGCACTCAAGCCGATCAACCGCGGCTTCCTCGTGGCCGGCTCGCTCACGCTCGTGGGCACACTCTTCGTGTCGCTCCTGTACGTCGGCAACGACTTCGACAACGCTGGTTGGAAGTGTTTCGGCGCCGTGGCCATCGGCCTCATCCTGGCCCAGCTGATCAGCCGCCTCACGGAGTACTACACCGCCACCCACTACCGCCCGGTGCAGGAGATCGCCGAGGCGGCCGAGACCGGCCCCGCCACCGCGATCCTCTCCGGTACCGCCAGCGGCATGGAGAGCAGCGTCTACGCCGTCCTCGCCATCGCCATCGCCATCGGCGTCGCGCTCGCCATCGGCGGCGGCAACCTGCAGTTCAGCTTCTACCTCGTCGCCCTCACGGGCATGGGCATGCTCGCCACCACCGGTGTGATCGTGGCGGAGGACACCTTCGGTCCCGTCAGCGACAACGCTGCCGGCATCGCCGAGATGAGCGGCGAGTTCCACGGCGAGGCCCAGAAGATCATGGTCAGCCTCGATGCGGTGGGCAACACCACCAAGGCCGTCACCAAGGGCTTCGCCATCGGTTCGGCGGTCATCGCCGCGGTGGCCCTGTTCGCCAGCTTCATCGAGACCGCGGCCAACGAGTTGCTCACCAGGGCAGAACTCGACGCGGCCCTCGCCACCTCGCGTGGTGTGTTCGACAAGATCCCGATCAACGTTGCCGATCCGAAGGTCTTCATCGGCATGCTCATCGGCGGCGCCGTGCCGTTCCTGTTCTCCGCACTCGCCATCCGTGCGGTCGGCCGCACCGCCGGCGTGGTCGTACAGGAAGTGCGCAAGCAGTTCGCCGACGGCAAGATCATGAAGGGCGAGAAGCTGCCCGAATACGGCCCCGTCATCGACATCTGCACCGAGGCGTCGCTGCGCGAACTGGCCACCCCGGCGCTGTTGGCGGTGCTCACCCCGGTGGTCGTCGGCTTCGGCATCAACTTCTCGGCACTCGGCGCCTTCCTCGCCGCGGTGATCCTCGTCGGCCAACTGATGGCCAACTACCTGAGCAACGCAGGTGGCTCGTGGGACAACGCGAAGAAGTACATCGAGGACGGCCACCATGGAGGCAAGGGCAGCGAGCCGTACCGTGCGGCCGTGATCGCCGACACCGTGGGTGACCCGTTCAAGGACACCGCCGGCCCGGCTCTCAACCCGCTGATCAAGGTCATGAACCTCGTCAGCCTGCTGATCCTGCCGGCGATCATCAGCCTCCAGGACAACGACGGCGCTCGGTACTCGATCGCCGCCGGCGCCCTCGTGGTACTGATCGGTGCTGTGGTGTACAGCAGCCGTCAGAAGATCACGTTCAACCCTTCCTGAGCGAACACCAACTCGGCTGACAGGCCCGATTCGACCGACAGCCCGGGCGTCGCCCGGGCTGTCGGCGTTTTCCCGGCTACCTTCAGCCACCGTGTTCGCCCTCCTCGACTTCACCAACGGCTGGATCAAGACGGGCGGGTGGATCGCCCTCGCTGCGATCGTGTTCGCCGAGTCGGGGCTGCTGATCGGGTTCTTCCTGCCGGGCGACTCGCTGCTGTTCTTCGCCGGGTTCCTCGCGTCGGACGCCGCCGTCGAGCAGTTCGGTGAGCACTACATGCCGTCACTACTGGTCGTGGCCAGCGTGTGCGCCCTGGCGGCGATCGCCGGGGATCAGGTCGGCTATCTCATCGGCAATCGATTCGGTCCCTCACTGTTCGACCGGCCGCAGAGCAGGTTCTTCAACCCGGCCAACGTCGCCAAGGCCGAGGCGTTCTTCGCCAAGCACGGGTCGAAGACGATCGTGCTCGCCCGGTTCGTGCCGATCGTGCGCACGTTCACGCCCACGGTGGCCGGGGTGAGCAACATGCACTACCGCACGTTCGTGACGTACAACGTGATCGGCGGCACGCTGTGGGCTGCGGGCATCACGACCCTCGGATACTTCCTCGGCGAGATCGACGTGGTGAAGGACAACATCGAGATCGCCGCGATCGCGATCGTCGGTGTCTCCGTGCTCCCGATCGCGTTCGAACTGGTGAAGCACCGCCGAGACGCGGCGCCGTCGCACGACTGATCGGGCCGGGATCGGGACGGGATCGGGAGGAGTCAGGTCAGGAAGTCGATCAGTCGCTCCACCGAGCCGACGAGCTCGGGCTCGAGGTCGGCGAACGAGGTGACCCGGGTGCGCAGCTGCGGCCAGAACCGCACTGGGTCGGCGCCGAGCGCAGCGCAGACGCCTTCCTTCCACGGCCGGTCGCGGGGCACGCGCGGCCAGGCATCGATTCCGAGCACCTTGGGGCGTACGCCTTCCCACACGTCGACGAACGGGTGACCCGTCACGAGCACGAACTGCGACGAGCGCATCACCTGGGTGGCGAGGCGGCTCTCCTTCGATCCGTCGACGAGGTGGTCGACGAGGATGCCGAGGCGACGCTCGGCGGCGGGGGCGAACTCGGCGACGGCCTCGACGATGTGGTCGATGCCGTGCATCGGCTCGACCACGATTCCGAGCTCGCGCAGGTCGTCTCCCCACACCTGCTCGACGAGTTCGGCGTCGTGCTTGCCCTCCACCCAGATGCGACTGGCGAGGGCCACGCGGGCCCGAGCGGGTGCAGCCGAGACGATCGAGCCACTTGCGCTGACGCGTGTAGTGGCGGCCTGCGCTGCGGCGTTGGTGGCCGGACGCACGAGCGTGATCGACTTGCCGTCGAGACGGAAGCCGCCGTCCTTGTAGCGGAAGTGGCGGTGCACACCCTTGCGGTCGCGCAGGGTGACGGCCTCGACGGTGATCTTCACCACGTCGCCGCAGAAGCCCGTGGCACGGTCCTCGACCACCATGCCGGTACGCACGGGAACCTCGCGGTACATGGGCTTGTGCTTCTGCTCGGCGAACTCCTGCAGGATGTCGCGGGTCATCTGCTCACCCACCAGCGGCTGCCGCGCGTGGGCGAGGTGGCCAGCACCTGGTCGATCTGGAGGCCGTCGGAACGGCGGTAGGGGGCGCGCACCCCGCGTGTGTCGTTGGGCATCGCGAACGATGTTGTCAGGTACGGCGCGCCCCACACGTGCACCCGCTCGCCCGGCCCCGTGAACGCGAGCACACCCTCGAGCAGCTCCACACGCACATCCACCTCGCCGTCCTGGCGGTAGCCGTCGCGACCGTCAGAGGCCGAACGACTTGCGTGGTCGGCGAGCGGCTCGGGGTCGCCGGTGGCGTACCACTCGACGTCGAACGTGACCGGCACCGGGGTGCCGTACGCCCTCCCCCATGCCTCAGTGGGGTCGTCGAGCAGCACACCGTGGGCCTCGTTGCCGAGGCTCCACTGGCGGAACGGTTGGTCACATTCGTGACCGGCCCACATCTCGGCAGGCTTGATCTCGAGGCCCTGGCGGAGGTCGGTGCCGTCGAGCTCCTCCACGTACAGGTACGGCTCGCCCTCCCGCACGAGACCGGCCCAGTAGTCGAACCGGCGGCCGCGTACCTCGAATCCCACGTACACGCCGACGAGCGAACCGGTGTCGGGGTGCGTGCTCGAACCCCACCACCACCACGCCTCGACCGGGGCATCGGTGTGCCGTCGCTCGTCGGCTGCCGTCCAACCGCCGGGCACCAGGTCGGTCATCGCATCATGCCGTCGGTGGCAGGGGGTCGTAGTAGGGCGCGTCGTCCTGGGCTCCGGTGTTGTTGCCTTCCATCGCGGACACCATCGCATACAACCCGGGATCGATGTCGCGTGGCACGGTCCAGTCGAGCTCGTCGGCCACACCGGCCTCGATCGCGAACGGGCGCAGGAACGAGAAGTACACGTACGCGCCACAGCGGATCTTCTCGTCGCGATCCATCGCAGCGATCGCGCGGTAGTGCTGCGACTGAGCGGCTCGTACCGCGGGCACCATCGCGTCGGTTGCATCGATGTCGAGCGGCTGCAGCGACGGGCCGTCGGTGGTGAACAGCGCAAAGCCCACCATGTGATCGAGGTAGTCCTCGGGGGTGGTGTTGCTGGTGCCGAAGTCGGTGATCCGGTCGATCGTGATGCCGTCGAGCACGAACACCGCGGTGAGGTTCGAGAAGGGAACGCCTGCAGCCACCCCGCTCCACGGGAAGTCGCTCTCGGCCATCTGGTAGTAGTCGCGCACCAGCGCCACACGGCCGTCGGGCAAGGGGTAGGGACCGGTGTCGCCGGTCCCGACTCGCGTGTCGAAGTACAGCAGGAACAGATAACTCACGAGCGTGGCGTTCCAGCGCTTGATGCGCGCACGCTGCTCGTCGTCGACGGGCCGCACGCCAGCGAGCAGTTCGTCGATCACCGCCGCCCTGTACGGCGTGACGGTGCCGTTGTCACACGCCTGACGCGTCCCGTCGTCACCGCGGAACGCGCGCGCCGTGCGTTCCCAGAAGTCCGCGATCGTGGCCAGGTCGCTCACGTCGTTGGCCCGAACGGGATCCACCTGGGCCAACACCTTGCGACCCACGAGCGCCAGGTTGGCGATGCTCCACAGATGCACCGTGTTCACGCGGCAGCCGGGGCGGCGGGCACGACGACCGATCTCCTCGGGCGGCATCGCCTCCTGGATGCGTTCGATCATCTCCGGGTAGCGCGCCAGCGCTTCGATGCACGCGGTGATGATGTAGGCGCTCACCGGGATGAGCTTGCTCTCGAGCGACGTGCGCTCGGAGGTGAGCTGCCCGGAGATGCGGCTGTGGTAGCCGAGGTACTCGTCGACGTACTGACGGCGGAGCTCGTGATATGGACTGCTGGCGCGGTCAGCCACGAACGGTCCCCAGCTCGCCGCTGCAATCGACCTCGACCTCGGTGCCATCGGCAGGCTCGCCGTGGGCGAACACCGCAGCCATCACGCACGGCACCTGGAACTCGCGGCTGACGATGCCGATGTGACTGCGCGGTGTGCCACCGGTGCAGATCACTCCTGCGAGTTCGTGGTAGATCGGCGCGAGGAACGTGGCACCCGCGTCGCGGACGAGAGCGATCACCCCCTCAGCGCTCGTGTCCATCAAGGAGAGCACGTCATCGGGGGTCTCGATCGCCCGGAACGTGCCACGAACGGGGGCAGCGTCGAACACCTTCGTCCCCGTCGCGATCACCCGGATGCTCTGGCCGCTGCCGTTCTCCTGCACGATCGGGCAGACTAGGCCCCGATGGTTCGGTATCTCAGCTTGGAATGGATCGACGCACTCACCACGGAAGTGGCTGCGAGCACCGATCTCGCAGCACTGGCCGCCGACCACGAGCTGGGCGTCACCCAGGTGGTCACCGACGGACCCGAGGGCGACGTGGTCTACCACCTGCAGGTCGGCGGCGGCGTCGTGTCGTTCGGCGCAGGTGTCGCGTTCCCCGAACACGTGCACATGCAGCAGTCGTGGGCAACCGCCGTGGCCGTGGCCACCGGCGAGTTGAACGCCCAGGACGCCTTCATCAGCGGCCGCATCCAGCTGACGGGCGACCAGCAGCAGCTGATGTCGTCGACCCCGGTGTTCCGGGCGCTCGATGCCGTGTTCGCCGGTGTGCGTGATCGCACCGAGTACCGGTGACGGCGAGTACCGGTAGCAGCGAGCGAGCGACCCGGCCATGCCCGAGCTACCCGAGGTGCAGGCGCACGCCGAGCGACTCACCGAGCAGTTCCGTGGGCACGTGCTCGAGACGTTCGTCCCGTTCAACTTCACGGCGCTGAAGACTGCAGTGCCCCGGCCCGACGAGGCCTACGGCCTGCCGCTGATCGAGGTGGGTCGACGTGGCAAGTACCTGCTGCTGCGGTTCGAGCCAGTGACGTTCGTGGTGCACCTGATGCAGGGCGGGCGACTGCTCGTGGACGACAAGCTGTCGCTCAAGCCTCGCAACGGCCAGGCGAGGTTCGAGTTCACAGAGGGCCCGGCACTCCTGCTCACCGAGGCGGGCAAGGAGCGACGCGCCGGGGTGTGGTGCATGGCAAGCGCAACGCTCGGCGGGCCCCCGCTCGACCGTTTGGGCCCGGACGCGCTCGAGCTGAGCGACGAGCAACTGGCCGCGCGCTTCGCCAGCCACAACATGCGTGTGCACGGCTTCCTGCGCGATCAGCACATGCTGTCGGGACTGGGTCGGATGCTCGCCAACGAGGTGTGCCACCGGGCGAAGGTGTCGCCGTTCGCAATGACCGCCAAGCTCGGCGCCGAGGGCGCTCACGGGGTGCGCGAGGCGATCCACGCCTGTGTGGGCGACGGTCTGGCGTACGAGCGCACCCGCAGCGACATGAGCTCGTCGGCCGACCGGCCGGGCGCCGTGCACGCACGGGTGGGCGATGCGTGTCCCGTGTGCGGAGACGCCATCCGTTCGGTCAGCTACAGCGGCTACACCGTCGCCTATTGCCCCACGTGCCAGACCGGCGGCAAGGTGCTCGCCGACAACACCACGAGCAAGTTCCTGAAATGACCGCACACCCGAGTCCCAGCCTCACACCCGAGTGCCAGCCGCACACCCGAGTGCCAGCCGCACACCCGAGTGCCGGCGGCCACCCCGGGGGGGCAGCTGGCACCCGGGTGTCGCGTTATGGCATCAGAGCTCGCAGACTGCGACCTCGCAGGCGACTTCCATCATCTTGTCGACGCCGGCCTTCAGTTCCTGGTCGCTGATGCGCACGGTGTCACCCTCGTCGCCGATCATGTCGCTGATGGTCATGACCGCGAGCGCCTCGAACCCGTGGATGGCGCCAAGCGTGTAGAGGATGCTGGCCTCCATCTCGACGGCGAGATGCCCGCGGTCCTTCCAGCGCTT
>Ga0105048_10006913_pt1 | contig 18278 bp, 15 predicted proteins | sample MAT05_FD_78382 | JGI IMG/M metagenome (GOLD analysis project Ga0105048, IMG submission 78382) | Freshwater microbial communities from Lake Fryxell liftoff mats and glacier meltwater in Antarctica - MAT-05 | ecosystem: Environmental > Aquatic > Freshwater > Ice > Liftoff microbial mat | place... | reverse complement strand
GCCTGCAAAACGGGGGAGCTCGGGGTTGTTGGCGTGGCGCTCGTGTACAAACATGCCCGAAGGACCGCCGGGCGAGGAATTGAGGTATTTGTAGCTGCACCAAACGGCGAAGTCGGGGCCCCAATCGTGCAAACGCAGGGGCACGTTTCCGGCGGCATGTGCCAGGTCGAAACCGACGTTGGCGCCGGCGGCGTGTCCGGCCCGGGTAATGGCTTGGAGGTCGTAGAATTGTCCGGTGTAATAATTCACTCCGCCGAACATCACGAGGGCCGTTTGCGCACCTTCGCGTTCAATTACGGCCAGGATGTCTTCTGTGCGCAGGGTGTGCTCTCCCGGGCGCGGGGCTATTTCAACAATGGCATCGGTGGGATTGAAGCCGTGCCAGCGCACCTGCGTTTCAATGGCGTACTGGTCGCTTGGAAAAGCGCCGGCTTCCATGATGATTTTGAAGCGCTGTTTTGTGGGACGGTAAAACGACACCATCATAAGGTGCAGGTTTACGGTGAGGGTGTTCATCACCACCACTTCGTGGGGCAGGGCGCCCACCACCGAACACGCCTGGTGGGTGAGTTGTTTGTGGTAATGCATCCACGGCCTTTCTCCTTTGAAGTGACCTTCCACGCCGTAGGTTGCCCATTGGTCGAGCTCGTCGAGCAGCGCTTGGCGCACCGTTACCGGTTGCAGGCCCAGCGAATTGCCGCAGAGGTACAACACCGGTTTGCCGTTGTGTTGAGGGAATAAAAATTGTTCGCGGTATCCGCGCAGGGGATCCTGGCGATCGAGGTCCTGTGCGAAGGAAAGGTCATTTTTGAATTGCATGTGGTGGTTGATTGTCATCCCAGCGTAACGCGGGATCTGTTCCTTTACCCCACCATCCCTGGCCCGGGTTACCACGAGACTGAGATAGTGGGTGCAAAAGTACCGTTTCCAAAGGTTGATTTTAGGAGAAAAGAACAGATCCCACGCTGGATTGAAGTGCGGGACTGGGATGCCAAGCTCCCATGCTGCGCTGAAGCGGGAGGAATGATGCGTGTCAACTCTCCGTCAATTTTTCCAAAAACAACCCCAGCCACACTTCTTTTCCCCACCTTTGCGCCCCAATCCAGACACAACCACCATGCTCGCATTGCTCAACACCACCCTCGGACGCCTGCGCGTCATAGCCTTTGTGGAAGGCATTTCTTTCCTCGTTCTGCTTTTCATCGCCATGCCCCTCAAATACATGGCTGGACAGCCGGAAGCCGTGCGCCAGGTAGGTATGGCCCACGGCGTTTTGTTTGTGCTGTATGTGTTGTTGCTTGTATTGGTCAAAGCTGAATACGACTGGACGTGGAAAAAAACTGGTATCGCTTTCCTGGCTTCCGTTGTACCCTTCGGCACGTTTTGGGCAGATAAGAAACTGTTTCAGCAGTCGGAAAAATAGTGGAAAGGCGACAGTCAACAATCCAGTGCCGCGTCTGGTGAATGACGCACAGTTTGGCGAGACCTGTGTTTTGCTCAATTGGGCATGAAAATGGCGAAATGCGGGACATTTTAAACGACGAATAACGACATTGAGCGAAAAATAGGGCCGCGAAACTGCATGTTATTCCCTAGACGCGGCACCAAAATGGGGAACATTGCCCAAAGCGATTGCCAATTTCTTTAACTTTATTGGTCCTGACTTGTTTAGCCGTTAACAGACTGTCGACTGTCGACTGTCGACTATTCCGACCATCTTGACAACTGTTTCCCTTTTCCGCTTTTCCGGCCTCGCCGATTGCTTTTGGGCATTGAGCCGCATGGGCATTGCACCTTTACAAATGAAAGGCACGCCTGGTCTCACCTTTTTCAAAATGTTGGGCAGCGGCGATGCCAACGGGTTCAGCATTCGTCCCAACTGGAGGCAGTACGGTTTGTTGTGCGTTTGGGAAAACGAGGATTTTGCGAAGCAGTTTTTTCAGGAAAATACTGTTTTTCAGGATTATAAAAAACGCGCCACAGTATGGCAAACTGCGTTTTTGAAACCCACCATGTTTCACGGTTCGTGGGACGGTGCTAACCCATTCATTTCAGCCGCCGAATTTGATCCTGCACTTCCTGTTGCCGTACTTACCCGCGCCACCATCAAAAAACGGTACCTGTGGCGTTTTTGGCGGCAGGTGCCCCGCGTGAGTGCGGATGTGGAAGACCGGCCGGGACTCCTATTTGCCGTAGGCGTGGGCGAATTGCCGCTCATCCAGCAAGCAACGTTTAGCCTCTGGCAAAGTGGCAAAGCCATGCTCGATTACGCCTACAGGCGCAACGACCACAGTGCGGTGATCAAACAAACCCGCGAACTGGGCTGGTACAGCGAAGAAATGTTTGTCCGTTTTTTACCGTACCACAGCGAAGGCGCCGGTTTTTGGGATGTCAATGCAACATCGAGTAGATGAACAAATACGTTCCAGCACCAGCCAAATAACCAACCAGTGCCAGTAAGGCGATGCGTTTGAGGTACCAGAAAAAGTCGATTTTTTCCATGCCCATGGCCGCAACACCTGCCGCCGATCCGATGATGAGGATGCTGCCACCTGTGCCTGCGCAGTAGGCGATGTATTCCCACAAGAAACTATCGGGCGGGTACGCCGATAAGTCGTACATACCCTGTGTGGCGGCCACGAGAGGCACGTTGTCGACCACGGCGGATAGCAGGCCTATCAGCAGTCCCGTGATTGCCATGTTGCCTATGTTGCGGTCGAGCCATGTCGCGGCATGGGTAAGTATACCACTCGCTTCAAGGGCTGCGATGGCCAAAAGGATGCCCAAAAAGAACAAGATGCTGGCCGCGTCGATTTGCCGCAAGGCGTTGGCCACCGTGTGGCGGCTTGTTCTGACAGGATCCTTGCCAGCGTGCATGATTTCTGTGGTAGCCCACAACACACTCAGTCCGAGCAAAATACCCATAAACGGAGGCTGGTGGGTGATGGACTTAAAGATGGGGACAAAAAGCAACGCGCCGATGCCCAGGAAAAAGACCACGCTGCGCTCAAAAGGCGTTGTACCTGCGTTGTCATTGTGGTCTACATCGGGCGCTTTCACGTTGCCTTTGACCACAAAACTGAGGCCGATCAACGGAGCTATAAGACATACCAAGGCTGGGAGGAACAACATTTTTACGATGTTGAGCGCGGTGATTTGTCCGCCCACCCAAAGCATGGTGGTGGTCACGTCGCCGATGGGCGACCAAGCGCCTCCGGCGTTGGCGGCGATTACGATGATGCCTGCAAAAAATAAGCGGTCGTCGCGGTCTTTCATCAATTTGCGCATGAGACTTACCATCACGATCGTGGTGGTGAGGTTGTCGAGTACAGCCGAAAGGAAAAATGTGACAAAACCCGTGATCCAGAGCAGTCTTAGCTTGTCGGTGGTACGTATTTGGGTAGTGATGATCTCCAGGCCGCCGTGGCCGTCTACCAGTTCCACAATCACCATAGCGCCCAGCAAGAAAAACAAAATACCCGCGATGGGGCCCAAGTGATGGTAAAGAGTCTCAATCGTTTGCTCGGGGTCGGGCTGCGAGACGGTATAGATTGTCCAACACAAAACGGCGGTCATCAATGCTGGCGCCGATTTGTTGATGTTCAGTTTGTGTTCAAAAGCAATAGCCAGGTAGCCAACTACGAATACAACAAGGATCAGAGCTATCATAAAAAAGTTCGAAGTGTGGAGTCCGTAGTTTAAAAATTAGGTTGGTGAAGTTAGCTTTTTCGTTAAAAGACCAATCCCTATCTTTATTTTTCAAAAAAACTTTTTCGCGCTTCGGACTTTGAACCCCGAACTTCGAACTTTTAATGTCCCACAAGTTGAGTAAGGCCAACATAAACAGCAGCTCCGGCCAAATAGCCGATTACGGCCCAGATGGTGATGCGTTTGAAGTACCAGAAAAAGTCGATTTTTTCCATACCCATGGCCGCCACGCCTGCGGCCGAACCGATGATGAGCGCGCTGCCGCCGGTACCGGTGCAATAGGCGAGGAACTCCCAGAAAAAGTGGTCAGTTGGGTATACCTCCATGCTGTACATGCCCTGGGCTGCAGCTACGAGCGGTACGTTGTCGACGATGGCCGATAAAAACCCAATGATGATGCCGATGGCGGTGAGGTTACCCACCGTCCTGTCGAGCCATCCTGCTATGCCTGTGAGCATGCCAGCGCTTTGCAAAGCTGCCACGGCCACCAAAATGCCGAGGAAAAACAGGATGCTCGGCGTATCAATTTTGCGAAGTGCGTGGTTCACCGATCGCGGCCCTTTTTCCGCTTCGTCTTTGTCTTTGTGGATGAATTCGGTCAATATCCACATGATACCCAATCCGAGTAAAATACCCATAAAAGGGGGTAAATGGGTAACTGTTTTGAATATGGGAACGAAGACCAAAGAACCTATCCCGATGGCAAAGACGGCGTTGCGCTCAAAGGGTGTTGAGTCAAGGTAATCGTTTGTTCCAGATTTTTCAGGCGTTTCCACCTTGCCTTTCAACCTGCGGGTCAGGATAAGCAACGGCGCCAGAAGGCAAACAAGGCTGGGTAAAAACAACATTTTGATGATGTTTCCTGCCGTTATTTGTCCTCCTATCCACAACATCGTTGTGGTCACGTCGCCCATGGGCGACCAAGCGCCTCCTGCATTGGCAGCTACCACAGTGATGCCTACGAACAGCATTCGGTCTTCCTTGTTGTCGATCAATTTGCGCAGCAAACTTACCATGACGATGGTGGTGGTCAGGTTGTCGAGTATGGCCGAAAGGAAAAACGTAATGATCGACGTAATCCAAATTAGTTTGCGCTTGTCTGTAGTTTTTATGCGTTCGGTGATGATCTCAAAACCATCGTGCGCATCTATGAGCTCCACGATGACCATGGCGCCCATCAGAAAAAACAGTATTTCCGAAATTTCACCCATGTGCTCGTTCAGGTGACCCACGATTTGGGTATGGTCGTGGCTATTGGCCAAAATGTACACAGTCCAGCAAAGTACGCCCGTTACCAGTGCAGTGGCGGCTTTGTTGATGTTGATGCTGTGCTCGAGGGTAATGGCCATGTAGCCAATGATAAAAATCGCGGCGATCAGAATTTCCATGAAAGGGTATTTTGATTACAAGGGTAGTTTAAGAATCTGTTTCCTGTTAAGGTTTAAATGCCTCAGGAATCGGTGGGTTGGGGCTGTGATTCGTGCAGCTCCACGGGTACGTCGCGGTACAAAATGGATCCCAGCATCATGATGATGTTGCTTGCCAGAATGACAAAAAACAACACGCCTTCATCGAAAGCGTCGATGCGTTGCCATTCCGGAATTTTGTAAAACAACAGAACGGTGATTAATCCTCGTGGGATGTAAAAAAGTTCGGGGAAAAGGTCGTAACGGTGCAAAATGCGCAAATAAACAAAACGCAGCACAAGCAATGCACCCACAATGAGTGAACCCAGCTGCCAAACCTGCGGGTTTTGCAAAAACGCAAGATCGATGTTCATGCCGAACAGTACGAAGAAAAACGTGCATATCAAAAAAGCCGTCTCGGCAGTGATGGATTTGAGAAAAGCTGCTGTTTCATCCACGCTTTCATCCGAAAAATACCGTTTCAACGGTTGCCAGCGCACCAATTCCCAGTTGTTTACAACTATGCCGAAAATAAGTACGGTGAGCAAGGACGGCAAGGCCATTTTTTTACCCCCTACATAAACCAGGATCAATACCGCAAATACCAGGAAAAACTTCACATTGACCCTGTTTTTTACCAGCAACATCATCAGTCCGAAACATACGCCCAACGACAAAATAAGGGCCACCGGGATGCTGCCGAAAAACCACGCCGTCGATTGCAGCGTGATGGCTGTCCCGGTAGTCAAAAAATTGAAAGCCAAGATGCCTATGACGTCGGAAAAAGAGGCTTCATATACAAGAAATTCTTTTTTCAGCGGACTCAAATGGTTAACGCTCGGCAAAACGATGGCACTGCTCACCACACACATCACAATTGCATAAACGAGGCAATGCATAAACGATGTTTCGGGTATCCAGAAGTACAGAATGCCCGCCACACTAAACGAAGAAACGAGCAAAATGATCAATGCCGAGAAAAACGAACCGCGAATCAATCCCAATTTATCGCGCCGAACTTCCAAGTCAAGTCCGGCCTCCAATACAATCATGATCAGACCCAGCGTCCCTAAAAACTCAACTGCCAGGGGAGGCACGGTGAAAACAACTTCCATCATTTGCAAACCATACCGTATTCCAATACCCGTAGCCAACAACAACAACACCGAAGGAATTCGTGTTGCTCGGTTGATAACCGAAAAAAAATAGGAGAGGATAACCATGCCGCATACGGCAATGATCATGGTGTATACATCCACTTGGACCATGTGCACAGTGTTTTCGCAAAGGTAGATTATCTTTACAGCAAATCTTCCGATATGACGACGATCAAAGGTCCCGCCATTTTCCTAGCACAATTTATGGGCGACCATGCCCCTTTCAACAACCTCGAAAGCATCTGCCGCTGGGCAGCCGATCTGGGCTACAAAGGCGTGCAAATACCCACCTGGGACACCCGCCTAATCAACCTCGACCTCGCCGCCGAAAGTCAAACTTATTGCGACGAACTGCGCGGACGCATCGAAGCCTGCGGGGTGCAAATAACGGAGCTGAGTACCCACCTTCAGGGACAACTCGTGGCCGTACACCCGGCCTACGACCTCATGTTCGACAATTTCGTCCCGGAAAACCTGCGCGGCAACCCGGCGGCACGTACCGCATGGGCCGTGCGTACCCTGCAACAGGCGGCCGTTGCAAGCCGTAAACTGGGCCTCGACGCGCACGTTACCTTTTCAGGCGCACTCATCTGGCACACGGTGTACCCCTGGCCACAGCGCCCCAAAGGTCTGGTGGAAGCAGGTTTTCGTGAACTGGCCAACCGCTGGCTACCCATCCTCAACACTTTCGACGAAAACGGCGTAGACCTTTGTTACGAAGTGCACCCTGGCGAAGACTTGCACGATGGCGCCACTTTCGAACGCTTCCTCGGCGCCGTAGGCAACCACCCGCGTTGCAACCTGCTGTACGACCCCTCACACTTTGTATTGCAACAACTCGACTACCTCCAATACATTGATTTTTACCACGAACGCATCAAAATGTTCCACGTTAAGGACGCCGAGTTCAGGCCCTCGGGCCGCAGCGGCGTGTACGGTGGTTACCAGGACTGGATCGACCGCCCCGGACGATTCCGTTCTTTGGGCGACGGGCAGGTGGATTTTAAATCCATTTTTTCCAAACTCGCCCAATATGGCTACAAGGGGTGGGCTGTGCTCGAATGGGAATGCTGCATTAAAGACGCTCAACAGGGCGCAACCGAAGGAGCTCCTTTCATCCGCGACCACATCATCAAAGTGACCGAAAAAGCGTTCGACGATTTTGCCGGCGGCAGGGTAGAAGAAGCATTGCTGCAAAAAATCATCGGGCTTTGAAACAACCCGCCTTCCTGATCCCGGCTTTGCTCCTGCTCGGCGGCTGCAACCACCCCGAATCCCGTGGTGCCGTGGATGTGGTTCAAATCCTGCTCCAGCAGGACCCGTGGCTGCGTTTCCTCTTTTGCCTCGTTCTGGCCCTGGTCGTTTTTACCGTGTACCGTATATTTAAACTCGGTATGGGTTTTTTCTGGCGGGCACTGAAATTTGTTTACCGCTTCTTTTTCGTCTGGACCCGTCGCAACTGGCTACTCGTGGCTTTGGCCGGAGGCGTGTTTTGGTTGTTCAGTGGCTCCATCATTGATGGTTTGCAGGATTTTGAGCAGCGATACCTAAACCCAAGTTACTTGAATGCCTGGAGCAACTTCGACGACGAACGCCTCATCAGCATTTACGAGGACGAAATGGGCAAACACACCGATACCTACGAAAAAAACGTGGTGATGAACCGGACGCGGGAAATGGCGGAAAAAATGGCCTCCAGTCCACTCGCCATTTACGAAACCGCCTACCTCGAATGCGGGCTCGATCCTTTTCGTGTGCGCTCCGACAAGGTGGCGGCGGGATGGATACAATTCACAAGGGCTGGTTTGGCGGGCATGACTTACAAGGGCAAAGCGGTGCGCTTGGAAGAGGTGATGGCCGCCTGCTCGCGTCGCGACATCGACTTTATGATGGACCTCAGCGAGTTGTACCTCATCGACAAGTACCAGCGCTCCGGCAGCAAACCATTGCACAACACCATTGATTTGTACCTCGCCGTGTTTGCGCCTGCGCACATAGGCGCCTCCCACAACAAGGTGGTGTACCAGGGCTACAAGAACCCAAGTTATTTCAAAAATTCGGGTTTGGACGGCTGGTACACCGAAAATACACCCGATGGGAAACAATTGATTTTGAGAAAAAATACGGCGCGCGACGGAAAAATCACGATTTGGGAAATTTACCTTGCCCTTGAATCGAAAAAAAACAAGTTGGTTGAAAAAAACATTAAAAAATTTTAATTCATTTATTTTAAACATTTTCAAATAAATAGAAAATATTATAAATAATCTACTTGGTTTAAAATGGTCTTTAATCTGTTAATATTTAACCGTTTAGGGGTTTATTCATCATTTTGGGCTTAATTTTGCTGTAGAATTTACCTACAAACCGGCGTCTATTTTCCCACCGTTGCGTTTGTGTGGTTTCCCTCTTTTGATTGCTGTTCAATTATTGTTTCTCGTACCTCCCTCTTTGGTTTAATCGTTGTTTATGAAAAAATCTGTACTCCTGTTGTGGGCGCTACTGGCTGTAGTGTTCGCGGCCAGCCCGGCCTGGGGAGCTTCCAAATCGCAGCAGGTAGAAAAATACCTGGGTAAGTTTCGTTTTGAAAACGACCGCCCCGTGGGCACGGTAAAATTTATTTTCCAAAAAGCCGTGTTCAAACGCGATGGTGACGGAAAGAAGGCATACAAATACCTTCTGTTCGATGCGCCCAACTATTCCAACGAAGACAACGCCGGCAAACTCATCGGTATTCAGGTGATCCACCGCGGCCGTACCACCACCATCCTGCCCGAATCGCCCGATAAGGACGAAGCGTATGTGGATGAACCCGCTGCCGTGCCGCCACCGAAAAAAGAAAAAAAGAAGCAGCAGCCAACCAATGCGCAGCCTGCACCCGCAGAGCCTGAGCCCTCGGCCATGGTTGGCGATGAAAAGGACAACCTGCTTACGCCGGTTTCGGTGAACGATCCTGTGCGCCCGCGCAACAAGGATTTTTCAGACATTGCCCTGCCCGATTCAATGGCACTCGCTGCCAACATCACCGACGCGAAAGAGTCGATCACCACCTGGAAAGGCCGCTTGTGGCTAACCGTAAAACCCATCTGGGAGTTTTTCATGTGGTTTTTCAACTCCGCTGTGGTACTGCTCATCTGCTTTGGCGGATTGTGCCGTTACGTGGCGCGTACGGCCGCCAGCGAAAGCCGGATGGACAGCTACGGGCGCATCATCGTAGGCCGGTGGATCGTATCTGCCCACCAGAACGCCGCCGCGATGCTGCTCATCGTTACGTGGATGATCGCCATCGTGCTGCTCATCAATGTGTTCATGTGGCTCGTGTACCTTAACCTCTCGGTTTGGCTGCTGGTCGTCATCTGGTTCCCCATCCTTTGGGCTGCCGAGCAACTCACCAGTTGGATTGTGCCGAACATTCCGGTTTTGGGGCCTGGGCATTGAGGAGACATTTATGGCATGTAAGCTCTAGTGCCGCGTCCAGTGAATGACGTGCAGTTTGGCGAGGCCTATTTTTTGCTCAATTAGGCATAAGGAGGACGAAATGCGGGACATTTTAACCGACGAATAACGACATTGAGCAAAAAATTGGGCCGCGAAACGGTACGCCATTCACTGGACGCGGCACCAATGCCGCGTCCAGTGAATGGTTTGCTCAGATCATTCCATGAGCGATACTCAATATTTACCCTCATGGAAAAGCAGCCGCGGCTGCCTCTCAAACAAACATGCCCAAAAAGCGTTTCTTTCAAACATAATTTTTCTCATGGTTCCATCCCTTTCTCATACATGGGGCCGCCTGGGATTCTATTGATACGTTTAAGCAAACAACGTATCACCCTGATTCGAAACGACGTTGCATGAACATTGCTTCAACATGCACTAAAATTAAAACCTGCCTAATCCTGCTGCTCTTTACGTCGGCCTCTCACCTCCACGCCCAACGCAGCCTGCACCTACACATCCCGCCCGCCGACAGCGCCGCTTTTACCGAACACCTCGTGGGTTTTGAACCCTTGCCCGACATGCAGGACGGGAACATCGCCGTGTTTGCGCGTGTGGACAGCGCAACCATGCTCGCCCTGGGACAAAACATCGTAACCCATTTTCAACAAAAAGCCTTTTGGGGCGCTTCCATCGACAGCACCACGATGCAAGGCGATTCGGTGCTGAACGCTGTGTTGTACCTGGGTCCGCAACTGCGGTGGATGCGCCTCAGCGTACCTTCCGGCATCAACAACAACTGGCTGAACGCGGCAGGTTACCGGGAAAAAAAATACAACGGCAAACTGCTCGATTACGTAACCCTGCTCAGTCTGCAAAAAGGACTTCTCGAACAAGCCGAAAACAACGGCTACCCGTTTGCCAGGGTGGGTCTGGACAGTTTCCAAATCGACAGCATAGGATCGGTGACGGGCGCCCTGACACTCAACCTCGGCAAATACGTCACCTTCGGCGACATCCGTGTGCAGGGCGACCTTAAACTGCCACCATCGTATTTACCCAACTACCTGGGGCTGCGCACGGGCACGCCTTACAGCCGCGCGCGTGTTTTGCGCCTGCGCGACCAGCTTCGCAGTCTGCTTTTTGTGGAAGCATCGGCCAACCCAAGCATTAGTTTTGCAGGAAACGAAGCGCATGTCAACCTTTTTCTCAACAAAAAACGCGCGGGTCGTTTCGATTTCATCGTGGGTTTGTTGCCGCAACCCGATGCCGCTACAGGCTCCCGTAAATTGCTGCTCACCGGAACCCTAAGCGCCGCTTTCCAAAATGCCCTAAACCTTGGCGAAAGATTTTCGGTGGAGCTTGAACGACTTCGTCCGGAAACGCAAAAACTCGACATTCAAGCAAGCGTGCCCTACCTTTTCGGCACACCTTTCGGGGTGGACGGCAGGCTGAACATTTTCAAACGCGACAGTTCTTGGGTGGATGCTCACTCCGACATCGGCGTACAGTACCTTTTTGCCGGAGGCGACTATGTGAAAATGTTGTGGGAAACCAAAAGTTCGAGCCTGCAATCCATAGACACCCTTTCCGTTATCCAAACCAGAACACTGCCTTCCGTTGTCGACCTGAAGCAAAACGGTTTTGGATTGGAGGCTGGTGTAAACAGGCTCGATTACCGCTACAATCCGCGCCGGGGAGGCATGTTTACGCTGCGCACGGTGGCTGGTTTCAACGTTATTTTGCGCAACAGCCAGATCGAAAACCTGAAAGACCCCGAAGATCCGTTGTTTGATTACGCAACACTTTACGACAGCGTGGAAACGCGCACGGCGCGTTACCGTTTCGATGCCCGGGGGGAATATTACCTACCGTTTGCGGCCCGGAGTACGCTCAAACTGGGTGTACGCGCTGCCGGTATTTTTTCCGAAACACCCGTGTACAACAACGAACAGTTCCGACTTGGAGGCAACAAGTTGCTGCGCGGTTTCGACGAGGAAAGTTTGTTTGCCACACGCTACGCCATAGCCACGGCCGAAGTGCGGTTGCTTATTGGACTCAATTCCTACCTCGCCGCTTTTACCGACTATGGGTACGTCGAAAACATCACCACCAGCACAAGGGTGTTCCTGAGGCCCTGGGGTTTTGGCGCCGGACTAAATTTTGAAACCGGCGCGGGTATTTTCGGCATCAGTGTGGCTGCTGGTCGTTCGGATGCAGGACAAAGCGTGGATTTACGGGCGACGAAGTTTCACATTGGGTATGTAAGTCTTTTTTAGTGGGTTGGTCGGTTGGTAAGTTAGTCGGTTGGTTGTGCATTAAATTCAAATCACTCCGGTATTTTTGCCCAAAAACGGCCACTGGAAAACTTCATGAATTCATAGTGTTTGGGATCGGAAGTGGGCACATGGGTAGCCTTGTAGGCAAGATGGAAATGTCCCTCGCCTATGTGTGCAATGGTGTCCCACCGGGTGATTTTAAGGTAAGCAATTGAGGTGCCTGAAGTGTCCGGTCTGTAATGATCAAGAAGCACATCACCGTCATCTCCCAGCAAGGAATACGTTGAAAAGGCATGTATGCCTATGTATCCTAATACTGTGGTCCTGAATACTACAGAATAGGTACCTATTGGGTCTGAATCGGTAAACCCTCCCAGAAAAATTTTTTCACGTGTAGGACCACCTGCGGAACATGTTAACAGGTGCAGATACCAGCACAAGGTATCATTGGCTTCATAACGAATTAGTTCTGCACCGCTTATCCAATCATTTCCAAGTTTATAAGCTCGTGCTACGCCGGTACTGGTATCACAGGGCTGGTAGATGTAGACATCGGCAGGTAGCGGAGGAAGCTCACCTTCAGGAGGTAGTGGATAAGGGATTTGAGGCTGGTCGTCATCTTTTTTACAAGAAAAGATGGATAGGAGTAGAAATATAAAAACGATGTACCGCATGGCAACTAATTTTCTACGATGAATGGGTAGGAGGAAAAATGCATATCTGATGCAAGTTGCAGTATATAATAACCATTTGGAAGGTTTATTTGGATACTTGTGGTTTGGGAGTCTGTCAAAACCAATTGTCCATACGAAAGTACTTTGCCGTCAACAGTGTGTACGGAATAGTTTGCATTTTCATTATAACCTGAAGTTACAAGGAACAATGACTTTTGGGCAGGATTGGGGTAAATGGAAACCTTTGGTAAGCCAAGATAGGTTTAAACAACTCATTTTTAAACTTTAACACTTTAAGAAAGTTGTGTTTCAATCAATTTGGGTAATGAGGAATTTAAAAAGAGATTAAGCCAAAATAGCTGTAGTGCCAACCCGAGAGCGCATGCCGTCACTCAGGTTGCCTAAGGATATCAGCACTTTTTTTGACAACAACCTCGTAAAAGCAACACCGGAGACACCCCCTACAAAAGTCCCCCTGTCTTGTCGACTGAAAGGAGACACCCGACTAACCCGCCTTCTTTGCCTTTACCCTCAACGACAACAGCACCACGTCCTCGATAAGTTTGTCCTTGGCTGCGCCGAGGGCGCCGGAGCGGAAATTGACGCCCCATTGGGTGCGGTTGATGAGGAACGACTGCGATTCAATGTTTATGTCGTCGCCTTTAAAGGTCACTTTCACGGGGATGTTTACCGGATTGCTTTTGCCTTTGAGTGTGAGGTTGCCGGATACGACGGCGTTGAAGGCGGGGTTGTTGCTGGGCAGTACTTCTTTGAACGTGAATTCGCCGATGGGAAATTCTTTGACAGCGAAAAAGTCTGCCGATTGAAGGTGGTTTTCGAGTTCGGTTTTTTCTCCGTTGTCTTTCATATTTACCACCGTGATGCTCTGCATATCCACGATGGCGTTCCCGTTGATGAGTTGGCCCTCGTTGGTCAGCAGGGAACCCTCGCGCACCGTTAGTGTACCATTGTGCGGGTCGCCAATGGCTTTTTTGGCCGCCCAGTACACGGTGCCTTCGGTGATGCGGTAGGTGGTGGCACCTTCTCTGGATACCGGTTCAAGGCGCACGGTATCGGGCGTAGCTGAGTTGTTGTACTGGTTGGTTTTGGGATCGTTGCTGCAGGAAAAAAGCAGGAGGGAAAAGCCGACTGCGGCGAAAAAAAAGCGGGTCATATGCAGTTGTGGTAGTTCTTGAAAATGAAGCGAGGCAAAGGTACGTTCCCGGAAGCAAGGCAAGAGAATAGGCGGTGTATAAAACATTCGTTGCCTACGGACTTAACTTAAAAGAAACAAAGCTGGCAGCATATTTGCCGGTAATGCGTTATTGAATGGAACACAGTCACCAAACCGCACATGCGAGCCAATTTCTTCCTGACACTTATCCTGCTTTCCCTTGTCTCCTGCACCCGCTACGATGTTGAAGAACCCGTCATCATTGTATCGGTGGCACCCGAGTTCACCATCGATTTGTACGAACAACGCGAAGTCCAGAGCGGTTCGCCGCAATTTGGTTTGTGGATGGAAAGCGTGGCGAAATACGGTTGTTCGGGATACAGCATCCGTACACAAACGGCGTTTACGAACAACCATTTGTCGGTACAAATCCTTGCCGTAGAAAAACCTGCGATCTGTGTCGGCGACTCCAGTCCGGCGCGCCAATTTGTTCCGCTGGGCGACTTTGTGGAAGGCTCTTACACCATCACCATCACCCTGGGCGAAGCGCAAGCATTGGTAAGCGAGGGTACATTGTTGGTGGGCAACGGAACATACGAGATGACCATGGGCGAAACACGGGGATTTGATTTGCAAAACCGTGTGTTGCGTTCATTGCCAGCCAAAAGCCTTTGGGGATACGTTTTAACGCCTTTGGAAGCCCAGTCACCGCCGGCCAACCAATTCCTCACCGATTTGAAAACGTTGACCGAAGAACCGGCGCTTGAACCTGGTTTTTACGGGTATTTTACGGTAAGTGGCGCTGGACAGTATTTTTTCCACCGCAGCATAGCTCCTCCATCAGGACAACATGTACCGTTCCTGCGCAGCCTCACGGCTTCCGATAATGCATTGCTGGGTCTTTTACAAGGCTACCGAGCCAATGTGGACCAACCTCTGGCCATCCGTTGCTGGAGTAGCGAAGGACCGTATTGACCAGGATTTTCGAGATTTACAGATTGGGATTTTGATGGATTCGGGGATTTGGACGATTGGATTGGATTCCATCCAATCCAATCGTCCAAATCCCTCAATCCATCAAAATCCCAATCTCAAAATCCACCAAATCCTGGTCACTTCTTACGTTTGCGGAAATTGCCGTAATTCTTTTTATAATTCTGCTGGTTTTTGCCGCCGCCGTTTTGCTTATTGCGCTGGCGTTGTTGTTGTTGCAGGCGCATCATTTCCTTATCGCGTTTGTTGGCGCTGATGGACAGCAGGTCGAGCGAGCTGTGGCCTTCGTGCAATTCGAGTTTGCCTTCCGACAAAATTTCGAGGTCGTCTTTCACCACGTCGTCGCTCACGTAGTGCTCCTTATTCCAGGTCTTGTAGGCCAGTTTCATGTAGGAAGCGATCACTTCCACAAAACCTTCCTTTTTCGAGCCCTCGGGCATTTCTATGGCTTTGGCGATCAGCGCTTGCACCCCGCGGCCGTAGTGACGGAATTTTTTGGTGGTGGGTGGGTATTCGACCGAAAGTATTTTGGGTTTTTCTTCTTCCCGCACGATCAGGATACCTGTGGGTGGCGTCACGTCGAGGTCGAAACCGGCGATGGCGAAAGCGTGGTTCCAAAGTTTTTCGCGGTAATCCTCCAGGTTGCGGTTGCCCACTGGATTGATGAGCTGCATCATGTGGATGATGGACTCCACCGTTTTTTGCCGCTTGTAACGATCTTCGATGGTTTTGGCAAACACCAGCATGCCTTGAATAACGCGGCCGTATTCCGGATAACGGATGACTTCGCGTTCGGTGTTGTAGGATATATCTAATTGATTCATAATAATTGAGTTTGGAGTTCGGAGTTCAAAGTTTGGAGCAAGGCGCCCTTTAAACTTTAAACTTCAAACTTTAAACTTATTCAACGGTGACTGATTTTGCTAGATTGCGCGGCTGGTCTACGTTGCATCCGCGAAGGACGGCCATATGGTAGGCCAGCAATTGCATGGGCACGACGGAGAGCAGCGGCGTGAGTGGTTCTTCGGTTTCGGGTATTTCAATGCTGTAGTCGGCGAGGCCTTTGATGGTTTCATCGCCTTCGGTAACAACGGCGATCACGACACCTTTGCGGGCTTTCACCTCCTGGATGTTCGAAGCAATTTTGTCGTAGGCGCTGCGGTTGGTAGCTATCACAAACACGGGCATGTTTTCGTCGATGAGGGCGATCGGACCGTGTTTCATTTCGGCGGCCGGGTATCCTTCGGCATGAATGTAGCTGATTTCCTTGAGTTTCAATGCGCCTTCGAGGGCCACCGGGAAATTGTAGCCTCGACCGAGGTAAAGCGCATTGGTGGCATGCTGAAATTCGCCGGCAATGTAGCGCACCTGGTCGTGGCAGTTTTGCAGCAGGCGTTCTACTTTATCTGGGATAAGCGCCAGTTCCTGCACCAGTTTCTGGTATTGCGATTTGGGCAAAAATCCACGTTCGTAACCCAGGATAAGGGCCATCATGGTGAGCATGGTAACCTGACCGGTAAAGGCCTTGGTGGAGGCCACTCCAATTTCGGGTCCTACGTGGATGTATGAGCCGCTGTGGGTGAGTCGTGCGATGGACGAGCCCACCACGTTCACAATGCCGTAGGTAAGGGCGCCACGTTCTTTCGCAAGCTCGAGGGCGGCGAACGTATCGGCTGTTTCACCAGACTGGGAGATGGCGAGGATCACGTCGTTGTCGCGCACCACCGGGTTGCGGTAGCGGAACTCAGAAGCGTATTCTACTTCTACCGGCAGGCGTGCAAGATCTTCGAAAAGGTATTCGGCGATCATACCTGCATGCCAGGAAGTACCGCAACCCAAAATGATCATGCGCTGGGCATTGATCATGCGCATTTTGTATTCTTCCATGCCTCCGAGGCGTACCCAGCCTTCTTCGGAGTTCATTCGGCCGCGCATGCATTCGGCGATGGTGGTAGGTTGCTCAAAAATTTCCTTGAGCATGAAGTAGTCATACCCGCCTTTTTCCAGTTGCTCTATTTCGAGTTCAATTTGGTGGGTGGTGGGCGTCATAAGCTCATTGCGGAGCGTCTTGATCGTGAGTCCGCTGTCGCGGGTCATAGTCGCCACTTCTTCATCGTTGAGGTACACCACGTTTTTGGTGTGTTCCACGATGGGCGTTGCATCGGAGGCCACGAGGAATTCGCCTTTACCGATACCGATCACGAGCGGGCTCGATTTGCGGGCGGCGACGAGTTTGTTGGGGTCCTGACGGTCCATCACCACGATGGCATAAGCGCCGTGCACTTGGGTAAGTGCCTGACGAACGGCCTCTTCGATGGGCAGATTGCCGCGTATTTGCACCTCTTCGATGAGGTGAACAAGCACTTCGGTATCGGTTTCGCTTTGGAAGGTGTGTCCGTGCTTTTGCAGGGCACTTTTCAAAACGGCGTAGTTTTCAATGATGCCGTTGTGGATCAGCACCAGGCGTTTGTTGCCGCTGAGGTGCGGGTGGGCGTTGATGTCGTCGGGTTTGCCGTGGGTAGCCCAACGGGTATGGCCCATTCCAACTTGGCCATCGGTATCTTTATCCCGGGCATAGGCCACGAGTTCGGCCACTTTGCCTTTCTTTTTGTAAACGTTGAGGTCGCCGTTTTGAAGGGCCACACCAGCGCTGTCGTAGCCGCGGTATTCGAGGCGTTCGAGGCCTTTGATGAGTATGGGATAGGCTTTTTGTGAGCCGATGTATGCAACAATTCCGCACATAACTCAGGGGTGGTGTTGAAATGTTATTTGATGCGGGTGTATTTCAGGTTCAACTTGGCTGGGTAACTCGCGCTTGTGGGTCCGTGCAGAATGGATCGCATGGCCGACTGGCTTTGAGGGTAAACGTTGATGTAAAAGTATTTGGCGCCTTCGTTTGTAGGCAAGGCGTCAATCATTTTTTGAAAATGGGAGGTAAGTATCAGGTGGTAACGCTGTACGGTGACTCCGTTTTCACCATCTACTTTCGTTGGCCTGCCGCCGAAACGTTCGAAACCACTGATTGCGGAAACAGCGATGGAATAAAAAACATCGGAGATGAGTACATTGACGGAATCGCCTTGATTTTCGGTTATGAGCAATTGGGAGGCAGGAGTCAGTGTCGGATTGTCGCTGTCAAGGGATTCAACGGTGAGCGTAAGTTCGGCTTTGTTCACTGCGATGTCTTCCAGCAAATGTGCGTAGGGCACTTCCACCTTGAGTTTCAACCCGGCCATGCCCTGTAGGTAGAGGCGGTCGGAAACCAACTGACCAATCATGGGTTCTACTGCCGAGCCGGCGTATTGATGGGTTTGGTTGGTAAATTTATTGCAACTGCTGCCCTGGAAGATGTAGTCAAACCTTGCATAAACAGTAGAATCGGACTGAAAGTTGTAATGCAGGCGAACGAAGCTAAAATTGTCGTCGTTCAGATCGAACGCCAGCATGGC
>Ga0105048_10006912_pt1 | contig 18278 bp, 13 predicted proteins | sample MAT05_FD_78382 | JGI IMG/M metagenome (GOLD analysis project Ga0105048, IMG submission 78382) | Freshwater microbial communities from Lake Fryxell liftoff mats and glacier meltwater in Antarctica - MAT-05 | ecosystem: Environmental > Aquatic > Freshwater > Ice > Liftoff microbial mat | place... | reverse complement strand
TTGGAGAAGTTTATGAAAGACAAGCCAGTGGCCGAACAGGAGATTGGGAAACAAATGCTTTCAGAAACCGCTTCGTTTGCCGAAACCAGTAGCTGCCGTCGGAAATTTATCCTTCATTATTTTGGGGAAGAATTTAGCGCCGCCGGTTGTAACGGCATGTGCGATAACTGTCGCCACCCTAAAAAAAGCTTCGAGGCTAAAGAAGATCTTAAACTGGCCATTGAATGTGTACTTGAAATAAAAGAAAAACACAAAATTAAAGATGTGATAAACGTGCTGGTTGGCGTTTTAACCGCTACTGCCAAAACCTATAAACATAATGTTCTTGAAACATGGGGAAAGGGCATTGATCACGATAAGGATGAAAAATTCTGGCAGGCAGTGCTTCGCCAAGCCATTGTAAACGGATTTTTATCAAAAGACATCGAAAACTACGGTTTATTAAAAGTGACCGAAAAAGGAAGAAGTTTTTTGAAAAAACCAGCAAGTATTAAATTTACACGCGACCATGATTACAACAATAAAGAAAAAGATCAAGGTGATGATGATATAACGCTTGGCGGAAAAGGCGGCACCGCTGCGTCTGATGAAATATTGTTTGCGCTTTTAAAAGATCTCGTCAAAAAAACCGCTAAAGCAAAAGGGTTACCGCCTTATGTAATTTTTCAGGAGCCTTCGTTAGTTGAAATGTCAAATCAGTACCCTATTACTATGGATGAAATGACAAAAATTAGTGGCGTGGGAACCGGTAAAGCCGCAAAATATGGCAAACCTTTTATCGACTTGATTAAAAAACATGTTGAAGACAATGAAATCGAGAGGCCGGTTGACATGGTTATAAAATCGGTGGTCAATAAATCGGGGCTCAAAGTTTATATCATTCAAAACATCGACCGCAAAATAGGATTAAAGGAAATGGCCAAAAGCAAAAACTTAAGCTTGCCCAACCTGCTTACCGAAATCGAAACCATAGTTGAATCAGGCACCAAGGTAAACATCAATTATTATATTGACGACCTAATGGATGAAGAAAAACAAGATGAGATCTTAGAGTATTTTAAAGAAAGTAATACCGACAGTGTTCCCGAAGCCATGAAAGAGCTTGGAGAAAACGATTATGATGAAGAAGAGATCAGGGTGATGCGCATAAAGTTTTTGTCTGACTATGGAAATTAATCTTTAAATTCTTTTTTAGCAAACTTATATTTATTGTACCCTTATCGCGTATTATGCGCCCAGTTAAAAACAAGATTTGGCTGCAGAATTGTTTAGCTAAAATGCTATAAATAAAATTCAACTAATATCTTCCGAAATATAAAGCCTTCAATACTATCTTCGCTTTATTTTCGTTTCTTTTAAAATAGTGTTTTCTCCAAAAACCCATAGGTACATTTTTTTATTCGGCATTTTTAGCCTTGCCTTTGGCATGATGATAGGCACGGTTCCCACCAGTGTTCCGCAACTTATTCTCTTGGGCAACTGGCTGCTCGAAATGGACTTTAAAAACAAATGGCAAAAATTAAAATTTAACAAGATTTTTTGGGTTGTTAGCGCGGTGTTTTTCGTGCACCTGCTGGGTTTGTTTTACACCACCGATCTTGAAGCAGGCTTTAACGATGTGCGCACAAAAATTCCGTTGTTGTTTTTGCCCCTCGTTTTTTTTAGTAGTAAACCCGTGTCGTTAAGAGAGTTTCATGCGCTGCTCGTTTGCTTTCTTATGGGTTCTTTTGCAAATACAGCGTGGTGCCTTATTTACAATTTTATACTTCACAACAATGAAGTAGGTCGCAACGCTTCGCGCTTTATGAGCCATATCCGCTTAGGTTTGTATTTAAACTTGGCCATTGCCTGTTGTATTTATTTTGCGGTGCATTTTCAGGCCTTACTTAAAAAAAGTTTCGTACTTCTACTCGCTTTATATTTTATTTGGATCATGTATGTTTTGGGACTTGCCTCAGGTATCGCTAATTTTCTCATACTCGCAGCTATTGCTGTGTGTGTAATTATTTATAAGCAGCGCCCCGCCATTAAAGTGGTTTCTTTTCTATTATTAGCCCTTACAGCGGGCTTTCTTATCAATTATATTTATGTAATTACCAAGTCGCAACTTAATATTCAACCAACCTTAAACAATACACAATTAAGCCAAAGTTTCTCTACAAGATCTTATTCTCATTTTGATACCAAAGGGCAACGCGAAAATGGTAATTACGTGTTTGTTAATATACAGTTGTATGAATTAAAAAACGAATGGCAAAAAGAATTTCCTAGCGACAGTTTTAATTATTACCCAAATGTCTACAACATTAACAGATATGAAGTACTCATCCGTTATCTATCAAGCAAAGGCCTAAACAAGGACTCAGCGGCAATCTCAAAATTAACCGACCTCGATAAAAAAAATATTCGCGATAACATTTGCAACTACCAATACAATGATTGGAGTTTTTTGCACAAACGTATTTACGAACTTGTTTGTGAATACGACGACTACGTAAACAGCAGGGATGTAAACGGGCATTCGCTTACCATGCGTTTTTATTTTTGGGATGCGGCGCTTAGGTTAATCAAGCAGCATCCAATGTTTGGAGTAGGCACAGGCGATGTTCAGCAAGAGCTAAATGAAATCTACGGCCAAGATGATTTCCCTCTCGAAAAAGAATGGTACAAACGTCCACACAACCAATTTCTAACAGTTTTTGTGGCGCTGGGAATTCCAGGGATTCTGTTGTTTTTGCTCAGTATTATTTACCCTATTATTGCGTTAAAAAAACACTTGTCCATTTTATACTGGCCTTTTTTTATTCTAACCATCGTTTCCTTTATGTTGGAGGACACTCTTGAAACGCAAGCAGGTTTGAGCTTTTACGCAGTATTTAATACGCTGTTTTTGTCCTTTGCTTATTTTAAAAAACATTCTGGGTAACTTTTCAAAGTCTGATAAAAAAGCGGCCAAGTTTTGTTGTTATCAACAATAGAGCCGGAAAATTCTCCGAGAGACAATTCATGGCACACAAAAAGTGTTTCGCTTCGACAGGCTACTGCTCTCCCGGGCGACCGCACAGCAGCCCTTTCGGCTCGACAAGGACATTCAGGTAAAAAATAATTTTAAAATTTTTGCCGAAGCACATTTGATTAAAAGCTATCATTACAGCTATCGCACATCCCTCTTTCCGGCTGAAGCAGCCGTGTTTGTTATCCCAAGCTGCATTAATTTATATTTTTTCCGTTCCTCCAAAAATCCAAATCACCTCGCGCCGACGCATACAATATTTTGTGGAAAAGTCACATTCAGACACGTGCCCTCGCGCCATAAAGCCCGGCCTCCGGCAGGTAAGCATGTAAGATTTGACGTAATAACAGGTAGTTTTACCTACAGAAATTGTCATTCATTTTGCTTTATCTTATCCTTCATTTAAATTATCCCAATGGCTAAATCTTTAGACGCACAGAAGATGTCGATAACAAACATGATTGTTCACGACATTCAAAAACGTAAAATTGGCATTTTACTCTTGAACCAACATAAAGTAAAACAGAAAGCACATTAACCAATGGCTTAAGAATATTCTTTAAACGAAAGATTGTAGATGCATTAAAAAGTGATCGGGCAATCAAAGTAGTTTATAACGATGAGTCGACTTCTCCTGCTTGTCTTCTGAATTCTAAATTATTTACGTCCAGTTCGAAACTGATTGATAATTCACAACTAATGGCGAAACATCTCTTTGAAATACAAGGTGGAAATTATTCGGGTGGCATATTAGTTACAATGTATTGCAAATTCCCTACTCAAAAAGCAATTATCATTATGAAATTGGAAAGAGATAACGGCGTACAATTAAAAATTGATCCAGCAACAAGTTCCATAGATATACAGGAAGTACAAAATTTAATGCTTACTTAAAAAACTAAAGTTTTCAAAGTGGCACTCATGCCATGTGTACCAGATTATGGCGTTGACTATGATGGCATCGTGATGGATTTTCAAATTGATGTACAAGCAAGAAACGATTCTCATACTTTTTTCATTTCCGACTTCTTAGGTTGCAAACCATTCAAAGACCCTAAAACTACAACGCAAGAATTTTACGAACGCACAAAGTCATTTATAAAACTCATTGATGGTGAAATAAAACGAGCAAAATATATACAAGATTTAAATTCATGCTTAGTGTTTGGCCGAATACTCCATTTTCGTCGTTGTGTCAAAAATAATAATCGCTCATTTACCCCAATAAACCTCGCAATCATTTTTTTTAACATGCCTCGAAACTGAATTTTTCCATCCAAACAACTAGTTTTCGGACAGGCGTTACATAATTATGCAGCCGGAAGTAATTTTTGTTTGGTTCTTACTTGATAAATGTGAGTTCAAACTTATAGAGAATTGGGAGACTTTCTTTGACGAGGCCGAATTAGAGCTTATAAAAAACGCATGGTGCGTTATTGAACAAAAACTTGGCCGTTCCCGCCGAAAAGGCGGTCGGGCTTTCCCTCCAATCTTTCGCAGGAGGCAGGCGAAAGGATTTTCGTTCAATCCCTAACGGTTTCGCTACTAAAACCCTATTTTTCAACAGTTTTATTTACTATTAACAATCTATGGTCAAAACCGCTCAAAATTGTATATTTAGGGCTCGGAATTCAAGTGTTTTATGTCGAGAGAACAAGCAAAAGCCATAATAGAAAAACTTGTGGAGCGTTTTGCGGAACATCGCAAAGACTACCATTTAGTGGACTACGACGAACAAAAAACGAGACAGGATTTTATCAATCCGTTTTTTAAAGCTTTGGGTTGGGACATCGATAATGAAAAAGGAGATTCAGAGGCATACCAGGAAGTTATTTACGAAGATAAAGTTGTAGTAAAAGGTAAAGCCAAAGCCCCTGATTATGGTTTTCGTCTTTCCGGCAGTGGAAAAAAAAGATTGTTTTATGTGGAAGCTAAAAAACCCTCCGTTCCTCTAAAAACAAATAAAGAATCTGCATACCAGTTAAGGCGCTATGGAAGCTCTGCGCAGGCACTTGTTTCTATCCTTACAAACTTTGAAGATTTTATAGTTTACGACTGCTCAAAAGTTCCTAATCTTAACGACGCACCAGCTGTTGCACGTTTAAAACATATTGGTTTTGCAGATTACATAAAGGATTTTGATTTTATTTACGATACATTTTCGCACGAAGCTGTAACAAAAGGTCGCTTCGATAAATTTGTACAAGCCAGCGCAACTAAAAAAGGATCTGATACCCTCGATAAACGTTTTGTTCAGAGCCTTGACCAATGGCGTAAATATTTAGCCACAAGCTTTGCCGTAAATAATAAAAAAATAAATGATGATGAATTAAACTTTGCTGTTCAACTTACAATTGATCGTTTAATTTTTTTACGTTTCTGCGAAGACCGTTCTGTAGAACCTTACGGCCAATTACAAAAGGCTGCTTCAAAAGGTGATGCCTATAAAAACCTTCTTGATTTATTTAAACAAGCCGACGATAAATACAATAGTGGTTTATTTGATTTTGGAAAAGATAAAATTACCACCTCTCTAAAAATTGACAATAAAGTAATTAAAAACGTTATTGATGATTTGTATTACCCAAAATGTAATTACGAATTTTCCGTAATGCCCGTAGAGATTCTGGGCAATGCCTACGAACAATTTCTGGGCAAAGTAATTTATATAACACCTGCTCGCGGTGTAAAAATTGAAGAGAAACCTGAAGTTCGCAAAGCTGGCGGCGTATATTATACTCCTCAATATGTTGTAGATTATATTGTAAAGAATACGGTCGGTAAATTAATTGACGGTAAAACGCCTAAAGAAATTGAAAAAATAACGATCGTTGACCCCGCTTGCGGTAGTGGCTCCTTTTTATTAGGTGCGTTTGAATACTTACTAAATTACCATATTGATTATTACCATAAACAAGGTTATGCGACAAAAAAAGGAAAAGACAACCCTTTTACACTGCAAGGCACTTTAACCACGCGCGAAAAAAAAAGAATTTTATTAAATAATATTTATGGCGTTGATTTAGATGCCAATGCTGTTGAAGTAAGTAAACTAAGTTTATTGCTAAAATGTATGGAGGGCGAAACCGAAGCCAGTATAAAACAGCAGGTAACCATGTTTCACGAGCGCGTTCTCCCCTCTTTAGAAGATAACATTAAAGATGGCAATAGTTTAATTAACAGAGATACCGAACTAGATTTTGATGGTGATTCGAAAGTTAAACCGTTCAATTGGAAAAAAAGATTTCCAGAAGTCTTTAAACGGAATGGATTCGACGTTGTTATTGGCAACCCGCCGTGGGTAGATATAAAAGGTCACCCTCCAGAACAAATCGAGTATTTTTTCAAAGCATATAAAACTGCGAATAATAGAATCAATCTTTATGCTCTATTTATTGAAAAAGCGTTTCGATTAATTAATGAAAAAGGTAAGTTTGGTTTTATTATTCCTAACTCCTTATTATATCAAAGTTCTTATGAATTATTGCGTAAACATATTTTAGGGAATTGGAACATAGAAAAGTTAGTTAGGCTTCCCGACAATGTTTTTAAAGACGTGAAAGCCGAAACTCTTATTATAACTCTCGGCCACGGAAATGAAAAGACACAAACAATTATTTTTGATCGAGATAAAAAAATAAATGAAGTTTCAGAAAATTTTGCTAGATCGACAAAACAAATACTTCAAAAAGATTTCAGTAGCAACGAATTTTCATCATTTGATATTTTCTCTAACGCAAAACAAAAAAATATAATTAAACAAGTTGAAAAAAACAAGATTGATTTAGAATCTATTTGTGATTTTTGTTTAGGCTTAACTCCTTACGACAAATATCAAGGACATACAGCCGCTCAAATAAAGAACCGTGTCTTTCATTCAACAACGAAGAAGGATAATACTTTTAAAAAATTACTTGAGGGTGGAGATATTCAAAGGTATTATGTTGAATGGGGGGGTAATGAGTATATAAGTTACGGAGATTGGTTAGGCGCACCGAGAGAACAAAAGTTTTTCAAATCTCCAAGAATATTAATTAGACAAATTATCAGCGGAAAACTTGGGCGTATTTATGCTGCCTACACAGAAACCGAATTTTACAATACTCAATCAGTCTTTAATATCATTTCAAAAAGTAATTCGGTTTATAGTCTGAAATTTATTTTAGCCTTATTAAATTCTTCTCTCCTTAATTTTTATCACACCGATAAATATTTGGACAAATCAAAAAATCTGTTCCAAAAAATATTAATTCAAAACTGTAAAAAACTACCAATTAGAAAAGTTGACTTTAAGAACAAAATCGAAAAAGGAAAGTATGACGAAATAATCAGGCAGACTGATTTATTGATCAGGATAAATCAAGAATTAAAAGAGGCTAAACTCCAAGCTAAAATTGAACAAATAAAACAACGCATAGAACACAGCGAAGATAAAATAAACAAATTAGTATATTCTCTTTACGAATTAACTCCGGAAGAAATAAAAATCGTGGAGGGAGGCGCAAATGAGTAAAAATGTTCGCATACAGATTGCGCTCGACAATTGGGATGATTATGTTGCAATCTTAGCCGCAATGCCTGATAAAAAATTGGCAGATAAATTAGAAACTATTTATTTGCAATCAGAAATCGCAGTACAAAAAAGAATAACAGAAAGTGTTGAATTACTTGAAGTTTGGCGTGCGCAAGTAATTGAAGCGCGCATTTTAAAAGCGGAAAATAACATACCCGATGCGCCGAACGAAATAGAGCTTGCTATTGCCGATATTGAAACAATGGTTATAAAAGCCGAAGAACGCAAAGAAATTATTAAAGATGCTTTTGCAAATAATGGAACACACAAAACAAAAGTGAAAGAAGATAATAGTAATCAAACGAGTTTGTTTTAATTATTGAATACAATTAAAGAATATTATACTGTCTCTGAAAGCGAAATTAAAGATCATTTCACTACAGGATGCAATCTTGAAACTATAGCGAATAAATCTAATCCTAAAGAAGAATTAAACTTGCTTATTAAAAGCGAAGCATTAAAAAAATTGTACTTACAGAAATGATCAATTTGTTTTTTGGAATAATATTTCTCGATACAAATTTGAAATTTAGGTTTTAAAAATATCGAAGAATTAAATACAGCCACGGTTTCGTAATTAAATACAAGACTTTCGATAACCAAAAACAAATTGTTGATGGCGAAATATAGCCATATCCTTTGGCATTCTTCAGAAAAAGATAAAAATGTTTATGGTAAACAATGTATTGAAAATTACAACGAACATATTGCGTCATGCCTTCAAAAAATAGATAATCAAGATAAAGATTGCGGAAAACTTATAGATTATTTACGCAGCCTAAATTCGCTCACCAGTATTTTAAATTATAAAATCAATGACTTTAGACTGTTATTAAAAACTGTTGTTCAAAAACATGAAATTTTTCCCGGATGGTTTACTTTTTATGTTATAGAAATCGCTTATCCCAAACGCAGTGTATTCGACTAGCAATTTAACAAAGAGGGTTTTACTTGTTTGGAAACAATCTTCAAAACGGAAGATAACAGTTCCATTAAGGACAATATTTATTCGACTGCTTTAAAATACGGTGCCGCTCTTAAAATGCCTGTTTCAAATTGGCACGATCTTAAGGGGCATTATTACTGTAGTTTATCTTCGAGCCGCCCCCAGGACAAAGGAGATTTTATAATTCCCGAATACTACGCACAAGCAATTAATTATTTAAAGCTTTCAGGAAATAAGGATATGCATTCCAAATTAAGTGCAGCCTTTCAAAAAGTAAAATCGGAAAACGAACTTCCTAAAGTTCTTTTTTCAACTCTTATTCTCGCAGAGCATGTCGCTATAATTTTAAGCTATAAAGAATCCATTAAAAAGCACGTTGAAAGTTCAAATACTCAAGAACTGATAATTTTTATTGGAAGTACTGAAAAATTTCTACCTCATTTAAATGCCCCCGAAGCAAAAATTACGTTCTTAGATTACGCGCAAGGCTCTTATTACAATAAAAACAACAATTTTACTCACACTTCATCTGATAGTTTGATTAATCCCAAATCATCAGAACTTAAATTATTCATAATGGATGCTTTAAAAGATACTTTTAAACACAGTATAGACACAAATAAACTTACTGCTGATATTTTCATTAAACATCTTGAAAATACTTCTTGGATTGGGCAAAATGAGAGCCGCAAATATTGGACAATTCTTTTTAACCCAGGCATTACCAAATTTTTTACATTATATAAAAATACGCTTTAGATATTTCTGTCGATTTCGATGAACTGATTATGACATTCGACACTTTGACAATAAAGATCGAAGGCCTGCTCAGGATTTATACTACATTAAACAAAGTAAATATTACAAAGATTGTGAGTGAATAAAATACAGGGGGAAAGAATGTTGACACAAGAGAGGCTTTAATGAACAAACTTTTCTCGGACGAACACCCGTTATTCAAAATGCTTTTCGAAGAAAAAGAATATGAGTTTTGAAATATCTATATTTAAAAAGTGGATCGAATATTAGAAACGACATTGCTTACTCCTTTTACAAACCAGATAATTATTCAGTTGAAAAACTTTTATTGGTTGTACTAAGCATATTTCGAATTTCTCATTACGAAGTAAAATAAAAAAACCGCCTATTCTCCCAATATTAACCTAAAAGTAAAGACCCGAGTGCATAAACCTATGTTTGCTCACCGTTACCCGCAGACTTAGCCCTTTAGCGAGTGCGTGCATACCGAACATTTTGCAAGCACAGTTGTTACTTTAACACCAATGCAAAAGATTTTATTTGGCGTCACAAAAGCTTGCAAAATCTCCCGCCCTTAAGTGTATCGAACTGTGTAAAAAAAGCCGACGCAAAAATTTTTAAAAAAAGGGTGCGGTATTAAAAAAGTTTTTGGAGAGCTGCTTTCCTCCAATATAATTCTGCACAGGAAGAAAATTAACCGTGACAAAGAATATTCGAACCCTTAAGCGGTAGCTTAATCTGGGCGCGCCCTTACTGGGTTGTAACATCAAGCGAACGAAGTTTTTTGCGGCTTGCGCGCGGTAGTATAAAACGGACTTAGAAAAAAACGGATGCCTGTTTACGTTCCGTAATATCTAGAAATTCAAAAACTGTTTTAGAGCACTTAAAACGCGACAAACTCCTGCGGATTGATAGGCGAGCCGTTGAACCACAATTCAAAATGCAAATGCTGCCCTTTACTTGTTTCACCAGTGTTGCCAACAACAGCAATCGCTTCTCCCGATTTCACTTTTTCGCCGGTTTGTTTTAAAAGCGCGGAACAGTGTTTATAAATACTTACGAGGTTATTGCTATGTTGCACATGAATCACATTTCCATCCTTTGCCGAAAAGCCTGTAAAAATGATTGTTCCGGCGAGCGTTGTTTTTATGGTTTCGCCCTGTTTGGTTACAAGATCAACGCCAAAATGGTCTTCAACCAAGTCGTATGAATTGGTAATAATGCCTTCAACTGGCGTAAAAAAAACAAGTTCGCTTAAACCGCCAACTTTTATTTTGGCAACCGATACAATGGCATTGGCTTTATTAACTTCGTAATCGTTTCTAAAATCGATGTCAGAATTACTGGGATTGGTGTTTAATTTGGCAAACTTACCGGTTGTATCTTTTTTAGGTTTTTCTGTTTTCGATTCCACCTTTTCATTTAGCACATTTAAAATACTTGTCATGTATTCATTCCTCGCATCGAGCGTTTGTTCGAGAGAATCGGCTTTTAAATTAAGTGAAAGGATTTGTTTTCTTTCCGATACATCGCCATAACCTGGGATATACTCTCGCAAAGGCGTAAAAGCCACCAAGCTGATTACCAGCGTTGTCATAACAATAGTAATAGCAAAAACACCTATTATGAGCGTAATTGGCGACAAGCGCAAAGAAAATTTTTCACCGAAAGTGGTGTCATTTAAGAGGATGAGACGGTATTTTCGCCTTAAAAATAAACTAAAACGTTTCCTTTTGCTGTGTTTATGATCGACCATTACCGTGTAAATATGCAAAATATTCTTAGGAAACTTGCAAGACAATAAAAGTTTCCTTAGTTTTGTGCCCAAATTTAAAATGCAAGCACAGGAAAAAATATTAAAGACATCGTTAGAACTTTTTTTCAAATACGGAATTAAACATGTAACCATGGATGAGATCGCTAAAGAGCTGGGGATGTCTAAGAAAACAATCTATCATTTCTACAAAGAAAAAGACGACTTAGTCAATCAACTTTGCGGTTTTGAATTAAAAAACCACGAATGCAAGTTTGAAGAAATAAATAAGGCTGCAAAAGACCCAATACATGAAATTATGCTGATATCAGAAAACATGAGGGCCATGATGCAAAACGTTAACCCCATGTTCTTTTTAGATCTTCAAAAATTTTATCCGGCGGCATACCAGCGTTTTACTGCATTTAAAGAAAATCACGCGCACAAGCTAATTCTGATCAATATTAAAAAAGGAATTGAATTGGGTGTTTACCGCGCGGATCTAGACCCTGAATTTGTTTCTCGCTTGCGATTGGCGCAAATAGATATGCTGATGTTCGGCAATTATTTTTCCTATGAAAAAATAAGTTTTGCGTCAACCCACACCATTGTGCTCGACATTTTTATTTTCGGCATTTGTACAATAAAAGGGCATAAACTGTTTAATAATTACAAAAAAATAAAAGAAGAAGACCAGTGAAGCAGAACATAGCTCGCTTCACCGATAAAAACGTTAAGCAGAGCATTGCACGCTTCACTAATAAAATACTAACCCAGAGAGGTTCTGATGGACACCAGAATCACTATCAGAAACAAAAAAACAACGTCACCTTATGAAACAATTTAAAATCTTTACACTCACTATTACGCTAACAATGCTGGTGTATAAATCATCCGCCCAAGATGCAAACAAAACAAGTTTTAGTTTGCAGGAGTCTATTGATTATTCATTAAAACATAGTCCGAATTATTTAAACGCGGAGTTGGATTTAAAAAGTGCCGATTACAGGAGAAAAGAAATAACAGGTTTAGGACTGCCGCAGATTGGCGGGAGCATCGATTTGAAGGATTATATTAACATTCCAACGTCTTTGTTGCCTGCTCAAATCTTTGGTGGACCTGAGGGCACTTTTCTGCCAGTAGAGTTTGGCACCAAATATAACGCCACAGCAGGATTCAACGCCTCTCAACTTATTTTCAGCAGCGATTATATTTTCGGCCTTAAAGCTTCAAAAGAATTTATGAACCTGTCGAAAATAAATGTTACCCGCAGCAAAGCCGATCTGGTTTCGCAGGTATCTAAAGCTTATTACACAGCGATAATCAGCAAAGAAAGACTAAAGCTACTGGATGCAAACATTGTGCGATTAAAAAAAGCTTTCGACGACACGAAGGCATTAAATCAGCAGGGATTTGCAGAATTAATCGATGTTGAGCGCATTGAGGTGCAGTACAACAACTTGGTAACTGAAAAGGACAAAGCTGAAAAGCTGATCGGTTTGACGCAAAGTATGTTGAAATTCCAGATGGGCTACGACCTAAATGATCAGCTTTCACTAACCGATAGCCTAGATGTAAAAGGGGATTTTCAAGAAATGAGCATTTCAAAAATTGATGTGACGCAAAGGCCGGACTATCAATTGTTCCAAGCACAACAATTACTTTACGACATCGATGTAAAGCGTTTAAAATGGGGGTATCTGCCTACATTAGCCGCATACGGCTCGTACCAGTACAACGCGCAACGCAACGAATTTAATCTCCTTTCATTTGATAAGAACGATCAAAACAAACAATGGTTTAAAATTGCGCTAATTGGCGTTACACTCAATGTAAACATTTTTGATGGTCTCCAGCGTAACTATAGGATTCAACAAGCAAAAATGACCTCCCAGAAAAACCAGAATACATTAAAGAATCTACAGCTGGGGGCTGAACTCGAAGCAAGTTCGGCAAGTGTTTTATATAACAATGCCTATTTGAGCGTAAGTATTCAAAAGCGCAACATGGAACTTGCGCAACATGTGTACGATGTAGCACAAAAGAAAAGTGTGAACGGCATTGGCAGCAATATTGAAATTGTGATTGCTGAAAGCACGCTAAAAGAAGCGCAAACCAATTACCTGAGTGCGGTCTACGACATGGTGGTTTCTAAAATAGACTACAAAAAAGCGACCGGAACGCTCGTCAAATAAAAAAATTTAACACAAAATTATATATGTCTTCACAATTAAACATCAAAACAATGAAATCTAAAAAATCAATTTTAATAATTGCGCTCACTCTACTAATGATTGCATGCGGTGGCAGCGGTTCTGACAAAAAATCGGAGCTTGAAAAACTTAAAAAAGAAAAAGCAGCGTTAGACACTAAAATAGCGGCACTCGAAGAAGAATTGGCAAAGTCTGATACAACAAACAAAGAAAAATTAACCGAGGTGCTGGTTACGCCTATCCAACTCACAACTTTTAAATCTTACATCGAAGTGCAGGGCCGAGTAGATGCAGATGAAAATATTTCTCTTTCGAGTGGAATGCCGGGCACCGTTAATAAAATAAACGTAAAGGTTGGCGATCATGTAAACAAAGGCCAAGTTCTGGCAGAAACAGATTCACGCCCAACACAACAACAATTGGCTGAACTTCAGATAAATTATGAACTCGCCAAACAAAATTTCGAAAAACAAAAAAATCTCTGGGATCAAAAAATTGGTACCGAAATGATGTTTTTGCAATCGAAAAGCTCGAAGGAAAGCCTTGAAAGCCGCATCGCTGGTGTTCAGGAGTCCTTACGGATGATGAAAATCATATCTCCAATCGACGGAACGGTTGACTTTATTGACCTTAAAGTTGGGCAGTCTATCGCGCCGGGCAGAGGGGTGATTAACGTTGTAAATTTTTCTAACCTTAAAGTAAAAGCTGAAGTGGCTGAAAGTTACGCCTCGCGCATTAAAAAAGGCGATGAGGTGCTGATTCTTTTCCCCGACATGAATGATTCAATTACTTCCAAAGTTCATTATGCCTCACGTGGCATCAATGCCTTAACAAGAACTTTTGCCGTTGAAGTATTGTTGGACAGTAAAAAAGAATACCACCCAAATACTGTTGCGAGATTAAAAATAAATGATTACCAATCGCCATCGCCTGAATTGGTAGTGCCTGTAAAATACATTCAAAAAGGTGCTGAAGAAAGTTTTGTCATGCTAGATGAAAATGGTAGGGCAGCAAAAAAAGTTGTGAAAGTTGGGCGTGAGTATAGCGGAATGGCCGAAATAGTTTCGGGTTTGAAAGAGGGTGATCTGATTATCACCGACGGGTACGATTTGGTAAATGACGGTACACCCATCAAAGCGATAAAAAAATAAGACGCGGTTAAATGAAATTTTTACAATAAAAATTAACACACATGTTAGACAAAATAAAAGAATTTAAACCCTCCAGTTGGGCGATCGACAATAAAATGACGGTGTACCTCATCACCATTTTTATCACTATTGCCGGGATCATGGCCTACAACTCTTTACCAAAAGAAAACTTCCCCGATATTACCGTCCCTACTATATATGTAAGTACCGTTAACTACGGAAATTCTCCAACCAACATAGAAAATACAATTACCAAACCCATTGAAAAACGGTTAAAAGGTGTTTCTGGAATTAAAAAATTTAACAGCACCTCGCTGCAAGATGTTTCGGTGATCATCGTAGAATTTCGCACCGAAGTGGAGGTGGACGTTGCTAAACAAAAAGTAAAGGACGCGGTTGATGAGGCGCGGGCCGATATGCCGGCTACCCTTACAAAAGAACCAATGATAAAGGAAATTTCTTTTTCTGAGATTCCTATTATGTATGTGAATATCGCGGGCGACTTCGATTTGAAATTACTTAAAAAATATGCCGAAGATTTACAGGATGAATTTGAGGGTTTAAAAGAAATTAACGAAGTTAAGATCGTGGGCGCGCTTGATCGGGAAATTCAGGTGAATATCGACGCATACAAAATGCAGGCCGCGCAACTTACCTTCCAAGATATTTCGAGTGCGATTGCCCGCGAGAACTTGTCAATTACCGGCGGTAATGTGCCGCTTGAGGGCATGAAGCCCACCATCAGCATTAAAGGTGAGTTTAAAGATCCCAAGGAAATTGAGAACGTAATTATTTCGTCTGCTTCAGGCGCAAAATTATTTTTAAAAGACGTAGCAGAAGTAAAAGACGGATTCAAGGAAAAAGAATCCTATTCCAGTAAAAAAGGAAAGAACGTTATTACGCTCAATATAATTAAACGTTCGGGTGAAAACCTTATTGATGCTGCTGACCAAATTAAAAATAAGATCGCCGAAATGAAAAAGCGACAACTCCCCGCAGGTCTTGAAGTAACGATTAGTGGAGATCAAAGCGCAAAAACAAAAACAACCTTACAAGATTTGATCAATACCATCATCATTGGTTTTATTCTGGTAACCATTGTGTTGATGTTTTTTATGGGAGTTACCAACGCGCTGTTTGTAGCGCTCTCAGTTCCGCTATCGATGTTTATCGCGTTTTTGATCATGCCAAGCATCGGCTTCTCCTTTAACATGATCGTTTTGTTCGCCTTTCTACTCGCTCTGGGTATTGTGGTTGACGACGCCATTGTGGTAATCGAGAACACGCACCGTTTGTTTGCAAATGGTAAGCGCGACATTAAAACAGCTGCGAAAATGGCTGCCGGTGAAGTATTTCTGCCCGTGCTTTCTGGCACCATTACCACTCTCGCCCCATTTATTCCTCTTGCTTTCTGGTCGGGCATCATCGGTAAATTCATGTACTTTCTTCCGATTACTCTTATCATATCCTTACTCGCTTCTTTATTTGTGGCCTATATCATCAACCCAGTGTTCGCCGTTGATTTTATGAAATCGCACGAAGAAGAACAAAGTAACTACGGTAAAATAAATAAAAAAGCCAGAATGCAGTTGGTGCTTTATGGCGCATTGGTTTTATTCAGCTATTTAACCGGCCACGCTGGTGTTGGTAATTTTATTATATTCCTTGCATTTTTCCTTGTCTTACACAGGTTGTGGTTGTACAAAGCCATCGAAGCGTGGCAATTTAAAATTTGGCCTGCTTTTATAGAACGTTATTCAAAAGCTTTAATTTGGTGTTTGCGTAAGCCTTGGAGGCCTTTGGCTGCCGTATCGGGCTTATTAATCTTTTCTGTTGTATTCTTTGTCGCGAGAAGTCCAAAGGTTGTGTTCTTCCCTCAGGGAGACCCCAACAACGTTTATGTTTATGTAAAATTGCCCGAAGGAACAGATCCTGCCATAACCAATGCTGTGATGCGCAAAGTAGAGAAAAAAATAAACACAGTAATCGATCAAAATGATCCTGTTATCGAATCAATGATTTCTAACGTTACCATAGGTGTTACCGACCCGCAAGATGGTGATCAAAACGCTTATCCAAACAAAGGAAAAATCGCTATCAATTTTGTTGAATTTGAAGAACGGCACGGGAAGTCAACCACAGATTACCTCACTAAATTGCAAGCACTAAGTTGGGAGCTTCCGGGTGCCGAGATCACCGTTAACAAAGAACAAGCGGGCCCGCCACAAGCCAAGCCCATCACGATAGAAATATCAGGCGACGATTTTGTAGCTATTACTAAAAATGCCGACAACGTAAAAAAACTTATTTTAGAATCTAAAATAGAAGGTGTTGACAACATTAAATCTGATTTTGTGAGCAACAAACCCGAAATTGTTTTTGATATTGACCGTGAGCGCGCGCAAAGAGAAGGCTTATCGACCCAACAACTCGCTTTCGAAATCCGCAGCGCCGTGTTTGGTTCAGAAGCCACAAAATTTAGAGATGTGGACGATGAATATCCGGTAAACTTGCGTTTTAAATACGATCAACGCACCGACATCGAAACCATTCGTAACCTCAAAATCACTTTTCGTGATATGAATATGGGAGGCGTTATTCGCAGTATACCCTTATCTGCCGTAAGCAATGTGCGTTACGATTATACCTATGCAGGGATTAAACGAAAAAATAACACACGTTTAATCACGTTATCGGGTGACGTTAAAGAAGGATTTAACCCCAATGAAGTTGCAGGCAATGTAAAAAAAGTTTTGGGAGACTACGAAGCTTCGGGTCAAGTGACCGTGAAATTTGGCGGTCAAGAAGAAGATCAGCAAGAAACAATGGCCTTTTTAGGACGCGCCATGATGATTGCTATCGGACTCATGTTATTGGTGCTCGTCGGATTATTTAATTCACTGGGTAAACCTTTGATCATCTTATCAGAAATCCTCTTCAGTATTATTGGAGTGTTAATTGGGGTAGCTATTTTTAAAATGGATATGAGTATCATTATGACAGGTGTCGGTATTATTGCCCTTGGGGGAATTGTTGTGCGAAATGGAATTCTTCTTGTAGAGTTCGCTGAATTTGCCCGTGAAGGCGGAATGAGCCTATATGACGCCACCGTGGAAGCAGGCCGTACCCGTATGACACCTGTAATATTAACGGCCATCGCTGCAATTTTAGGTTTAATTCCACTCGCCGTTGGTTTAAACATCAACTTCGAAACCTTATTTACACATTTTAATCCGCACATTTTCTTCGGTGGCGACAGCGTTGTATTCTGGGGGCCGTTGAGCTGGACCATGATCTTCGGTTTAATCTTTGCGACGGTATTAACACTGTTGCTGATCCCTTCGATGTACTTGATCACAGAAAGATTAAAGCGTAAATCAACGATTATCTTAAACCATTTTGACCTACCTAAAGTGGCCATGTATATTCCGTTCTTTATCTTAATCCTAAGGTTAATCTTATGGCTAAGGGGTAAAAAAATAGAAATTGGCAACCTAGATTATTAAACCGTATTTACACGCCATAAGCCTTTAAAAAGAGCAACTACCGTTCTTAATGCAGGTGAGCCCGAAGTAGTGTTTGTAAGGATTTTTTCTCGTGCAAAATCCGGAAAACCCATACAAACATTTTCTGCGCCCACCTTAACGACGGGTTTTTCCAAGTGTCTGCTTAGGGTTGAATCGCGAACAAAAACAGTGATCAATAGATTGCCGGAAAATTTGATATTTGATATTAGATTCCGCAGATATTAAACCGTAAACAGACAGCTGATTTCGTTACGAAAGGCAAAAGGCGCAAGGGGTTTGGAAAGCGCAGTTTTGAGGCCTGTAAGAATAGTTCACACTATTTTGAAGCCCGGAAAAGCGAGCA